>Ga0136652_1001152_pt1 | contig 11551 bp, 8 predicted proteins | sample ConPoolayeEmetaG_FD_94864 | JGI IMG/M metagenome (GOLD analysis project Ga0136652, IMG submission 94864) | Hot spring microbial mat communities from California, USA to study Microbial Dark Matter (Phase II) - Cone Pool mat layer E metaG... ...
CTTTTCCTCCTTCTCTCGAAGCGACTTTGCACCGGGAATCGTTCATGTCCGAGGAGATTCTGGGGTTCATCGAGGAAATCAAGAATGTTCGCGGCGTCGAGGATGTCCAGTTCAACCGCGAGTGGGTCAGAAAAATGCAATCGCTCAGCCGTCTCGTCCGGGCGGTCGGGTTTTTTCTCGGCGGAATTCTCATCCTGGCCTCCTTTTTCATCATCTCCAATGTCATCCGGTTGAGCGTTTTCGCCCGCAAAAACGAGATCGAAATCCTGCGTTTGGTCGGGGCGACGAACGGTTTTATCCGCTTCCCCTTTCTTCTCGAAGGAGCAGCGCTCGGAATTTTGGGAAGCCTCCTTTCCCTGGGGCTTCTCTTCCTCCTGACCAAGCTCTTTCCCCTTTACCTTGGAAGCTCCCTCGGGGCGCTCCAGGAAATCGTCAGCCTCCGGTTTCTGTCGTTTTCTCAGTGTCTGACCATGGTGCTCGGAGGAGCGCTGATGGGGATTGCCGGCAGCCTGACTTCCCTCTCACGATTTCTGAGGATCTGAGAGCGAAAACATCTCTCGGCTCAGCCGATGGGCTTCCCGCAGGGGTTCGGGCAGGCGGTATTTCGAACAGCCGATGACGACGTTCTTGGCCAGCCGGAAATCCACTCGGTGACCCGGAGAGATAAAAACGGGCTTGACTCCGGTCCGGGTGCGGAGGCAAATTCCCACCTTTTCATCGTCCCGATTCCGGTATTCGGTCCAGGCTCCGGCCTGCTCTTCCGGAAGGCGGAAAGGGAAAAAAGGACTCTTGGCGCAGCCGATCGTCGGGATATCCAACTTGACCCCGACATGGGAAGCCAAGCCCATTCTCCGGGGATGAGCGATCCCGTTCCCGTCAAGAATCGTGACATCCGGACGATGCCTCAGTCGCCGGAAGGCGGCAAAGAAGGCGGGCGCTTCGCGGAAGGCAAGAAAACCGGGGATGTAGGGCATTTCGAGTCGCCGGACCGCGGAGGCGGTCTCGACCGGACGCAGATCGGGGAAAGTCATGACGACGATAACGGCCGCGATCCGATCTTCATTCCGGCTGTAACCGAAATCCGCTCCCGCGACAAACCTGACCTGGCCGCCCCTCCACTCGAGGATGAGACGTCGGGAGAGATTCTCTTGAGTCTCAATCGCTTTCTTTAAATTCATATCCGAGCTGGAGTCATCTCATATTCTACCAGAAAAGAGGGGGTCGGGCATCTCGACAAAGTCCGCAGAAAGGAGAGCGCCGACCTCCAGCCAGGGCTTGCTTCTCTCTTTCGGATGGGAGGGACAGTCGGTCTTGCGCCAGGAACGAAATTTGACACTCCGGAGGACTTGACCTAAAATTTTCAACGATGGCTTCCCTCGGGCAGGATTTAAAAAGAGAAAGAGAACTGAGGGGCATCTCACTCCGGGAAATCGCCGATTCCACCCGCATCAGCCTGAAATTCCTCCAGGCGATCGAAGACGACCGGTTAGGAATCATTCCTGGAGGCTTCTTCATTCGCGCCATCCTTCGCTCTTACGCCAAGAGTATCGGCATCGACGAACATCAGGTGATCAATAGATATCAGGAAATGCAGCTCTTTGATGAACAGCTCAACGTCAGAATCAAGAATGAAAAGCTGCCCCCTGCGAAGGATCGCCGCCGCCGAACAGTTTCCCGTCCTCTCTTCTGGATAGCCGGCGCCGGAGCTCTGGCCGCTTCAGCGCTCCTCTATTTTATAGTCTTCTCCTCAAGGCAACCGCCTCCTGCTCTAAAAACGGCGATCGAGCCCTCTTCCCCGGTGGTCGCCGAATCTCCCCTGCCGCCCCCTTCACAATCTCCCACTCCCCTGATCCTTCAGGAGGAGCAAGGCGTCCTCCTCGAGATGAAGTTCGGCGAGAAGACGTGGCTGCGGATTTTGGCCGACGGAAATCTTGCCTGGGACGGCATCAAGAATGCCGGCGAGACCCTTGAGATTCGGGCCGAAAGGGAGCTCCTCATCCACTGCGGGAACGCGGGCGGCGCCACGCTCAGTTTGAACGGCAAGTCGGCCAGACCCCTCGGGCCGTCCGGAGCGGTGCGCAAGGACATCAGAATCACCGTTGAGAACTGGCGCGAATTTCTCCTTGCTTCAAAGGAGAACTGAAAAAAGACCATGGCGACGGAAAAGAAAAGGAGCCCGCGGTTCATCGCCGCCTTCATCGTCCTCCTCGTCATCATCTTTTTTGCCATCGAATTCTTTATCCGAGCCTCTCAGGAATTCTCGCCGGCCACGGTGACCGACGCCCTTCTTTCGTTCATGCAGATTATCGTCCTCCTCCTCTTTCTTGTCCTCTTGCTGGTCCTCGGCCGGAACCTGGTCAAGCTTTATCTCGAACGGAAGAAAAAGGTTGCCGGAGCTCATTTCAAAACCAAGCTCGTTCTTTTCTTCATTGCCCTGTCCATTATCCCGGCCTTTCTCCTGTTCTTCTTCGCCAGCGACCTCATCAGCCGGAATATTGAACTCTGGTTCAAGGCGCCGTTCGAAAAGGTCATCGAAGACACCAAGGGGCTGGCCGACAGCGTCTATGTCTCAGCGGAAAAAACGGCCGACCATTACGCCCGCGTTCTGGCCAACGACATCAAAGGGCAAAAGCTCGCTCTGCTTGAAAACCGCCTCGTCCTCCGGGATTTCATCCGCCGGCGGCTCAGCGAATATGCTCTGGATGAGATCGGAATTCATCTCGAAGGCGAAGAGCTGTTCACCTATCTCAACCCCAACCTGCCGCTCCAGAACTACAAGTCTATCCAGCCCGGTTCGATTCCGGCCGGAAAAGAAGACGGCTTCTTCCGCGGCATCGAGCCCATGGGGAACGGAGAAATGATCCGCCGGGGCGTCTGGGTCGAAATCCCTTCGGTCGGGAATGTCCTGGTGACCACCGGTCTCTTTTTCCCCCAGAGTTACGCCCAGAAAATCGCCGCCATCAACGCCTCGGTCGAGCGTTACCGCCTCCTTATGCCGCGAAAAATTACGGTGAAAACGTTTTATTTGATCAGCTTTATGTTCATCACCCTGCTCATCATTTTCGCCGCCAGCTGGACGGGCCTCCACCTGGCCAAGGGGATCACCGTGCCGATTGAAAAACTCTCCCAGGCGACGCGGGAAGTCTCCAAAGGAAACCTGAGCATCCGGGTCGAGGACCCGGCGTCGGACGAGCTGGGAATGCTGATCGATTCTTTCAATCAGATGATCTCGGATCTCAGGGAAAGCCAGCTCCACATCGCCCAGAAGACGGCCGAACTGGAGTACCGGAAGCAGTACATTGAAACCGTCCTCAACAACATCACGACCGGAGTGATCACCCTCGACGCCGAGGGAAAAATCACCACCATCAACCCTTCGGCCAGAGAGATGCTGGCTCTCGGCGACAAGAACCCGGTCGGAAAAAGCTACCAACATGTCCTCGACGAAGCGAAATACAGCGAGATCGTCAAGAACATCGCCTGGGGGATGAAAAACCGCTATCGCTTGGTGGAAAAGGAGATCCATATCCAATCGAACGGCCAGGTGACTACGGTCGCCCTGGCCCTTTCCCCGCTCCAGCAGGCCGAGGGGGACTTTTCCGGCATGATCGTGGTCTTCGATGACCTGACGCAGCTCATGAAGGCCCAAAAGATCGCCACCTGGAAAGAAATCGCTCAGCGGGTCGCCCACGAAATCAAGAATCCTCTGACGCCGATTCAGCTCTCCGCGGAACGGATCATCAAGACCCTGGGCAAAGCGGACCGCGGGTCGAGCGCCGTGATCGAAGAGGGAGCCAAGACAATCATCCAGGAGGCGCGGACGATCAAATCTCTCGTCGACGAGTTCTCCAATTTCGCCCGAATGCCGAGGGTCGAGCCGAGACCGTCCGACCTCAGGGCCCTGATCGATCAGACGGTCGCCCTATTCCGCGGGATTTTCAGCGAAATCCGTTTTGAAATCTCGATCGACGCCGACCTTCCCGCCTCTCTCCCGCTCGATCTCGAACAAATGAAGCGGGTGTTCATCAACCTTTTCGATAACGCCATCGAAGCGATGGATAAAAAGGGCGAAATCACGGTCCGGGCAACTTACGAAAAGAAACTCCAACAGGTCCGGATCGACGTCTCCGACTCCGGACCGGGCATTTCCCCCGAGGACCGGACAAAAATCTTTCTGCCTTACTTCTCGACGAAAAAGAAGAGCGCCGGGTTGGGACTGGCCATCGTCAGCCAGATCATCCGCGACCATAACGGTTCCATTCGGGTGGAAAACAACGAGCCGAAAGGCGCTAAGTTCATCATTCAGCTTCCGGCATGAGCAAAGAAACGATCCTCATCATCGACGACGAATCGAGCATCCGCTCTTCGCTCAAAGGAATCCTCGAAGACGAGGGCTATGTCGTGGCGACGGTCTCGACGGGAGAAGAAGGGCTGGAGGCGCTCAAGACACAGAACATCGACCTCGTCCTCCTGGATATCTGGTTGCCGAAGATGAACGGCATCGACGTCCTGAAGAAAATCAAGGCGCTCGATGAAAGCCCTCAGGTGGTCATGATTTCGGGACACGGGACGATCGAGACGGCCGTCCTGGCGACCAAGCTCGGAGCTCACGACTTCCTGGAAAAACCGCTGTCGCTCGAAAAGGTCATCCTGACGGTCGGGAATGCCCTCCGTCAAAAAAAGCTGGAAGAGGAAAACATCCAACTCCGGGAGCGTCTGAAAATCCCCTCCTACCTCGTGGGCTGCAGCCGACAGCTGGAAAAGCTCAAACGGGAGATCGAAGCGGCGGCTCTTTCCCCCGGTCGGGTTCTCATTTCCGGCGAGAACGGCACGGGCAAAGAGCTCGTCGCCCGGCTGATTCATCAACAGAGTCCCCGCCGGGAGAAGAAGTTCGTCGAAGTCAATTGCTCGGCTGTTCCGGACGGGATGATGGAAAGCGAGCTGTTCGGCTACGTCAAAGGAGCCTTTCCCCAGGCGTATCGAGATAAAAAGGGAAAACTCCTTTTGGCCAATCAGGGAACGCTTTTCATGGATGAAATCGGCGACTTGAGCCCGAATATCCAGCCCAAGCTATTGCGGGCGATCGAAGAACGGAGCTTCGAGCCTCTCGGGTCGTTTGAGCGCGTGTTCTTTGATGCCCGGATCATCGCCACCACCAGCCGAAACCTCCGGGAGCTTGTCTCTGCCGGTCGCTTTCGAGAGGACCTCTTTTTCAAGCTCAACGTCATCCCGATCGCCATCCCCCCGTTGCGGGAGCGGGTCGAAGACATCCCGGTGCTGATCGACCACTTCCTCAAACACTTCGCCGGCGAATACGGCAAGAAGCCGAAAACGATCCGGCCGGAGGCCGTAGAAGCTTTTATGAAATACGTCTGGCCGGGCAACGTCAGCGAGCTGATGAACGTCATCGAACGTTTTGTCATTATGGTCGAAGAGGACGAGATCACGAGCACCCATCTTGCCCTTCTCGTCGAAACGAGGGAGTTCGAGTACGGCTCGGGCTTTTTTGAAACCAACTCCCTCGAGCAGGCGAAACGGCAGTTCGAAAAGCGCCTCATTCACAGCGCTTTGCTTAGGCAAAACTGGGATATTTCCCGAGTGGCGGCCGCCTTGAGAATCGAGGAAGCCGAGCTGCGGCAAAAAATAAAGGATCTGAATATCACCTTCGCGCCCTGACGGCCGACCCATGCCCATCGACCAGATCGAAGCCATCGTCTTGCGGAGCTTTCCCGTCGGCGATCAGGACAAGATCGTCGTTTTCCTTTCCCGGGAAAAAGGCCTGATCCGCGGGGTGGCCAAGGGGGCACGAAAATTCGGCAACCGATTCGGCGCCAGCCTCGAGCCCATGACTCTGGTGAAGGTCTATTTTTACGAAAAAGAGAGAAAAGACCTGGTCACGGTCAGCCAGTGCGACATCCTGGAGTCCTTTTTCGACGTCCAGGGAGAATACCGGACCTCCTGCACCCTGGCCTACTTCGCCGAGATCATCGAGGAATTCTTTCCCTCACGCGCCAGAGAGGATGTCATTTTCCGCCTCCTCCTTTCCACTTTGCGGGCGGTCAAAGCGGGAGGGGATCTCGACGTCCTGAGCCGCTATTTCGAAACCTGGTTTCTCCGAATCAGCGGTCTTCTCCCTGATTTCAGCCGCTGCAAGAGCTGCCGGAAGAGGCTGGCCGGAGGAGGATTTCTTGGGCCGAAAAAAGACGGAGTGTTGTGCGAGACCTGCGCTTCCTTGAAGAAAGATCCCGTTCCGCCTGAAGTCGGAGCGTTTCTGGACTGGGCAAGAAAAAGCCCGCCTCCTGTAAAGGAGGGCGTTTCCTTTCCTCGGGGCCAGCTTGACTCTGTCCGCAGGATTCTTCAGGACCTGATCGTCTATCACCTGGAAAAAGAGCCCAGAAGTCTGCGCCTCTTGCGCTGCGCTGAAGGCCCTTCTACTTGAGGTAAATCACCAGGATAACGCTCAATCCCCAGAGAAGAATGTTCAACAGCAAAGGCTTGTCCTCTACGACGATCTCTTCGGGACTGCCCCCTTTCTCCTTTTGATGAATGAGGTAAAGATAACGAAAGATTCCGTAGAGGACGAACCCCGCTGTCCAGATCAGGCGGCCGGTGCCGAATTTTTGCACCGTTTCCGGGGAGATCGTATAGAGACAATAGGCGATCAGGGTCGAGGCGGTGACGACGGCGATCATCTGGTCGAGAAGATAAGCGCTGTACTCCCTGAGGATCGGCCGGTGCTCGGCCGCGCGGTCGTCGAGAAGGACAAGCTCGTGGCGCCTCTTGCCCATGGCCAAGAGAAGGGCGAGAAGGGTCGTGCAGATGAGAAGCCAGGAAGAGATCGGGACGCCGATCGCCAGACCGCCGGAGACGACGCGAATGACAAACCCGGCGGCAATGACGAAAAGATCGAGGATCACGACCCGTTTCAATTTCCAGGAATAGGCAAACTGAAGAACGGAATAGACGGCCGCAGCGAGGAAGAAGCCCGGCTGAAGAAGCGCCGCTCCGACAAGGCCGGCAAGGATTAGGATGAAAAATACGGCCAGGGCTTCTCCCGTCCGGATCTCTCCGCGAGCAATGGGGCGCTTCGCTTTCTTCGGATGAGCCCGGTCCTCTTCCCGGTCGCGAAGATCGTTAAAAAGATAAAACCCGCTGGAGAGAAGGCAGAAAATAACGAAAGTCGCGCCTGTTCGAAGAAGGTCGGGCAGGCTGAAAAATCTCCGGGCGAAGATCAGGGCGGCAAAGACGAATAGATTCTTCGTCCACTGGGCGGGTCGCAGGGATCTGAGCAGGGCCTTCGGCGTCATTTCGGTTGAGCGTCATTTTATAAAAAAAACCCGGGCCGAGCAACTTCCTGGCGGCCTGATTTGACCGAACGGACAAGGCTGTGATAAAAGCAGAGCGAATCTCTGAAGAAGGAGTGAGGACAAAATGGAAGGAGCGATCCCGACGCTCTGCGTCTCCGGCCGGACTCTGCCCGAGGCCTGGGAGAAAGCCGTTCTGGCCTGCTGGGAAAAAGGAGCCGCGGTCCGGACGGAATACGACAAGCCCGGCGACCCGCCGAGCCGGGATTGCACGATGATCTGGGTCGTGGAGGCCCCGTTCCTCGAGCCGCGCCTCCACCGCGCGTTCCCGGGAGGGCTCGAAGATCTCGAGATCTACCGGCAGGAAGTCGTCGACGGAGTCCACGACCATTGGATCGCTCCCGAAGAGGGCAAATGGACATATACGTACCACCAGCGTCTGTTCGCCTATGAAATTGAAGGCCGGGCGATCGATCAGATCCGCGACATCATCGAAAAACTCAGCCGGACCGGTCACTCCCGCCGCGCCCAGGCGATCACCTGGAATCCGAAACTCGACCCGCCGACCCATGATCCGCCGTGCCTGCAGCGCGTCTGGTGCCGACTGCTCGAGGACGCCAGCGGCGTCCCCGTCCTCAACATGAACACCCACTGGCGATCCCGCGATGCTTACAAGGCTGCCTTTATGAACGCGTTCGCCCTGACCGACTTGCAGCGTCTGATTGCCGAGCGCATCGCTCAAAAGATCGGCCGGGCTGTACGTGTCGGCCGGTACGCCGACCTGGTGGACAGTTTCCACATCTACGGCTCCTACTTCGGAGAGTTCAAGGGATTCCTGTCGCTCGTTGAGAAGCGGAGCTTCGAGGACAGGACCTGGCCCTCGTCTTATGCCGAGCCGATGTTTGCCGAAGCCCGGGAGAGGCTGAAAAAAGAAAAAGAGGCGGGGATCTGAGTTTCTGGATTCCTTAACAAATCAGGCGAAGCAGGAGACCGCCCGCCGAGATGGAGAAAAAAAAGGGGACGCTCTCTCGAGCGTCCCCTCGACTGAATTCGCTCGCCTCAGAAGTTGACGTAGAAGCTCAGGGCGAACTTGCGGGGGGAGGCGTAGGACATCGGTTTCCCGAACGTCGGCTGATCGGACCGCTGGTCGATCGTCATCACGGTCTGGGTATCGAAGACGTTCATCAGCCGGAGCTCGACAACGCCGCTGAACTTGCCGAAGGGAATCGTGTGCGAAACCTGGGCATCCAGATTTCCCCAGGTGGCGAGCCTGTGGCTCCCCGCCTTTTCTAAGTACCGATAGTAGTTGCCGTAAGCGTCGCGTCCGCGGGATTCCCAGGGCCGTCCGCTCTGAATCCTCCAATAAAATCCGAGAACCGTCCTCTTGTAGAATTCCCAGGTTCCGAAGAGCTTGAAGACATGAGTTCGGTCGCCCATCATGATCCCGGTCCGGTTCGGCTCGCTGATATAAAGCCCCGGAGCGTCTTCGAGATAGGAGGAAGCATAATACAAAGCCGATCCCGGGGCGTAATCGAGATCCCAATTCCCCTCGAGCCGGCTCCAGGTGTACATGGCCGTCAACGACCATTTTTCAGCGTACTGGCGCTTGATTTCGACGGTCAGGGCTTTGTATTTCCTCCACGCCTTGCCGGCGACGAAATCGGGGAACGGAAGGAGCTTGGCCTGGATCTCTGGCGGGAGAGCGGAATACGAAACCGTCTGCCCGTCGAGGTTGCCGCCGACGTACTTGGAGGCACTGCCGCTATCTCGGTTGAGCGTCGGATAGTCTTCGAGCATGTGCTTCATCGTCCGGTACTGCCCCCAGACCTCGACGGTCCAATTCTTCGTGATCGGCCGGCTGTAGCCGGCGACATACTCATCGGTATAGGTCGCCTTGAGGTCGGGAAGGACGACTTTTCCGGTTTCCGCTGCCTGGGGGTTATCGGCCAGCAGGTTGCCCTCCATGTCGAAAAAGGCGTCGTTCCGATAGATCCGGATCGGCGCCCAGGCGCGGGCGATCGAACGATTGTCCATGTTGTAATAGCGCCCCCAATTGGCGTAGAGCTTGTCCTGGGCTTTCGGATCCAGCATGAAAGTGAAACCGAGCCGCGGTTGAATCTCCTGGTCGAAGTTGAATTTCAGGAAGGTCTTTTTCTCCCCGGCAGTCTTGGTGCTGAATTCATCGCGGTTCAAAAGAACTCCCAGGGTCAGAGTCAATCGCTCGCCGATCGTGGCCGTATCCTGGAGGAAAAGGGAATAGGTCCGCCCCCTCGAATCCTGAGGTGACTGCCTGGAATAATAACGGGCCCGAAATGCTTTCTGGCCGGCATAGGTCGTGACGATGATGCTTCCCCAGCCGTTGGCCAGTCGTTCCAGCCATTCCCCGCCGTCGTCATATCCGAAACCGGCCTTCAGAACATGGGAATGGCCTCGAAAATCCAGGTACTGGCTGAGGGTGAATTTGACTTCATCGCGGTCGAATTTCTGGGTGTTGTATTCCGATGCTCCTCCGACATACTGGCCGGAGAGAGTCGCCGGCGGGAAAATAAAACCTGCGGCCGTCTGGAAATAGCCCATTCGGGGAAGATTCGCCGGGTCGAATTTCGGCTGATAGCCGAGGTCGGTGACCGGCACGCTCCGGTAATTTTCAGTGACGTGGTCGTACTTGGCTTCGAGAAGCGTCGACTGGGAGATCGTCCAGACCCACGAGGCGTAGATGATCCGTTCCAGGGCTTCACTGTCCGTTGCTACCTGCGGGGAATCATTGACGCCCACACCGGCGTTCTTGTTGGTGTAATCGTTGTTCCTGAAGCTCAGCGAGAACAGATGAGCCTTGACGGGATTGGAGCTGAGTTTGACGAAGAGCTCGCTTCCCGTGGTCTTGGCATCGGGAACGGCGCCGAGGTTGTTGATCCTCCCGGTCGTCTTGGAATAAGGAATGTTGGCGGAAACATACCACCAGAGCTTGTCCCGGATGAGCGGGCCGCCGACGCCGAGCGCCGGGTTGAACCGGTCGTACTTGGTCACGATGTTCGGGTCGCGGAATTTTCCGGTAAACTCGTTCGGCTCAAAGACAAACCGGAAGGAACCGGCAACCAGGTTCGATCCCGATTTGGTGATGGCGTTGGTCACCATGCCGCTCGCCCGGCCGAACTCGGCGCTGATCCCTCCCCGCTTGATGTTGACTTCTTGGATGTCGAGCTCGGAAAAATTGGCGCTTAAATAACCAAAGAAGGGATTGGTGATGTTCGATCCGTCATAAAGGAAGACGTTATCCTGCCTGTTCCCGCCGGCGTTCGGAGCGAAATCCCGGTTATCGGCCACTCCGGGCGCCAGTTGAAAGAGCGAGGCATAGGTCCTGCCGAGGGGCAGCTTTTCCACGACCGTGTTCAACCAGTTGGAGGAAATCTCGGTCGACTTCAGGTCGATGACCGGTGTCGCCGCCGTGACCGTGACTTCCTCGGCGATTTTGCCGACCGGAACCATGGCCACCGCGACCGGCGTCTGTTTATCGACCGCCACGATGACCTCGATTTCAAAATCGATCATTTCGGGATGAGTGATGGTCAGCGTGTAGGTTCCGGGAGGAAGCGCCTGAAAGAGGAAGACGCCGTCCTTCCCGGTGACGAATTCCCGGCCAGCGGGGAGGAATCTCCCTGCGATCCGAACGGTCGCGTTCTCCAGGATCGCGCCTTCGGTGCTCTTGGCGATGCCGCGCACCGAGCCTCGTTCCTGAGCCGAAAGGAAAGAAAATCCGACAACCAGCGCGAGGGCCAATAAAATCATTCTTTTTTTCTTCATTCGTTGTTCTCCTCTCCGATGAAATCAGAAAAAATTTCAGACAACTCCCTGGAAGAGAATTTCGCTCACCGACCTCCTTTCTTCCCTCTTCTTCTCATATCATCAATTTTCGATCAAAGTCAAGAGTTGACGACGATCGCTTTGACGACGCCGTCGCGATAGGCGGCGGCCAGCTCGAACGCCGCCGCAGCTTCCTCAAGACCGAACCGATGGGTCGCCATGAAGCGGACTTCGATGCTCCCTGTCCGGATGAGGTCGATCGCCCGGTCGAAGGAATAGCGCTGGCGGCGGACATTGAGGAGGGCGATTTCCTTGCGCCGCAACTTGTGAATTTCAAACGAGACCCGGTCCTCGGCCGGGATGCCGATGATGAGCAGGCTGCCGCCCGGCTTCAGAAGATCTCCGGCCTGATCAAGGGCGGCCGGGTCGCCCGAGCATTCAAAGAC
>Ga0136652_1001155_pt1 | contig 11541 bp, 14 predicted proteins | sample ConPoolayeEmetaG_FD_94864 | JGI IMG/M metagenome (GOLD analysis project Ga0136652, IMG submission 94864) | Hot spring microbial mat communities from California, USA to study Microbial Dark Matter (Phase II) - Cone Pool mat layer E metaG... ...
ATATTATCTAAACGAAAGGGAAGAGATGGAAGAAAAAGGGATACCCTCTTTACTTGGTATAGAGATATTTGGAAGGGATGGAAGACTTATATCCACAAAAAATGAGCTTATAAAGGGAGGACACTCCATAAAAGATAGAATCGGAATCTTTATTTCCATTATTGATTCTATGGAAGGGATTTTAGGGGTTAAGTTTACAGAAATGTTCATAAAATTAAAGGATTATTGTGGAATTTTTTTAATCAAAGATAAGCTCTTTGTAGCCCATTGCAAGGATGAGGACTCTTTTGAATATGTTGAAAGAATAATAGGAACCTTAGAATAAAATGATAGAAAGAATTTTTTCACCCTTGCTTGAGATTAAAGATGTAAATATAGCAGTCTTTGATATAAATGACAGCATTATTTTAAAGAAAGGCTTTGAAGGGATAGAGGTTTCTTCAATTTTAAAGGCAACAAAGTCATTTTTTGAAAGTCTCTCAAGGGAAAATATATTTTCAGATGAGGCAAAACTTGGAAACCCAACAGTGGAAATTCTCCTTGTATATCTTTACGGAAGAAAAATAATAATATATTATCCAAAAATAAAGGCTAAATCAGTCTTTTCAATTACTCAAAATCTTAAATTACAGTTATCCAATCTATGGAAGGCTCAGGAGACTGCTGGTTTGAAAGTTATGATCACAGATTTGAACCCTTCTCTCCTCCACAATGAAGCTCAGATGGACGAGGATACAATAAAAAATATAGAAAAATTTTATAAAATTCATTTAAAGAAAGTTGAAATAGAAAATCTTTCAGGAAAGTCATGGATATTTGACTTAGAAAAAGGAAAAGAGCTTAAGGATAAGATTCTTCTTTCTGGACAAGCAATTAAATTGCTTGATCTTAAACCAGGGGATCCAGTAATTGTAAAACCCTTTATTGAAAGTGCTACTGAAAAGTTTTTTGGATAAAAGGAGGGAATATGCAAAAAGGACTCCTTATAAATTCAATTATTGGCTTTGGGGTCTTTATTATTTCTTTTCTTACTTCCTTCTTTTTAGTCAGAAGAAGAAAGAAAGGCGCAGAAAATGTAACAATAGGATACTCCCTTTTTTGGTTATCAGTGGGTTTCCTTTACTTTTTCGTTGGTTTGAGAATACTATCTGCATACTTTTCTAACTTCGAATTAGACAAGATATTTTTCTTTGTAGATAATGCTTTTGGCGGCTTGATGGCACCATTCATAATTTACTTATTCCTCTATTTCTGGACAGAAAACCAAAAAACATCAATCTTTGGAGGCTCAGTTTTTTTGATTATCTGGATAGTATGGATTTTTGTAAACATAAAAGGTGGTGTAAGTGGTCCCCATATTTCCTACTGGCAATCTGAATGGATTCCAAATAGTATAACTGCAAAGATTATTAATGGGATTGGCTTGTTTATCCCAGGACTCATTTCAGCAATTGGAATTGGTATTTTATCTTTAAGACTAAAGACAAAAATTGCAAAATTCAGAGCCCTTTCAACATCTATATCAATAATTACAATTGCAATTGTCGTTCTCCTCGATTACTGGGGAGCTGTCGGTATACCAGGAAGATTTCTTATTCTTTTATCATCTTTTATTGCCCTCATGGGCTACAATCCACCTTCTTTTCTTAAGAAAAAGCTCGAAGGTTAAATCTCTGAGAGAAGATTACTGTAAAATCTCTTCTAAAGGCTTTTTAAGTTTATCCAAAATCATTTCTTCGATTGAGGATGTCCCTTTAGAACCCTCATCAAGAAGGATTTTCTCAATCCTGTGGGATGGAAAGAAGAAGGTTGAAAAAAGGGATTCAGCCTCTTTCTCAGGGTTTTCAAGAAACAACTGAATCGACTCAAGGTTCCCACCCCTCAGCATGACACCTCTCTCATCGAGGGAAATCAGCACTCCCCATATTTTCTCCCTTGGATTCTGAAGATAAACTATAACTGAGTTACCTTCTTTTATTTCCTTCATAGATAAATTATAACAGATCATTGAAAAATTTGACAAAGGAAAATTTGAATGTTATCATATAAATCTTGGTTTATATGGATTTAATAAAATTCATAAAACTTCTAACGGACAAAAAGAGGCTGAGGATTTTAAATCTTCTGAGGGAAAATGAGATGTGCGTTTGCGAGCTGTCTGGGGTTCTAAGAGTTTCTCAACCTCTGATTTCCCATCACCTCTCTACCCTCAAAAATTCAGGGATGATAAAGAGCAGAAAAATAGGTTACTGGAGCTATTTCTCCCTGAATTTGGAGGGTTTGAGCGAGCTAAAAAGGAGTATTCTTGAGGCTGTTTTAAAGGAGTTCGAGAAAGACTCTTTAGCAATTCAGGATTTGAAAAGATATAACACATGCAAATCAAGATCAGACAAAACAAAATGTTTCTCCATTAACAAGCCAAAAATTTGTCCTCATGCAAGAATTAAAATAAAAAGTTTTATAGAAGGAAAGGAGAGGATATGAAAAATATTCTGAAAATTGAGGATCTCCATGTTTCCGTTGATGAAAAGGAAATTTTGAAAGGAGTAAACCTGGAAGTTGGAGAAGGAGAAATTCATGCAATTATGGGACCCAATGGCACTGGTAAAAGTACCCTTGCCTATGCCCTCATGGGAAAACCGGGCTATAAAATTACAAAGGGGAAAATTCTCTTCAAGGGAGAAGATATAACCAATCTACCTCCTTTCAAAAGAGCAAGGATGGGAATTTTTCTTGGATTCCAATATCCTGAAGAAATTGATGGTGTTTCCCTCGAAAATTTCCTCAGAACTTCCTACAATTCCCTAAATGGCTCTGATGTCTCCATAATTCAGTTCAGAAAAATGCTTTTAGAAAAGATGAAGATACTTGAAATGGACATGCCCTTTCTAAAAAGGTATGTAAATGTCAATTTTTCTGGAGGGGAGAAGAAAAGAAGCGAAATACTCCAGATGGCAATTTTGAAACCTTCCCTTTCAATTCTTGATGAGCCTGACTCAGGTCTTGACATTGATGCTTTGAGAATTGTTGCAGACGGAATAAAAAAAATGAAAGAGCCTGAAATGAGCGTAATTATAATAACCCATTATCAAAGAATCCTCCATTACATTGAACCTGATTTTGTCCATGTAATAATTGATGGAAAGATTCTGCTTTCAGGAAGAAAGGAGCTTGCAAAGGAGCTTGAAGAAAAAGGATACGATTGGGTAAAAGAAGCAAATGGGAGAAAGGAAAATGGAAGAATTATATAAAGAGGAAGAATTTTTCAGGGTTGAAAAAGGGCTTTCAAAAAAGGTTGTTGAGGCAATATCTTCAATAAAGAATGAGCCTGAATGGATGAGGGAAAAGAGACTTAAATCCCTTGAAATATTCTTTCAAAAACCAATGCCTTCCTTTGGTCCTGACCTCTCATCTCTAAATTTTGATGAAATTACATACTATGTAAAACCAGTTCAAGAAAAGAGAAGAAGGTGGGAGGATCTTCCTGAAAATATAAGAGAAACCTACGAGAAACTCGGTATACCTGAGGCTGAAAAGAAGTATCTCGCAGGAGTTGTTGCCCAGTATCAATCTGAGGTTGTATATGCAAGTCTTAAGGAGCAACTGGAAAAAATGGGGGTCATATTTGTTGATATGGATACTGCTGTAAAGGATTATCCAGAATTGGTTAAGGAATATTTTATGACAAAATGCATCCCTCCAACTGATAACAAATTCTCAGCCCTTCATGGAGCTGTATGGAGTGGAGGGAGCTTTGTTTATGTTCCACCAGGAGTTCATGTCCCATTCCCCCTTCAAAGTTATTTCAGGATTTCTGCTGCCCTTGTCGGGCAATTTGAGCATACTCTTATAATAGCTGACAAAGGAAGTTTTGTTCACTATGTAGAGGGTTGCACTGCTCCTGTTTATTCTGAACATTCCCTTCATTCAGCTGCTGTTGAAATATTTGTCAAGGAAGGAGCAAGGGTAAGATACACAACAATCCAGAACTGGAGTAAAAATGTTTACAATCTCAATACTAAGAGAGCAATCGTTGAAAAGGATGGGGTTATGGAGTGGGTTGGAGGTTCTATGGGAAGCGGTGTTACAATGCTCTATCCTGCGTCCGTCCTCATTGGTGAGGGAGCAAGGGCTGAACATTTAAATTTAACTTTTGCAGGAAAGGGGCAGATTAAAGATACTGGCTCAAAAGTAATACATATTGCACCAAATACAAGTTCAGTAATTGTATCGAAGAGCATATCAAAGGATGGCGGAAAATCTGTTTACAGGGGTCTTGTGAAAATTGTAAAGGGAGCTAAAAACTCAAGGGTCTCCGTTTCTTGCCAGAGCTTGATTCTGGATGATAGTTCAAAGGCTGATACAATCCCGATAATGGAGATCCATGAGGAAACCGCAACAGTGACCCATGAGGCAACAGCAGGTAAGATATCTGAGGAGAAACTTTTCTACCTTATGAGTAGAGGACTTTCAGAAGAGGATGCAATGGCTCTTGTTGTAAGGGGATTTATTGAACCCATATCAAAAGAACTTCCCATGGAATATGCAGTTGAACTAAATAGACTTGTAAAACTTGAAATGGAAGGAGCAATAGGATGAATCTTGAGAGAATAATTGAGAGTTTAGAAGAACCAGAATGGCTAAAGAATTTAAGGAAAGAACACTTGAATCTATTTTTAAAACATCCTTTCCCAAAATGGAAAAGGATGGATATATCCAACCTTAAGATTGAAGAGATTGATTTTTCTAAAAGAGATTTCGAATTTAATCAAAGAGAAGATGATAGTCTATATCTTTTTGACTCAAAAAATCCAAACGGAAAAGTAATTGATGAACATTCTTACCTTTTCACCGATCTTTACTCTGCACTTAAATTAAATCCTGAATTAATGAAAAAATTTATTAAGAAAAATTTAATTCTCAGTGAAGAAGGAAAGTTTCAGGCTCTCGGAAACTCTCTCTGGAAAAATGGATTCTTCCTTCATGTAAAAAAAGGTTCAAAGATTGAAAGACCAATTGTTGGAAAAAATATTTCTTTAAAAGATAAAACTCTTGTAAATAGAACAATTATCTATGCGGAAAGAGATTCTGAATTCACATTCATAGAGGATTTTCAATCGGAAGAAATGGATGAGAGCTCTCTTAAGATTTCCCTCTTGGAAATTTATCTTGAAGAGGGAGCCTTTGCAAAAATAGTTAGCCTAAACAGGAGAAAAGGAAGAGGATGGGATTTCTTTTTTAAAAAAGGCAGTGTTGGTTCTGGCTCTATTCTCAGGGATATTTCCATTGAAATTGGAGAGGGGAATTCAATTGGAAATGTCTCAATAGATCTAAATGATATGAATTCCAGTGCAGAAATAAGCTCAATAATAGCTTCAAAAAATAAAAATTTTGACCATCTTTTCCAAATTATCCATAGTTCTCCAAATACAAAAAGCTCAATCTTTTCAAGGGGTATTGTAGATGGGACTGGCAAAGGTGTTTGGAGAGGTCTAACCCATGTAAAAAAAGGAGCAAAGGAAGCAGATGTTTCCCAGAAAAGTGAGATTATTTTAATGGGTAAGGAATCAAAAGCTGATGCAATTCCATCTCTTTGGATCGATGAAAATGATTGTAGAGCGTCCCACGGAGCATCAGTCTTCCCCTTAAACTTAGAGAAAATATTCTACTTTGAAAGTAGAGGAATAGAGCCTTCAACGGCAAAAACTCTCATAGGAAAGGGTTTTTTAATGGCAGTATTAAATAAAGAAATCGAAATTGATGGAATTGAAGGAATTATAGAAGATAAATTGAGGTGAAAAATGGACTCTTTAAAATTAAGGGAAGATTTTCCAATATTAAAAATAAAAGTTAGGGGAAAGAGATTTGTATATCTTGACAGTGCAGCAACAACCCAAAAACCAATTCAGGTAATAGAAGCAATAAATAATTATTACAAAAACTTAAACTCCAATGTTCACAGGGGTGTTTATTATATTTCGCAAGAAGCAACAAGGCTTTATGAGGAAGCAAGGATGAAGGTATCAAAATTCATAAATGCTGAAAGCCCAAAAACAATAGTTTTCACAAGGAATGCCACAGAGGCTATAAATCTTGTAGCCTATTCCTGGGGAAGGAAAAATATAAAGGAAGGAGATGAGATAATCCTTACTGAAATGGAGCACCACAGTAATCTTGTTCCATGGCAGATTCTTGCAAAGGAGAAGAATGCAAAATTAAGATTTATACCTGTTAGAGAAGATGGAACCCTCCAACTGGAAAAATTAGGGGAACTTCTAACACCCAAATCAAAACTTCTCGCAATAACTCATGTCTCCAATGTTCTTGGAACAATAAATCCAATTAAGGAAATAGTTGAGATTGCCCATAAGAATGGAACTTTTGCCCTTGTTGATGGAGCTCAGTCAGTCCCCCATATCCCTGTTGATGTAAAAGATTTAGGGTGTGATTTTCTTGCCTTCTCAGGGCACAAAATGCTTGGTCCAATGGGTATAGGAGTTCTTTATGGAAAGGAGAAAATTCTTGAAGAAATGGATCCTTTTCTTGGGGGCGGGGAGATGATTTCTCAAGTCTGGCTCGATAGGGCAACTTGGAATGAAATTCCATGGAAGTTTGAAGCGGGAACACCAAATGTTGAAGGAGCAATAGGACTTGGTTCTGCAATTGACTATCTCAAAAAAATAGGAATGGAAAATATTGAGAAAAGAGAAAAAGAACTTACAGGCTATGCAATGGAAAGATTAAAGGAGATTGAAGGAATTAGAATTTACGGACCTAAAAATCCCCAGCTCAAAAGCGGGGTAATTTCATTTAATTTGGAAAATATCCATCCCCACGATGTAGGAACAATCCTTGATCAAGAGGGAATTGCAGTTAGGGTTGGTTCTCACTGTGCCCAACCCCTTATGGCAAAATTCGGTGTTTCTTCAATGGTTAGAGCAAGTTTCTACATATACAACATTGAGGAGGAAATTGATATAATGATATCTGCTTTAAAAAAAGTAAAGGAGATATTTCGTGGTATTAGAAGATCTTTATAAGGAAATAATTATTGACCATTACAACAATCCGAGAAATTTTGGAGAACTAAATAATGCAAATGCTTCAGCTGAAGGAGCAAATCCCCTTTGCGGAGATGAGATCCATATAGAACTCCTCGTTAAAAATGGTATTGTTGAGGATGTAAAATTTCATGGTGCCGGTTGTTCAATTAGTAGAGCTTCGGCATCCATGATGACAGAGGTAATAAAGGGAAAGAAAATAGAGGATATTATGAAAATAAGCGAAAGATTCAAAGGGATGCTATTTGAAGGAAAAGAGGATGAAGAGCTGGGAGAGCTTGAAGCTTTCAAAGGCGTAAGAGTTGTTCCAATTAGAATAAAATGCGCTGTCCTTTCCTGGAATGTCCTTGAAGAAGCTTTGAAAAAAATCGAAAAAGGAGGATAGAATTCACGAACTTTCAATAACTGAAGAGATTCTAAGAGTATCCCTTGAGAATGCTCATTATGAGAATGCAAGAAGGATATTGGCAATTCACATAAAAATAGGCGAAATAACAGGCTTCAATCCTGAATCCATCCAATTCTATTTCTCAATAATTTCAAAGGGAACAATTGCTGAAAATGCCAAATTGATAATGGAAATTGTCCCAAGTTCTGCAAAATGTTTGAACTGCGGAAAGGTTTATAGCATTCAGGAGAAAGTTCTTATATGCCCCTACTGTGGGGATATAAACTCTGAAATTCTGACGGGAAAAGATGTTATAATAGAAACTTTGGAGGTTGAATGATGGTAAAGATTATCAATGTAAGACAGAGTGTTTATGAAGAAAACAACAAAATTGCCATGAAAAATCGGGAATTCTTCGACTCATTAAATCTATTTGTTGTCAATCTAATGAGTGCCCCTGGAGCAGGGAAAACATCAATAATTGAAAGAACAATCGATGCCCTTAAAGAAAAATTCAAAATTGGAGTTATTGAAGGTGATATAACATCTTCAATTGATGCCGAAAAACTTGAGAAAAAAGGAATTCCAACAATTCAGTTAAACACGGGTGGAGAATGCCACTTGGATGCAAATATGATTTCTCAGGCAATAGAAAATTTCAATTTCAACGGTCTTGACCTCATAATAATTGAAAATGTTGGAAATCTTGTCTGTCCTGCAGAATTTAAAGTTGGTGAGGATATGAAGGTTATGATTCTTTCAGCTCCAGAGGGTCACGACAAACCAAAAAAATACCCATTAATGTTTATGGAATCCTCTGCCCTTCTAATAAACAAAATTGATCTCCTTCCTTACATAGACACTGACATAGACGCTCTCATAAAGAATGCAAAGGAGATAAACCCTAACATTCAAATCTTCAAGACCTCTGCAAAAACAGGGGAAGGAATTAAAGAATGGGCGGAATGGTTAAAAGAAAAAATTGCTCAAAGAAAGGGAAATATTTGAATTTTAAGCTAAATGTTATACAAGCCTATTCATAAAGAAGATTCCATATATTGAAGATATATTCTCTCAAGGCTTTCCCCTCCTATCTCCTCTGGTGTCATCTCTACTACAAGGACACCTGCTTTCATTATCCCTATCCTGTCCGCTATCTCCTTTGCCCTGAATATGTCATGGGTGCTCATAAGTATTGCCTTCCCTTCATCTCTCAGCTCCCTTAGTATCTCAATGAACTCATGGGCTGCCTTTGGGTCAAGGCCCGCTGTTGGCTCATCTAAAAGCATGTTTTCTGCCCCCTTTATTATTGCTATGGCTAATGCAAGCTTCTGTCTCATCCCTTTTGAAAAGTGCTTCACCCTCTTTTCATACCATCCCTCCTCAAGCCCAACCCTCTTCATTACCTCATAGTAATCATCCCTCTTTAGATCCCCCTTCCCTCCAAGCTTCGCAAAAAAATCAAGATTCTGGGTTGCTTTGAGATTCCCATAGAGCATGCATACCTCTGGAACATAAGAGACATGCTTTTTTGCTTCAAGGGGATTAACTGTTACATCTATCCCATTTATGTAAGCCTTTCCTGATGTTGGAGTAATGAAGTTTAAAAATAGATTTATTGTTGTTGTCTTTCCTGCTCCATTTGCTCCAAGGAGACAGTAAATCTCACCCTCCTTTACCTCAAGATTTAGATTTGTCAGAGCCCTTGTCCCATCCTCATATACCTTTGTCAGATTTTCTGCTTTAAGCATTTCTACCTCCTTGTCAATTTTATCCCAAACCATACAATTCCCACCATTATTCCTATTAGAATTAATATTAGAACTGTTATCCCTAAGATGTTTGTCCTTGATGAGATATGAACCCTGACAATCTTTTCATCAGATTCAACCCTCTTTCCTCCAGGAAGGGATTCAGCCTTTATCTTTGGCTCGTAATCTCCAACAGATACATCCTTAGGAGGTATAAACTTTACCTTCGCAATCTTCTCCTTCTCCTGCTCTAAGACTTCTATAAGCTCAGGCTCAACTTCTCCCCTCCATCCCAATGGTAGATCCACTAATACCCTTATCCCATCCAATCTCCTCGTCCCTGAGTTTTTAATTTTTATATCCATTGAGATATCCTCTCCTACCTTTATCTCATGATATAGATTCTCTGCTGAGATTTCAATCCTTCCAAAACCCTTCGGAATTATCTCAAGGGATAGTTTCCCACTTTTGATAGAGTTAATATCTTGGGAGGAAAGAAATCTTTTCCACTCCTCATCTCCCAAACATAGAGCGTAAAATTTTATCGGTTTATCTATCTGAATTTTGGGTGATGGATTCTTTGGAAGAAATAGCCTCAGATTCATCTTCATGGATGTAACTCCTTCAGGAAACCTTATCTGGGAGAGACGAGCTTGGGAAACAGGGTCGAAAAATTCATAGGCTATCTCTTCAGGAACTCCATATAAAGCTAATCTGAAATTTGAACCTTCCCTTGTGTATCTCTCTAAGGAAAGCTGATAGACAGCTTCACCACCAAGCTCAGCTTCCTGAGAAAACTGGGAAGAGTTCATTGTAACTAAATTGGATGAGCCCTCTTTCAGAAGATAAACTGCAACCCTCTCCTCCCTTCCCAAATAGAAAATTGATACATAAAGGGATTCAACATCCTTTAAAAGGATAAAATCTAAATCTTTCCTCTCTCCAATGGAAAGACTCTCAACTCTCCTTTGATATGGCTCAGAGACTATAAAACCATCTGAGAGAAGGGATACATGGATATCCTTTATCTCCCTGGTAAGATTTATAGGAAATAGCTCCTCCTTTATCCCTGATGAGAAAAGGGCTTCAAGTTCTCTGGCAGAATAAAGGAGAGAGACTCTAACATGGAGTCTTCCCCTTTCATCCATCCATTTGACAGCAGATTGAACAACCACCTTTGCCTCAGAGCCAAAGAAAGAAAGATACGCTTCATGATATTCGACCTGAGCACGAAGATATGATGTCTCTTTTTTTGAAAACTCTTCCTCTGAGATAAGACCCATTTCTTTTAGCTTTAAAGCCCTCTCATAATCGCCTTTAGCCTCCTTCAGAGTAAGCTCAGCCTTTTTAAGCTTAAGAAGCTTGTCAGATTGGGAGAGAAGGGGAAGGGAAAATATTAGAATACAGTAGAAAAAGAAAATATGTTTATAAATTTTAACCTTCTCTTCTTTCATAGTTTTTTATTATATCATTTCTTAAAAGCTATTTAGAAATTACAATTTCTAAGATCCCACTCGAGTCTGCCACCTTTAAAACATCTCCGCTTTTGACTTCTATCCATCCATTGAAAAAATTTTTTCCTTCTAACTGGACTGAAACACGATGACACTGATAATCTCTATCTCCTATTTTTATGGACTCTCTACCACTGAAAACTAATAGCAATTTCCCAGAAGCTCCTCCTGCCAGAGGATTAAAAGAGATTATTTCTTGTTCTTTCTTAGCGCTAAAGTCATATTTTTTAAATAAAATTATAAGATGTTCTATCACATCTGAATCTAATATCGCAAGATTGCCAGCAGGGACAGAGACCTTTTTTTCATCTTTTATTATACCTTCACCTGAAGTAATTGAGTAAGTTAAGGTAATTGAGTCTCCCATCACATTTGCTTCAACAGATTTGATTGGTTGTGGGTGCGAGAGAATTTCTAAGGAATAATTAACAGGTCTCAACTCACGAGATAGTGTCAGTTTCTCTTTAAAGTGTTTAATTATCCCTCTTTCCTTTGATAATTCGAAGTATGTCTCACCTTCAATCAGGTAAAATCCTTTTTCGACTTTGTTAACTTTAAATTTGCTGTATCCTGCTTCCACTCCTGCCTTTTTGATAGAATATGATTTAGTCTCACCCTCTCTGAACCTTTTTAATTCTTTAGCTTCGAAGATTGTGTTTAATAAGCTCATTAAAATTAGGAAAACAGAAAAGGCGGCTATTTTGCTCCTCATTTTTTATCCTCCTATTTTTTATTTTCTATTATTGCAATAACTTTATTGTTTAAACTAAAAATATTTTGAAAATCTTTACAATTTATATTATTTACAAAATTTGAATATTCAAACA
>Ga0136652_1001156_pt1 | contig 11540 bp, 5 predicted proteins | sample ConPoolayeEmetaG_FD_94864 | JGI IMG/M metagenome (GOLD analysis project Ga0136652, IMG submission 94864) | Hot spring microbial mat communities from California, USA to study Microbial Dark Matter (Phase II) - Cone Pool mat layer E metaG... ...
CCCTTTTCCAAATGGGAGATGGTTTTTAAAGATCCAATGGTCACTCCAGCGGCCGTAGATAGGCTTGTCCCTCACAGCGTCATCAGCGAGCTCAACCCGCCCAGTCACCGCATGACAGCGGCCAAAAAAAACCAGTCTGGAGGTATAAGGGTCTAATATGGACTGGACCGAGATCGTTTATTGGAGGGCCTCTGATGAAGCCGTTTTTTCAGCTAATCGGCCTTTTAGCCAACTTTTGGCTAAAACGGGAAAAATAATTGCCGTCAGAGAGAAAAAATAGTTGACGTCAATCAATCGTCAGCGATAGTCTGCAGGACGACACGACTGGTACGTATGCGACATCCCGTTGAATTTATTGGAGGTCATGCGAAATAGCGCAAGATGCGCGGCGACCGCTTCGCCCGAGAAAATCAAACGGCCGAAATCCTGCGGCCGATGAAAATTCGGCTTATCAGTCCGGCTGGCCGCCCACTGGCTGTACTGGTGATTGACCGCCCCGCCGCAACGGTTGAAATTGATCCCCCAGACATCTCCGGGGCGCGGAGGAATGAGACCGTCATAAGCCTTCAGATGATCAAAGGGAATGGCCATCTCTATGACCCAAAAGGAATCGCGGTCAATTTCATCATTTACGGTTCCCTGATGACTCCGGCCAACAAGAAGCCGGTCGGGCTCGACATATCGGTTGATGCCTGATTTATGAAAACCGACCTTCCAGGTCCCCAGGCAATTGACCTCGAAATTGGCGTACCAGAGAGGATGGGCCGGATTTGGAGAGATGAAGACCTCGACACAATCATCATCCGAGACAGATGAATTTCGTTCGAAGTGAGATGCTGAAATATTGGCATCCTGACAGATAAAAAGAACGTAGAGGAAATCCTCATCCCAGACGACCCGCACATCGGTCTGCTCCTTTTCTCCCTTCTCGTACCATGGGAAAACGAATAAGCCTGCGGAAGGTGTCCTGGACCAATCAAGTTCGCTGGGGTTACCGTCTGCGTATATTCGGCCGCCCGCCTTCTTCGCCAGATAGGTCGGCCTGGCCTCTTCGAACGGTTGGGGGAGGGAGCAAGCTAAAATGGTGCCGGCGAACAAAATGGGAAGGAATACTTTTCTTCCGCGTCCAATCATGTCACTCTCATCGCGTTATTTCATAGACGTGGACCCCATACCTATCCCACGTATCCCTAATAACACTCCCACTGACCGACATGTTTCCGGGGACCTCGAAGAACTTGGTGACTTTGAGATCGGTCCATCCAGGGATGGTTATTTCCGCGTTCTGGGCGGTTTCACCTGCGTTGGCCGCAAGCAGGTAATGTTTGCCGTTCCATTGCTTGAAACGGACTTCTATATCGGCCCCCGCCGGGGTTACCTCGACCCTTTCAGGCGCATCGTCGGCGACAAATATGGGCCACATGAAATTCAGTTCCTGGAACCAGCCGCGCAGTCTCTGCAGCTGGTGTTTCTGAGTACAGACCCAGTGATAGAGACCGTTGGCACCGTAGATGACCGCCAGATAGGACTCGGCTCTCACTCCCCTCCAGTCATCGCCACGCAACGAAAGATACCCAGGGTACTGCTCGGGCACTACCTCATCAGAATGGAAGCTCACATAATAGTTGACTTCGGCCAAAAGGAAGCGGTTCGGACTTAGGATTCTCTCGGTCTTCGTCAAAAACGGTGTATTCCTCCACATCGGCCCCGGACGGCCCATGATTTTCACGTAACAGTAACCCACCGGCAACGACTCATCACGCCAGACCGGCCCCTGCTTGTCGTATAAAAAGCTCGAATCATGATGCCCCCAGATGATGAGCCTGGGAGCCGGCAGGGCGGCTACGATGTTTTGCAGTCTTTTCCGATATTCGATGAGGTCTTGAGGCAATTTCCAGTAGTAGAACTGCTTCCCGTAACACGAAAGAAAACCAGGATGGGAAAGAAGCCGGGGGGCGTCCTCCCGGAATCGTTCCAGAATATCAGGAAAATCCGGATCGGGCGAGCCCGGCCCAATGGTCACAACGTAGGCGTTTACGGCCCAAGCCCTGTCAGTTTCCTCGAAATGCCGGCTGTTCTTAGCATACGAGCTCCTGTAGGTGTTCGCCCCTAGTTTGATGGCCTCGTCCCAATCCATGACGTTCACAGAAGGGACGACCGGGAAGAACCTGAAGTCATCGTTTATTATCAACCGCCCCAGGGAATCGACGGCAAGCTTGCGAATCGGCGGCAACGGCCTTCTTCGGGTGTGGTTGATCCTGCCGAAAACAGCCCGGCCGCCACCCAGTTCTCGCCCCCCCGCGTCAAGATAAACCAGCCTTAACTCATAATCCTGCACGGGAAGCTCGTTTATCCGAAGGTTTTGGATATCGAAGCGATAAGCGGCGGTCGCCGTTGCTAGAGGCCGCTCGAAACGCAAGACCACCTTCCGGCTCAGCAGGTCGTCTATTTCCACCCGGACGCGACCCCCTTTAACGATCGGTCGTCTCCGGTTGTGAACCTCAAGCACGGCTTCCTTTTCTTCAGGGAAATAGAATTCCTGGTCTAGGACGATCTCAACGGCGGGGGGCACGACCAGCGGATAGGAACGCCCCATGACTCTTTTTCCCGTCGTCTCAATCGATAGCTCGAACAAACCCGTTTTCCCGCTTCCGGCATCGTATTCCAACCGGATCGATTCCGATTTTCCAGGATCGATCCTTAGCGGTCTGGTGACGGATTTTTCCCCCCTCACGCCGGCTAATAAGGTTCCTTGAAAAACCGAGTCCCCTTCATTCAGAAGGACAACCTCGGCCTGGTTTAGGCCGGCGTATAACTGCGGATGGCTTACGAAATCCTGAGATTGATCGGTCTCCTCATAATACCTCCGACCAAAAAGCAGCGACTTTATCCGTATGGAGAGCGGACGGGCAAGGTATATCGTCCCCATATCGCGGGTCCCGGCGGTCTTGCCATTCCAAAACGTGCTGGATCTCCCTTTTTTCCAGGCGACGTTGAATCCGAAGGCTTCGCCGTAGTCGCCCCTAGCGCCTAAGGATCTAAATGGAATCCGGACGAGGCGGCCTCCGGATCCGCCCATTATTTCTATGCCCTTGAGGCGGGCTTCAATCGGCGAGCCCTCGGCCTGGTAGCCCTGCTTCTCAACCATCTCAGCCAGATGGGCCGTCCCGTCAGCCTTAATCCTGAGCGTATAAAAAAGAAACCGGCGATAATTAAGAAAATCACTCCGGATGCGCGGATTAAGAAAAACGAGTGTTTCGTCGACGCCTTTCTGCGTGGGCAGTAGGAGGTAAAGGGAATCCTCGTCGTTGGCGGCAAGCAAGGTGCCGCCCTCGATCCTTGCCGGCCTTCCCCAGGAAGCCGCAAGCGACCTCGGGGGGACGGCAATACTCCTTTTGATGAGCTCCGCTCTTCCCGTATTCCATTCCCCGGCCGTGATCTCATCTAGGAAGAGGCTGGTCGTCGGCTCGCTTCCCAGGACCGTGAAACGCAGTTCTATTTCTTCGACTGGTTTCTGCGGCTGAAAACCAAACCTTCGATATTCCCAATCATGGTCGCTAATTCCTAGTGAGAACGTGGGCGAAATCTCTTGCATTGTGCCGTCATTGAAATGGACGAACACGGTTAAATTGGCCAGATTGTTAGGACCCCAATACCCGGGCGGAGAGTTGCCTATCGAATTATCCAGTTTCGACCAGGCCGTTACGATAATCGGCCTGGCGGCCTTCTGCTTCAGCGGGACCCGTTGCGACAAACCCGATCCTTCTCCATAGGACACGCTTGCTCTAACGGACCTGCCACCGGATACCGACTCATGATCATCCATAAAGGGAAGCCTGTACGAGCTGCCGACCCAGCTGACCCATTGGTCCTCTCCCGGTTTCTGCCAACCTGAAGGCCACAGCCCCGTCGGATCCAGCTCTTCAAAGCTATGGTTGGAAACCAGGTTCTCCAGGTTGACTTCCTGGTACATCTCGACTTCGTCGATCCAGGCCCTAGCCCCGTCTTCCCCCGGGGAAAGGACGAAGCGGACTTCGGCGCCCCATTTCAGAGAAGACGTTTCCAGAATTACCTCATATCTTTGCCAGTCCCGGACGGGCGATAGGGTGAATTCCCGCGTCTCAGACGGAAGACCAGCGACCGTGCCCAGTTTGATCAGGCACTTCAGCGTTTCGGCTTTAAGCCCGTCCGAAGTCCGGTAGAAGAAAGATAGTTTGATCTTCGTCCCAGGAACGATCGGCAGTCCGAAGGGCATGGCGGGGTCTTTAACATTCCAGAAATCACTTCTGAGCGAGGCCGAGACTTCTTTTTCCCCGGCGACAAGTTCTAGGCATCTGGCCCCGGCCTGAGGTGAATCAGCGCTGGCCGCGGCCCCGGCGGACAATTCCCAGTAAGGAACATACCCGCGGCCGTTCGGATGGATCCGCGTCCGGTAGTCGGGCAGCTGCTCGATATCATTCACGAAACTCTGTTCGAGACCGCCGTTGGGAAGAAGGGTTGCCGAATGCTGCTGGCCAGCCGGGAACACGTACCCGAAAAACGCTTGAATAACAAGGAAGAAAACGCAACCAGCTATGGACTTGGTCATCCGCGATCTCCTTCTCAACCAAGGAAGGTTCCTCTCGGCAGCCGGACGTTTGAGGCGCGGGCATTTCCGCAACCGCATTTCATATCCCGGCAATGGGTCATAAAGTTCTTCGTTGCTGCGATGGAACCGGGTTGAAATAGAGAGTAGTATTATATATGTTATATAGTTCAAAAATCAACAGAATATGGAGAAGAGATGTTGAAAAAACTTGTCATTCCGGTCATGGCGGCCCTAATGATAATTGCGTCGGCAATCCTACAGGCCGGCGACTCAAGGCCCAAATGGCTCCGCTTCTCACCTACGCATGCCGTTTCGGAAGAGGGCTTCAGGGATGTCAAATGGGCCACCCGACAGCAGGACATACCATGGAAATGGAATACCCAAGGCATTCCCGCCGCCTGCAGCCTGCGGGAGGACGAGGATTTCCATGTGTTCGGGGAACAGGCCCGGTGGATCACGTACACTTTCCGGAATTCCGTTCTTTACGGCGTCCGTATCGATTACGAGGGAAAGCTGAGGACCGCGTCCGTAGCGGAAAAACTGCGGGCGACCTACCCCCCCTCGGAAGGACCAGTAGTCTGGAATGATTCTGAAACAAGCTGGAGCACAAAATGGACCCGAATCTGGGTCAGGCTGCCTGAAGACGAAAAGAACCTGGGCACGATTTACCTATGGGGCCGGAACAAGGTCTTCCCCGATGACTCCACTCGCCCCGAATTCCTTGTTCCTCCGCCTTCATTACTGTCTTGTAGCGTTCCATATCAGCCCCGGTATTATGTCATCTACAAGCGTACTTCCCCGGTAACCATAGACGGTCAAATCCGGGAAAAAGCCTGGCTGGATGCCGACTGGCTGGATGCGTTTGTCGACCACCAGGCCCCTTACGCCCCCAGGCCCTGGAAAACGACGCGGGTGAAAATGATCTACGATGATGAAGCAATTTACGTGGCGGCAGAACTTCAGGAGGAAAATGTCTGGGCCCATCTGACGCAGAGGGATTCCGTGATATACTACGACAACGATTTTGAAATATTTCTCGATCCTACGGCTGACGGTTTGAATTATTTCGAGTTCGAACTGAACGCCCTCAACACCATGTTCGACATGTGGCATGAGCTCGACAACCATAGAGGAGCTTACGCCAACCCAGCCTTCGATTCCAAAGGGACAAGGCATGCGATTGCCGTCAACGGGACCCTGAATTACCACTACGACATAGACAACGGCTGGACGGTAGAGGTGCGCATCCCTCTCGTCGATCTCAAGGAATGGAACCCACGGTTATCCCTGCCGATAAAGAAGGGCGACCTCTGGCGGATAAATTTCAGCCGAGTCCAGTATCTCCATGTCTATTCGCAGCTCTTCCCTTACCTTCTTCCCTACAGCCCTTGCGAGGACTGGGTTCTGCAGCCAACCGATACGGGGGACCTGCACATCCCGGAACTCTGGGCTAAAGCCGTGTTCTCTGAAAACCCGGCCGGGGTTCCGGATAGTGAGCTGGAAAACGCCGCTCCCAAGGTGTTGCCGACGCCTCCGCCTGCGGCCATCCCAAGAAAGGGGATGGTCTATTTCTCTGCGGCCAGGATCAGGCTTGGTCCGGATCCGACCGATTCTCTTCACAGTCCGGCTCACCAGGTGGATGTGCCGGAATTCTGGATGGACCGGTACGAGGTGACGGTGGCCGAATATGCCACGTTCTTGAATCAGGGTGGCCATGACCACTGCTACAATCCCTGGATGCAGATTCCTGAAAGATGCGGCATCATCCGGGAAGGCCAGGGAAAGTACCGGGTTGTTCCGGGCCGCGAGAATTATCCGGTGGTTTATGTTACGCCCGAAGCGGCCCTCGAATACGCTGAGTCCCTGGGCAAAACTCTGCCCACTGAAGCGATGTGGGAAAGAGCAGCCCGGGGGACGTCCGGCCGAACCTTTCCCTGGGGAAACGAGCCAATCGATCCCTCACGGGCCAACTACGACTTCCACTACGGCGGGACTACCCCCGTTGGCCGATTCCCCAAAGGAGCCTCCCCGGAGGGGATCTACGATCTGATTGGGAACGTCAAGGAATGGACCCTATCGCGTTTTACTCCATACCCAGGAGGCAAACCGTTTGAAAACCGCTGGCTCCCCTACTGGTTCGATCCCGTGCCCGAAAACCTGGAATACTGGTGGGTGAACCGGGGCGGAGGTTGGACCAAGCAGGAAAAAAATATGGTCGCGGCCTACCGAGACGGCCAGGGTCATATGAACGTCGGCTTCCGCTGTGTCAAGCTTAGGAAATAGGCCGCCTTGAACTCGGCCGGACAGCCCGATTTATGTCAATGCAAACCGGCCGCCTGATAGAAGTCCCTGTTCTTGAGATCCCAGACAGGCGAAAAGAAGCCTAAGATATGGGCTCCACCCCAGCCGTCCCGATCGAATTCCCGGCCGGCGATAACGAAATCCGGCATGCTGATCCTTCGATCGATGGGCTGGATCTTGGGGCAAATTTCCTCCATTTCCGGAGTAGTGCCGGCGAACATAGCCATCAGCCTCCCCTGGTTCAAAGGATTAGGATATACGAAGCCGAGGGCCAGGTCCCGGTTCTCAAGTATCCGCCCGTCGAAAACCACTCTTCCTTCGGAGATTTTAATCGGAAGGGAAGGAGAAATTCTTGCGGATACCGAGTTTCGTGCCGGGGACCCGAAAAGAATCAGGTTGTATTCCCGGATCATCTCGTCGGTGATTTCCCGATCGGAAACGATCCTGGTGAAGCCGTTCACCCAGTTCCAGAACCGCTTGGCAAAATAGCGGGCATTGTTGAGAAGAATCTCAGTTTCCCGCGCCGTGCCTTGGGTTCCATAGACAAGCAAAAACGGCCGATAAAAAGCGTTCCTCAACGGTCCGGAAAGCATCGGGGTTTTTTTCAGCGGGCCTGGAGAGGGAGTCCCGATCTTGACGCGGCGGTCGGCAGGGATAGTTTCGTGGTATGAACAGCCGTTCCAGATTATGTCTGTCTCGTCGCCCCCGATAAACTCTTTCGGCAGGTGCAGTTCCAGAACATTGGCGTTGTTCGACCAGATGACGATTCTGCGGCCGTCAAACTCGGCCTGGACCTCTGTCCAATCGAAAGACCTGTCTTGTTCCAGCACGCGGATCCAGTAATACTCATCGTTGGCCGAAAGATCGATGCAACGAAAAGTCACCTTCCTTGGGAAGGCGATACGCTTTTTCGTCTCCAAGAAATTCCAAATATCGGGATGATCCACACAAACCCCCCATATCGGTCCCTGCCCTTCCTCGGTCCTCGGCTCGAACCAGAAATGCGGCCGGCCGGGGACTTCCCGATAAACAATATCGTTTCCGATATCCCTCATCCTTTCAACGAAAAAGCGAGGATTGAACGGCGGCACATTGTCGTCCAGCGAACCGTGGGTCAAAACAATGGGCAGGTGCAGACCGTTCTCGGCGAAATAGATGCAGTGGCGGTCGGCGAGCGACCGATCAACCATGTAGCGGATCCCCGGCGCAGAGACAACGGAGCTCTTCTGGAGCAATGACGAATAATAGAGGAGCGGGGAAGGAAAACATGCTTCAGGCGCGACCCCGGCGAATCTGGCGGGAAAAAGAAGTCCCTGATAAAGGCTCCCGTGACCGCCCATGGAGGCTCCTGTAATGTATAGCCGGTCGTCGTCAATCTGGAAATGGTCTCTCATCCAGCCGATGACCTCCTGGAGCTCGAGGTTTCCCCAGGCATGGTATTCCAACCCCCACGGCCGCCTATCGGTGGGGGCCGCGACGAAGGCCCAGTCCTTAGCATCGTGCACTTCGGCCATCAACAGCCCTTCATCCCCCGAGCCGTGAAGGGAGAGAATCAAGGCATATTTCCTAGAGGGGGTATAATTCCTCGGGTACCGGATCCCGATATATTGGGCCGACCCATCGATGACTGAGCGATAAGTGACCTTATGGGGCTGGTTCATCTTCTTATACCTTAGCGGGATTGTAGCCGTGGCAATGACTCGGCCGCCGTCATTGATGGACAGGCTAAGTCTGTGCTCCCTTGCGCCTGGGTCTCCTGCGCCGGTTTGGCGCAACGGAACTGGAATTTTCATTATAGACAGCGGGGCAATCGGCGGGACCTGAACTTCGCTTCTTCCCAACACGCCATCTGCCTGAATGACGCACATCAATCCCCTGAGCCAGCGATTGGTGTTATTAACCAGGGGAACGCCGATCCAAGACTCCTTGAGCAACGAACCCTTGACCAGATCCGGGATCGTGAAATCCTCCAGGATGCTCATTTCCCCGGCGACCGACTGTACGCGACAGCCGAACCATGGGTTTTCCATGCCCCTGAATTTCAGGAGTATCGTGTTCTTTCCCTTTTTTAGGATGGCCGGCACGCCGTCGTAGGAGTAGGTATAATACTCCCCTTCCTGGCGAAGGCCGTTCACCCAGACCGTCTTGATATTCTGAAGGTAGAGTAGTACTCTGGTCTCAAACGGCACGGTCACCTCGGCATAAGCATAACCGATGTTCATGAATTCGTCAGAATTCCTGGCGCTGCCATAGAGCTTTTCCATCAGATCCCAGTTCACGTTAGAATAGTTGACCTTGACAATCGACCCCTGGACTGTCAAGTCCTGCCACTTCAAGAGGCCCCCATCGGGCTGGATCGAGTGAAAAACCTGGCTATCGTGGGGGATAATCCCTTCCTCGCCCCCGAAAGCCGTCAGGTGATCAATGTCAAGCTCACGGATCCCGTCAAAGAACGGTCCCAGGATCCTCCAGCTTGTGACAGGAATGTCGTCTGCCGCCGAAAGAACTGCCATGGTTAGGATTAAAAGGCCGGTCAGTGATTTCTTCATTGAGCTCCTCCTCATTTCTCAAACCTTATCTTGACTACTCATCTGTTTTTATGAGATTATTCAAAATCTGAACGCCTATTTTATACAATATATTTTTGCTTAATCAATCTATTTAAGGAGGATTAGCTAATACCTATGAAATCGTCGATCGCAACTATTTTTCCCCTCATTCTGGCGTTCTCAATACCGCTTCTTCCGGCGCAGGCCGACCGCATGGACATTACCGACCTAGTCATCGCTCCTCCCTGTCCGGCGATACCTTTCTACCATGTTCGCGGCCGGCTTGTCCCTTCTTCCCGGAATCAAATCGAGATAATCGAGATTACGGCGAACGGCAGGCGTCTTTATTCGCACGAGATTCGTAGCCTAGAGGAGTCTCTTCGCCTCGACAAGCCATCCAGGTTCACATGGCCTCTTTTCGCTGAATCTCGGATTAGTGAATTCGTTTTCCGAAATCCCTGGATTATCGCCCGGTTGGACTGGGCGAACGGCCAAAAGTACGACATTTCCTTCGAACTGGCTGTCGGCCCCTCTAAAGACCGTCAGATCATAACCAAATCGGTTGTCGCACCCGCTATCGGCGGCTATTGGAACAAAGCCTGGAAATACTACAAGAGCGTTGTCGTCTCCGAGGAGTTCGGCCTGGACCGGACAGACGAACCAGTTGAATTCACACTATTGTTCTATCCTGATCAAATCACGAACCTGAGCAAAGAGATCAGAGTCGTTCACGTCGGTCCTTCCGGAGAAACGAGGCTACTTCCCTGCCAGGTTTATTCCGTCTCGAGCTATCTGGAGGAGGATAAGCCAAGGATCGATCCCTCTGCCGGCCCGCGCCCTCCTTACTGGTTGCCGACGGTCGCGGCTCGGGTAATCGTCCCGGTCTCTATAAAAGGACGGACGAGCCAGGTGCTTCTCGTCTTCTACGGAAACCCCGGAGCGAATCCGGCCGCCTTCCAGACGGACCTGAAGGTGGCTGGGAAAGGGCTGGACCTGTCGATAGAAAATTCCTTTATGAAGATCAAGCTCCATCCTCTGTCGGGCATGATCGACGAGATCTCCCTGCGCCGCAGGCCAGCCGAGAAACTCTTACATAAGCTGGAAACTAACGGTGCCGTACACTGGAATCCCGACGCTTACTCGCCTCCCCGTCCCTGGATGCACGCCTCGGACTGGAATCCCCCCGAAGAGTCGTCGGTAATCAGGGGACCGGTGATGGCGATGGTGCACAGAAAGGGCTTCATGCCCGCCATGCCAGAAATCAACGTCGCCATCGTCTATACTTTTTTCTCGGGACAGCCCTATTTCGTGATGACCTCCTTGTTGGAGATCAACAAGGATGTTCCCTTGCAGGCCCTGCGGAATGCCGAAATGGTGTTTGATCACAAGCTCATAGATCACGCCGCCTGGAAGGACCCGGCGTCGCCGGATTACGAGACGATCAAGCTGAACGACGTCCCGTTGCTCACAGAAATTCGCTTGCCGCTGGACGTCGAATGGCTGGCTTTTTTCAATTCTTCGACCCGGCTGGGTTTCGGCGGGATCCCCCTCGAATCCTCCTTCTTGAGTCCTGAATTGGCGCCCGTGACTTACAACCCTTACCTTTACATAACCCGGGGACCCTGGGTCTACTGGACCCGGGTTCTGGCCGCCCCTTATCTAACTTCCAATATCCAGCAGATAATCGTGGTGCCGGCCGGAAATTCTTACTGGGAAAAATGGGCCTACGTCCCGTTTGAAACAGGGGGGGGTGCCGGAGGTGGGACATTCAAGCAATTGGAAAACTTGGCCGAAAGACTGACTCGCCCGCTCCGAATCTTGGTCACCGACGAGAAAGACGAGAGGGTCCGCATCCCCGACGAAATCTACACTGATCCTACGAAAACCGGCTGGGAGAAAAGAGATTCAAAATAGGAGTGCGACCCGAAGTCCAGCCCAGCAGCGACCTGTCATAGCCGGGGTCGCTTTTTTTTGATGGCCCTCAGAAATTTTATGGTATCCGATTAGTCGAGGTTCAATCGCAGAAACGCCTTGAGAGCCTCAGCGGTCTCCCCGAACATGCCATTTGGTTCCTCGAGTCGTCTGAGGGCCTGGTTTTGCGG
>Ga0136652_1001160_pt1 | contig 11508 bp, 8 predicted proteins | sample ConPoolayeEmetaG_FD_94864 | JGI IMG/M metagenome (GOLD analysis project Ga0136652, IMG submission 94864) | Hot spring microbial mat communities from California, USA to study Microbial Dark Matter (Phase II) - Cone Pool mat layer E metaG... ...
ACATTTATACTATCCCATCGAATAAGCTTTATGTCTCTTATGTTGGAGAGAGCGCGTTTTAAATTCTCATTATTATCTTCAATAACTATAAGGGCATTTTCAATGCCTAGCGTCTTCAACTTTTCAGCCATTAATCTTGTTTTTGCTTGTTCTACTCCAAAATCTTTTAAAATAATTATATTATCCTCTTTATTCTTCACAGCCAGCGCCGTTTTCAATGCAAGTTTGCGTTCTTGCTTTGGCAAAAAGTAAGCATAATTGCGCGGACGCGGTCCAAAAGACTTACCACCTCCAACAAATATATTTGCCCTTCTATCAGAATGGCGGGCTCGACCAGTGCCTTTTTGGCGATAAATCTTCTTTGTGCTTCCAGAAACAAGCGCTCGATTCTTGCAAAAAGCATCTCCTTGCCTGGCAGAAGCCAACTGTGCCTTTATAGCCTCATACAAAACTGACGTATTAATTGAACCACCAAATATCTCATCAGCCAGTTCTATTTCTGAAGTCTTGTTTATTTCGCTGTCATATACTGTATGCTTCATTTTTTGCACCCGATCATTATTTATTCTTTTCTTCTTTTTCTTGTGCCGCTGCTTCTTTCGCTACTATATCAGTCTTTTCAATATTCACAGACTTTTCACTTTTTTTTATATAAAGTTCATTACGACTTTCAAAATCATCGCTTCTATTGATAATCGTTACAATTCCATTTCTCGCCCCTGGTACAGCGCCTTTTAAAAGCAAAACATTGTCCTCGGGACGAACCTGGGCAACTCGAATATTCCTTACTGTCACTCGTTCATCTCCCATATGTCCAGGCAGACGTGTATTTTTAAAAACCCTGCCCGGCCATGTGCGCATACCTATTGAACCTGTTCTTCTATGAAAATCGGATCCATGCGACATCGGTCCACCATGTTTCCCATGTCTCTTCATGACGCCTTGAAATCCCCTGCCTTTGCTTTTACCCACAACATCAACCAAGTCTCCTTCTCTGAAGGCATTCACAGTCAAAATCTGGCCAACCTCAAAACCTTCTATCTTTGCGGGCTTAAATTCTTTAAGAACTGGAAAAAAATCTAGATTTTTCTTTTCACAGTGGAGTCTTCTCGCCTTTGGAATACGTACGGTCTTCCTTTTACCATATCCCAACTGAATCGCATCATAGCCATCTTTTTCCTTTGTCTTCTTCTGAACAACTGTACACGGCCCTGCCTCAACAACTGTTACAGGAATAAGATTCCCTCCCGCGTCAAAAATCTGTGTCATACCTATTTTCTTTCCAATTAATCCCAACATCTTATTTAACCCCTTACATAACGACGCCACAAAAAATTAATTTTTTATATCATTTTTATTTCAACATCGACACCCGATGACAATTCAAGCTTCATCAATGCATCGATAGTCTGCTGTGTTGGTTCAAGGATATCCAAAAGCCGCTTATGTGTTCTTATCTCAAATTGCTCTTGCGACCTTTTATCTACATGTGGTGAACGAAGAACACAGTACTTTTCTATTTTTGTAGGCAAAGGAATGGGGCCGGCTAATTTCCCTCCCGTCCTCTGCACTGTTCCGACTATTTCCGCTGCCGATTGATCAAGGAGTTTATGGTCGAATGCCTTTAATTTTATCCTAACTTTTTGGCCCTTTTCATATTGCTCAACCATGAACCACCTCTTAATTTATACTCTGGCTTTTTTTAAAATCTATTCAATAATTTCAGTCACAACACCCGCTCCAACTGTACGACCGCCTTCTCGAATAGCAAACCTCAACTCCTTCTCCATCGCTATCGGCGTAATTAACTCAACCTCCATCGTAACATTGTCCCCAGGCATCACCATCTCCACATTCTCAGGTAACTGACATACACCCGTCACATCCGTCGTCCTAAAATAAAACTGCGGCCGATATCCCTTGAAAAAGGGAGTATGCCTCCCACCTTCCTCCTTCGTCAATACATAAACCTCCGCCTTAAACCTCTTGTGCGGCGTTATCGACCCAGGCGCCGCTACCACCTGCCCCCGCTCTACCTCCTCCCGCTTCGTACCCCTTAATAAAATACCTATGTTGTCACCTGCACGACCTTCATCCAAAATCTTCCGAAACATCTCAACACCCGTTACAACCGTCTTCTGCGTCTCCCGTAAACCCACTATCTCAACCTCCTGCCCTACCTTTATCACACCCCGCTCAACCCTCCCTGTTACCACAGTCCCCCTACCTGATATGCTGAAAACATCCTCCACAGGCATCAAAAAAGGCTTGTCTATGCTCCGCTGCGGCTCTGGTATATAATTGTCCAACGCATCCAATAACTTCTGTATCGAACCATAACCCTGCTCATCATTCACCCCGTTCATCGCCTTCAAAGCACTACCCCTTATAATCGGTACCTTGTCACCAGGAAATTCATACTGATTCAATAACTCCCTCACCTCTAACTCAACTAAATCCAATAACTCCGGATCATCCACCATGTCCACCTTGCTCATATACACCACCATCGCAGGAACTCCTACCTGCCTCGCTAATAATATGTGCTCACGCGTCTGCGGCATCGGACCATCCGCCGCACTCACTACCAATATCGCACCATCCATCTGCGCAGCCCCAGTTATCATGTTCTTCACATAATCCGCATGACCAGGACAATCCACATGCGCATAATGCCGCTTCTCCGTCTGATACTCAACATGCGCCGTCGCTATCGTTATCCCCCTCTCCCTCTCCTCCGGCGCCTTGTCTATCTGATCAAACGCCATCCACGTCGCTAAACCCCTCTCCGATAAATAACGCGTAATACCACTCGTTAACGTCGTCTTCCCATGATCAACATGCCCTATCGTCCCAACATTCACGTGCGGCTTCGTCCTCTCAAACTTTTCCTTCGCCATATGCCCTCCCATTTTTAGTGAATCGTGATTCGTAAAAATGATTGTCGATCACGAGCCACTAACCAAATCAAAGTCCTTGGACCTTTGCAATTACCTCATCTGCAATCTGTTTGGGGACTCGACCATAATGAGAAAAACGCATTGTAAAGGTCGCTCTCCCCTGCGTCAAGGAACGTATATCTGTAGAATACCCAAACATCTCTGCAAGGGGCACCATAGCCCCTATTATCTGTATTCCGCTGTGAACTTCCGTCTTTGAAATCTTGCCCCTTCGAGAATTTATGTCATTTGTAACGGCTCCAACATACTCATCTGGGACAACTACTTCAAGCGACATTATAGGCTCTAAAAGAACAGGCTCGCCTTTCTTAATTCCATCTTTAACACCTTTTGCAGCCGCAATCTTAAAAGCCAAATCAGATGAATCAACCTCATGATACGATCCATCAAAAACCGTTACTTTTACATCAACTACTGGATAACCAGCAAACGCACCAGCATCCAACGCCTCCATTGCACCCTTTTGAATTGCCGGTACATATTCCTTAGGTATAACACCCTGTTTTATCTCAGATATAAATTCATTGCCCTTTCCAGGCTGTTGCGGTTCTAGCCTTAAAAAAACATGCCCGTATTGACCTCTTCCGCCGGTTTGTTGAATAAATTTTGACTCCAGCTCAACGGGCTTTGAAATAGTTTCACGATATGCAACCTGTGGTTTACCAACAGCCGCCGATACATTAAATTCACGAAATAATCTATCAATTACAATATCCAGATGAAGCTCACCCATACCTGATATAACCATCTGGCCAGTTTCCTCATCTGTAGTAATTTTAAGCGTCGGGTCTTCATCTGCCAATCTTCTTAATGCCTGTGCAAGGCGGTCTTCATCCGCCTTGGTCTTTGGTTCAACAGCTACGCTCATCACAGGAGCTGGAAATTCCATTGGTTCAAAGACTACAGGATGCCCCTCATCACAAAGCGTATCTCCTGTTGTGGTGAATTTGAGTCCAATCACAGCTACTATTTCTCCAGCTTCAGCGTGGTCAACTTCCTCTCGTTTATTTGCATGCATTCTCAAAATGCGACTGACCCTTTCCTTCCTGTTTTTTGTTGCATTCAGTGTCCTCGCTCCAGCCTCAAGCCTGCCGGAGTAGACTCTTATATAAGTCAATTGACCCACATAGGGATCGGTGGCAATTTTAAACGCCAGAGCTGAAAATGGACCTTCCGGATCAGAACTGCGAAATTCAATCTGGTCCTCCTTATCTGGATTCCAACCCTCCATTGGCGGCAGATCCAAGGGAGAAGGCAGATAATCCACTACGGCATCAAGAAGCTGCTGAATTCCTTTGTTTTTGAAAGCGGCACCGCAGAGGATAGGAGTAACCTTCATTGAAAGTGTCGCTGCCCTAATTGCCCTTTTAATCTCTTCATTCGTAAGACTATGGCTCTCTATATATTTATGAAGCAATTTATCATCAGCTTCAACTACCGCTTCAATTAAACGTTCACGCCATTTGGCTATTTCTTCCTTCATGGCAATTGGAGGTTCACTAATCAAAAGTTTCACTCCTTTGCTTTCCTCGTCGTAGCGTATCGCCTTTTGAGTTATTAAATCAACAACGCCTTCAAAATTTTCCTCCGAGCCTAAAGGAAGTACAATAGGTATTGCATTGGCCTGAAGCCTTTCCTTCATCATTTCAATTACACGAAAGAAATCTGCACCAACCCGATCCATCTTATTAACAAAGGCAATCTTCGGCACACGGTATCTATTTGCTTGTCTCCACACCACTTCTGACTGCGGCTCAACACCACCTACTGCGCAAAAAACACCAACTGCCCCATCCAAAACTCTAAGTGATCTTTCGACTTCAATTGTAAAATCAACATGGCCTGGTGTATCAATTATATTAATCCGGTTATCTCTCCAGAAACAAGTTGTTGCAGCCGCAGTTATTGTAATACCCCTCTCCTGCTCCTGCTCCATCCAGTCCATTACCGCTGTACCTTCATGCACCTCACCCATTTTATGAGTAATACCAGTATAATATAGTATACGCTCCGTTACCGTTGTTTTTCCTGCATCGATATGAGCGATAATTCCTATATTTCGAAAATGTTTAAGATGGGTATTACTCATAAATTCCTAATATAAAAGCGATGTCCACCTCTCAAAGAGGCCATTTTTATTTTGCGTGTCAAAGAGCAATTTTCATACTACCATCTATAATGTGCAAAGGCTTTATTAGCCTCAGCCATTTTATGTGTGTCTTCACGCTTTTTAACGGCCGCTCCTTTATTCTCATAGGCATCTAAAATTTCCGCCGCCAGCCGTTGTGCCATTGTCTTTTCGCCTCTTCCCCTAGCCGCATGTATCAACCACCTCAAGCCCAAGGACAGCCTTCTGTCTGCGCGCACCTCCATAGGCACCTGATAGGTTGCACCTCCCACTCTGCGCGATCTGACTTCAATGACCGGTTTTACATTTTCAAGGCCCTTTGCAAAGACAGACAACGGATCTTCGTCGCCCTTTTTTTCCTTCAGAATATCAAATGCAGTATAAACAATCTTTTCGGCAACGGATTTTTTTCCGCGCCACATCAATGTATTTATAAACTTTGCAACAACTGGATCATGATATTTTGGATCCGGAGCAATTTCTCTTTTTAACTCGGCTCTCTTCTTACGTGGCATATCTTTTTGTGAACCGCAACTCGTGTAATGTGAACCTCTTGCTGCAATTCACATTTCACGGCTAACGATTCATTTCGGTTTTTTCGTTCCATACTTTGAGCGGCTTTTTTTGCGGTTTTCTACACCAACCGAATCTAGCGTTCCTCTGACAATGTGATATCTAACGCCAGGGAGATCTTTTACGCGGCCGCCACGAACTAAAACAACTGCATGTTCTTGCAGATTGTGTCCTTCACCCGGTATATAAGATGTAACCTCGATTCCGTTCGTCAAGCGAACACGAGCAACTTTACGTAATGCAGAGTTTGGTTTTTTGGGTGTTGTTGTATAAACACGAATGCAAACACCCCTCTTTTGAGGGCAATTGTGTAATGCAGGAGAAGACGAACGCGATCTAATCTTTTCACGCCCAAATCTCACAAGCTGATTGATAGTTGGCATCTTTTATCTTTCCTTTATATTTCAGTAAGTTATAGCCTTACCCACCATCAAATTACAAGGGCGTTGGACGCTAACAAATGAAAAATCCAAAGTCAACTGATTTCATTAAATAAAATCAGTCATCCAGCAACCCCTTCTGCCTGCGTCAAACGCTCGCCTGCAATGGCTTCTTCCTCTTTTATTTCTTCCTGCGGCATTTCAACTTCAATTTGCAGATTCCTATACTGTTTAAGTCCAGTTCCTGCTGGTATAAGTCGACCCATTATAACATTTTCTTTAAGACCCCTTAGATTATCGATTTTGCCAGAAACCGCCGCCTCTGTTAAAACTTTTGTTGTCTCTTGGAATGATGCAGCTGATATAAAACTCTCTGTTGAAAGAGAAGCCTTTGTAATTCCTAAAAGCAATGGCTCAGCAATGGCTGGCTTGCCGCCCTTGGCACGTATTTTTTCGTTAACCATTTCAAATTCAGCCTTTTCAACCTGCTCATCTTCAAGCCATTCCGTGTCTCCAGGATCCACTATACGAACTCTTTTAAGCATCTGTCTAACAATGACTTCGATATGCTTGTCATTGATTCTGACACCCTGCAGCCTGTATACTTCTTGAATTTCATCAACAAGGTAACGAGCCAATTCTTTTTCCCCTAGAACACGAAGTATATCATGCGGATTGGCTGACCCATCCATCAAGGGTTCACCTGCCCTTACAAAATCCCCTTCATGGACTGATATATGTTTGCCGCGAGGTATAAGATATTCTTTTGGCTCTCCCACTTCTGGAGTAACAATAACCGTTCTTTTGCCCTTGATGTCTTTTCCAAACGAAACAACACCATCTATTTCACTAATTATTGCATTTTCCTTTGGTTTTCTTGTTTCAAACAATTCTGCAACCCTTGGCAGACCGCCTGTTATATCCTTAGTCTTCGTTGTCTCCCGAGGGATCTTAGCAAGTACATCCCCTGCCTCAACTTCTTCGCCTTCTGTAACCACAATATTGGCGCCAACAGGCATAAGATATCGTGCTTCTCCGCGCCCAGAAGGCAAAACCAGGGTCTTACCTTCTGGATTCTTAATAGATATACGGGGGCGGCTGTTAGGATCCTTTGACGTAGTAATAACCTTACGTGAAAGACCGGTTACCTCATCTACTTGCTCAACCATCGTCAAGCCTTCAATAATATCCCCAAATTTTACACGACCTGAAATCTCCGTAAGTATTGGTACCGTATATGGATCCCATTCCGCTAGCAATGTACCCGCCTTAACTTTTTCATTTTCACGCACTTTTAAATATGCGCCATAATTAATTTTATATCGTTCACGCTCGCGATTGCTTTCATCGACAATTACAATCTCCCCATTTCTATTCATGACGGTAAGAAGCCCATGCTTATTGACAACTGTCTGCAGATTTTCAAATTTAACAATGCCCTCGTGGCGGTTTTCGAGCGTTGACTGCTCAACCCTTCTGGAAGCTGTTCCTCCAATGTGAAATGTTCTCATTGTAAGTTGGGTGCCAGGTTCACCAATTGACTGCGCCGCTATAACACCAATTGCCTCTCCAATATTTACAAGATGACCTCTTGCAAGGTCTCGACCGTAGCACTTTACACATACCCCGTATCTGCTTTTGCAAGTCAAAACAGATCTTATCGTAACCTTTTCAAGACCAGAGTCCTCAATCTTGCGTACAATATCTTCAGTTATTTCTTCATTTGCCAAAACAATGACTTCATCCGTATAAGGATCCCTGATATCCTCAAGGGCGACACGGCCTAATATTCTCTCACCCAGCGGTTCAATCACCTCTCCACCTTCAACTAAAGCAGAAACAACCATTCCATCTAGCGTTCCGCAGTCTTCTTCGACTATAGTTGAATCTTGCGCTACGTCTACAAGACGTCTGGTCAAATATCCAGAGTTTGCTGTTTTCAAAGCTGTGTCAGCAAGACCTTTACGTGCACCATGTGTTGAAATAAAATACTGCAGAACATTCAAACCTTCACGGAAATTAGCAGTAATTGGAGTTTCGATAATCTCTCCAGAGGGTTTAGCCATGAGTCCCCGCATACCTGCAAGCTGTCTCATCTGCTGGGCAGAACCCCTGGCACCAGAATCGGCCATTATAAATATAGGATTAAAGCCCATCTGCTCCTTTACCTCGCCCTTTAGAGATGTTACTTTTTCCGTGCTCATGCCCCTCATCATTTCCCCTGCAATCTCTTCCGTTGCAGCTGCCCAAATATCCACCACTTTGTTGTATTTTTCACCCGCAGTAATCAATCCTTCTGTATATTGTTCTTCAACTTGTCGCACTTCCTCGAATGCCCTCTGCAGGAGTTTTTCCTTAGTAGGTGGTATGATCATATCGTCGATGCAGATTGAAATGCCGGCTTTTGTGGCATAGTGAAAACCAAGGGAGCGGAGATGGTCGCAAAGTAAGACTGTTTCTTTATCTTTGCAAAGCCTATAGCACTGGTCTATTAATTCAGCGACTTTGTTTTTATCCATAACTTTGTTGATATATGAAAAATCAATCTCAGGAGGAACAACTTCTTTCAAAAGAATTCTTCCGACTGTTGTATCAACAAGCTTCCCATCGAGTCGAACCTTTATCTTTGCCTGCAAGTCTACTTCTTGAGCATCGTAGGCAATACGAACTTCCTCAGGACAGGAGAAAATACGACCCTCCCCTTTTGCGAATGCCCTTTCTCTAGTCATATAATACAACCCCAAAATCATATCCTGTGTGGGGACGATAATCGGCCTTCCATTTGCTGGAGACAGTATATTGTTTGTGGACAAGAGAAGAACACGTGCTTCCACTTGAGCTTCAAGGGATAAAGGAACATGCACAGCCATTTGGTCACCATCGAAGTCGGCATTGAACGCTGCGCATACAAGAGGATGGAGTTGAATCGCCTTGCCCTCGATGAGTATAGGTTCGAATGCTTGAATGCCTAATCTGTGAAGTGTCGGCGCTCTATTCAAGAATACTGGATGCTCTTTGATCACTTCGTCTAAGGCATCCCAAACCTCTGCAACTTGTCTTGCTATCAATCTCTTTGCGCTTTTAATTGTCGTAGCCGATCCCTTTTCTATCAATCTATTTATAATAAAAGGCGTAAATAATTCTAAGGCCATAACCTTTGGAAGGCCACATTGATGGAGCTTAAGTTCGGGACCTACTACAATAACAGATCGGCCGGAGTAATCCACTCTTTTGCCTAAAAGATTTTGTCTAAATCGCCCTTGTTTGCCTTTAAGCATATCGGAAAGCGACCTCAACGGTCGACGATTAGGACCTACAAAGGGCCTTCCTCTGCGTCCATTATCAAAAAGGGCGTCGACGGCTTCCTGCAGCATTCTTTTTTCATTCCTTATGATTATCTCCGGTGCAGAAAGCTCCATCAGACGCTTCAAACGATTGTTTCTGTTGATTACCCTTCGATATAAGTCATTTAAATCTGATGTTGCAAAACGCCCTCCATCCAGAGGAACAAGTGGACGAAGATCTGGAGGTAAAACCGGTATCGTTTGTATCATCATCCATTCAGGACGGTTGCCGGCTTCTTTAAATTGCTGCACCAATTTTAACCTTCTCATCAGCTTCTTCTGAATAGCCAACGACTTTGTCTTTTTTATATCTTTTTTAAGCTTCTTTAAAAGCTCATCCAAAATCTATCTTTGCGAGGAGTTCTCTTATTGCCTCACCGCCTATGCCAACCCTAAAGGACGGCCCCAACTCCTCGTGCATCTTTTGATATTGTTCTTCAGTCAACAATTGTCCTTCCGCTAAATCAGTATTGCCGGGATCGAGTACTACATAAGCTTCACAATAAAGAACCCTCTCGAGGTCCCTTAAGGGCATATCCAAAATTGTGCCTATGCGCGAAGGCAGGCTTTTCAAGAACCAGATGTGCGCTACAGGAGTGGCCAGATTAATATGTCCCATTCTCTCGCGCCGCACCTTACTCTGTATAACTTCTACACCGCACTTTTCACATACAATTCCACGATGCTTCATACGCTTGTATTTTCCGCAATTGCATTCATAATCCTTTACCGGCCCAAATATCTTCGCGCAAAAAAGCCCATCTCTTTCCGGTTTAAAAGTGCGGTAATTTATTGTTTCTGGTTTTTTCACTTCTCCATGAGACCACTGAAGGATTTTTTCGGGACTTGCAATTTTTACCTTAACACCGTCGAAGCTTAACGGGTCTCTTGGCTTTTCAAAGAATTGATAAATATCCATGAATTCCTCCAGAAAAAATTCTGCAAAAAATCTTTTTAAATCTTCAAGACTCTTTATTGCTTTATTGTTGTTGCCCGATTAATTCTACATCAAGGCATAGAGCTTGAAGTTCCTTTATTAACACATTGAAAGATTCCGGAAGTCCTACTTCAAGGACCTTTTCTCCTTTTACTATTGCTTCATACATCCTTGTCCTGCCAACAACATCATCTGACTTAACGGTCAAGAATTCCTGCAAGGCGTATGCAGCACCGTAAGCCTCCATCGCCCAGACTTCCATTTCACCTAGTCTCTGTCCGCCAAATTGAGCCTTTCCTCCCAATGGCTGTTGTGTAACAAGCGAATAAGGGCCTATTGAGCGTGCATGTATCTTTTCATCGACAAGGTGATGGAGTTTCATCATGTACATTACGCCGACTGTAACAGGTGTATCGAAGGCCTCTCCTGTGCGACCATCGAAAAGGATCGTCTGACCCGTAACAGGTAGATCAGCTTCGATTAAGATTTTCTTAATCTCATCCTCTTTTGCACCGTCGAAAACAGGGGAAGTCATTGGAATACCATCTGAAAGTCTTGACGCAAACATCCTAATTTGTTTTTCAGAAGCACTTTCAAGAAACTCATCCACCTCTGGGCTATGATAAGCTTTTCTGATGTGTTTAACCAATTCTTCCTTGTCTGCATTATTTTCGAGAAGTTTATGTATCTGTTCACCTAAGACCCTGCCACCCCACCCCAAGTGCGTTTCTAAAATCTGCCCAACATTCATACGGGATGGCACTCCTAGAGGATTTAAGACAATATCCACTGGTCTGCCATCGGCAAGATAGGGCATGTCTTCCTCTGGCAAAACTCTTGATATGACACCTTTGTTTCCATGACGACCTGCCATTTTATCTCCAACTGATAGCTTTCTCTTTATAGCAACAAACACCTTCACCATCTTTATTACACCAGGAGGCAATTCATCGCCTTTGGATATTCGGCTCATGCGCTGATCGTATTTCATCCTGATGAATTCCTCCTGCTCCTCAACCATTTCAAAAAGATCTGCAAGTTCCGATTCTATCTCGTCTCCTCCTTCAACTGAGATCTCCGACCATTTGCTAAATGGGATCTTATTCAACAGTTCCTCTGAAATCGTTTTGCCTTTTGCCAGGAGAACCTTCTCCTCTTCATCGTCTAACACTTTAGATGTAGAAAC
>Ga0136652_1001163_pt1 | contig 11491 bp, 9 predicted proteins | sample ConPoolayeEmetaG_FD_94864 | JGI IMG/M metagenome (GOLD analysis project Ga0136652, IMG submission 94864) | Hot spring microbial mat communities from California, USA to study Microbial Dark Matter (Phase II) - Cone Pool mat layer E metaG... ...
ACCTTACATGATGCGCTTTGAAAACATCCAGATTCAGCTTATTGATACTCCACCTTATCTGGATGAAGATATTCCCTCGGTTATCCCTGAACTTATCCGCACCGCCGACGTGGTTCTGGTCTGCCTTGACCTGACACAGCCAGATGATGCCGCCAGGCTGGAAACATTTCTTGACCAGATGAAAAAGAAAAAAATCGAGTTGGTGGGTGAGCAAGAACCCATTAGTTTAGCTGAAAGGCCCAACAAAAAAAGAACCCTCCTTTTAGCTAACAAATGCGACGTAGATAACAGCCAATCGGCGATTGAAGACCTCCGCCTACTCTTGGGAAATAGACTTCCGCTTCTCCCTGTCTCCGCCCTGCGGGGTGACGGCTTAGACACGCTCAAGCAGTCCATTTACCAACTCTTGGAAATTATCAGGGTTTACAGCAAATCGCCTGGGAAAAAGCCTGACTTTGCCGAGCCCTTCACCCTTAAAAAAGGGAGCTCAGTAATCGAAATGGCGCGGGCTATTCATAAGGACCTGGCCGATAACTTCAAGTACGCCCGCCTTTGGCGGGGCAAGACAATTCAAGGGCTAATTGTCAATCGAGAACATATCCTGGAGGAAGGAGATATCGTCGAAATTCATGCTTAAGAGAAAGTCGCAAATCGCCCCCTCCTATCTTATTCCTCTTTATCTGAGTGCGGGTTTTTTTATAAAAGAAAAGCGCCAAGAAGGTAAGACTTAAAAGTGGTAAAGTAAAATCAAGAATGGGTTATTTCCACCTAGGCTGATCAATTGATACCTTTTTTCGCCTTGGATGAGAGATTTTTTGAAAAGAGAATATTCTTCAAACTAGTAATTAGATAGGCGATAAATTATTCACCTCTTTTCTGCTGATTGTCGTCGCAGCAACTTGTTCTGATAAAAATTGCATTTGTTCTTTTATTCGATTAAAATGCTCCCAAATCAAGTAGGAGGGAAAGAAATGGAAAGTCAAGAAAGTGCCGTGACTGGTAAGCCCGCCCCTTTAACCGAAGTCGTCAGTGTCGGGGAATGGATGCTTACCCTGTTGATAAGCGTCATTCCGGTAGTAAACCTCGTTATGTTATTTGTCTGGGCCTTTGGGTCAAATACAAAACTTAGTAAAGCTAACTGGGCAAAGGCGATTCTCATCTGGTTGGCGATCCTCGTTGTTTTTTACATTCTCATTGCAGTGCTAATCTTAGGCAGCGCCTTCTTCTTCCTCGGCCGCAAATATTAAATATTGGCCTAAAGACGCGTTCACTATCTATTTTTATCCCCTTAAAATAAACAGCGATGAAAAATATCCCCCATATATTTAATCCATTTTGTTATCCTTAGCCAAAGGCCGGTCAGCAAATATTCAACAATGATTTCCAGTTGGTGATAGTATAATAGGCTTAAGTGTTCTCAAGGAAAACGAAGAAGACAGAACATGAACACCCCAACTGAAGGGAGGATTAAAATGTTTCTGCGGAAATTGCGCCAGAATTATCGCCTGAATCAGAAAGGTATTCTAGGGGCTCTACCGCTTCTCTTCCTAACTATCCTGCTCTTTTCCTGCTTCCACAAGCCTGAACCTGCTGACCTCCTCATTCTGAAGGCCCGAGCTTATACGGTCAATCCGGCTCAACCCTGGGCGGAGGCGGTGGCAGTCAAAGGCGAAAAGATTATCTTTGTTGGCTCTAATAAAAAGGCGCGCTCTTATATCGGAGCTCAGACCAAGGTCATAGATGCTGAGGGAAGACTGCTCCTGCCGGGGTTTCAGGACAGCCATCTGCACTTTGTCAGTGGTTCTTTAAACCTTAATCGCGTCGACCTGGCCGGGACTAAGTCGATAGCAGAAATTCAGGAGAGGGTTCGACGCTTTGTGGCGGCGCATCCTGAGCTTACCTGGATTCAGGGCCGGGGGTGGATGTACTCCATATTTCCGGGCAATATGCCGCATAAAAAGTTTCTGGACGAGGTCGTCCCGGATAAACCGGCCATCATGCGGTGTGCCGACGGTCATACCAGCTGGGTAAATAGTCGAGCTCTGGCCCTGGCTGGAATTACGGCCAAAACACCTGACCCGCCTGACGGCCGAATTGGACGCGATGAAAGGGGCGAGCCAACTGGCGCCCTGCTCGAAGGCGCCAGCGGCCTTGTCAGCCGCCTTATACCTCACCCGACTAAAGAAGAAAAACTCGCCGCCATGACCCGCGGGATGGAAGAGGCTGCTAAGTGGGGGGTTACAGCCGCTCATGGCATGGGTGGCGAATATGAAGAACTCGAGCTTTTGGAACGCCTCCGGCAAGAAGGGCGACAGACCTTGCGCTTGATTATTACCATATGGGTCGATGAACCCGGACCAACAGAGAAAGATTTCCAGCTCTACGCAGAAGCCAGCGCTAAATATAATGACCATTGGTTGGCCGTCCGCGGAGTGAAACTGATGCTTGACGGAGTTATCGATTCCGGGACTGCGGCCATGCTCGACCCCTACGAGCAACAGAAGGGAAACAAGGGAAAGCTTTTCTGGGAACCAGATGATTATATTAAGGCGGTTAGGGAATTCAGTCGCCGCGGTATCCAGGTTTCCACTCATGCCATCGGCGACCGCGCCATTCGACTTTGTCTGGAAGCCTACGAAAAGGCGCTCCAAGAAAGCAGCCATCCTGGTTTGCGACATAAAATCGAACATGCCGAATGCATTGCGGCCGAGGACTTTGCCCGCTTCCAAAATCCGGCAATTATTGCCAGCTTTCAGCCGCTTCACGCTGACCCCGACCCGGTCTGGATGGAGGCGTGGATAAAAAATGCCGGCCCAGAAAGAGAGTCAAGAGCCTTTGCCTGGAAATCAGTCCGCAATGCTGGTGGTCACTTAGCTTTTGGGAGCGATTGGCCGGTGGTGACTATCAACCCCTGGCCTGCGGTTCAGGTAGCTATAACCAGGCAGAGTCTTCAAGGCTATCCTGAAGGCGGCTGGCTTCCCAAGGAAAAAATGACGCTGGAAGAAACCATCTATGCTTATACGATGGGTGGGGCTTATGCCGTGAACGAGGAAAATATTCGTGGGTCGATTGAACCCGGTAAACTGGCTGATTTTATTCTCCTTTCCCAGAACATTTTTGAAGTTCCGGCCAACCAAATCGCCGCAACAAAATGCGTGTGGAGCGTGGTCGGGGGCCAGGTCAAGCACGACGAAATCTCGAAATAGGTGCCGCCTTACATATTTACCCTATTTTCCTTCACCGGCCTCTCCAGAGCGGAAAAGAACTTTCTCCCCGCCGCCCGCTCTGTGGCTATCCTGACCCGGTTCACCACCTGGCCACTTTGGTTTAAAACCACAAAATGACTATCAAAGAAAATATGGTAGAAAATATGGTAAATAGGTGAGGTGGCACCAATTTAAGAGTAGGCTTGGTTTAGTAAATAGATATATTCTGCTTCTCCCATTAGCCTGGGGTTAGAGGGGTTGGAGTTATTGATTGCCGATCGACGCGCAATTTCCGGAAAGTCTTCTACTTTGATTTTCAATTCAGCCAGAGAAGGAATATTCATTTTCTTGGCCATATCTTTAATTTGTCTTAGGAAAAGGTTAACAACTTCTTCTTCCTTTGCTTCCAAACCAGCCCAGCGGGCCATCTGGATAATTTTTTCCTTGGCCGCCGGCACCATAAATTCCAGCACATAAGGTAGGAATACGGCATTAGCGACCCCATGGGGAAGGTCAAAAATGCCTCCCAAGGCTTCGGCTAAGCAATGAACCGCACCCACATCAGAGTTACAAAAAGCCACTCCGGCCAGCAGACTGCCCAAGAGCATTTTTTCTCTTGCTTCCTGGTCCTCTTTGATAGCGTGATAAGCTCGGGGTAAGGAATCAAAGATAAGGGAAATCGCTTCCCGCGCATACATGTCACTAAAAGGGTTCGCCGGTTTAACTATGGCCGCTTCGATAGCATGGGTCAGAGCGTCCAATCCGGTCGAAGCTATTAGTGACGGAGGCAACGTTAGCAAAAGGTCGGGGTCAACCAGAGCCCACTTAGGAAAAAGACTTTTTCCTTTGATGCTCATCTTAAAACGTCTTTCTGTATGAGTTATTACCGACACCCACGTCACTTCGCTCCCTGTTCCGCAAGTAGTGGGAATAGCCAGGATGGGGAGGGGCGGATAATGATATTTTTCTCTTCCTTCATAATCCTCGATACGACCAGGATTGCTAAGGAGGAGAGCCAGAGCTTTGGCGGCGTCCAGGACACTTCCTCCGCCCAGACCGATAACTAAGTCGGGTTGAAGCGACCTAACCTTTTCTGCCAGACAATTAATCGTGGAATGACGAGGGTTGGGCTCAATTTCGAGCAAAACATCTACGGGTTGACAAATTGGGAGGAGTCTTCCGACATGACCGGCTTTAGCTACACCCTGGTCACTGACTAAAAGAGGCCTTTTGGCTGGAAGTTCTTCAATTATCCGCGGAAGATTGCTGATTGCCCCTTGACCAAAATGAACCTCAGTAGGCAGACGAAAAGGCATTTTTTATTTCTCCTCATGGACTGAGTTTTAATTCTTGAAGTTTAAAACTGGTTCATCAGCCAGGTCCAGGATGGCCACGAAAAGAAGCTGAGCCAGGTCTTCCATTATTTCTGGGGTTATAGTCTCGAAGCTATCTTTGGTTATATGGTAATAGGAAGGAGCGCCGGAGACACTAAAAGAAAGACTTGGGATCCCTTTCCAGAGAAAGCGGGCCGCATCCAGACGAGGCCGAGCCAAATTGGCAAAGGCCTGCGGCGTTACGATTCGATGGATATAGCGATTATTCGCCCGGTCAATGAATTCCCACAGCTGAGGGAAGTTCTTTCCCGAAAGACCAGAAATTCGGTCACCGCAACCAACGCCGTCCAAATTAAGTAAACAGACAGTTTTTTCCAGCGGCCACAACGGATGCTCCAGGTAATATTCTGACCCTAAAACTCCCTGCTCCTCAGAGCCAAAAAAGAGAAACATGACCGAGCGGCCGGGCTTGACGGCACAACGAGACATAGCCTCGGCTACACCGAGCATGACGGCCACCGCTGAGGCGTTGTCGTTGGCCCCAGGCATCAATTCATAGCAGCGGCCTAAGTGGTCAAGATGCCCACCCAGAATAATCAGCTCATCCTTAAGCTGAGGGTCGGAGCCGGGAAAGAGGGCGATGACATTCATTCCCGTCCCATCGGGATGATGCTTGGTAACATTCTTGATAGTAACCGTTTTTCCTAAGGCTAAGGATTGCGGTTTAAGGGTCTTTTCAATAGCCTGGACCACTTCCTGATGCTTTTTCCCTGTGCCTACAAAAAGGTCATTGACTACCGCTTCACCGACATGGCTGTAAATAAAACCTTCGACATAAGAATTGTTGGGATTACAGATGGGCCCATAATTATAGAGCATTCCCTTGGCTCCGTGTTTAGCGGCATTCTCCAGCTTATACTGATGAAAAGAATAGGGCCGCCATTTAAGAAAGAGGTCCGGGTTTTTATCGGGGGAAACGGGAACTTCCCGCTCCATAAGAACGATTTTGCCGCGAACATCAACCGAGGCATAATCATCATAACCGAGTTCAGGCGCCGTTACCCCATAGCCAACATAGATCACTTCCGCCGTCACTTCGCCTGAGCCTGAGGTGGCTCCTGGGATAAACTCGCTCTCATATTGATAGTATTTTTTTAAAATTTCTTTACCATAGGGGATATGAAGAATAACCTCACAGCCTGGAAAAACCTCGGTGTAGGCCAGAGGATAAATCTGCAAATAGCTCCCGTTCTCGCCACCAGGGGTTAAACCCCAAGAACGAACCAGTCTTACTACCCACTCAGCGCAATCTTGATACTCAGGAGTTCCTGTCAGCCGGCCACCATATTTTTCAGAGGTTAGCTCCCGGACATAGTCGGCCAGCTTATGGCTGGAAATTTGGTGCATCGCCTGAAGGATTTTAAGCTCATCAGCTGCGGGCGGAATCGTCTGCTGAGAAAGAGAGGGGATAACACTGACCAGGGCTAGGAGTATGATAGCCATAACCGTAACTAATTTAAGTTTCAAACTTCCTTTCATCCTCGCCTCCTTTCCTTATTCCTGATTATTCTTGTTAAATCATCAATTCAATTTAAGCCACGGAAAAAATTATGGCCAACAGCTGAGTTTTCTATGCCGGCATAATATTTCTGCCCTTAACGGCCACATAATAATCACGAAATAATCAGAAAGACAAACCCCTTCCAGAAAAAAGAGTTCTTCACCTCTTCGCTTTACTCTCCGTCTTTACTTTTCCTCGTCACCTAATGGTTTTTTGCTTCAGAGACGAAGGGCAATTCCGCCCCGCAGTAAAAAACCATCCCAGATGCCAGCCGCCAAAAAAAGATGGAGGTTAGGCGTTAACTTCGCCTTCAGACCTAAATCAAGCTGCACAAAAGGGAAAAACCCCGGAAGAGGAAAACCTTCTCCCTCAGCTTCCCTTTCTTTCCTTAATTCTTCGATCGTCTTGGTCGCACCACCAGAAAAAGCTTCGTCTGTTTCGCCGGCAATCTTCAAGGTTCCCTCGTAGCTATAGCTGAGGGTGCTTTCTCTTAGCGCGGCCCCACCACTCGCTCCCAAGCCAAAAGTGATAAAAGGATGCACTGGACTCGAGGGAAATAGGTCCCAACGGAAGCTGAGGTGGAAAGAAAGAGGTTTAATGGAAAATTCGCCTGAAGCTCGACCGTTGAACTCGGCTGTCTTGTAGCTAATTGTTTCTTCCAAACTTAATGTCCCTGAGACTTCAGGCAAAGCCACCTTCATCGTTGTCTTTTCCACCGCCAGCCCGAGGCTAAAAGAACCATTGGCGCCACCCGGATACCAACGCAGCTCAAACCCATAATTATCGCCGCTCGAATCAAAGCGAACCGTCTGCGAATAACCCTTTTCTCTTAGCTCGGGATGCTCGGCTTGAATATCTTCCAGGAAGTTCCTCTTGACCTGGCCTTCAAGGGCGTCGCTTAAAATATCTTCAATCACCGGCCGGAGGAGGTTCATACTCCAGCGGCCATAATGGAAATTGAATTCAAAATGCCCCTGAGCCGGCACCGCAGGCGGGCAAAAATAAAGAAGGCTAATAGGTAGAAACAACCCGGCTATCATTATTAATTGCTTCTTAGCCCCGTTTGGTTTTCCTTTTGTCCCAAACATCGCTAACCTCCATCTTCCCAAAATTCAGGGCTAATCTAACATGAATAATAATCTAATTCAATCCAGCGGGATTGATTTATTAGGCTAAAATCTGTTATCGTGAAGAAGCCTGATTTAATTTTAAGGAGGCAGGAATGAGGTCGAGCTGGTTAGCTTTTTTAGTCATTGTGGGATTGCTCACCGCCCTTCTCCCCTCTTCAGCAGCTGAAAATCCCCGCGTCTTGATGAAAACGAGTAAGGGCGATATCGTTATCGAGCTTTTCGCCGACAAAGCTCCTGTTACGGTTAAAAACTTTCTTTCTTACGTTGATGATAACTTTTATGACGGCACAATCTTTCATCGGGTAATTAAGGGTTTTATGATTCAGGGAGGCGGGTTGACGGCGGAGTTTGCCACTAAAAGCACCAAGCCACCCATCAAAAACGAAGCAACTAACGGCTTAAAAAATTTGCGCGGGACGATTGCCATGGCCAGGACATCAGAAGTTGATAGCGCCACCTGCCAGTTTTTCATCAATCACGTCGATAATCCCTTCTTGGACCACAAAGATAACACGCCGGAAGGTTTTGGCTACGCTGTTTTTGGCCGGGTGGTTACGGGCATGGAAGTGGTGGATGCCATCGCCAATACGCCGACCATGACCTATCGCGGTTACCGTGATGTCCCCCGCGAAACCATAACCATCATCTCGATTACCCGACTTTGAGCTATCGACCTTTCGTCAGACCGGTAAGAGCAAGTTTTTCTCATGAAAACTGCGATAACTGGATAAGAAAAAAGAAAAATTAATGGAAAAATGGTGGGGATGATTATTTAGATGAGCAGGGATTATTAGCCGTTATTTCCCTTGGTTATAACGAAATGCTTTCTCTTCGCTTGCCTCTCGCTCGACAGGGGTTAGTCCTTATCCTTCCCTGTCTCCTTTTAACAGGATTAGCTTTTTCTTTTAGGCTCTGGCCAGCAGGCATCCTTTTTTCCGTCATCAGTTTGGGTCTGATTTTTTTCTTCCGGGACCCAGAAAGAAAAATCAACGCTAACCCGGCTTGGCTTCTTTCTCCGGCTGACGGCCGAATCATAGAGATAAAAAGAGAGGAGTCAAAGGTCAAGGTAAGCATCTTTCTTTCGCTTCTCGACGTTCATCTTGTTCGGTCTCCGGCTGCCGGCGTAGTATTAAAGGTCGAGACGAAAGCTGGCCAGACCTTGCCTGCTTATCGTCAGGAGGCCTCGGAGCAAAATCGGTCTAAATTACTTAGCCTCCAAAGTCAAGGACAAACCATCGACTTAAGAATGATTGTCGGGGTGGCCGCAAGGCGCATTTTTTGTTTTGTGCGGCCCGGCGAGGAAGTTTCTGCCGGTCAGAGGGTCGGCTTGATGGCTTTCGGCTCGAGGGTGGAAATATCCTTCACCTCAGATTATTCATTAAAAATAAATCAGCAGCAAAAAGTAAAAGGAGGTCTAACGGTGCTGGCTGAAAGGAAACAATTATGAGAACTAAAAAACCGAAAGCCAAGACAGTTGTTCTGGCTCTCCCTTCGGCCTTTACCTTGATTAGCCTGTGCTTAGGCTTTCTGAGCCTTCTGGCTTCTTTTCATGGCCGCTTTCTAACCGCCGGCTGGCTGATTGTTCTGGCTGCAGTCTTGGATGGAATCGACGGTCTTGTCGCCCGTTCCACTAAAACCACTTCTGCCTTTGGAATCGAACTTGATTCCTTAGCCGACGCTGTTTCCTTTGCCACTGCTACCGGAATTCTGGTGGCTCTCTGGGGAGCCGGTGAAATAGGCCGCCTCAGTGCAGCCTTGGGTTTTATTTTTCTGGCCGCGGGCATTCTTCGCTTGGCGAGATACAATGTAATTCAGGCCAACCAGAAAAACAGGTCCACCTATCTTGGCTTGACTGTGCCTTCGGCGGCAGTCTTTATCGTCTCTCTTATTATGGTTAATCCTCAGGTGTCAAGCCCCTTTGCTCATAAGCTTCTTTTGTTCTTATCCATCCCGCTTATTTCCGGTCTCATGGTCAGTCGCCTGCGCTATCCTAATTTTTTAAGCAGCAGTCTCTGGCGGCGGTTTAACCTGCAACGAGCCCTCATCATCGCCTTTGTTATTGCCGGTTTTTATCTTCATTCGCCCTTAGCTCTCTTTATTCTTGCCTCCATTAACGTCATCTCTGGACCTTTCAGGGAAGCCTGGCGCTTGACCCAGAAAACACTCGAAGCCAAAAGGGGCCGGAATGAGGTTCCGCTGGGCTAAGAGAGAAAATCATCCCCGGCTAAAAGTAACCCTGCATTTTAAGCCGGAGCCCTTTTCTGGGACAAAGAAAATAATCATCGTCTGGTCAATTTTATTCTTATCCTTAGCAGCCGCTCTCTTCTGGGTTGGAAGCCGATTTCACCGTCGTTTTTTTTCTGTTCCCTCTCACCAAGCATCCCTTGGCGAGCCGCCTGCCCAGACTGAAGCGCGGTCGTCTTTTCGAGAGCAGCCAATAAACATCCAGGCAGGTAAAACAATAACCGAGTTACTTGGTCCTTATTTTAGCTCGCCTCAAATTATTGCAAAGCTATTGACAGCTGTCTCTCCCGTTTATAACTTGAGCCGCATTAAGGCCGGCCACTCTTTGGTGGTTAAGACTCAGAATAATGGGGAATTTCAATCCTTAGTTTATGAAATCGACTCGGAACATTTGCTCCGGGTGGAAAGAGAGGCCGATAGTTTCACGGCTTTGATCGAAACCATTCCTTATGAAACTCGGTTGGCTTACTTGGCCGGCGAGATTGAAGGAAATTTGGTGGAAACCTTTAATAAGCTGGGCGAAGGCGACCAGCTCGCCCTGTCTCTGGCCGAAATATTTTCTTGGGAAATAGATTTTTATATCGACCTGAGGCCAGGAGATACCTTCGCCCTTGTTTTTGAAAAAAAATTCCGTCAACAGCAGTTGGCCGCCTATGGTGATATTCTGGCTGCCCAGATAATTAATCGCGGCCGTAAATTTGCAGCTTTCCGCTTCCGAAGCCCCTCCACCGGGAAAATTGATTATTTTGACGCCGAGGGAAATTCCTTAAGAAAAGAATTTTTGCGTTCGCCGCTCAAGTACGGGAGAATTACTTCCCGTTTCAGCTTTAACCGGCTTCATCCGATTCGCAAGATTTATCGGCCTCACTATGGGGTTGATTATGCCGCTCCTATAGGCACTCCTGTGCAGGCCACCGCCGACGGCCTGGTCACCTTTGCGGGGTGGAACGGCGGTTCTGGACGGATGGTCCGAATCCGTCATAATCATGGATACGAAACTCTCTATCTCCACCTGCGCGAATTTTCTTCGGGAATTAACCCGGGCGCCAGAGTCGAAGCTGGTCAGGTCATCGGTTATGTTGGTTCCTCGGGCGAATCAACCGGGCCTCATCTTGATTACCGAATCCTCTATCGTGGTCGTTATATCAACCCCCTTGCCTGGAGGTTTGAGCCAGCCAAGCCTTTGCCCGCTGAGCAGCAAGCAATTTTTAAAGCAGAAATTAAACCCTTGCAACTCCTTCTTTCTTCACCTCTTCTTGTGGTTCAGCAGATTATATTATAATCATTATTTTCTTCGCTCTAAGAATTAGTCTCTCTTTAGTCATGTTCAGGCCGGTTTAGGGATAAATCCCGAGTCACTAAAAGGCTCGAGAAAGTTTTAGCTTGCCCGATCGCCCCTTTAGTAAATATCGAGGGTTCAGGCTGGCGGAGCCAAAAAACAGTTCTTCTGGGTTTTATGTGGGTAAGCCTGGAAAATTAAAGCCGCCAGAAGGGCTGTAGACAACCTTGAGATGCGGAATTTTAGAACAAAGTCTCTTGGGGCCGTTCTCGTGTCTTATTTTTATTCAGCTAATTAACCTCATGGATATAAACCGCCTGAGGTGAATTCGCTAAAACCTGCCTCCAATTATCCTATTTTTGCCCCTAAGAAAGTCGGAAGAACCAAAAAATAAACAGGCATCAATCAGGGTCGAAGGATTTCGGCCGGACGTCGGCCAACAAGGAACTTGGCCACTAATTGCCTCTTTTTATTAAATCTAAATTTAAGGAATTATGGCGGGCGTCTCCAAACAAGGAACTGGGTGCCGCCGGCTCTCAGGATAACCAGGAGGAAACGCCCCCAATAGCTTTTTCAAGAAGGCGGCGCTTCTGCGGGCCTTATTATCTAATCCAAATAATTGGATATAAGTTTTAATTTTAATGGTTCTCTTCCATTTTATATGGGCTGGTTTGAGGGCTAAGTTCGGGAGGGCCGAAGTGACCATGGAAGGTTTAGCCTTCCCGAATCGCCCTTCG
>Ga0136652_1001164_pt1 | contig 11488 bp, 8 predicted proteins | sample ConPoolayeEmetaG_FD_94864 | JGI IMG/M metagenome (GOLD analysis project Ga0136652, IMG submission 94864) | Hot spring microbial mat communities from California, USA to study Microbial Dark Matter (Phase II) - Cone Pool mat layer E metaG... ...
CAAATCCGCCGCTACGATCCTCATGGGCGTGTCCTCCTTGTCTGTTAATTCAATATGGGCCAGAGGATACGCCCTTCCTACGCCTCGGCAACGAGATTACACACGAAAGGATACGCCACCCGTTCGGCCTTGCCCCTTTCCCGCGCTGGGAATCCTTGTGTAGAATGTTTGCCGGAGTGTGCCTCTGATCCTGTCAGGGCTGAAGAAGGGTACCAGAGCGTGGACGAGCTATCGAACTGCGGCACCGCGGGGCCGACCGGGCTTGGGGGGCCTGTTGATCAGTCCAGACCAGCCGAACCCCGGCTGCGGATTTGGCCGGTGTTTGTGGCCTTCATTGCAGCTTTGCTGCTGACGTTTGCCTTGCAGACCATGGTGGGGTTCGGGCTCGGGTTTGTAGCCGGTTTCCGGAGTGCGCTGAGCGGTCAGCCCGTTGATCCGGAAGAGGTGTCTCGTTTGTTGGACTCACCCGCCGGGTTTTTGCTCACGTGCTTCCTGTCCCAAGCATCGTTTGCCCTCGTGGTGCTCGTGGCCGCCGTGGAGCTGCGCGGTCAGGCTCGCGCGGAATTGGGCCTGGTTGGCACACCCCTGACCTGGTCGCGTTATGCAGCTTTGGCCCTCGGAAGCCTGGCAGTAGCGGTGCTGGGGACGATCCCATCCGGGATCATTGACGACTACTTGGGCTCCTCCTTGGACATGGCCAAAATGCGTTCCGAGCTGGGGTGGGTCAGTGGCCCACTGTTCATGCTGCTGGTCGGTCTGGTTCCGGGGTTGGTCGAAGAAGTATTCTTCCGCGGGTATATGCAACGTCGGCTGCTGCGACGCTGGCCGCCGCTGGCGGCCATTCTGGTCACCAGCCTGTTGTTCGCGGTCGTCCATTTCGACCCGTCCTGGATGGCATTCGCCTTCCCGATGGGCGTGTGGCTGGGAGTGATTGCCTGGCGAACCGGATCGATCTGGCCGTGCATTATCTGCCACGCGGCAGCAAACACGACAACGACCCTTTTGGGCCTACCGATGGATAAGGGCGGTGTGCCGGAGTGGGCCGCCGCGGTCTCCTTGCTGCTGTTTGCCGGGGCGGGGATCGTCGGACTGGTGGCAGGTTTGGTGACACTGGTCCGCCGGCCGGCACCAGTCGCCCGGCCGCCTGGACTTGACCTGACTGCGGCCACAGCGGAGAATGCACCTGAAATCGCTGCCGACTCGGTCAATCCGGGCGTTTAGCTCAGTTGGCTAGAGCGCATCCTTCACACGGATGAGGTCACAGGTTCGAGTCCTGTAACGCCCATATGCTGCCCGGCCGATCGCACGCAGCAAACGGCGGGCCATCGAATAACTGTGCTTTCCCTGCCCCCGTTCGGGGGCACGCTCAATCGGCAGCAGCCCCGCTCCCGATAACTTCTTCCGGCGGTCACCATGCCAACCTCGCAAGAAACGCTGAGCGAGCTATGCCGGCTGTACCAGTCGCCGCGCAAGTACGAGTTCATCCGGCGTTCCCACGCGGCGCTGGCGGAGACGGCAGAGGCGCCGGAGCTGGCGCGGCTGACCCTGCGGTGTTTGTGCGAGCTGGGGCTGGGCGGTCCGGCGCTGGAATTGCTTCAGAACCGACGCGATCTGGGGCTGAGCGCCGCCGAGCGGACGACGCTCCGGGCGTCTTGCGCCGCGCTGCCCAATGGGCGGATTCCATGGTCGGAATGCGAGCAGACTTTCCGCAACAACCTGGCGGCGTTGGCGCGCGGCCGGCCGCAGTGGCAGGGTGCCGGGCCGCGATTGCAGGCCGCAGTCGCGTCCTTGCAGCTATACCGATCCGTCCAGGGAAGCTACTTCCTCTCGCGGCGCGACCCGGGTGGGTTGCGGGTGTGGCTGGCGGACCTGGGCGGCGGCGAGGCCGAGCCACAGCCGCGCTCGCCGCCGCGCGGGCGGCTCGGACCGACAGCGGTGATCGGAGCCCGTGTCGGAACCATGCTGGAGCGCATCCACCAGGACACGTGCCACGTGGCATTGTGGTACAGCCACCCGCTGTACTTGCTGGAGCCCGACCCGGCCTGCTTCGCGGCCTGGCTGCACTGTGAGGATCACTCGGCGTGGCTGGGGGACGAACGGGTTTACGTGCTCGTCGGACCGGATGTGGCCGATCAATGCATCCGGCTGTTGGAACGCAAGCGCGGCCTGCTTGCTCCAACCCGGCTGGTGAATTACTGCCCGCAGCTTTCGGTCGCCGAGGAGTTGCGGGCTGCCACTCAACGCCTGGCCGCCCGGGAGCGCGCCGAGTTCCGCCACCTTCAGGATGAACTGGAGGAACGTTACCGGGATCGCAACGCGGCGTACTGGGCGGCGCGGTTCCGGCCGCCGGGCCCCGTCTTCGCCATCAGCTCGCGATATACGACCATGCTGCAATACTCGGCTCGCGACGCTTTAGCCGCGTTGGAGGAACAGGGCTACGCGACCCATCTGCTGCTGGAGGCCAGCGATCACGAGCAGTTGCGCCGGAGCGACATCTGCCGGGCGGTGCTCGAATTGGATCCGCTGGTGGTGATCTCGATCGACCATGGGCGACATGAGATGCCCTTTCTGCCGCGAAACCTGCCGTTCCTGTGCTGGATTCAAGACCAGTTACCCGAGTTGTTGTGTCGCGGGGCCGGAGAGGCGGTCGGGCCGTTCGATCTGGTATGCGGTTACTGCCGCGAGCGGTGCATAACTGAGTTTGGCTATCCCGCGGATCGTTTCCTCAGCGTCGTGGTGCCGGTCTCGACCCGGATTTTTCACGACGGCCCGCTCGACGCGGAGTCAGCGGCCCGCTACGGAGCGGACTTGTGCTACGTGGGGCACGGGAGCGAGCCGCTGGAGGCGGTTTATCAGAACGCTCGGTCCAGGTACCCGATCGCGCTCCACCCGCACCTGGAAGAGGTCTATCGCCGCGTTTGCCGGGTGCTGAACGAACAGCAGGCTGCCGGCCCGGAGATTGCCACCGGTGAGCTGATCCGCTCCATCTCTGGCGACGGGGGAATCAGGTTGACCGAGTTCGCCTACCAAGCCTATGACCGCGGGCGACGGCACCAGACGCTGGAGTGGGCCGCGGCCTGGGCCCGGCGTCACCGCCGCCGGCTTCGCATTTATGGCCGCGGCTGGGAAAAGCACCCCGCGCTGGGGCAGTTCGCGGCCGGTCCGGTCGAGCACGGTGAGCCACTCCGGCAGGCATATCGCGGCTCGGCGCTGACTTTGCAACTGATGCCCGAGGGGTACCTGCACCAGCGGGCCTTCGAAGCCCTCGCCAGCGGTTGCCTGCCCCTGACGCGATACTGTCCGGCCGACTTTGCCGGCCGATCGGTCGAAGCCTTCCTGGCCGAGCGTCCTAGCGGTCGGCTCGCGACCAGCAATGCGGCCGTCTTTCCGGGTTTGGAACGGGTGGTGTTCGGCTCGCCAACCGAGTTCTCGGACCTGGCGGAAAAATACCTCTCCAATACGGATCAACGGGTAGAAGTGCTGGGCGAGTTGCGGGCGGTCGTGCTGCGGAACTTCACCTATACGGCAATCATGCAGCAAATCATGAATTCATGGCGCGCCAGCATCGAGCGATTGGCCCGATCGTCAGGGTGAGGGCACGTCAAGGTTCTGACACGCCACCCCAGCCAGGGCCGGCTGGCACTGGGTCGTACGTTCACTGTGGGAGCGCGCCTGGCCCGACATGGTTGGCGGAGGGCCGGAGCCCCAGCGGGTCCGGTCCGCGGCAGCCCGGGCCAGCAGTTCCTCATACAGCCGCCTGCACCGACGGACCCACCGGCGCGGCGCCTGAAGCCGATCCGGTCGCGCACGGCTGACCGACGGGTCGAGCTGCCGGTCGTCCACCGGCGTCTCCGCGAACCGCGAGATAACCGGCCCGGCGGCTCCACTTAGAACCTGGTCATAGTGGACGAACAACCACTCGCCGGTGACGGCGAACTGATGCAGCAGCCGATGATAGCTGCGCCACCAGTACACTGCGGCCCAATGCGCGTTCACCGGCAGCGGGTCGTCCTCTCGCTCCTGGGCATCGCGCAGAATGCTGTCAGCCGTGCGCTGCGGGTCGCGGAAAACCACCAGGTACCGCGTGTCCGCCGGCAAGAGCGGCCGCCAGGTGGGGAGGGTCACGCAGAACCGCGGGTCCTTCAGGCAAAACGGCTGCCGAGCCAACTTGGCCAGCATGGCTGCCCGTACCTCTGGCTCCGGCGTAACCGGCGGCAGGTACCACGGAGCGGCCAGCCATGCCGCCGCGGAGCGCCGGTGTATGGGGTGAACCCAGCCCGGGAACAGTCGGGTGGTCCACAGCCGGCCGATGATCTGGGCGATCAGGCAAGAGTTGAGGCGGTTGATCTCCGGGTCTTCGTAGTAGCCGAAGGGGTTGCCGATTCGTGCCGGGAGCAGATTGTCTCCCAGGTAGGCCCCACTGTTGCGGAACAGGGCTGCGACCATGCTGGTTCCGCTTCGACCGGTCCCCAGGATGAGCAGATTACGCATGCCGATCCTCTTGGCCAATCACCAGGTCGTAGGGCGTGCCAACGCTCGCCCGGCACGGCGGCCGCGCCGGCGGCATTCTTGCCTCTCCTGATTATCGGAACAGAGTCGCCCGGGGCTTCACCGCTCAAATTGCGCGCGCCGATAAAGGAGTGTGCCGGGCGACAAGAGGTCTGCGACCGGCCCAGTACTGCGCGCGGGTGTGCGAGAGGCTGTGACGCCAGGCGTAACCGGCGGCGTGTGCCGCTCGTAGCAGTCGCAGTCCCCACAGCCTCCTACGACCGACACGGAAACCGGCCGCCACCGCAGGCGACCGAATCACGCACGCTGATTCAGACCGGAACGAGGTAGCCCCAATGCGATCGTGGCCGATCACCATTTCCTGGCCCTGCGGGCCGATGGTCAGCGGGGTGTGGACCTGGGCGGTTCAGTTCGCCCAACACCTGGTAGAGCGCGGGCGCGAAGTGCGCCTGGTGACCCACGGCTGGAAGCCCGATGCCGGTCGGCCGGTAGGAGAGCAGCTCGGCATGGCTCCCGGAGTCAAGCCGCGTTTCAAGCTCATCTGCGGCCCGCCGCTGTTTGATCCGGATCAGTGGGAGACATGCTGCAAGCTGTACCGGCGACTGACGCCGACGCTACTTTTGCCCAATTCGGTCGCTCAGAGTTATGCGCCGGCCGCGCGGCTGGCACTGGAGGACCCCCGGCGCATTCGCGTGGCAGGCTGGCACCATTCGGACGACCCTTACCACTATCAGCATCTGACCGAATATGAACCCATCGTGCACAGGTTCGTCTCGGTCAGTCGGTTCTGCGCCTCAGCCCTGGCCGCCCGCCTGCCGCACCGCGAGGCCGATATCGTGCACCTTCCATATGGGATCATCCTTCCGCCCGCCAGCCAGCGTGAGTTGCCGATCGGACGCCCGCTGCGCCTGGTCTACGCGGGTCGGATGGAGCAGCTCCAGAAGCGGGTGATGGATTTTGTGCCGCTGGCGCGTGGACTTGACCAGCAGGGGGTCCGGTTTCAACTGAGGTTGGTGGGCTACGGATCGAAGGCTGATGAGCTGCGCCGGGGGTTGGAGGAGGTTTGCCGGCAGTTCAAAGATCCGCGCAATGCCGCCTGGCTGGAACCGCCCGTGCCGCACTCCCGAATAAAGGAGGTGTGGTATTGGGCGGACGTTTCGGTCCTGGTGTCCGAGTTCGAAGGGCTGTGCATCTCGATGTTGGAGTCGATGGCCTGCGGGTGCGTTCCGGTGGTGACGCGGGTAGCCAGCGGCGTAAGTGATCTGCTGCGCGACGGGGAGAACGGCCTGACGGCGAAGATTGGCGACATCCCGACGATGGTCGCGCATATCCAGCGCCTGCAAAACGATCCGCAGCTCTGGGAGCGCATGTCGCGCCGGGCCCGCCAGACGGTTGCGGAATACTGCGATTACGAACGCTATATAGACCGCGCCCTGGGAATTCTGGACGCTGTCGCCGAGCTGCCGCCGCGGCCGTGGCCCGCCGATCGTGACTTGCCGTACCCGAAGTCGGCCGAGCCGGTTCTGCCACCGGAGACCTTCGGTCGTCTGCGCGACCTGCTGCGGCACATCGCCGAGCAGGGAGGCGGGCCGGTGGCCATCTTCTGCGCCGGCAAACACACGCGGGCCCTGCGTGAAGTGTGGGAACAGTCCCCGGTCCCGATCGTGGCGGTGATTGACGAGCAGGCCCGGCGAGGGGCCCGGTTATGGCACTGGCCGGTCGTCCGGCCGCGGCAGATCGCCAAGACCGGGGCCCGCGCAGTAATCATCAGTTCCTGGATGCACGAGGAGGATATCTGGCGGCGACACCACTTCGCGCTGGAGTCGGCCGGCGTCCAGATGTACCGACTGTATGCGGATACGCCCGTTCCGGCCGCGGCCACCGCGTAGGCTCAGACGGACAGAGCGCCGACCGTTGCCGGTTGGCAAGCTTGCCGCGCGGCCCTTAGCAGACCGCGATAGAACATCAAACGTTTGAGCGGTCGATGGGCCGCGTAGAGGGCTTGCAGCAGCTCGCGCTGAGCCGCCGGACTGCCGGCGAACTCCTCCGCGCGGCGAGCCAGCAAGGGAGCCAGGGCCAGTTGCAGCTCTCGCGCCTGCCGTGCGTTGCCGATCACGAATTGGCGCGCCCGGGCCAGAAGGCGTTCCAGGTCGGTCCCGTAGATCGCCTGGAAACACGCCGGATTGCACTCCCACAACCTGGCGGCCATGCGACCAAGGTGCATCTCACGCCGCAGGTAAGTCTCCAGAGTGTAGCGATGGTCGTGGATCAGTCGGGCGGCCGGCTCGTACCACACCCGCAGTCCCCGCTGCCGCTCCAGGCGGAAGGCCCACTCCAGATCGTCGAAGTTGACCGGAGCCAGCCGCTCGTCAAAGCGAAATCCCGCCGCGTCGATCCGACGGAAGGACAAGTTCAGATTCCAGGCGTGGCGGAAATTGTACCAGGCATGCGGCCGCATGCGGTCGTAAAAGAAAACCATGCTGGTTTCGGCAATCAGGCGGTCGAAAAGCGTCTGGTCGGGATAGGTCGCGAACGGGGAGGAGCCCAGCACCAGTGCCGGGGTTCCAAGGTCGCGATGGGCCCGCAAATGCGCCCCCACAAAGCCGGGCAACAGCCGGCCGTCGTCATTCAGCAGAATGATCCACTCTCCGGCGGCCAGTTCCAGAGCCCGATTCTTGGCCGCGCAGATGTTTGCTTCCTCGATAAAGTCGGTCCGCAGGCAAAAGGGCAGCCCAGCGGGATTCAGGACCGGCGGCCGCGGCAGTCCGTTAAATACAACGACGACTTCGATCTCCCGGACCTCGAAATCCTGCCTGGCCAGTGAATCCAGACAGCCGGTCAGGGCCGCCGCCGGACGACTCGATGGAATCACCAATGAAACCTGCGGCACACGACGATTATCGGCCCGCGGGGCGGTCGGGCCTGAGCGGCGGTAGTTGGGCCCTTGGTGAACGACCCGCCTCAGCCTGCCCGGTCTGCGTCTAGCCTATCGCGCAAGACCTGCGTTGACCGGGACAGCCCTACGCGGCCGCTAGCTCCCAGAGGCCCGCCGCGCGGCGGCGCCGCCGCGCGGCGGGCGGGATTGTCCGTCCGGCAGGTCAGGCTGCCGACGGTCACCAACGACGACCAGTTCGCAGAACGGCGCCGGCAAGGGCTAGAAGCGCCAGGCTTAGAGGTTCAGGCACGATTCTCAGATAGGCCGCGTCGACATAGCCCGGATCACCACCCAGCGAAGCGTTGCTGAAGGCTACCTGGCTGACCAGCCAGCGGGTCCCGATGGGCATGCTTCCACTGACGGCGGCCGGTTCCCACGTGGCCGGCAGGCTGTCGAGAGTGATGTTTCCCGTGATCGGAGCGCCGATCTGGGAGCCCCAATTGGCGGCACTGAAGAATAGCACGGTCACTCCGCCGGCCGCGGCCGGGACGTGCGAATTGAGCAGCGCGCCCAGGTCGACCGTGGCCCCGCCACTGTCGATCAGGGCGGCGTAGGAGCTTACGTCAGTCACCTGGAAAGCCTGAGTGGCAACCAGTCCGTCATCGACCATCCGGAGCATCTTGACGCCCTCGGGCGGCGTAACCAGACCCTCAGCTCCGCTGATGGTCGCGGCTTCCACGCCCCAAATACCTTGGAAGCCCGGGAAGTTCGTCAGCACATTCACATAGCTGGTGAGCGGGTTGACCTCAAAGCCAGGGTCAACCAGCAAATTGGCCCTGGCTCGGGGCGCGGCGGCAGCCAGGCCGATCGCCAGGCTGGCGCCGGCAAGAACTCGCTGAGTGCGACGATCCATGTTTGTTCTCCTTACTAGTATGCCTGCGGCGAGCGAGCTCGCCTGACCCAGCGGCGAAGCACCGACACGGTGCCTCTACAGGCCGGAGGGGACTGGCCCGCCTTTCCCGGCGGGAACCAAGGCCCGAACTAGAACTAATATAGTCCCATTTGCGGTGAAGTCAAGGCGCGGCCCGGCAGCGTGCTGAGCCACCTGGGTCAATCCGCGATGTTTGCGTCAGCTTCTTCCCGGCCCGGCGGTGTCGGGCCGCGGGCTTGTCAATTGTTGTGGGATGCGGGCGGCGAGACCCGGATGTGGGTAAGCAAAGCGGCTGGAGGCGAACCGGGCCCAGTTGCGGCCACTCTCAGCCCTCGTTGCGATTTGGCTTTTCCGCTATCCTAGCCGCTCAACCAGCCAGGCCGGCGTGGCTGCCGAGCGGCGCGGCGGGCGAGTGGCCGGCTGGCAGCGCGGAGGTCAGCCCATGTCGCAAGGGCAGCCGGGCGAATTCCTGGGACATCCCAAAGGGTTGTATGTTCTTTTCAGCACTGAGCTGTGGGAGCGGTTCAGCTTCTACGCCATGCGGGGAATCCTGACGCTCTACATGGTCAACGTCGTGCTGGCCCACATGGGGGACGAGGCCGGCGGCCGGGCGGACCAAATCTACGGTGCCTACCTCGGCTTCGTCTACTCGGCGACGTTCCTGGGAGGCATGCTCGCAGATCGCCTGCTGGGACAGCGGCGGGCAATCTACATCGGCGGCTTCTTGATGTCCTTGGCTCAGTTCACGCTGATGACGCACGGGTTGCTGACCAGGTCGGGTAGCACTTTCGCGTTCCTTGACCCGATGTTCTTTCTCGGCCTGGCGCTGCTGGCCTGCGGCAACGGGTTCTTCAAGCCCAACATCTCCACCATCGTCGGCACACTTTACCGCCCGGACGACCACCGGCGCGACAGCGCCTTCACCATCTTCTACGTCGGCATCAACATCGGCGCGGCCCTCTCCAGTTTCGCCAGCGGAGCCGGGCAGCGGTGGGGCTGGTACATCGGCTACCTTCTGGCCGGCGCGGGCATGATCGCTTCGCTGGTCATCTTCACTTTCGGTCGGAGGTGGATGGAAGGCCGCGGCCTGCCGCCGGCGGGGGCCCGGCTGCTGGGCTCCGGTCGCTTCGGCGTACCCAACCTGGTGCCTCTGATTCTGGGCGTGCTGGTTTTCTTGCCGCTGGCCGCGTACCTGATATCGCGCCCGCAGTATGTGCAGAGCTTGGCAGTCATCATCGCGATCGTGGTCCTGGTATACCTGCTCTTCGAAGCCTGGCGGGCGCCGCGCCAGGAAGCCAGCCGGATGATCGTGATCATCGCCCTGTGCATGTTCTCGATGATATTCTGGGGCTTCTTCGAACTGGCCGGCAGCACCATTCAGCGATTCGTGGATCAGAAGTTGGACCTGATGGTGCTGGGATGGAAACTGGAGGCCGCGTTCATCAACAACTTCATCAACCCGGCACTGATCGTCTTGATGGGCGTCTGGTTCTCGGGCTTCTGGGTTTGGCTCGATCGGCGCGGGCTCGACCCCTCTACCCCGGTCAAGTTCTCCCTCGGCCTGCTGCAATTGGGGTTGGGCTTCCTGGTGCTGTGGGTCGCGGCCATGCGAGCCGGTCCGGCCGGCAAGAGCAGCGTGCTCTGGCTGGTCCTGGCCTACTTCATCATCACGACCGGCGAGCTGTGCCTCTCGCCAATCGGTCTGTCAATGGTCACCAAGCTGGCCCCGGCCCGACTGGTCGGTGTGTTCATGGGCGTATGGTTCCTCTCTTCCGCGATCGCCAACGTGCTCACCGGCGGGACGGTCGGCCCCCTGACCCAGCGATACGATTTCGGCCCCGTCTTCCTCGGAATTGCCGGCCTGACCGGGGCGGCCGCGGTGATCCTGTTTCTGCTCAGCCCGCTCCTGAAGCGCGGGATGCAGGGCGTGAAGTAGTGGATTACTTGGTGGTCGCCCGGGGCCGGCACCCCGTCTGCATGTGCCGTCCGGTCCGACATGGTTAATAGCTGGACTTGCCGATTCGGACCTTGCCCCGGAAAACCCAGTGAATGAGGATGGTGTACGCCAGAACCAGCGGCATGCCAATAAGCGCGATGATCTGCATGATCCGCAAGGTCTTGGGTGAAGAAGCGGCCTTGTAGATGTCCAGGCTCCAGGCCGGGTCGGAGCTGGAAATCAGCAGATTGGGATAGGTAGCCGCACCAAGCAGGCACAGCAGCGCCGCGATCGAGCAGCTTGAGGCCAGGAATGCCAGGCCCGCTCGTCGGCGGCCCATTGCCCAGCCGACCACGATAATCGCCGAGATGTTGACGGCCACCACCGGCCACAGCCAGGGGTGGTTCTGAAAGCTCCGCCGACTTCCCGGCACCGCGACCAGCGAGTAGATCGTCGTAGCCGCGTACAGTAGCAGAAAGGCGGCGTAGGCTTGCCACATCCAGCCGCGGACTCGCTGCTGAAGCTCGCCTTCGGTCTTGAGATGCAGGTAGATGGAGCCGTGCATGGCGAAGGTGGCTACGGCCAACAGGCCGACCAGGACGGGGTATGGCCTCACCAGGTCGGACAGCGAGCCGCTGAACTCCAGGTCCGGTCCGATAGGAATGCCCTGGAGGCAGTTGCCGATCGTCACTCCGAACAAGAAGGTCGCCAGAGTGCTGGCGGCGAAGAAGCAGCCGTCGAAGCAGGCCCGCCAGGCGGCCGAGTTCCGTTTGCCGCGGAACTCGATGGAGGCCGCCCGCAAGATCAGGGCGAACAGCAGCAGCATGAAAGGCAGGTAGAACGCGGAGAACGCGGTGGCATAGGCGTGCGGAAAGGCGGCGAACAGGGCCCCGCCGAAAGTCACCAGCCAAACCTCGTTCCCGTCCCACAGCGGGCCGATGGCGTTCATGAGAATGCGGCGTTGGGTGTCGCCGCGAGCACGCAGGTGCAGGATGCCCACGCCTAGATCGAATCCGTCCAGAATGGCGTACCCGGCCAGCAGCACTCCCAAGGTCAGCAGCCAGAAGTGGTTCAGGTCCATGAGGGCGTCGCTCCTTATGGCGGCTGTTGGCCCCTAACAGCCCGTTGAAGAACGGCCATTTCGCTACGCGGCGGTGAGTCTGAGGGTCCCGGCTGTGATCGGCGTCGGCCTCGTGTTCGAGTCGTGAATGCACACGTCGCGGGTGGTGAGCCGGTG
>Ga0136652_1001166_pt1 | contig 11476 bp, 6 predicted proteins | sample ConPoolayeEmetaG_FD_94864 | JGI IMG/M metagenome (GOLD analysis project Ga0136652, IMG submission 94864) | Hot spring microbial mat communities from California, USA to study Microbial Dark Matter (Phase II) - Cone Pool mat layer E metaG... ...
AATCGTTTGCTTTATTTTGTTTAGGTGGGAATAGCACAGGCAAATCCTTTTTGAAATGATTTTGGTTTTCAACATATTTTATGATGACATATTCATTGATGTCAATTGTAGAGATAAATTACTTAAAAGCGCCCTTTATAAAGGGCGCTTTCGCTATGTCTTTTTGTCTTTTCGTCACAAGGGGTGAATCTTCTACATCATATCCATTCCCCCGCCGGGCATTCCAGAATGCATGTGACTCGGAGTTGAACTTTCTTTAGGTTCCGGCTTGTCAGTGACTACCGCTTCGGTGGTTAAAAGCATTGCCGCCGCAGAAATCGCATTTTGAAGGGCCGAAATAACTACTTTTGCCGGATCGATTATTCCTGCTTTAAACATATCGACATACGATCCGTCATTTGCGTTATATCCAATATTAAAGTTCGCATTGGGGTTTAATTCATTCATATGGTATTCAATTTCCACTTCTGAACCAGTTTCAATATCAATCTTCTTTCCTTTCTTCATTTTCTTAAGGTATGTTCCTTGAAGTTCCTGTATATGAGATATCACTACTTCCGGTGACTGCCCGGCATTGGTAACAATTTGCTTAATTGGAGCCGCCAAAGCATCTACCAATATCTGGGTAGCAATTCTGTCTTCGTGTTCCAGATTCTTATGAAGATCGGCTTCGAGTTTAACCGATTCATTTAAAAGCGCTAACCCGCCTCCAACAACAATTCCTTGTTCAAGGGCCGCTTTGGTTGCTTCAACTGCGTCCTCAACCCGATGCTGCTTTTCTTTCTGCTCAACTTCGGTAGCAGCGCCTACCTTAATAACCGCTACTCCTCCTGATAATTTTCCCATTCGCTCCTGCATCTTTTCTTTATCAAATTCGCTGGTAGCTTTTTCAATTTGAGATTTTAGTTGCGAAATTCTCTCTCCAATTTTTTTCTTATCACCCTTGCCGTCAACAATGGTAGTGTCATCCTTTGTCGAAATTACCTTACCGGCCCTTCCTAAGCTAGTCAATTCAACGGTTTCCAGTTTCATGCCGCGCTCCTCAGAAATAACTTCGCCTCCGGTAAGAATGGCAATGTCTTCGAGCATTGCCTTGCGATTATCGCCAAATCCCGGCGCTTTAACCGCTAAAACGTTCAAAACGCCTCTTAATTTGTTCACTACCAAAGTCGCTAATGCTTCTCCTTCAACCTCCTCCGCAATAATAACCAACTCTTTTTTGCCGGCTTGCGCAATTTTTTCCAAAATCGGAAGTATTTCCTGCACGGAAGATATTTTTTTGTCCGTAATCAAAATATAGGGTTCTTTTAGTTCAGCTTCCATTGACTCGGTATTGGTTATCATGTATGGGGAAATGTAACCCTTATCAAACCTCATTCCCTCAACAATTTCATCTTCCAAACCAAATGTTTGTGATTCTTCAACCGTTATTACCCCATCTTTTCCAACTTTATCAATAACTTTTGCGATCATTTTTCCTACTTCCGCGTCTTGAGCAGAAATGGTTGCTACCTGCTCAATGGCATCCCCCTGCACCTCTTTTGCCATTTTCCTTAAATTTGTAGAAATTCTGTTGGAAAGTTTCAATAAAGCATTTTTTAGTTCAATAACATTTATTCCGCGCGAAATATATTTTGCGCCCGAGCTCACGATTGATTGGGTTAAAATAGTAGCGGTTGTTGTACCGTCGCCGGCCGCATCATTTGTTTTGTTGGCAACTTCCTTGACAAATTCCGCCCCGACATTTTCAAACTTATCTTCAAATTCAATCTCTTTTACTATGGTAACACCGTCATTGGTAACCACCGGAGTACCAAATCCTCTGTCCAATACAACATTACGACCTTTAGGGCCAATTGTTACTTTTACTGCATCGGCTATTTTGTCGATGCCTTTTTTGATACGCCTGCGCGCGTCTTCGTCATATTTTACTTGTTTTGCCATATTTTTAATATTTAGTTATTAGCTTATTGAAATTTAATTTAGCACTCAATAACCATGACTGCCAGTCGCAACTTTTATTATATCCAATTATTGCTTCATGTCAACTAATTGACAATCTAACGCAAAAATCTTTTCATTCACCTCCGCTAGTCTCTCTTTAAAAAGTTGATATACTTTCGGACCTTGAGGTTTGGGAATAAATACCAGTCTTTTACTGTTGGCTTCTACATAATTTCCTTTAATAAAGGTATTCGGATTATTTTTTATTCTTGAAATTTGCCATGACTCCAATAATTTTTCAACATATTGCGCTCCGAGGAATTCAAAAATAGCTTCCAGTATTCTTTTTATTCCCGAAGGTTTCCCTTCTATGTCCATTAAAATTTCATTGGGAATGGTATCGGCATAATAATTTGGCTTATAAATTTGAATCCAAGAATTTGTCTTCTGAAATATCCGATAAGCATTAAAACCAAGTAAAGGAAGAATAAAGCTGTACTCGTTCGAACCAAAAAGATCCTTTCTTTGAACTTCCAAGCCGTCTTCCGCCGCAAAATAATTTAAACATACTCTATCCGTAATCAGGTTGGCATACCTTCTTATACCCGCAATTTGCGCCGCCAGCGTCACTAAAGTGCGGCCAAAAAAAATTCTGCCTTTTTTTATAATTAAAAAATAATCTATGTCGCTTTCTTTTCTTGCATTCCTCATAGCCATTGTCCCGGTCACAGCAACCATTCTAATAAACGGTAATTCTTTAAGAATATGTGCCATTTTCGCAGCAATCTTAAATTTTCTTATCGAAATCCTTGCTCTTTGCTTCCTTTTACCAATGATAGTTTCTCTATGCTTTAGAAAATAAAAACCATTTTTCTGCTCAATAAATTGCTTTAACTTTTCATCTTCGAGAGCAGTAACCACTCCAAAAAGTGATAAGTCAACATCTTTAGTCAACTTTTCGCCTGAATAATTAACGAGATGTCTCTTAATCTCAAAGACGGTTAAAGGCATATCAAAAACATCAAAATAACAAATTGTTTGGATAATCATTTTTGATAAAGTATCCATAAAATAATAACTTCAAAAACTCAATAATTCTTGTTAGTTTAAAATTTCAAAAAACGATTAGATATATTTTCCCGTCCAGGTTTTAGCTCTTTTTAAAGATTCTGGTTTTCCTTCGAAAACAATTCTCCCTCCGTTTTCACCGCCCTCAGGACCAAGTTCAATAATCCAGTCGCTGGCTTTTATTACATCTTTATTGTGCTCAACTACAATTACACTATTGCCTTTATCAACCAAACTTTGAAGAACCTGCAACAATCTTGATACGTCTTCAAAGTGAAGACCAATGGTGGGCTCATCTAAGATGTAAAGTGCCGAACCGTTCGCCCGACGCGCCAGTTCGGTTGCAAGTTTGATTCTTTGAGCTTCTCCTCCGGAAAGATTTACCGCGGATTGTCCTAATTTCAAATACCCGAGCCCGATATTAGCTAGTATTTGAAGTTTATCTGAAACCAATGGAAAATTCGAAAAGAATTTCAGCGCATAATCGATACTCATATCTAAAACCTCCACAATATTCACCCCCTTATACTCTATTTCCAATGTGTCTTGGTTAAATCTTGAGCCGTTACATGCTTCGCAGGGAACGTATATATCCGGTAACAAATGCATCTCGATTTTTCTCTGGCCATCACCTTGACAGACTTCGCAACGTCCGCCTTTCATGTTAAAACTGAAGCGAGAAGCGTTAAACCCTCTTTTCTTTGCTTCGTCCGTGCTTGCAAATATATCTCTAATCAAGGAAAAGACGCCGGTGTATGTTGCTACATTAGATCGTGGTGTTCTTCCTATAGGCAATTGATCAATGGAAATCACCTTTGAAATGTGTCGCAAACCCTTTATTTTTGAGTGTTTGCCGGGAATATCCTTTGATCCATAAAAGTGGCGCCTTAAAGCAACCGATATTATGTCATTTACCAAAGTACTTTTACCCGATCCGGAAACACCAACGATTGCCACTAAATTCCCAAGCGGTATCTTTACATTAATATTCTTCAAATTGTGCTCGGCCGCCCCTATTATTTCAAGATATTCCGCTCTCCTTCTCCTTTTCTTGCTTTCACCAACCTTTATCTTTCCTCTCAAGAACAGACCGGTCTTAGACTTTTTAGATTCCATCAATCTTTTGGGAGTACCTTGGAAAATAATTCTTCCCCCATCTTCACCTGCACCAGGACCCATATCAATTACCCAGTCGGCCGCTTTGATTATTTGAGCGTCATGTTCAACTACAATAATGGAGTTCCCTTCGTCACGCAATTTTCTCAATACTCCGATTAGTTTGTTTGTATCTCGGTCATGAAGCCCAATTGATGGTTCATCGAGTACATAAACAATTCCCGACAATCCGGAATCTATTTGCGTAGCTAATCTAATTCTTTGAGCTTCACCTCCGGAAAGCGTGTTAGCAGAACGAGAAAGCGTTAAATAATCAAGGCCCGCTTCGCACAGGTTATTAATTATTTTATCTACCTCTTTAAAGACCCCTTTTATTACTTTTGCTTCTATTGAATGTGAATCTTTGCTTTCACTTAATTTTTTCAATTTCTCTTTAAGCATAGGCAGATTTAGAGAACTCATATCGTAAATTGACATTCCGTCAATAAATACCGAAAGTGCCGTATCATTAAGTCGACGCCCTTGGCATACCGGGCAAGTTTTCATTATCATGTATTTTTCAATTTCGGAGCGCACGAATTCAGAATTGGTTTCTCTGTACTTTCTCTCAAGAGAGGAAATAACCCCTTCATAAATAATGCCGTCCCTTATGTCTTTACTCTTTTTAGAGCCGCTCATTTCTTCCGGCTCAATAAAAATTTTCTCATCCGAACCGAAAAGAATTATTTGTAGTGCCTCTTCGCTTAGAGAGCCCACAGGCTTATTTAGGGAAAAACCGTATTTTTTTGCCAATGCCTTAAGTAACAATCGGTGCCAATTTTCCCTGTCATTCTTTTGACTCACTCCAATCCAAGGTTTTATTGCCCCTTCATTAAGAGTTAATTTTTTATTGGGAATAACCCTATCAATATCTATTTCAAGTTTCGTTCCCAATCCCGAGCAAGCCGGGCAAGCGCCTTCAGGGTTGTTAAAAGAAAAAAAGCGTTCCGTTAATTCCTCAACTACAACTTTTCGACAGTCTGAACAAATATAGAACTGGTTGAAATTTACTTCTTTCCCTAATCCTGCAAATAAGATTATCATCTGACCACCACCTATTTTCATAGCCATTTCAATAGAATCAACAAGCCGGGCTTTATCTTTGAAAGTTTCATCTATAAAGATACGGTCCACCACCACCTCAACTTTTTTGCGGCTGGCGTCATTTTTGAATAAGACATTGGCTTCATTAACCGTCATCAACTTGCCCTCAACCCTTACTCTGGCATAACCCATTTGAGTAAAAAAATTTATAATCTGCCAAGTTGCCCCGTCTTTTGCGTCTCCGGGAGCTAAAACTATTATCTGATCGGAATTTTTTTTCGTTTGAAAAACCACTTCATCAGCAATTTCAGAAGCTGTTTTTTTAAACAAGGGTTTTTTACATTTCGGACAATGAACCTTGCCAATTTTGGCAAACATTATCCGAAGATAGTCGTAAATTTCAGTTATAGTGCCAACCGTTGATCGGGGACTTCTGTTAACATTTGACTGATCAATAGCAATTACCGGCGAAAGATTTTTAATTTTATCAACATCGGGTTTGGCTACCGAATGCAAAAATTGCCTGGCATAAGCCGATAGATTTTCCATATATCGCCGGTGGCCCTCAGCGAAAATTGTATCAAAAGCCAACGAAGACTTCCCGGAGCCGGAAATACCAGTAACTACAACAATTTTGTTTCGGGGGATTTCTACATCAATATTCTTGAGATTATGCACCTTGGCCCCTCGTATAAGAATCGAATTTTTATTCACGTCCAAAAAAGATTAACATCTAATTGTAAATGTTACTATAACCTTCGCTTCTTGTAAATAGGTAAAAGAAAAAATTTTAGCCGCCTGATTTTTTTGAAAAAAATTTCCCTACTTTCCCTAAACTTCAATCACCACCGGAAGCACCATAGGACGGCGCTGGGTTTTAAGATAAAGAAACTGGCCAACTGTTTCGCGAATATTGTCTTTGACGTATGCCCAGTTTACCGGTTCTTTCTTAGATGTCGTATGGTGAACCACGTCTTTTACTCTCTTTTTAGTGGCATTTACCAAATCAAAGTTTTCTTTCACATAAATGAACCCTCTGCTGGTAACCTGCGGTTCGCCAATAACTTTCTTTGTTTTACTGTCAACGATAACCACAATAGTAAACATTCCGTCGCGCGCAAGTACTTGGCGATCGCGAAGCACGACTTGTCCGATATCTCCAACTCCGAGGCCGTCAACCATTACGTAATTTGCTGGGACTCTCTCATCAGTAACTTTACCGTTTCCCTGATAATCAAATTCAACAATTTGACCGTTATCACCAATTAAAATATTTTCCGGTTTCATACCTACCGATTCTGCCAATTCTCCGTGCATCCGCCGCATGTAATAATGGCCATGAACCGGCATCAAGTATTTCGGTTTGATCAAATTGATCATCAACTTTAAGTCCTCTTGGCGCGCGTGACCGCCCGCATGGACATCAAGCATTGCCGAATGAATAACTTTTGCTCCCTTGCGATAAAGTCCGTCTTTTAAGCCCTGCACAGTGCGCTCGTTGCCGGGAATTACAGAGGAAGAAAAAACAATTGTATCATTTTTATGTATTTTAACATAGCGATGTTCGCCATTCACAATTCTCATCAGTACTGCATTACCTTCTCCTTGCGCGCCGGTGCATAAAATGACCATCTTTTCATCAGAATAATCATTAACCTCGCTTATTGGTATCATTGTGTCTTTTAAGATTTTAAGATATCCCATTTTTTGGGCAATCTCAATGTTAGTTTTCATTGAATAGCCGTCAACGGCAATCCTGCGTTTATACTTTTCCGCCAAAAAAACAATTTGCTGAATTCTTGAAATTAGCGCCGCAAATGTCGCGGCAATAATCCGGCCTTTAGCTTCTTTAAATATCTCTTCCAAATTCTTCATAATGGTAGATTCGGAAAGAGAGTAACCAGGAGTACCGCTATCGGTTGAATCCGAAAGAAGCAGCAATACCCCTTCGGAGCCAATGCGAGCAATAGAAGCGATGTCGGCCGGTGCATCTCCAATTGGAGAATGGTCAAACTTAAAATCGCCAGTTACTACTGCCGTACCGATTGGAGAATGAATTGCTACTCCGACCGAGTCCGGGATAGTATGATTAACGTGAAAAAATTCAACATTAAAGGCTCCCAAGGTAAACCGATCGGTTTTTTTAATGGTTTTCACATTTATGGGCACCTTATATTCCTCCTGACGCTTCAATATGATTCCCCGAGTAAGTTCGGTGGCATAGATAGTTGGATTTCCGAGCCGCGGAATTAAATGTGGTATGGCGCCGATGTGATCATAGTGACCGTGCGTAATTATGACGCCCTTAATTTTCTTGGTTTTTTTAAGAAGATAGTCAACATTGGGTATTATATAATCAATGCCCGGCATATCTTCTTCGGGAAACTGAAGGCCCATATCAACAATTACAATGTCGTCTCCGTATTCAAACACGGTCATATTTCTTCCAATTTCCTCAACGCCTCCAAGAGGAATAACTTTTAAATTATATCTTGAGTAACCACGCTTTGTGCGTCGTAGAATTCTTCTTGTAATCATAATGATTTTTGTCTGCGGTTCGGCAAAGCGCTTTTGCCGGCCTGCAGAATTTTTGAATTTTTTTAACAATTATTAGTTGATTAATTTAATAAATTGATTAACAACTGATAATTTTTATACCTAAAGAAGTTACTAAAAAACAGCAAAAATGAAATATTAAGGGTCAGTTTGATATTTTTTGCGGCTAAAGCCCTTTAAGTGGGGATGGAGAGATTTGAACTCTCACGATCTTTCGATCATAGCGTCCTGAACGCTACGTGTCTGCCAAATTCCACCACATCCCCATTAACATGTTTCTTTCGGTAAAAAGTTTTTTATACCTCAAACCAAACAAAAAGTTCCAGAAATATATTTCTGAAAATTTATTTCATACCTTTCACTGCGTCCAAAGGCACTCTTAATTTCATTCGCGCATGCATTTTATTAAAAGAAAAAGGTTGCAAAATAAATATCTAAATAAAGTCTCGGATAATTCAAAGATATCGTAAAAAAAAGTTACTTTAAAATTAAAATTGAGCTTAAACAAAAGTTATTCGCTTAACCTTAATTATGCTGGAACTAAAAGAATTACTTGGTTAGCAAATTATAGCTATAATTGATTATTTAGTCAATAGCACCTTAAATTCTTCTACCATCTTAACCGGAGACGGGTCTTGCTGGTATAATAGAGCCAGATAATATGACACCCAATCTCCCAAAACAAGCATTTTTATAATTTTTTCAAGAAACGTTTGCCCTTTAATTGTCACCATTACCGTTTTAATTCCTCTCTTGTTGTACAGCTTTGAGGTTATAAGCATTCTTTTTTTAACTCTCGGATGGTCGCTGCTTTCTGTTAAGATTAAAACGATAAATTTTCCTTTCGGGCAGGTAAACCCAACCATTTCATTATGATTTAGTTCGGGGAAAAAGTTGTAAAAAGCCGGCGTCTTAGCATTTTCATTAATTTTAATTTTCCAATTCCTGGCAATAAATTCATATTTTTCGGAAGCATATATTAACGGCGTCTTTCCGGCAATTATTCCGGCTAATCGCTTTCCTTCTTTTTCAAATTCAAGCGCGCGAATCTTTGGATATTTTTTTATTTTTTTCGTCAAGCCAAACCGATGAAGAACCTCGTGCATTGAAGCAAAAAATGGTAATGCGGCATAGCGCGGCTCGAAGTGGTCAAAGTCAATATTGAGTGTCACAAGAGGGATTTTTCTTTTCTTTGCCATTGATGCTATCGCGCCGCCCTGCGAAAAAACCACCAGCGGACACTTTAAACGAATAGCTTCCCTAAAACACGAAATAGTTTCTTCCGTATTTCCAGAATAAGAAGAAATAAAGATAAGTGAATTTTTTGTTGTGTCTTCTGGAAGATTATAAGAGCGGCACACATAAATCGGAAGATTTCGCTCCCCGTTATGAGAAAGATAGTCAAATAAAAGATCACCCGACAATGCTGACCCTCCCATTCCGCAAATAATCAAATTGGTAAAATTTTCCTTTTCTGCGCCGGTTAAATCAATTTTTTCAGCCGCCTTCTGAGACCAACTTAAAAGATCGGTATAATTTAAGATAACGCTGCGCAAATTATAACTATCGATAACCTTCTTCCTGGCCATAAGCTAATATTAAATCAAATTTATTCTATCTTTTTTTGAAAAGCGAGTTAACTTTTTTCATTTTAGCACAAAATCACTAAACTACATAAACATTTTCCAAATCCGTTAAAATGTTATTTTTCTAAGTTGGTAAAGTTGGCACACTTCCATTAGCAAATCTTTAATTTTTTGCTTTCTTTTTATCTAAAATAAGAAGCACGCAGTATTGAACATTTCTCAAATAATTAATTTAAACTTGACAAATATCTTTCCACTATTATTAAATAGTTTAACTTTAACTCAAGTCATCAGGCACTTAATAATTCATTAATTTTTTTATTAACTTCAAAAGAAATATTAATGGTATTTTTGACAAACCAATTTTGGTTTTGTAGTATTCAAGCCAAGTGAAGTTGCATTAGACATTTTTTTACTAAATTATTGATTGGCCTTTTTATGTATAGCGTGATACTTTGCGGCGGTTCCGGAACACGTCTTTGGCCGCTGTCAAGAAAAAATTATCCCAAACAGTTTTTAAGTCTTTATTCCGATAAATCCCTGCTTCAGGAAACTTTTTTGCGTATGCGAGAAATTATGCCAAAGGAAAACATTTTCATTCAAGTCAACAGGGAAAACTATTACAATGTTCTCAATCAGATTAAAGACATTGAGAAAAAATATGATTTTGGCCAAATATCCATTGAGCCCGAGGCTAGAAATACTGCTCCGGCAATCACCTTAGCCGTAAAATACCTTGAAAGCAAATTCAAAGTCAATCCGGATGCGCCTATAATATTTCTCCCAGCCGATCACTTTATCGGCAATAAGGAAAAATACCTCAATACCGTTAACGACGCTTTAAAAAACGTGGGGGATAGAATAGGAACAATAGGCATCGTCCCTGATCGGCCAGAAACCGGATACGGATATATAAAAAAGGGGGAGAAAATAGGCAGCGGATATAAGGTAGCTGAATTTAAGGAAAAGCCGAACATTGAATTAGCTAAAAAGTATGTCGATTCAAAAGAGTATTTATGGAATTCCGGAATGTATCTTTTTAACAGTAAAACCCTTCTAAAAGAGCTTGAGCGTTATCAACCCGAAGTGTTCAAATTAGCTTCCGAGGGAATTGAAAAACTGGTTGAGTCCTTTTCAAATTTACCCTCTATATCAATTGACGTCGCAATTTCTGAAAAATCAGACAATGTGTTTGTCTTCGAGGGAGATTTCGGATGGAATGACATTGGGTCTTTTGAAAGTTTAGCCGAAGTCACCCCGAAAAATCCCGATCTTATAGCTTTAAATTCAAACAATGTTTTTGCCCATAGCAGAAGCAATAAGTTAGTAGCAACAATTGGGGTTAACGATTTAATAATTGTTGAAAGCAACGATTGTATTCTCGTTCACAAAAAAGGTGAAGGTCAAAATGTCAAAAAAATAACAGATTACCTTAAAGAAAAAAATAGAAAGGAACTTGAAGATATTTTAGTTGTCCACAGACCGTGGGGAAAATATGAAATACTTATTGATACACCTATTTATAAAGTCAAAAGGCTTACCGTATACCCTGAAGCAAAGCTTAGCACCCAATCCCATTTCCACCGAGTTGAACACTGGATTGTAGTCAAGGGAATTGCCAAAGTTAAGACCGGAAACAATGAAGTATATCTCCGGGAGAACGAAAGCACTTTCATTCCAAATTTAACTACTCATTCACTTGAGAATCCGGGCAAAATTAATCTTGAAGTTATTGAAGTTCAAACAGGAAGTTATCTCGAAGAAGATGATATTATCCGCTATGATGATCAATACGGACGCGCTACAGAAGATATTAACCAGTAGCCGACGTTTTTGAAAAAGATAAATATAAAACCAAAAAATAAAATTTCAAAAAAAATCCTTCTTAGCGACACGCCATCTTAGCAATACAACACGCGTTGATTACTAAATAAAAAGAGTTATTTTCTAACTCTTTTTGTGTTTACGTACCATCTTTCAATACCGGTAAATCTTTTATCGGGCGTAACAATTGAGATAAGTTCTATTCCTCTAACTTTTTTGTTAGTAACAAAAAGATAGGTCGGACTATATAAGAAAATACAAGGTATATCTTCCGTTAATATTTGCTGAAATTTTATTTG
>Ga0136652_1001167_pt1 | contig 11475 bp, 12 predicted proteins | sample ConPoolayeEmetaG_FD_94864 | JGI IMG/M metagenome (GOLD analysis project Ga0136652, IMG submission 94864) | Hot spring microbial mat communities from California, USA to study Microbial Dark Matter (Phase II) - Cone Pool mat layer E metaG... ...
AAGACAGGTGAACCCTATTATGCGCCTGAGGTATCAAAGGATATCCACTATATCAATCTTTCTCCTGAAGTCCAATCGGAAGCTGCCTTTCCCCTCAAGGTCAGGGAGGAGGTCATTGGGGTATTAAATATTGAGACGGATAAACCGAGGGGATTCGACCAAGAGGATTTGAAAGTCCTCTCCTCTTTTGCCAGCCAGATGAGCATTTCGATTGAGAATGCCCAACTCTTCTCCGAACTCAAGCAGACCCTTCAAGAATTGAAACAGGCTCAGGATCAAATCATTCAGGCTGAAAAGTTAAGGGCCATGGGCGAGATGGCCAGTGGAGTGGCCCATGATTTCAATAATGTTTTGGCGGTCATCCTTGGGAACATTCAACTCCTCCTTCATCAATTAGACCACCTCGGTCCAGATGAGATTCGTGATCGCCTAAGGACCATCGAACGCTCTGCTAAAGATGGGGCAGAGACCGTTCGAAGGATTCAAGAATTTACTGGAATGAGAAAGGACAAAGCCTTTACCCTTCTTTCTCTCAATGACCTGATCAAAGAGGTGACCGCGATCACCCAACCCAGATGGAAAGACCAGCCCCAGCAGAAAGGGATTCAAATAGAATTCGTTCATCAGTTATCGGAGATTCCCCTGATCATGGGAAACCCTTCTGAGTTAAGGGAGGTTTTAACCAATATTATTTTCAATGCAGTGGATGCAATGCCCAGTGGAGGAAAGATTACCATTTCCACTCAACCCCAGACGGAGGAGTGGGTGGAGATGAGGATTACAGATACAGGGATTGGAATGACCGAGGAGGTTAAAAAGAGAATTTTTGACCCATTTTTCACGACCAAAGGGGTGACCAATTCTGGCCTTGGAATGAGCGTTTCATTTGGAATTGTCAAACGACACGGAGGGGAGATCCTCATCGAAAGCGAGGTGGGAAAGGGGACCTCTTTCATTATTCATCTCCCCATTGGATATGAGGAGGAGAAGAAGGATAAAGAACCCAAACCGATTACTCAAGAGGCACCTTCCGCCCGTATCCTGGTGATTGATGATGAGGATTCAGTTCGAGAGATTCTCACAAAGATGTTAAGGGCCAAAGGTCATCAAGTAATGGTGGCTTCAAATGGTGAAGAGGGAATTGAGCAGTTTAAAAATGGAAAGTTTGATCTTGTTTTTACTGATCTTGGGATGCCAAAGATTTCTGGTTGGGAGGTGGGGAAGACCCTAAAGGGGATGGATCCAAAAGTCCCGGTGGCTATGATTACAGGGTGGGGAATGGAGGTGAACCGGGAGAAGATGAAAGAGAATGGGATAGACCTGGTTGTCTGTAAACCCTTCGAGTTCGATCAAGTCATCCAGTTGGTCTCCGAAGCCTTGCAGTTAAAAGAAAAATGGTAACGCCATTTGGATCCTTTAGAATTAGCCAAGAAGGTTACGAAGCTTGTTAGTGCCGGTGAGAAGCGGAGATACTACCGGTTTAGACCTGCCCCCTATTATGGAGGGATCGCTACTGCGGACTGCGTGGGATGCTGTTTAAGGTGTCTTTTCTGTTGGTCCTGGCACATCGTCACGCAACCCGATAGGATCGGAAGATTCTATTCTCCTGAGGAGGTGGCTCACCGTCTCCTCTCCATTGCAAAAAGGAAAGGATTTTTTCAGATCCGAGTCAGCGGCAATGAGCCTACCCTTCACCGTCCCCATCTCTTAAGACTCCTTCAACTGATCCCAAAAGATTTTCGGTTCATCCTTGAAACCAACGGGATCTTAATTGGTGACGATCCTTCTTATGCCAGAGACCTCTCACCGTTTTCAAATCTTTTTGTTAGGGTTAGTTTAAAAGGGGCCTGTCCGGAAGATTTTGCCCGATTGACCAGAGCGAATCCCGAGGGGTTTTATTTGCAACTGAGGGCGTTGGAGAATCTTCTAAGAGAGAATGTAGAGTGTTTCCCTGCTGTGATGACCAATTTTTCTACACAAGAGGAAATTAAGAATTTAAGCCAAAGGCTAAGGGAGATCCATTCAGACTTCGAAGATTTTGAAGAAGAAGAATTGATCCTCTATCCCTTTGTTCAAGAAAACCTTAAGAGGGCAGGGATTCCCGTCCTAAGAGAATCATTGCTCATTGAGAATTAGAAATTGATTTTTAACTCCTACCAGCGCCAGAGGGCGATAATAAATGTAATGAGAAAGACAAAAATCAGATTCATATAGGCCATAAAGTAGAAGAGTTTTTCCGTAGGGGATTTTATCATTTTTGAAGGAGTTGAGAATAGTTCCGCCACTACTCCCATTTCAAATATCTTTTCCTCTCCATGAGGAGCAGTTTTTAACATGTCTGTAAGATCCTGGCCTGCAGGATGCTTTCCCATGTGACGGCCCCCTTCCCAAAATTTACTTTGGCTCACATCATAGATTTTTCCTTGATAGGCAAAATAGGCAGGCCTTCCCTCTTTACCATCAAAGTTTGCAAGTTCTGTTAATGTCAAATTCGTTTTGCTTTTGGGAAGAGCCGTCGTCTTACCCTTTTTAAGTTTAGGGCCAATGAAGAAGGTGACGATAACCGCTGTGGTCACCATGATTGCAAATAGAATGATTTTAATACCTAACAGAATGCCAAACCTTGTTGTAAAAAAGGCCTCCCAATTTGGGATTCTGGAAATGGTCAGAAAAATTCCTGTGATGGTTAGAATGACTATTCCAACCCACCCCAGGATTAATTCTCCTTTTGGAAGTCCTTTGGCCGCATAAGCAGGTTTTAAGAGGATATGGACATAGAGGATCGTTCCAAACCAGGCAATGGCAGTAATAAGGTGCAGGTAACCAATGATCAAGCGGATGATCTTTTGGTATGTCTTTAGAGGACGGTAAAGACCCTTGGTTATAAGATCATCCTTGAAGTCCTCTCCTTCCTTTGTCAGTCTTCCTCCTGTAGGCTCTTCATGGCATCTAAGGCAATCAAAATTTGTTCTTTCTGCATATTCAGGAGTTGCCTTAAGATCGGAGATAAATAAGAAGGTAATTAAGAAAAAGGCAATTAATATAAATCCATAACCTTTTGTTCTTAGAAGACTTAAAAGAGGTTTCATTTTAATGGATACCCTTTCGGTCAGATCATTTCTGTTTCTCAAATTCCAAAGGATGTCCCTACTGAGCGGGCTACCTTAATTAAGGGATGATTGCGTGGAACCCTCTTTATTCCTCTAACAACCTCCTTTAATGGAATATCGGAGACGGAATCTCCTTTGACAGCGGCCATATAACCCAATCGTTTCTCTTTGACCAAATCCAAAGCCTTAGCACCCAGTCTCGTAGCGAGGACTCTATCAAATGGAGTTGGAGGGCCACCTCTTAAAAGATGTCCCATCACAACGGTTCTTGTTTCAAGCCCTGTTTGCCTTTCAATCTGCTCCCCTAACACAAACCCTATTCCCCCGAGGCGAATAGGATCAGAGCTTTCTTTAACGATTCTCTGAATCACGGGCTCACCTCCCTTAGGCCTTGCCCCTTCAGCCACGACGACGATGCTAAACCTCTTTCCCTTTCTGTTCCGCTCTCTTACCTTTTCAACAATCGCAGTAATCTCATAAGGGATTTCAGGGATAAGGATAATGTCTCCTCCTCCTGCCACCCCTGAGTAGAGGGCCAACCATCCTGAGCGATGGCCCATGACCTCGATGATCATCACGCGATGATGGGACTGGGCAGTGGTATGGATTCTATCGATCCCTTCGGTAGCGATGGATATGGCGGAGTCAAAACCAAAAGTGATATCGGTTCCTCTCAGGTCATTATCGATCGTTTTGGGAACCCCGATGACAGGGACCCCGTCCCTAAAAAGTTGGTAGGCAATGCCCAGGGTTCCATCGCCACCAATACAAATGAGGGATTCTATGCCAAGCGTACTTAAATTTTTGAGGGCTTCCTTAGAAAGGTTCTTAAACCTTAACTCCCCTTTTTCTTTGATTGGATATCGATAGGGATTTGCAATCTTTGACGTTCCAAGGATTGTTCCTCCGAGGGTTAGGATTCCAGAAACATCCTCATAGTGAAGGGTTCGATATCGATTCTCCACTATGCCGTGATAGCCATCCTCAATCCCTATTACCTCCATGTTTGCCTCAAGGATAGCCTTCTTTGCTACGGCCCTTATCACAGCATTGATACCCGGGCAGTCCCCACCCCCTGAAAGAATAGCAATCCTCTTTTTCCTTTTCATCATAAATTTCCTTTTTAAATTCCTACCTTATCTCTTTCTCGAAGAGAAAAAGACAGTGGCCAAAATATGCGGTTAATTATAGATTTACTGAGGGGAAGAAGTCAATTTTTAATTCTGAAAATCTCTTTAAAATAAGAGGGACATTCCCCCAAAAGAATTTAAGGAAGTGCTCTTTTATTAAGATCACACCTGAAAACCCCGTCCTGTGGACGGGGATGAAAGGTGTGTCTGCCAAAGGCAGAAAAAACATTAACCAGGTGCTGATACCAGTTGAGCATGACAACTGGGTTTGGTTCTGGTCGTTGTCATCCCGAACTTGTTTCGGGATCTCGGTTTTGGTTTTAAATCATTTATGTTTTAAAGCCCCGCCCTATGGGCGGGGTTCTTTACTTTCCCAAGACTAAAGGGTAAACCAAAAAAATGAAAGGGAATAAAGGTTAATCCATTTTACAGGTAACTTCCCATGACCGTTTTGTCACCGACGAGCCATGAAAATCTCCCCCGCCCATGGCGAGGCTCGCCTTTGGCGGCTCACCTTGATCTACTCTCCTTCGGGGAAAGGGCGAGGGGTAAAAATCATTTTCGAGGTAACTATTTTATGTTTCTATTTGATCAAGAGTTAAGGAAGAATTTTGACTTAAGTCAAGGAAAATATTTGAAAAGTGGGTTATCTTAAAATTGAAAGGGGGTGAGAATATGAGAGAGAGAATTGAAAAGGCCCTACAGAGTATTCGGCCAATGCTCCAAATGGATGGTGGAGATGTAGAGTTAATTGACATTGTAGAGGGGGTCGTGAAGGTGCGACTCAAAGGAGCTTGTGGAGGATGTCCAATGTCTCAAATGACTTTAACTCGTGGGGTTGAGCAGGTGATTAAAAAAGCCGTTCCTGAGGTAAAGAAAGTGGAGGCAATTTAAGGGAGGTGGAAGAAAGCAGTGTTGAGGCTATTTATTCCTTTTTAAAAAGGCTTCGTACCAATGCATTCAATAGGAGTATCAGCATGGAAGAGCGTAAAAAACTTGAAGAAACGATTCTTGCGAAGGCCAAAGATGGAAGGATTCCTTGTGCCCTTTGTTTTCGAATTGCTGATGATTTTGGGATCCCGAAAAAAGAACTTACAAAGATCCTAAATGAGATGAAAATCAAGATCAGTCAATGCCAATTAGGATGCTTTGAATAATTTTATAAGACCAACTCAAAAAAGAAAGGAGATAAGAAAATGAGAGTATTTGATGGTTGCCCGAGTTCAAGGGCGATGGATTTAAGGGAGGAAAAAGTTAAAGAGGAGGCCGTTGGTCAAGAGATTAAATCTGAGTTAAGGCAATGGCCCATCCAACTTCATTTAATCTCTCCAGTAGCATCATATTATCAGGGAACAGATGTATTATTAACCGCCGATTGTGTTGGGTATGCCTTGGGGAGTTTCCATAGTGATTATTTAAAGGGGAAATCGATTGCCATTGCTTGTCCTAAGCTGGATGAAGGACAGGAGGAGTATGTTGAGAAGATTAAGTCCTGGTTTGATGATGCAAAGATTAATACCTTGACTGTTTTAATCATGCAAGTGCCATGTTGTATGGGACTTTTACATTTAGCGAAAGAGGCTCAAGCAAATTCTAAAAGAAAGGTTCCATTGAAATCTGTTGTAGTAGGCATTAAAGGAGAGATTCTTTCAGAAGAGTGGGTTTGAGATTTTTAAATTGTAAATTTTGAGAATTTTAATTTCGCCCATGAAACATGAAAAAAAGGAATTCAATATGTCTGAATTAAAAGAGATAAGTGCAAAATTGGAAGAGACCTATCAGAAAATAAAGGCTAATATGCCATGGGAACCTGTTGGTCATACCCCGATGCCTGAAGTTTCTGATTTAAGAAATTGGGATATGAGGCTTCTTCAAACCTATAAGCCTTGGTATGCTCCTTTTTGTGACCTTTGCTGTTTTTGTACCTATGGGAAATGCGATCTTACTGAGAATCGTAGGGGAGCATGTGGAATAGATATTGCAACTCAACAGGGAAGATGGATGCTTCTTTTCTGTGTTATGGGAGCTTCAGCCCATACTTCACATGCTGCTCATATCCTTGAGGTATTGATCGAGAAACATGGCTCAGATAAAAAAATTAATCTTGGTAGTTTTGTCGATTTAGAAGCACCAAATATTCGAACTGTTCTCGGTTTGAAACCAGAAACTTTGGGCGATTTAAAAATAGTGATTGAATATATATATAAAGAGATAACGCATCTTCTTGATTCTACTGCCTTCGGTCAAGAGGGCAACCCTCTTGACTATGAATCAAAGGCTCTTCATGCAGGAATGCTTGACCATCTTGGTATGGAAGTGGCTGATATTGCCCAGATTGTAGGTTTTAATTATCCTACCTCAATCGCAGATACTCCACTTGTTGATCTTGGATGGGCTTCTGTGGATAAGAGTAAACCAATCATCTGTTTTGTGGGACATAATCCTGCAACCTCTACAGTTGTTGTGGATTATCTTCAAGAAAATAATCTTTATGATCAGGTTGAAGTTTGTGGAATCTGCTGTACAGCCTTGGAGACAAGTCGATATACTTCAAAGACTAAAGTAATCGGTCCATTTTCACGTCAGCTTTTCTATATAAGAAGTGGGATTGCAGATGTTATTATAACGGATGAACAATGCATGAGAACGGATATGGCTCAAGAAGCAACAAAGGCTGGCTCCCTTCTGATTGCTACGCTCAATAAGGTGATGTATGGGCTTGAAGATGCTACCGGTAAAGAAACGAATGAAATCATAAGAAGAATGATCGAAGAGAAAAAACATTTTGCTATCCTCGATCCTAAAAAAGCAGCTGAGGTAGCCGTAAAAGTTGCAATGGCAATTGCCCCCAATAGAAGGAAACAATGGATATCAGATGCCGAGGCCCAAGAATTTGCAAAGCGGTGTAATCTATGCGGAATGTGTGAGACAGCTTGTCCCAATCTTTTCCAGATTGGGCAGGGTATAAGCGAGGTAGCAAAAGGAAATTACGAGGTTATAACTGATCAATTTAATTATTGTATTGGTTGTGGGAAATGTGAGGAGGAATGTCCTCGAGATATTCCAATTCTAAGGGTGATGCAGGTTGGTGCAAGTAAAGAGACCTATAAAATCAGAGCAGGCCGTGGTCCTATCATGGATACAGAAATAAGGACGGTTGGAGCACCTATTACCCTGGGAACAATTCCAGGAGTAGTGGCTCTGGTTGGATGTTCAAGCTACCCAGATATAAGGGATATTGCTGAAATAGTCGATGAATTTGCCAAAAGAAAGTATATCGTTTTAGTCTCGGGATGCACCTCCATGGCAGTTGGCATGTGGAAGGATGTTGATGGAAAGACGATTTATGAAAAATATCCTCCTGTTTTTGATGCTGGTGGAGTGGTCAATGTTGGTGCCTGCGTGGCTAATAGCCATATCTCTGGAGCTGCCATAAAAATTGCCAATTTGTTTGGAACCCTACCTTTAAGAGGAAATTATGAAGTGATTGCAGACTATGTTCTAAATAGAGTCGGAGCTGTAGGGATTGCCTGGGGGGTCTATTCCCAGAAGGCAGAAGCCATAGCGACTGGATTTAATCGATTAGGTGTTCCCGTGATATATGGTCCACATTCCTCTAAGTATCGTAGACTATATCTTTCAAGGAAAGAAGAAGATGAATGGAAGGTCATGGATGCGAGAAAAAAGCAGATTGTTGAAACTAACGAACCTTCACCTGAACACCTTGCCTATCTTTGTGAAACAAAGGAGAAAGCAATGGTTACCATTCCCAAGCTCTGTATCCGGAAGAATGACACACCTCAGGGGAGAGCTATAAAACTGAACCACTACATCTCGCTTTATAAAAAATACATGGGAAGGGGGCTACCTGAAGATCTTCATCTTTTTGTTCGAAGGGATTCAGATATTCCTCTTGTATATAAGAAGGAGGTTAGGGCTTATTTGGCAGAGATTGGCTGGAAATCCAAAGAACCTGTGGGGCTTCCAACCCTGATTGGAACTTACTCTACAAAGGTCCCAGTGGAATCAGTCATCCATTAATAGAGAGATATATCAGAAATTAAATCAAGGAATTTTGAATAAATTCTCGGAGATAAAGCTATGGATAATAAGATTCAAACACTGGATTTAAGACCAATGCCAGCATTTGAAAGACACGAAAAGATTTTCCGAATCTGGGGGACCTTGAAATCAGGGCAAATATTAAGAATCATCAATGACCATAATCCAAAACCTTTGTATTACCAATTTGAAGCAGAATACAAAGGGAAATACGAATGGGAATATGAACAAGAGGGTCCAAAAGATTGGATTGTTAAAATTAAAAGAATTTAAAAAGTGGTGAACCTGATGACTCATTTTTGCAGAACCAATAGATTTCTTTTAAATAGGGAATAGAAAATGTCTTGGTTAATTTATCTTCATATGCTCTCTGTAGTTATCTGGATTGGTGGAGTGTCTTTTGTGACAGCCATCGTTTTCCCAGTTTTAGGCCGAATGGAAGATTCTATGGCAAAAGTTAGTTTTTTTATGGGATTTGAAAAGAGATTTCAGTTTCTGGCAAAAATCCTTGTCATCATTGCAGGAGTAACCGGAATAGCCTTATTTTTTAACCGGGGTGGTTTTGGAAGTCTAACCAATGAAGAGACCTTCCTTCTTGGTTATAAATTTATTGTCTGGCTATTCTATTTTGCACTCCTTTTTGGTGCTGAAAAGCGTCTTATGGCAACCCTTGTTTCTCCCGAAACTCCTGTTGAAAAGGCTTTTAAACGATTGACATTATTTCATTGGGTTGTACTCATCTTAAGCCTTCTTGCCATTATTTCAGGGATTCGATTAGTTCGGGGATAGGAAATCCTATGAGACAAAAAGGCTTCTGAATGCCAAAAAATGGAAGAAAAACCCTTTGGTATCCTTATAAAATAAATTATTTTTTGCGATGTTTTTCTCGGAGGTCTTGAGCCATCTCTTTAATCTCTGTAAGGCTTCTCTGCATCTCGCTCCATCCATACCATAATGCATAATCCGGATTAGCATGGAATGTTCCCTGAAAAGTCCTCATCCGATGCTCAAGAAACATAACAAAGAGTTTTTGCTCAATCACTGTTGGAGCATCATGGAATGTGAGGAGATCAGGAAATGGATAAGCATAATTCTTTGGCTTTTGAAGGATGCCATCTTTATATAAACTGGCTACTATTCGAATGGCTTCCGCCATCAATCGATCAGCCTCTTTAATAATCTGGTCGCCCTTTTCAAGTTCTGCCTTTGCAAAATTGATCGAATGGCACTTATTACATGTCTTTACCATCTTATCTCTTTCTTTTTGCCATGCTTCCTGTGTAAGTCTTGCCACATCTGCAGCCTTAACTACATCCAGCCTTCCAGTTGGTTTTCCGTCAGGATCGAGCACACCCAGTGCTTGAAGGATAGTCGCCCGATCATTTGCCCATTGCTTATCTTCAGGCATTGGGAGTCTTACAGCAAGAAATCCCCAAGGGGTTCTAACTTCGTGATTTCCACCCTGCATATGACAGGTCTGACATGTTGGAGCAGAGGCAGTCTCGGGAAGTGTTTTATTCTGTTTAAGAAGATATCTTACTCCATGTTTCGAGCCTGAATACATCTCCCATTGAGGATGATCAAACCCCATGTGGCAGGTCTGGCAGGCCTGAGGTTGTTTTGCCTCTTTGATCGAGAAGGTATGTCTTGTATGGCAGGCATCACAGGAGGCAACACCAAAACCAGCTCCACTCTTTTTTAACTCCTTTATCTCAGCCTCACTCTTAAGGCCAATCTTATGACATCCTCCACAGCCTTTCATCCCTTCCATAAGGGCCATTGGTTGCCAGTGAGCAGTTGGCATGGCTTTCATTGCCGCCCACCCAAAGGCATGCTTCCCAGATTTAAATTCCTTAACCCTTTTTTCATGACATGTAGCACAAGTTTCAGGGGTTGGGATCTTGGCTTTCGCCACATCCTTAGCAGACTTATGGTCTTTACCGTGGCATTCTGAGCAATCAATCTTATTCTTACTGTGCTTGCTCAATTGCCAATCATTAACAATTCCAGGAGTAATTTTTTTATGACAATCCACACACACTTGGGCAGAAACGTAAGTAGAAAAAATAAGTAGTAAAAATAAAGCAATAAATAATTTTGGGAAAACAGTCCTTTTCATAAAAACCTCCTCATAATTAAGTTTTAACAAAGGCAATCTTCTCAGAACATTCCTTTAGTAAATGATAGGCGGAGCCACCCTGCTTAAGAATTTTTATCATTTCATCTGAATTGGTTATCCTTACACCTGCCATTACATTAACGCCTCTTTTAAAGAAGGCATCAGGGATCATACTTGCAGTAGGCCCTATAATTGCTGTACGAACTCCATTTTTTATTAAAGAAAGGATTGAGTCAATTGTGTGATTTACAATTGCTGTACCAGTAATCATTAAGATTTTTGATTTTTCAATGGCACTTCTCATCTCTGTTGGTGGCTTAAAATATTTAATCTCATCAGGTCTAAGGGTTTGCGGATTTTTTTCAATAATAAAGAATGAATTCCCCATGGTTTTGAGTCTCCGAATGTAAGGACCAAAAGCCCCAACAAGTGAGACAGTTTCATGGGGATAAATCTTTAAAAGGTCGAACCCATCTTCACCCTCGATAATCTGATAATCATCATCTCTTTCAGAATAGATGATCAATTGAGTTAGCGCATTTAATGTAGCTACTCCGATTGCACTCTTAAGGACATTGGGGTCAAGGGCATAGTTTAAAATTTCTGAAACAGGTCTCCCTTCAAGTGCTCCTGCCTGAGGCATTCTTGCTGCCGAAGTTGGGCAACAGACTGCCTCAGGAATCTCACCCACAGGGGTGAAGGCACAACCTCCATGACCGGAAGATAGCTTTACCCCCGTGAAGAAGATTCCAATAACAAGATCTTCAATCCATATCTCTTTAAGGGGAAGAGGAGATTTCTCTTTTATAATTTCTATCGTTTCATCAATCACAGATCTCATATCCATAATTTTAAACTCAGGATTTTAGCCCAGGTGGTTCAACCTTAAGAGTTTGAGTTGCTGCCAATTTTAATACATCGAAGATGTAAATTAACACACCAATAAAGAAACCCAATCCTCCAAAAAATACCACTTTAAACCACGGCTTCATAAAGCCTTGAACAGTTAGAAAATCCATTCCCAATCCTCTCTGTAAATAGGATTGTATAATAC
>Ga0136652_1001170_pt1 | contig 11467 bp, 9 predicted proteins | sample ConPoolayeEmetaG_FD_94864 | JGI IMG/M metagenome (GOLD analysis project Ga0136652, IMG submission 94864) | Hot spring microbial mat communities from California, USA to study Microbial Dark Matter (Phase II) - Cone Pool mat layer E metaG... ...
AAGGGCACCAAGAAGACTTACTACCGGCATAGTACGTACCCGGGTGGTCTTAAGACCGTCAGCCTGCGTGACATGCTGGAGACACACCCCACCCGAGTCATTGAACTTTGCGTCAAGGGGATGTTACCGCACAATAACCTCGGCCGTGCAATGTACCGCAAGATGAAGGTCTACGCCGGCGCCGACCATCCCCATAGAGCCCAGATCGAGGGTGCCGCCAGCGAAACCGCCAAACAGACGGAGGTCTCCAAGTGAGTGAAGAGGTCTACAATCGCGCTACCGGCAAACGGAAGTGCGCAATTGCCCAAGTAAAGCTCTCACCGGGCAACGGGATGATAACGGTCAACGGCAAGCCGTTTGACGAGGTTTTTACCCGCCTCGAGCACCGGCGCACTATTGAACAGCCCTTGCTGGTCACTGACAGCCGCAACAAGTTCAACATCCAGATTAAGGTAACCGGTGGCGGCATCAGCGGCCAGGCGGGAGCCATCCGCCACGGCATCAGTCGTGCCCTGGTCACCGTGAATGAGCAGTTCAAGCCGCTTCTCCGCAAAGAAGGCCTGATCACCCGCGATCCACGCATCAAGGAACGCAAGAAATACGGCCTCAAACGTGCCCGCAAAGCGCCGCAGTACACCAAGCGTTAGTTCAGGCAGGGTTACTTCCTGCGGCTGAAAGCATGCGGGAGCAGGCGAGACCGTCACGACGCCAAAGCCCGCTCGATGGCCAGCATCACCATACCGGGTGACCGAACACCTTGCCACCGGCATACAAGAAGCTAACAGTGAAGAACCCTGACGATGCCACAATCAGCGGCGCCCGGCCAAAACCGCAGCGGCAATTACTACAACTACAAGCAAGCTGCAGACCCCACCCAGTACCCAGGCCCATGACGGCACACCCCCATCCTCCGCCGGCATCACCACCACGATTGGCGATGGGACCGGAGGGACAACTATCTCCGTCACCTGACTGAACTCATGCCGCTCAGCAGTGGTAAACATGAAAACCGGACTCTTCTCACTCGATGCCGGCTCAGTTGCCCACACCTGCCAAAAGTAGGTTGTGCCGTAATCGAGGATACCGGTGTAGACAAAAGTGGTGCCAGCCACCCGGGTACTAATTAGAGGTTTGCTGAATGAAGGATCCTTGCCAAGGAGGAAACTGTACCCAGTAGCATTTGACACCGGCGACCAGCTGAAGACTACATCTTCCACTCTCTGGTCTTGAGCCCCGGCCCTCGGAGACACCGCACGCGGACCGGCATAATTTGCGCCGACTGGAAGCTGTTGCTGGAGCATCAGTCTATATACCGGGGACCACACGGTTCTTATCACCTGCCCTGAAGCCACCCGCCGGACACGCACCCTCGCATAATATACCTGCCCCGCCATCAACGTGCCCGCACCCACCAGCCAGCTCGGCTGTTCGGGATTGACCGGGACGAAGAAAGGAGGCCCCGGAGGCACCCAGGGTGCTGAAGCCACCATATCTGAGAAGTCCGGTCGCGTCGCAATCTGTACCTCGTACTCGGACGATGTCCTCACCGTGTCCCATCTCAGACCGAAAGGAGCATTGAATCCGTTCGGGGCAATTGGAATGTTGACCGCACCCGTTTTCTCATCGGACCTCGGAGCCACGACAACCGGCGAATCTAGAGTCATCGAGTCGTTAAAGGCCAGCAATCGGTTAGCTGCCGAAGTATCAACTGCCCATATCACGACATCCGGTGAGGTACCTGATATTTTCAATGCCGAAGGCTCTGAAGCAAAGGCCACCGGGAATGGAAGACCACTGGTCAGATAGTCCCAGGACTGACGGACATCTTTAGACGAAGACAACCTCGGATATAGCGTCCGCTCAACCACCCATCCCCCTATGAGAGATTTGGCGCAGTACAGTGCCGGTCCGAACTGAGTAGTTTCAGAGGTAACCACGATGCCGAAACGGGGCCCCACCGAAGCCGAAATAACCTCGTTGTTCCAGTCCCAGCTGTTACCTATGCGCCAGCGATAAATCTGGCCACCCGGACTATCATCAGCGACATAGACAGTCCGTGTCTCGTAGAAAGCCGGATCAATGGCGACATGCTGATTACCGACGGTAGGCAACACAGGAGTAACCTGAAAACTGTTACCGCCGTCCAGAGAATAAGCTACCCGACTTCCCAATGAACCGCCAACAATCACGGTACTGCCCTGCACTGCTATCGTATGACCAACATCAATGCCGGTAGGAACCGGATTTCCCCAGACCCAGATATCGCTGTTATAGTAACTCATACTACCCTTGCTTATCCTGCCGTCATTTTGAAGCACATAGGCACTGTACGCATTCACTACCGCTATATCCTGAACATTCAAACGCGATTGGGTGTCCTGCCACGTCTGTCCGGCGTCCTGTGACCTCTGGACTCTCCTCCCGCCAACATCAGCCCAAAACACCAGCGAACCGTCCAACGATTCGGGGGCCAGCCTGACCACCGGCTGGTTAATAGTGCTCGGGACGCACCGCACCCGTTCCCAGATATCGCCCAGCGGCAGGCTCCTCGTCCGCCAGATACTCTCCAGATTGATACCGGCGTTCCAACTGGTAATGTAAGCTGTACTCCCGTTAGGAGCCACCGCCAAGTCGTTAAGACCGCTAATGGTGGTGTCAATATAACCGACCTGATTCCAGACCATGCCGTCATCAGTGCTAACCGACAGGGCCGACTCATCATTGGCGGTTCCCGTCATCCAGTTTACTGCCGCGTACCATGAGGCGGCACTGTCAATCGCAAGAGTCGAAAAACTCGCGGCGTAAACCTTGCCGCCGTCCGCCGTCCATCTCACCAGGGCCCGAGACTGGGTTGAGCCGAAGGCACCGGATGGATACTTATACGGCGTCGTCCAGACGGTACCACCTGATGGTGACGGATAGGCGCAATAAAACACCGGCACCATACCATCGAGTGAAGCGCCGCTCACAGGACTGCACATCAATTCCATATTCCAGTAAGCCCCATTCCCCGCCAGCGAATATGGCCTCGGGTCGGGAAAATCGAGCGCGTATACGGTATAGTTGTCAACATAGTAAACGTTAGCCCGTCCCGTAGCATTGTTGTCGTCAAAACAGATGTAAAAACGCCGATAATAGCTTGTCTGCCCGTAGAAGTCGCTCGGAAGTACGATATCCGACGTTATCAACTGGTCCCAGTCAGGACCGGGCAGCGCTCCGGTGACATCCACCGGCCAGTTCGACGTCACAGCCGCATTCCACCTGCTCGTGTTAGTAGTAAAATCTCGAACGCCGATATTCACGAAGGTATCGGCTGCATTGGAGCCGATGGCAACCAGTGAGGCATCGCCGGCGTAATTCGGAGAAAGCCTGATGCTGCTGTAGCCCTGGAGCGGCGCCAGCTGATCCTTCCAGACGTCGATACCGAGAGGTAGAAGCTGTAACAGCAGGATCCTGCCCGGCCCCGGGGTGCTGTCCCGGGTACAAATAACTATATCACGAGCATTTCCACTGGCTACTGAATAGTTCGGTGATATTTCAATTCCGGAAATTTGCTCATTGGCGCCGAGCGGCGGCACAAGGTTTTCAAGCCTGGTAGTTGCCCAATTCGCCCCCCCATCTATCGAATAATAAACCCGCTTCCGACCGTTAGTTACCGCAACAACTAAGTTACCATCATCCGGGGCCACGGCGAGCATATATGCGGGGAGACCAGCCCCTGCAGCCACAAGGTAAGACCCCACACTAATCCAGCTCGCCCCTCCGTTGACTGACTTGAGCACCCGGCCACCGGGGATATCGGTAAGATAAACAGTCGTGTTACCGTTGAAGTCAGTAAAAAGTGCAAACTGGTTGGCTTCGGATGGTGAAACCACCGAAAAAGGGTCAGTACCCGGCGTCTCCAGGACACCCCACGAAAGCTGTCCGACTGCTGCCGCCGCTGGCTCTGCCACATTAAGAGGAACCAGCGATATCAGCGTAATAACGGACACACAGACGGCGAGAGTAGCTTGGGTTCGTCTAGGATGCCCTGACACAGCAACTAAGCCATTATGATAATCACGTCACCCGGACTCCTCGTAGAATACGACCCCCGTTGAAATTGGCCGCTATTATATCAGAAAGAAATTAGACACAACGGTATTGGTATAAGCTCGTCAATGGCCGATGGCGGAATTACACGGTAGAAACAGGAACCAACAACAGTGAAGGGCGCGGTTAGGCGGCCGCGCCCTTCATTTCCCCCACCAGCCACTAATTCTACGGAAAACAACCGAGCTGGCAACTGCTGATCTTGATCTTGAGCCGGTTACAGGCATCCCCAACCTGCTTTGGCGATATCTTCAGATCCCTGGCAATGCGGAAGGCCACCGCGCACGGTATTTTCCCGTTCACCAGCGATTTCCGTATCTCGTTATCCAGCGCCTCATTCATCTCAGCCATACGAACATCTCCCTTCGCACTATCATAGACTCGAAGAACACCGGCCCACACCAGTTTAGCCGCCTCACTCTAAACAAAAGAGGAGCATCGTGCGAAGACTAGTCGATGCGTTTAAACTGTTTCTTGGGCGAACCGCAGACCGGGCATTTATCAGGCGGTTCTCCTTCCACCGTCATGCCGCATACCTGGCAGACGTAAACCGCCTGTTCGGCCGGTGACTTCCCGTCACGAACCGCCGCGAACACTTTCGAATACAGCTCGTGGTGTATTTTCTCAACCTGATTTGCCAGCTCGAAACTGCGTTTGGCGGCAACATTTCCCTCCGACTCAGCCTGCCTGATGAATTCGGGATACATCTTGGTAAACTCATAACCCTCACCCTCAATGGCCGCCTGCAGGTTCTCTCTGGTGCTCCTGACACCACCGAGCACTCTCAGATGCGCCCGCGCATGCACCGTTTCGGCATCCGCCGCCGCCCGGAAAAGCCGCGCTACCTGCTTTAATCCTTCTTCTTCAGCTTTATCCGCGAAGAAAAGGTATTTACGGTTCGCCTGGCTTTCCCCCGCAAACGCCGCCTTAAGATTATCCGTGGTATTCGACATCTCTCTCCTTTCCTTTCATCTTGAGTAGGGATGTGGAAGAAAGTGATATTTAAGCTGTATTATCGCGCCCGATGCCCCAAACACGCTCAGATGCTACGGCCCACCGATTCCGCTACCTGGCGCAGCTCTTTCATGAGCCGTGTGAAGTCCGAAGGGCTGAGCGACTGCAGACCGTCCACCAGAGCTTCCTTGGGATTAGGATGCACCTCAATCAGTAAGCCATCAGCGCCGGCGGCAATTGCCGCCCTGGCTATTGCCGGCACCAGTGCAAAATGCCCCGCAGCATGGCTCGGGTCCACAATCACCGGCAAATGACTCGATTTCTTTATCACAGGTATCGCCGTTATGTCAAGCGAAAAGCGCGCCGTGGTCTCGAAAGTTCGTATACCGCGCTCACACAGGATAACCTGATGGTTACCTTCGGCCAGAAGGTAGTCTGCCGCTGTCAGCCACTCGGCTATTGTAGCCGAAAACCCGCGTTTCAAAACCACGGGGCAGCCTTTCATTCCGATTTCGCTAAGCAGCGTGAAGTTCTGCATATTGCGGGCGCCGACCTGCAGGATATCGGCGTATTTCGATACGAGCTGGACATCATGCGTGTCCACCACTTCAGTAACCACCGGCATTTTGAACTGGTCCCTGACCTTGGCCAAAAGTTCCAGTCCCGCCTTCTGCAAACCCTGAAAGGCAAAAGGTGATGTCCGAGGCTTGTAAGCTCCACCGCGGAGGATCACTGCCCCCGCCTCCTTCACTATCCTGGCCGATTCTATCATTTGCCCCTCACTCTCAACCGCACACGGTCCGGCCATGACTACCACTTTTCTCCCTCCGACCTCAACGCCACCAACGGAAACGATGCTGTCCTGCGACCGGAATTCGCGTGAAGCCAGTTTGTAAGGCTTCATAATGCGGGAAACACTCTCTACCCCGGGCAAGACAGCGAAAATATCCGTGGCAATCTGACCGGTATTACCCCCAAGAATGGCGATTACCACTTTGTCCGTACCAAGATTCAACTGAACGCCCAGACCCAGCGACTTGGCCCGCTGCTTAACGACGTCAATCTCCTCCGCTGTAACCCCCTTCCTCATTTCTACAATCATGCTCGATACCTCATCAGTTGATTCAGCCCTATACCCTACAAAGACCGCCCCTTCAGGCAAATCACCGGCCCAAGGTTGGCCAGCAATTGTTTCAAGATCTTCAAGTTTAGCACGTCCTCTCTATTGTAATCCAAGAGCACCCGCAATGCCGCGTAATCGTGATGATTGCGGTAGCGCCACCACAACCTCACCGCCTCGTAGCCATCAACATCGGGCCTGACGCGGCATATCCCGAGTTGGCGCTCCACCGCCTTTAACCCACCACGCAAGTTCCGCTCCCGGCACTGGCATCTCAAATCGCGATGTCTGAAATCGCTTTTCAGGTCAATGCCATAATGCCGCTTGAGAAACGGAAGGTCAAACTCACTACCCGCAAAGGTGTAAACAACCTGAACGCCCTTCAGCGACTGCAGAATCCTGTGGGCTGAGATGTCCGGACTGACAAATTGATCGAGTTCCCGGTTGCGGTTACTGCCGCGGGATATACCGACCACCGTCACGTAGTCGTAATCAAACGACAGACCGGTGGTTTCAATATCAAGGTAAGCTTCGTTGATCGGCTCGCCCACGGTGCTACCCTTCCGGCCTTGACTCTAGGTGGAAAGGCGCTTCTTGAGGTAGGCAATACGCTCAACCGGCGACGGGTCGACCCCGTTCAGCATCGCCAGATAGTAGCTGACCCAGTCACCCAGATAAACAAGGCTCATCATATGGCCTAATCGGCCGTTCCCCTGTCCTTCCACCATCTCATGTTTTACCCTCGACCGCCGCAGGATATCAGCAGTCACCTGATACCGCCGCTCCAGCCGCTGGTCGAGGAACGGCGACCACAACATAATCACCGAGACAACTCTTCTCACCCCTTCTGGATACCGATAGCCTTCAATAGCATTATGATTTAACTCCGAAAAGGCCTCATAAAAAGCCCAGCTTTTAGAGTTCTCGTTTATCTGGGTTTTCCAGCGCTGGGCTACTGCTGTAAGAAAACCCGCTCCATACACTACCACCAGCCGGCCATGCAACCGCCTGGCCAGCAGCTTGGCCGGGTTGGTAGCAACCACTGACTCCGTTCCGCACCGGGCCGCAACTGCATCAAGCAGCTTGGCAACAGCATCCATCCGGGCATCGTTATCCGCTACCAGACCAAGCCGATGCAAAAAGACCAACAGCGGCACCAGACTCCAGGCCAGCGCCGCCCTCGGCGGCGCTTCATAGTCAATCTTGAATACCGCCACGCCACTTTGTTCCGCCATCATGGCCAGCTCCCCACCCGTGGTTATTACCAGTTTCGGACAGTCCAATTTGAGTGCCTCGGCAAAACCAGAAAGCGTTTCTTCCGTCATCCCCGAGTAGCTGGAAGCTACAACCAGCGTCCGGCGGTCAACCCTGAATGGCAGAGTATAGCTTCTGACCACCGTAACCGAGGCCTTTCCCTGCAGCACCAACCCACCCACAAGGTCCGCACCTATGGCCGACCCCCCCATTCCAAGCACAACGATCCGATTTACCCCGCGGTACTCTGCCGGCAGATCAAATTGACATGCCCGCTGCCAGGCGCGTCGACACTGTGCCGGAAAACCGGAGAGGTGCCCTCCCATCCCCTGTGTGTCAAGCCTTTCGTAAGTACTGTACCGGTCAAGACTAGATGTCATTCCCCATTCCCTGGCAATCCCTCAGTGAGAAGTCATTCCGTCAATTCCGAGCAGTTTTCTGCCGGCCGCCAGATAGCTCTTTACCCTGTCCGGACTGTCCGCCTCGGCATAAATGCGGATAAGCGGCTCTGTACCGGAAAAACGCAGTAGAAGCCATGAACCGTCGTCGAAGATAAAACGGTATCCGTCACCGGTGTCGAGCCTGGCAACCGGCCTGCCAGCGATTATTCCCGGAGGGGCCTTGTCCATACTGGCAACAAACTGACGGCGGTCTTCCCACGATAAGGCATAGTCGTTTCGGTCATAGAAGTGCGGCCCGACTTTACTGTAAAGCCACTTCAAGAGCTGTGACGGCGTCTTGCCCGTCTTGACCATGAAGTCCAGGAAATACAGCCCGGCCACGAAACTGTCCCGCTCCGGGACATGCCCGCGGAAGCCGTAGCCACCGCTCTCCTCGCCTCCAATGGAAGCGTTCTCTCTCAACATTACCGGGGCCACATACTTGAAACCCACCGGGGTTTCGAAGACCTTGACACCGTATAACTCGCCGAGCTTATTGAGCATGGCGCTGGAGGTCACCGTCTTCACAATCGGCCCGCGATCCCGCCGCACCTCGAGAACATACAGTGCCAGAAGTGCAAACACCTGAAGCTGATTAAGAAAAACGCCGTTCTCATCCACGATGCCGATGCGGTCGGCGTCACCATCGGAAGCCAGCCCCACGTTAGCTTTTTGCTCGACCACCAGGCGGCACAATTTGCCCAGGTTCCGTGCTATCGGCTCCGGGTTGATACCCGGAAAGGACGGGTTCCGCTCGCCGTTTATTTCGACCAGATTGACGTTGCCGCCCTGCAAAAACCGGTGAAAATAGCCAGCGCCAGCGCCATACATTGCATCATAAACAATCTTCAGCCCCGACTGCCGGATACCTTCGAGGTCAACCAGCCGGCCAACATCGGTCATATAGGGCGGGTCGGCATCGTGGTCCACGATGAGGCCCTGCTTTATTGCCTCACCAGCAGACAAAACCTTAGGCCCGGCACCGGCGACAACTGCAGCCACGTTTTTCTCCAGCGCCTCGATTGTCTCTGTCGGCGCACTGGCCCCATCCTGCGATTTATACTTGAACCCGTTATATTTCGCCGGATTGTGGGAGGCCGTAATGATGATACCACCCGCTGCCTTCATCACGGTGACGGCGTGGCTAACTACCGGCGTTGGCGTCGGATGCGTGCAGAGAAAAACCCTTACACTATTACCAGCCAGCACCTCCGCGGTGGCTAAGGCAAAACTCTCGGAGGAGAATCTGGTGTCATAGCCAACCACCACACCACGCTCCACCGTACCCATCTGTATCAGATAGTCGGCCACCGCCTGGGCACAGATACGCACGTTATCGAAGGTGAAATCCTCGGCGATAACGGCACGCCACCCGTCTGTACCGAACTTGATGCCACCCATCACTGCAATCCTGCTTCCTTACGCAGGATACTCGCCCTGTCGGTCTTCTCCCACGGTAGTCTGACATCGTCACGGCCAAAGTGACCGTAAGCCGCCGTCGCCAGGTAAATCGGTCGGCGCAGGCCAAGACTCCGGATGATTGCTTCCGGACGGAAATCAAAGTGCTTGTCAATCAGACTTATGATGCGATCATCAGGTATCTTACCGGTGCCGAAGGTCTCAATGGAAAGTGACAGCGGCCGCGCCCGCCCGATAGCGTAGGCTACCTGAAGTTCCAGTCGGTCAGCCAGTCCTGCTGCTACGACGTTTTTGGAAACATAGCGGGCATAGTAAGCTGCGGAGCGGTCCACCTTGGTCGGGTCCTTCCCTGAAAAGGCCCCACCGCCGTGGCGACAGGCCCCGCCATAGGTATCCACCAGTATCTTGCGCCCGGTGCATCCCGTATCGCCTACCGGGCCGCCCACTTCAAATCGGCCACTGGTATTGACCAGGAACTTCGTATTGCTGTCCACCAACTCCCGGGGTAACACCACCTCTATTACCTGCTTGACCAGGTCGCGCTCAATGGTCTCATGCGCCACACCCGAGTCATGCTGGGCCGCGAGAATAACGCAATCAATACGTCTGGGCATCCCGTGCTCGTACTCAACCGTAACCTGTGATTTCCCATCCGGCCTCAGGTATGGCACTATTCCCTTCTTCCTCACCTCGGCCAGACGCTGGCACAGACGGTGGGCGTAATAAATCGGCATCGGCATCAACTGCTTGGTCTCGTTGCAGGCAAAACCAACCATCATCCCCTGGTCGCCAGCGCCGGTCCTGTCCAGCTCATCCACCTTTCTCTTAAATCTGGCTTCCATGGCCATGTCCACCGCTCGAGCTATATCTGGCGATTGGCCGTGAATCATGTTGATTACCCCGCAGGTATTAGCTTCGAAACCGTACTCGGTCTTGGTGTAACCGACCCGGCCCACCACACTCCGCACTATGCGATTCACATCAACATAGGTCTTGGTGGTAATCTCACCCATCACCATGACCAACCCTACCGTCACTGCCACCTCACAGGCTACCCGTGCCGCGGTATCATCCTTAATTATCTCGTCAAGAATCGCGTCGGCAATCTGGTCGCACAGCTTGTCCGGATGTCCCTCAGTCACTGATTCCGAAGTAAAGAGGTAACGTGGTGACGACGAAAAACTATTAGTCATGCCAGTCCTTTTCTAATCCTATGTTCCCTCCGCCCAACTCCCCAGGTATTTCTCCTGCTCCGGACTAAGGGTATCAATGGCAATGCCCATTGACTTGAGCTTGAGCCGTCCGACTTCCCTGTCAATGTGCTCCGGTACGGGGTAAACGTCCGGTTTAAGTTTCCGTCCGCTGTTGACGAGATACTCCAGGCACAACGCCTGGTTGGCAAAGCTCATATCCATGACGCTGGCTGGATGCCCTTCCGCCGCCGCCAGATTAACCAGACGCCCCTCGCCAAGAAGATAAATCCGGCTCCCATTTCTCAGGGCATATTCCTGAACAAAAGGCCTCACCTGCCGCTTCGATTTCGCCAGTTTCTCCAGGGCAGGGATGTTTATCTCAACGTTGAAGTGGCCCGCATTGGCCAGGATTGCCCCGTCCTTCATCAGATTGAAATGCGTAGCGTCAAGCACATTCACATCGCCGGTAACGGTGATGAAAACATCGCCGATCCTGGCCGCTTCTAACAGCGGCATCACCTCATACCCATCCATAACCGCCTCAAGCGCGGCAATTGGATTGACCTCGGTCACAACAATATGCGCCCCGAGCCCCTGCGCCCGCCGGGCGATGCCGCGGCCGCACCAGCCGTAGCCGCAAACGACCACCTTCCTGCCCGCCCAGAGAATGTTGGTGGCGCGCGTGATGCCGTCAATGGTGCTCTGGCCGGTACCGTACCGATTGTCAAAAAAATGCTTGGTCTGAGCATCGTTAACGGCGATAATGGGATAAACCAGAGCTCCCTCTCGCGCCATGTTCCTTAGCCGGATGACGCCGGTAGTCGTTTCCTCAGTCCCACCACGAACATTTTTCAAAAGCTCTCGCCGCTCAGTGTGGAGAGTGCTAACCAGATCGGCACCATCGTCCATAGTGTACTGCGGTCTGGTCGCCAGCACTGACATAATATGACGGTAGTAACTCTTGTTGTCCTCACCCTTTATGGCGAAGACCGGGA
>Ga0136652_1001171_pt1 | contig 11466 bp, 9 predicted proteins | sample ConPoolayeEmetaG_FD_94864 | JGI IMG/M metagenome (GOLD analysis project Ga0136652, IMG submission 94864) | Hot spring microbial mat communities from California, USA to study Microbial Dark Matter (Phase II) - Cone Pool mat layer E metaG... ...
AAACTTTTTTATTAAAAAAGTAGTTCTAATATAAACCCTAGCCTTTATGGATTTACCTTGATGAAAGGTTTGAGGGACGGTGAAGAAATTTTTCGTTATTTGGGAGTGGTTTGGTTTGCCGTATACTGAACTCAGGGATGGTGTGAGACTGTTTTTCGAAATCCGGGGAGAAGGGCCTCCCCTTGCGATGATAGAAGGGTGGGGATACTCCCGATGGATGTGGTTTAAGCAGATTAACCACTTCTCAAAAAAGTATACATGCATCGTCTTTGATAATAGGGGGGTGGGTTTGAGTGATAAGCCCGATGAACCTTATAGTGTCGAGTTGTTCGCTGATGACTTGAGGGAGCTCCTTGACCATATTGGAGTTAGTAGGGCGCACATACTAGGGATTTCTATGGGGGGCTTTATTGCCCAAAAGTTCGCCTTAAAGTATCCGGGGAGAGTGTTGAGCCTGATCCTTGTATCCACCCACTTTGGGGGAGAAAAAGCAAGGCAAACGCCAAAGGAAACCATGGACGCTATTTTGAGTATAAGAGAGGAGGACCTTGGGGCTGGAGAAGCCTTAAAGAGAAAGATGTCCTTTGCATTTAACCCAAAATACTTAGAGGAAAACCCAGAAGAAATAGACCAGATAATATCGTGGAGAATTGAGGAAGCTCAGCCAAGATACGCTTGGCTCAGGCAGGCCGAGGCTGTCCAAAACTTCAACCTTGGAAACAAAGCATCGCAAATAAAAGCCCCCACCCTGATTGTGGCAGGCACCAATGATCGGGTTGTCCCACACCAGAACGCCGAGCTACTACTGGAAACCATTCCCAACTCGAAACTGGTACTTTTTGAGGGGGGCTCCCACCTCCTCTTTATAGAAAACGCGGACACCTTTAACAAAGTGGTTATGAAATTTCTAAACGAGGTGGATGAAGGAGTGTTTAGCACAAGTAAAAGAAAGATAACGATAAATGTTAAGAGGTGAGCGCATGTCTTGGAGCTGGATTGGAGACTGGTCTGAGAGGCGGGCTTCACTAACACCCAAGAAAGAAGCCCTAATATATGAGGAAAAATCATTCACCTACGGTGAACTGAACTCTAGGGCCGATAGACTTGCAGGATATCTCGCTAAGAAAGGTGTCGGCAAGAGAGACAGAGTCTCATACCTTCTCAGGAACTGTGTAGAATGCTATGACACCTTCTTCGCGACAGGAAAGCTCGGAGCCATCTTGGCCCCTATGAACATAAGACTTTCTCCCAGAGAGATGACTCTCTTAGTGAAGCAAGTAAAACCAAAAGTTTTCATTTACGACCCAGAGTTCGAGGAAATCGTAAAGGAGATAAAGAAAGAGGTTAAGAGAGTCGACTTTCTTTCTATAGGCGAGGGAGGAGAGTACGAGGCAGCCCTCGATGAAGGAGGCGAAAAGCCGAAAAGAACGCTTGCCTCAATGGAGGATCCACACTTGATGCTGTTCACCGGCGGAACCACTGGTTTGCCTAAGGGGGCTATTCTTTCCCACAGGATGATTTTCTGGAACTCAGTGAACACTATAGTTACGTGGGGAATAACTCCTGAGGACATATCACCAATAGTTTTCCCACTCTTCCACACTGGAGGGTGGAACACACTCGCAGTCCCCCTAATCCATGTTGGAGGCAAAATGATAACTTGGAGAAAATTCAACCCCGACGACGTCTTAGACGCAGTGGAAAGGTACAAGTGCACCATAGTAATAGGCGCACCAACAATGTTCCACATGATGATGAACTCGCCGAAATTCGAAAAAACAAACATATCCTCAGTTAGAATGTGGATATCAGGAGGCGCCCCATGTCCCCTCCCAGTTATGGAGGCGTTCTGGAAGAGGGGCGCCGTCTTCATCCAGGGCTATGGACTAACGGAGGCGGGGCCAAACAACTTTTACATGCCAGTCGAATACATGAAGGAGAAGCACAGGTCGGTGGGGCTGCCATTCTTCCACAACGAGGTTAAACTTGTCAACGAAAAGGGGAAAGAAGTTGGGGTAGGCGTGCCAGGAGAACTCCTCATCAGGGGACCCCACACCTTCTCAGGATACTGGGAGATGCCCGAAGAGACATCAAAAACTATAGACAAGGAAGGTTGGGTTCACACAGGAGACATAGTCATGAGGGACAGCGACGGCTTCTACTACATAGTAGACAGGAAGAAGGACATGTACATTAGTGGAGGCGAAAACGTATACCCAGTTGAGATTGAAAACGTAATATACCAGCACCCGAAGGTGGCAGAGGTTGCAGTCATAGGGGTTCCAGACGAGAAGTGGGGAGAAGTGGGAAAAGCAATAATTGTGCCCAAGCCGGGAGAGACCATAACCAAGGAGGAAATAGTGGAGTTCTGCAAAGGGAAACTGGCAAAGTACAAGGTGCCGAAATACGTGGCACTTGTCAACTCGCTTCCAAAGTCACCTGCAGGAAAAATACCAAAAAAAGACCTGAGAGGGGAATACGGGAAGCCGCAGGACGAAATACCCTAGCATGGCCCCCACTTAATTACTAAAGCGTCCCACGCATAACCTATACCTGCGCTAACTAGTACCACAAGGCTTCCATCCCTTATTTTTCCGCTTCTTAAACCCAACTCTAAGGATAGTATCTGGTCGCACTGTCCCAGATGGCCGTACTCCTCGAAATAGGTTGTCTGGTTCTCTTTTAGTCCCAGCTCGCTGAGTATGTAGTTATGTGCACTGCGTTTCATGTGGAGAATTGCTAGGTAGTCTATGTCTTTGACGGTGTAGCCGCTTTTCTCCAGGGCATCGTTGATCACCTTGAGGAAGTTTTTCATTGATAGGTCGTCGAGTCTGCGCTTCATATCCTCTGGGTCTCTTACGTCAAGGTAGTGGAGTTTACGCTCCAGGGTTTCGTGGCTTGTGGGCATTACGGTGCCTCCAGCCGGTACGTAGACGTCGTCCGCGAAGGAGCCGTCAGACATGAAGGCAGCACCTAATATGTGGTTGCTGGGATGGTTTTTTCTGAGAACTGCCGCCGCGCCCCCAGCGGCTAGGTTGAACATGAACCTTGTTCTTTGGTTTTGATAATTTATGAGGTCGCAGTTTCTGTATCCTGCGGCTACAAGGACTGTGTTTATGTCCTCGTTGGCTATCATCATGTCTTTTGCCAGTTTTAAACCGACAATCATTGTTCCGCAGCGTTGAGATATGTCGAATGCCCAAGCGTTAATTGCGCCAACCTCGTGTTGAAGCTTAATCCCGGCAGTAATCATTGGGTACTCCTTGTACTCCTCTCCAGACCATATAACTAAGTCGATATCCTCAGGATTGACATTCCCCCTTTCAAGTGCCGCCTTTGAGGCTTCGACACCCATGGATATTGGGTGGTCTTTATCGCTTGATGGCATAACTTTCCTTAGTATTCCCATCTTTTCCTCAACGATTTGCTTAGGTACTCCTGAAGCCCTAGCTATATCCTCGCTTGTGTGGAAACCTTTAGGTACGTAAACACCTATCGAAACAACACCCACAGATGGCTTACCCAAAATGAGCACCACCTTCCCTTCAAAATGGAGAACCACAAAGGCCTAAATGAGTTATGCTTAATAAATTTTGCAAATGTGTTATATATACTTCACTGCTTTGCAGGATGTATTTAATTTTCCTGTTTGGTATGCTTTTCGAAAACTTGTGTGTCTCATTTAGCTTTTAGCGTCTATTCCTACTGGTTATGTGGTTTTTCATCTATGTTTTCTTAGCAGTGCTTCTTGCGACTCACAAACTATGCTTCCTAAAATGGGTGGATTTAAAAAGGGGAGCCTTTAAGAGGAATTTTCTTAGCTGAGCCCTTTGTTTGTAAATTCATTTATTTTTCTGTGGCTTCACTCCCCTTGATGGCCAAAAAGTAGATACTTTTATTTATAATTGGGGGGAATAATAAGAAAAGAACCAATTGTTTGAGAATATGTGGTGAAAAAACAAGTTTGTTTCTATGTTTTTGGGAGGGTTGCGGTGTTATTACTTGGTGTGTTGTGTGAATTAGAGTTTTTGTGAAGGGGTGGCTGAGTTAAAATTGCTGGGAAAAGTCTTTAAACCCGTTTGGGAGGCTCTCGCAGTCCTTTTGGCGGGTAAATGTGAAAAGTGTGGTCGGGAACGTTTACTCTCAATTTTTGATTCATTTACTGGAAGGAGCGAATTTGTCTGTGAAGGTTGCTTGTTGGTCTCTGCTTTTTTGAAGCCTTTGATTCGCTTGTTTTTCTTCCGTATTGGTGTTGATAATAGTACACTAAGTGGGCTATTGGAGGATGATTTGATTCGCAAGTGCATGCTTAGTGTAATTAGGGGCGTAGCTCTTTTTGGAATGAGGAATCCTCAGCCTACCGGTGCTCCGGTGACTGTTGTTTGGAACTTCACCAACAGGTGCAATCTTAACTGTTTACACTGCCATCAGGACTCCTCGGCCCACGCATCTGAACCGGAACTGACAACGTCTCAAGCCTTCAAGGTTGTTGATAACCTGGGCGAGGCGGGGGTAGCTGTTTTAACCTTTTCTGGGGGTGAACCGCTTCTACGTAGAGACGTTTACCAAGTAATCAGAAGATCTGATGACTGCGGGATGCTCTGCACAATCGCCTCAAACGGAACCCTTATGACCCCAATGGTTGTAGAAAGGTTGGCTAGGGCGGGGATTAAGCGGGTGGAAATAGGATTGGACGGAGCAAGGGCTGAAACCCACGATTTTCTGAGAAACAAGCCTGGAAGTTTTGAAGCAACAGTTGAGGGAATAAAGAACTGCGCAAGGCAGGGCTTTGAAGAGTTGGCCACCACAATGACACTATACTCAAAAAACATCAACGAGCTTGAAGAAACAATGGAGTTAGCAGAGAAGCTGGGAGCAACTAGGTTCTATTTAAACCGACTTATACCTGCTGGTCGAGGAAGGGAATCAATACACCTTGACGTGACGCCCGAGGAAAAAATTAGAGCACTCGAAACCCTGTACAAAAAATTCTATAAAAGCATTGTTAGAGGAGGGGGCATGCAGTGCTATGCTCGGGGAATGACCTACTACGCTCGACTAGGTTATGAGCGTTCAGGTGGAAAAATTTTCACGGTAAGCGAAGCCCTCTCTGGCTACGAGAACATGTTTCAAAGAAAGTTCGGCCTGGAAGTTTCCAAAATTGTGAGAAGGCTTGCCTCCGGTTTCGGTGGATGCTCAGCTGGCATAACCTATGCAGGGCTCACCCCATCCGGAGACCTCCTACCCTGCGTTCCCGCCCCCATAAAACTGGGAAACCTCCTAGAAAAAAGCCTAGAGGAAATTTGGGTTCACAACGAAACACTAAACTATATCAGAAACAGAAAAGATTTGAGGGGCTCCTGCAAAAAATGTGCATACAATTGGATATGTGGCGGTTGCAGATACACCGCTTATGTGGCTACCAAAGATTGGCTGGGCCCCGACACTTCCTGTCCTTTCGGCCCAAAAATCTACGCCTAAAAATTCAACTAATGAACCAACAAAGAAAGATTCGAAAAATGAAGCAGTTCATCGGAAAAAAGGATTAGTGAGGATTAAAGGAAAAATCTGTACTGAGGTTTTGCGGTTAACAAGCAGGACACTATTTCTTCCCTTTGCCCTGCAGAATTTATGATGCCATTCGTTCATTAGTTCCCCAAAAGTTTGTTAGGCGGTTTGCTCACCACTTCCCTTCCACCGCTAATCCTTTGAGTAATAACAGGCACCATTTTCTGGTGAAAATGGTTTTTGTTTCTGCTTCCCTTTCTTTGGGGATTTATGTGCATTTCGACCGGTAAAATATTGACGCAAGACTAAAACTGTCATAAGCAGTCTTTTGACCTTTCAAAGATTTATCATAATTATTCCGAGGAATCGAGTCTATTTCCTCAGTAAATCCTTCACCCTCTCCTAGAATTCTTTTAAGAATCCACTATCATTCTGGAGTATACTGTAAACCTTATTCATGTCTGAATTCCAGTACATGTGAACCAGCATGTTTCGGAAACCCGCTAGGTCTGATAAATTGTTTGCTAAATCAGTTAGTATTATGTTTGATTCTGAAAGTATCTCGAAAGTTTCCTTATAAGTTAAAGGCTTTCTATGCCCCCTTTCCGCAATTACATGGTTAGCAATATCTATTGCCGACTGAATGCTTACCAGCATGGCGTGTAAAACCATGTTTCTCTTATCTCTATCTTTTGCTAAATCCTCTTTTGAAATAGACTGATAACGCTCCCAGTCACTAAGAGACGCTTTTAATTCCTGCAAATGCTGCAGTATTCCCTCCACGTCCATAACTATATGCTCGCTAGAAATTTTTTGTTAAACCAGTCAAGAGTCTCCTTGTAGTCGAGATAGTTTGAGATAACCTCAGCCTCAAATCTCACGCGCTTAACATTATCCCTAGAAAAAACAAGCTGGTCGCTCCTTATCACCTCATACTGGAAGGTGACTGGAGCCGTGTTAAGATCTTTTACGTCAAACTAGTCGAGGCTTCACCTTACTCTCCAAAGCCCTTGCAACACTCATAGTAAACTTCATCAAACCGTAGGAATCATAATCTCCCCCCCACATAGATAGCTACATCTACATCTCTAAATCCCCGATCTCCAAGAAAAGAGCCGAAAACGTATCCAAAATCAACATCGCCGAACCCCCACAGAACCCCACCAATCCTTCCCAGTATTTCTTCCCTTTCCTGAACCAAGAGCGAACCTCCAAAAACCAGTAAACCTATTCAGCAAAAAATAATAATCAGACTATAATATTTAAGAACTTCTGTGCCGAGGGAACACTAAAATCTGGAAAACTATTTTTGCAAGTTTTAATCATCCAAAGCTAAATGGAAGGGTTAAAAATGAGCCCCAAACCTCCCAGACTGGAAACTACGTTTTTTCGCTTTTAGGCTTATGAGAAAGATTATGGCAACCAAGTTCCAAGATAGAGAAAAATAAAGACCCTTTGAGGTGATAGAAACAGAAAAACTGAAACTCTCAGATAAAATGGTTAAAAACCGGTGAACTTTTCTCTGCCACTTTACCAATTTCTAGTGTTGATGATTACGGTGGATAAAGGTGGAGCTCCTGGCACTCTAGAATTTTTATCCTCTACTCTTCAAACTCATAACATAGCAAAAACCAGTATTATACCGAAAATGTGCACGTTTCATAACTCCAAACTCTTTAGTCAAAGGGAAAAACACACCCTAAAACTCGGGCATAAAAAGGCGTTGGGAATTAATTAACCAAAAAATTGGAGTAGATCTTCATAGCTGCTAGTCCAAGGAATATGGTAAAAGATCTATCAGAGCATTATGTACACGCATCGAAATCCGGCCAGAGGCAAATCCCCTAAAAAGTTTCTAGGAAGTAACTTTAACACTCCTAAAAATTTGGGTTCGGAAAAAGAGGAGAAACCGAATCTCTATCATCCTTCGGAAATACATGGTGCTTATGGGAAAATAATAGGGACACACGGTGAGACTTGATGCAGTAACCTCGGATAATGTTCAGAGAGGCTGGAAGAGCCCCCCTAAAATGTTGTACAAAGGCTTTTTACGTCCAAATATGAGTTATTTTACTCGCCTTTTATCTAATTGTTCGATGAGGTTCATAAGTTCTTTCTTAAGTTTTTCTTTGCGTTTTAATTCTTTAGCGGTTATTACTCCCCCCTGTTCTTTTCTCTGCAATTCGTCGATTTGCATGCGGATTTCAATGAATCTGTCCCTTATGGTTTCTATCCCCTCTTTGTCTTGTGAGATCTCCCACATGGATTCTATGGTGTAGGGTACCTTGCTTAGAATTATGCTTGTTCGGATATAATCCATTTGAATCTTGTCATATCTGGGTTCTATCTGAGATTTTCTGGCTTGAAAATCCATTTCACTAATTTTTCCTTCGCGATATTCCTGGTTCAGTTTCTGCAACTTTAAGCCCAGATTGTTGAGTTCCTCTTGGAGCTTCTCCCGTTCCCTAAGCAGTTTCACAATTTTCTTTCTCTGAAGTGTCTCTACCTTATCCAAATCAATCAAGGAAGACAATATCTCCAATAGAGAAGCCTTTAATGTTGAAACTTCACCCTTCCAATTTACAAGCTTTTCCCAGTTTTGCTCCTCAGCGCTAGACACAAATTCACGTAGCCTTTTTCTAATCCATTTCTCTTCTTCCACAGTGACACCACTGGTGATACAGGTTGCGGTCAGTATATTTCCATCCTCCCGAATAAAGGTGCCGAACTCCGTCTCCAACTTTCTCAGACCGCCCTTCTTCATCTCGGCAAGGAAAGTCTTAACCGCTGACATAAAGCCCGAAACCAAAGTCGCATCCTGTTCCATCTTGAAAAAGTCAAAAGCCCACACAGTAACACCACTTGGAATGTAGTCAACAATAATGTTCTCAAGACTAGCCATAGCCCTCAACGGAACCATGCGTCTCCTATGTACTCTACTAGCCACCATTCCCCCCACAGCCGCCAATCCCACAACAACTCCTAAAGCGAGGTAACGTGTAATTTTCTGATTTTGCTCAGATAACATATTAGACACTAACAGGATTAAACCAGTTACCTCGGGATTAATAACCACGTAATATGGAGCCTTAAAGTTAATGGTAACAGTACCAGAAACACTCGACGCATAAAATCTTACGCCACTAGCTACGAAACGAATTTCGTGAACTCCAAAATCTGTGCCAAAATCCACAATGAAACTATAAGTACCGTTCCCATAATCCGTTTTATTATAAATAGGTAAAACCTTCGCACCCTCATAGGCCATTATTGCAGCACCAGCCAACCCCTCCCCTGTTACATTATCATAGTAGAAAAGAGTTATTGGGACAGTATTAGGATACTCAACATGTTCAGGAAAACTAGTCACAACCAAGCCAGTAGCAATTAGAGGCACAATTTCCAGAACAGTTTCATTATATCCCACTGATAATCCATCCCTAAAACTAATCGTCACATTAAACATTCCGTGGGTGGTGGCTGTACTTCTCACATTCCAACTAAACACCACACTAGGAACACCCGACAAAGCCTTCGTATTTGTATAATTCAACCTTTGAGATGAATCATAAATATCCAGAGTCACACTTCCACTAACAGAAGCATCAAAGCTCACAGCGATCTCAAGAAAATCATCCAGGGTGGCGTTTTCAACAGGAACCCCACCAACCATAAAACCTATGCCGGAAAGATAATTGGGAGCCGTGCAGTTAACAGTCCAAGTACCATTACCAGCAACAAAACTAATAGCATCGGGAGGGTGAGAGTCCAATGCAACCCAATTGGCACCATCAAAAGCCATCGAGCTCGAATCACCCCAGTCTGAAGGAATACCCGTAATGTTAATATGATTAACACCAGTGCCAGTCATAGGGAAGGCGTTTTCAGCATCGATGGTAACATTCCAAAAAGCGTCACTATTATTATAAACAACAAAATTAGTTGTAGCAGTGAAATTCCTGGCGTAGGTTACGTTCCAAACATAAGAAAAACTAACAGGGGCCCACCATGTAGAAGCTACATCATAAAAGATATATCCCGTTGAAACAGGTGTTTCGCTACCGCTAATCCAGTTTCCATTACCCCTACTGGCGTCTAAAACAGTTGAACCATTAATAGTTAAACCCACTTCTGATGGAAGAAAAATATTACTAACATTTACTTTCAGCTTAAAATCAACATTCAACGGTGACCAGGTTCCAGACTGGTATTCGTATGCGTATCCTCCACTAGACGGTGAGACTTGTTTCCAGTAAAACTTGGAGGAGTCTATGTTTTCAATACCGATGAAAAACGTGTTATCAAATGTAGTGGAAGTGTCAAGGAATTGATGGCCAAAATCCACATCAAACCAAATGGGGTTACCAGAGGGTATAGAAATGGTTGAAACATTTTTAATTAAATTATTCGGTACGGGCACTCCACCGCTGTTAATTGCATTGTAGACATAAAAGTGACCGATGCTTCCCCCACCGGGCGACCTTAACTCAACACTAACATTATCCAGGTAGGCGTTACTCGTCAATCTAAATGACATGGCAAGAAGGCTAATTTTTGTGTCGCCGTTGTACGGGTTAGGATTTGGTTCAATTGTAGTATTTGGTGCATTAATACCAGTGAGTGTTAGGTTTGCCCAGATGATTTTCCAACCGCTGGGACAGGGAACATAAATATCTGAAGAAGTGTTCGTGTAATTTGGCACATTATCATAATTGTTTGTAATATACAATAAAGCATTTAATTGATCTCCGCTGCCCGTGTATGATTTTGTCATGTTGTCCAAGTTATTCAAGTTTAGGAAGGTGAGGGGCTGATTCGGGCTTAATGTGGCGAGTATAGCGATTGTTGAAATGGCAAAAATCAGAAAGGTTGCTAACGCTACCCTTTCTTTCAATTTTATCCTCCCAAAGATAGAATTTTTAGTCTTCATTTTTGGATTCTTGAGGTCTTCCCAATTTTTCGCCCTTAAATAATTTATATAATAATAAGTATTTTTAAATATTTACTTCTATAAAACATTAGATATTTCAAAAACATTTTTATAAAGATGGCGCCATTTCTCTTCTTTTTGGATAAGAATTTATTGAGTTAAGTAAAATGGAATAGTAATAATCACAAAGTTGCAGAAAATTCTCCATCAAAATTACCTTCAAAAAACATCCAACGTATGGATTTCACTCCAAAAGAGAAGAATGAACGAATAAGTGCGGAGGAATAACTAAATAAAGGGAGGTAAGGGTGTGACCAGAGTACATAAACCGTTAACTCTTAGTTAAAAATATTATCAATCAATCGGGATAAGGCATCGACAATTGTTGATTTATGTTGGCGTGCCGGTGCTGCTCTTCCTTTGAAATTTAAAAAACTTTACGCAGTTGGGCGGGTATGTGTAGGGTTGATGATGGAATTGATTGATTTACCCTTCTCTTTCTATTTTAGCCCTTTTTTGGACATTTTTTGAAAAAAGGGGAATAAATAATCCCTGTGTCCATATGTTTAAACAACGCTCCTAGAATGTGGCTTGTTTTGATCCGCCTGTTTTTTAGCCTCTATGCTCCTTTTTTCCAGTGACATTTTCTGCACAGTGATGTCAAAAAGAGCGGAAAACAGATTCATCAAACCCAGCAACACCAGATTCTTAACACAAGGAGCGGCGATTAAACATATTGGAATAATTCTGTTTTTCACAAATTCAGGGTAAAAAGAGTTTAGTCTCATCACTTGTGTAATCCGCCCATAAAGTAATCTTCAACTGTATAACTCTTATAAAAGAATATGAGAGGCAGCTACAAAATTATCTGCGTAGATCTCCTATGTAGGTTGGGGAAGGGGTGGGCTTCTTTTTATTTGCTATGAAAAAGCTTTTCGCTTCAGTCCGAGAGGGGGCTGACCAGATAGCCGGAGTTCCTCAAAATCTCAGCCATGTCCTCCAAGGAGAGACCATTCACATACCTGGGG
>Ga0136652_1001172_pt1 | contig 11465 bp, 9 predicted proteins | sample ConPoolayeEmetaG_FD_94864 | JGI IMG/M metagenome (GOLD analysis project Ga0136652, IMG submission 94864) | Hot spring microbial mat communities from California, USA to study Microbial Dark Matter (Phase II) - Cone Pool mat layer E metaG... ...
GTCGAGAGTAATGCTTCTGCAACGACTTAACTCCTCAAAAAAAATCATATACGTATCCTTTAATTCCGACTCACCCTTGCCTTCGGGAACAATAACTCTTTTGTAGCCTTCAAACAAGTCCTCGGCAACACTCCAGTTAGATCCACTGGTACCAAACAAGAATACCTCGTCAAAATGCACACCACTTTCCTCAAGAATCTTTTTCAGGGCATAAGTCGCATAATACGTGAACACAGACCTTCCCCTCAACTGATAATTAACATTCACATATTTTCCAGCACCCAAAACCCCAACAAGAACATTACCAGTTTCCAAATCAGCCAACTCCAATCCCTCAAAAATAAAAATATTGATCAGCTAGCAGCTATATTCCTATTTCGGAATAGGTTCTTATAAAATGTTGTGTCAATAAGAGTGGGAGGGAAGATACTCTCCAAATTATTGTGGGAATTACCCTCACGAACTCGTTGGCGGAACTGTGACCCAAATCCCAGTTGAAGGGGAAAAGTCTGCATAAGGGAGGGGTTGGCTGGCAACATTTTTCTGTGGGTTTTTGGTGTGAAAAAGTTTTATTAAACTGGTTTTTCTTTAATTTTTTTGTAGGCTGGCAAAAATCTTTAACGGTGAGGACTATTCTACTGGAATCGATCAGGGGTTCCTGTAAAGTCTTCCTCCTTTTTGGTTTTGTCTACGGCCAGCCCACACAAAATCACTGTTTCCCAGGGGAATTGTCCACTGCTTTTATTCTCTGTTATAAGTTTCTCTGCTGCTTGGAGCGCTAAGTTAATGTGGGTGATGTGTTTTTGCCGGGTTTCATCTGCAAAAAGAGGCGTTAAAGCAGATCTTCCTTTCAAAATATAAATCCAAAAAATATGGGTTGAAATCTGCTTCTATTTGGCGTAAATTTTGTAAATTCTTTGGTTTTGAGGATGCAATTAAAATTTATTACCTTTAAAACCACCACTGCACATATGTCGTGTGGCAGATTTCGGTCCTTTAAGACCGGGAATATGGGGTTTTAAATGTGGAAAGGAAGGTCAGAGGAGGACTGCATCTGAAAACACTTTTTTGGGATAGCACGCAAGAGAGATGTGTCTGCTTCGCTTGGTTCTCGGAGGAACCCTGGCTCCTTATGGTGTTTTTATGGAGGAAGACCTAGGGTTATGGAAGTTAAATTTGGGTCATAAATGTGTTATGTAGTTATGTTTTATTGGTACATTGTACGAGTAGGATTGAAATAGTCTTTAATAGAAACTAGTTTTTCAGGACAACCATTTAGAAAGTTCCAAAAATTATAGTAAAAATTGTTGGAGTTCATATTAAAAAAGGCACTTAAATTTATAAGGGAGAAAGAAGAAAATAAAGGTACATTTACGGTGAATTTTGTGGAAGGGGATTAGTTTGACTAAAACCGCGATAGTTGCACCATTGGGGACAAGCCCGCCTGTTATAACGGAGTTTTTGGAATATGTGGAGAAGGTTCAGGACAAAAGGGTATCTGACCTAGTTATAATTGTAACTAGGGAGCCAGCGGTTTTAGAGGGTGTTCCCCTTATACAATGTGCAGTTAAAAGAAGGTACCCCCATGTTCACACTCATATAGTTGAGTTACCCTTTACGGATATAAAATCGGATGAGGATAATCTTGAATTTATGAGGATATGTGCAGAGGTGCTGAGAAAGGAAAAGGAAGTACATAAAACTGGCTCCATATATTTGTGTGTGGCTGGGGGGAGGAAGGACATGTGTATTACTCTTTCCCTGCTCGCACAGTACTTTGAGGTGAATGGAGTATTCCATGTAATAACATCCGATGTTAAGTCAATGAACATTGAATTGGAAAGGGCGCGGCACAACATAAGGGAGCTCTTTGAAAGCCAGGATAAGGATGGTTACTATGGGCAGCACAGGGAACTGTTTGACAGTCTAATGTTTCCCCCGCCTTCCCAGTATAATATTATCAACATTCCAGTTTTACCATACCCCCAAACAATGCTTAACGACATTGTTAGGCTGCTTACCGGAGACGCTACTCAGATGAGGTCAAATGTGAGGCTTCCTCTAACGGTTTTGGAGAATATGGATGCGTCGGGGCTGATAAAACTTACAGAAAATAACGTTTACCTTACCTCTGAGGGTAGAAGGTTTGGTGAAACCCTAAAACTAGGCCTAGGCGTGAGGTGAAAAATGTGAGTAGCCCACTATTCTATGTTGATCCCATAACGTTTAGGGTTACAAGAATTGAGGGCCCAAATGTTTGGGAGAATCATACACGAAAATTTCTAGACGAAGTGAAACAAATAGTTAAGAAGCAGATTGAAGGGAAAACAGTCATAGAACGTTTAAAGATATTAAATGACGAAATGGTAAAACTCTTGGACTCAGATGAGTGTGAATGGTCAAAAATCCCCTCAGACACAAGATTTCCCGGCTTCTTTTCAAGCATGTCCGACCACGCCCTTGCCACTTCCGCCGTAGGTGTAGCCATAGCAGTAGAACTTTATAATAAGGGAGCCGATTTGGCAGGTGAATACAATGGGGAAATGGCGGAGCTTTTGAAAACTAGAAGGGGAGTAATTGAGGTTGTTAGAACACTATGTCTGCTCCACGACTCGGGGAAACCTTCACCGAAACACACTGAAAATACTAAAAAGGCTGTCGAAGAGATACTCTCAAAGATAGGCTTCGGCGAATTGGCTACTGATTTAGCAGAGTCAGCTTCAAGACATCATTATGATAAAGATTCTGAGCGTCCTCCAAGGACAAAGGTCGAGTGGGTAGTTGCCTATGCTGATAAGGTCGCTGTTCAGGATAGAACGTTTGCTGGCAAAATTCTTGGTGTAGCTGTACAACCGCTTAGGTGGTTAGGTGATCATGTTGATTCTTCAAATAAGCAGAGAATATACCAGTTGGCAGACTTTATTGAGCTGTTTGGTAATGACACGAAGATAGATGTTGGAAAAGTATCAGAGGAGATTAAGAAAATTCTTCCATTAGATTACAAATTTTTCAAAGAAACTCTTGACGCTGAATTATTGAATGCTAGGGAAAGGTTAGGTGAGGATATAAGGTTAGCCTTGATTCTTTTTGAGGGTGCAGGGATACAGGGATATGTTAGGAAGTCGAGTTCCGCTCGCCATCTAGTTGGGCGTAGTTCTCTGGTGGAGGTGGCGACTAGATTAGCTGCAAAAAGTTTGGAGGATATGCTAGCGCCAGAGTCTATAATTTACGTCACCAGTGGAAGTGTGTTTGCCATTGTTCCTCCCTCAGAACTGCCTCAAATTGTGGATACTTTAAACAAAGAGTTTGAAGATGTTGTTAAAGGTGGAATCAGTTTAAAGTGCTGTAAAACAGCTGAGGATGTGAGCTTTAGCCTATTTGAGTTGAAAACTGGGCCAAAATTTACATGGGCTAACTGGAAAGAAGAATCGAAATTTTCAAGAATTGAAAGAAGGAATTTTGGTGAGTTTTACACAATTTTGAATAACACCATTTCTGTTCTTGACCATAAAGTTAGTGGGAGTGGTTTAACGATTCCCGCGGGGGAAATTTGTTCAATTTGTTTTGAAGAAAAAGCCCTTCCAGAGAATGATCCAGGTATTTTAGATGTAATAAAAAGTTTACCGGAGGATGAGCGGGAAGGTTATAAGGCTGGAGCCATATGTTTAAACGTTGACCAGCATAGAATGAAATTGAAAGAAACACTTGCAGGATCTTTCAAAATAGAATTCAAAGGGGAGGAAGCTTATGTTACTTTGCGTGGAGAGGTGCCTCCGGAGGATGTCAAGAATTCGCCCATTTTTATGATTACCGAGGCGATGAGCAATATTTTGAGGGATAAGTTAAACGCTGAACATAAAGATCTCATAAGGGAATTTTCAGGAAGAACTGTTGTATTTGAAAATGCTAAATCTTGGAATTTTCTTGGTCTTGAATCGGGATACGCGCTGGAGGGGAAAGGCGTACCAGAAAAGGAGGAAATGGTGGTAGGGGTTTCGGATGTTGCCTTCATAGGTGGTGATGGGGACAATTTTGGTTTAATTAAATCTGCAATGAACAATTTAACTTTATACCGTAAAGTCTCGAAGATATTCAAAGAGGTTATGCAGGACTCTGTAGCCAAAGCTTTAAGTGAGGTTATAATATACCAGTTAAAGCTTTACTCACAAAGCTATCGTCCCGACAAAAAATTGGAGCCCCCAGCGAAACTTTATCTACCATTTGATATGGTATATTTTGGTGGGGACGATTTTCTCCTGGTTTTAGATGCGGGGTTTGTGTTTATTTTCCTCAAGGCGTTCAGAGACGCAATTTTAGATAGGCTTGGTTCACGCAAGGAGAATTATCAAAAGCGGGATGGCGAGAATCTTTCCGTTTTTTCCTTAGGCGTATCTTTGGGTGTGGTTGTCGCGCCCAATAGGGCCCCCATTCATGGAACCTTGAGCGCCCTTAATACACTGGAATCCAAAGCAAAGAAGCTCAGTAAACGTAGGCAGAAGGTTGAGAATAATAAACCAGTTTTCGGTGGAGAAATATCAGTTGCACTTGAACGTTTCACCACGATTCCCACCAAAGAATTTGTGGAAGAAAATTACAAGGCTAAAGGTTTTGGGGGAACAACGAAAATTTGTAGTACTTCATGGCCCCTTCTTGGTGCAGATATTTTCTCCGACTCGCCAGGTGATGGGCGGCCTCTTCCATTAATCACCCTTACGAAAAAGCTTCTGGAGAAACATGAAATTAGGTCTAATAATGTGGCTGAATTTGCTAGAATTGAAACTCCAAATGAGGAGGAGATAAAACTTCAAATAAGATTCAAAGCTGCGCGTTTGGACGAGAAGCGTCCTGAGAGAGAGGGCTACAGACTCTTGGCGAATAACCTTACAGTTAGGGAGGATGATTGTATAAAATTCCGTCACGGAGATGTTGCTAATGCTATGAGGATAGTTAAAGAGAGTCCCCTCTTGTTGCCCTCGGGAGGCGGATAGCTGATAGGGTGTGGTTGAATGGCTTGGAAGGATGATATAAACTTCTCCCTTACTATGAGTGTAGGCTTCAGGATTGGTTCTGGGAGAGCCGGACTGGGAGTTGATCTACCAGTTGTAAAAGAGCCACTTCATAATGGCAAGTACAACTACTATACTTCCAATTTATCAAGTAGCCTTCGTGGCGTTCTCAGAAAATCAGTACATAGACTGATTCAGTCGACTGAGTTGAGCTCTCTTGCTGGCCTTGAGGAGGCCTTGTTTGGAAGTTGGGTTACTGAGGTGGGAACCAAGCAGAAGGAGGGTAAAATTAGAGTTGAAGTGATATCTCCCTCCTCGCAAAACATCAAAGGGTACACCCGGACGGGTATAAGAATAGATGAGGTGTTCGGTTCAGTAGCTCCCCAAGCACTGTTTACTTACGAAGTATTGGAGGGAGACCGAGAAAAATTGACCTTGAGTTTTAGGCTCACTAGTACTTTTCCACTGAGTGGTGATGAGGCGGCCTTGATACTTGCTGGTCTAAACGGATTAGTATATGATTCTATAGGAGGATTCGCATCTAGAGGATTAGGCTTAATTGAAAAGGTCGAAATTGACCAAAAATTTAAGGATTTTGCAAAACAGCATCTAGAAAAATATCTGGGAAAGTGATGGTGATTAAATGATAGTTGGACTAATTGAGGTTGAGGCTAAAACACCCATAGTGATTGTTTCAAAGAAGGCTAAGGGAGGATTCCTTGAAACAACAGATTATATTCCGAGCTCAACCATTCTTGGTGGGGTAGCAAGGCAAATTATTATAGATAACTATTCAAGTGGTTTTGGGAACTGTTCAAAACTGAAGGGCCCTAATGATTCCCCCCAGTGTGAGAATTGCAGTGCTAAGGAAAAATGTGCCTACAACTATATATGGGTTGAGAAAAGGTTAAAGCTCAACTATTGTCTCCCCTCAAGCCAAAAAAATTTCGAGGATCCTCCTCCCATACCTAGTTTGCAGTCCCTCTTTAAATCGAGAGAAGATGAACTGTTCATAGACGGACTGTTACTCATGGCTCTCTATAGGATGTCCCTAAGAAAAGAAGCAAAAGAGGATATTCTTCTAAAGAAATTGGAAACCAAAGAGGGACCATGCAAGAAAAGTGACGCATCAGTTCGCATAGAAGAAAATGGTGCGATAGAAAGTTTGAAAATTACACTAAATGACGCACCTCACGTTGCCATAAATCCCCAACTTAAAACCTCGGAAACGGGATATTTGTACAGTTACACTATGCTCAGTAGGGGAACAAAACTTACAGGATTAGCTATGGGCGACGAAAAAATAATCGATGAGAACCTTAATAATTCAACAATATCAGTAGGAACGGGAAAATCTCGAGGAAATGGGATTGTTAAACTAACTGTCACTAAGAAACAATCTTTAGAGGAATATATTAAGATGAGAGGAAAGTTGATTAAAGAGGGCTTTGAGGAGATAGGAAAAAACATTAATGAATTTTTAGTGAAGCCAAAAGAAAATTTGCTTTTTGGAACCATAACCGGATTATCTCCCCTGCCCATCAAAAGTGGAAGTCAGCCACCTGAAAATGTCGCACAAAGAATAGACATACCAAGCAACCAGATAATTCACCTGTCATACAAGGTGGGAACTCACATCAGGTACGAGTTTAATGGTGGAGAAAATTTTGAACCAACATTCATTCTATCTCCCGTCATTAACCCAGGCTACGCGGGAGTCTTCTCCATAGAAGGAGATTTGGAAAAAGTTTCACTTAATCTGGCTAAACGCGAAGTCGATTTGACAAATTATCAACCATGGTTTGGTTGGATTACCATAAACCATCCAATCCACTATTTGAATGTTAGAAATCAAATCAAAGGGTGAATAAAATATGAAAGAGAAAGATACAACCGAATATGTGAAGGCCGCTGAGAATATTCTAAAAAACATCGAGGACCACATAATAGAAACTGAAGGGAGTAAGGAAGGAAAAGGAAACGTTACAATGGGCACTGTAAGGAAAGCGTTAGAGCTGGCTAAAACCACCAAAAGCTATCTAGAGTTTAAACTAAGGCTCGGCTACATGGTCGCAAGAAACATACCGTCAAAGGGAAGAAATACACCTCTTGAAAAATTTTATGAAAATCTCAAGAGAGAGTCCAAAGGAGACCTTGAGTATCTTAAGAATCTTATGGAGTATGTAGTTATGAGATTCACAGTTCTAGCTAAACTTGGAAGGGAGTAGTGGAGGTGAAATTTAGAGTTGAGCAGTGGCGAAATGAGTCTCCATAGTAGGCTTAAGAGAAGGATAGTCATCGACTGTATGATTGAAACTATGGAGCCTCTCCATGTAGGAAAAGGAAAAGAGACCCCGACTGTTTCAGAGGTCGACCTGCCGGTAATAGTTGACAGTAACAAAAATCCTATTATTCCGGGATCAAGTATAAGGGGAGTCCTAAGGGCTCATGTGACACGCCTATTGTCCTCCTTAGACGAAACAATCCTCCAACAAGAATTCAACGTTGTAAAAGTTAAAGCAACAGAAAAGGAAATAGACGAATTCCAAGCAGCGAGGTCTCAAGAAGAAAAAATGAAGCTATTCAGTGAAAAATTAGGCGTCATTGACAAATTGTTTGGGGCGTCTGGCTATGCTTCACCACTAAGAATGACTGATGCGAAGCCAACAAAAGGAATTGAACTAATCGAGCGAACCCACGTAAGAATTGATAACGATTTAGATAGAGCAGTAGAAGGTGGACTATTTGATGTTCAGTCTGTTCCCGAGGAGCAACAGTTTGAATTCAAAATTGTTTTCGACGAGTTGAATGACCATGTTACACTTGATGTAAGCAAAGTCTTCTACAAACTATTCCTGAATCAATTGGTGGATGGGCTTGAAATGTTTTTAGGCGGAATGAAGTCAAGAGGATACGGATTAAGCAAAATTAAAGCCAAACAGGTTTTGCTATATACCCCAAAACAATTAGCGTTGGGCGAAAAACCCCAACCCATTACCGACATAAGCGGATTTGTAAATGAAGCCCTAAAAGAGATGTAATAAACAAAGGATGGAGAGTGGCGGGATATAAATGAGCGAACCTAAATATTTTGGAAAATATGTACTCCTCAGTCAAATAGATGCTAAAATAATTGCAAAAACACCATTAAGAGTTGGAAAAGGTAAAGAAATGGCAGTTGTAGAGTCAGACCTACCAATAATAAAAAATTCTGACGAAGTGCCTATTATACCGGGTTCTTCTCTTAAAGGATTCTTTAGAGCAAACTCAGAAAGAATAATAGCCAACATCAAACCGATTACGGAGGCTGAACAATTAACTAAAAAGATATTTGGTTCCTCAGATAAGAAGGAGGAACCCGGCTCAGCGATATTCTTTTACGACCTCAAAGCCACCAACTATAAGCTCGAAAATAGAAAACACATCAAAATCAATCCACAGACTGGTGGTGTGGATAACCTATTTGAAGCTGAGTGCGTAATGGACGGCGCATCTTTTGAGGGACGTCTTGCAACAACGAGGAATCTTTCACCAGTATTTATTGGAATTTTGCAACCAGTAATTGAATTAGCTTCACTGGGCATCTGCCGCCTAGGAGGCTTCAAGAGCAGAGGCTATGGTTCAGTGGATATTAACATAAATAAGCTGACTCTGATTATACCTGGAAAATCCAAAGAAAAGCTAAAAGAGGGAGTGGAAATCCAACCAACAATAGGAACAGACAAACCCACACACATCAAAACAAAAAATGGTAACGAGGTAACACTCAAGGAAATAGATGAGGTGAGCTTTAAAGCAAAAATAGAGGAGGAAGCAGGCTATCTCGGGGCAAAGATAACAGTGGAAGATACCAAAGAGACTAGCAAACTATTCTCATCGCTGGCTAATCAGTTTCAGAAATACCTCATGGGAGAAAGCAAGTAGGAATGGGGGAAGATTGGTTTGAGCAGGCAAACACGTGGTTCAGGAGGCGCAGTCTCCTCTTACTATGACTTCATTAAGGTTGATTCAACTAGGAGAGATAAAATACCAGAACGATTGTTCACAGATAGGAGAAAACTTGGAAACATTTACCTATTGGAACTTCAATTCACTACCATTCGACCCATACATGTTAGTACGGGAATGAAGGAGCTCAAAGAAAATGGCGTACCTGAAATAATCATGGTACAATATCTAAATAATAAGGATGGTAAACCAACAATTCCCGGCTCCACGTTTAAAGGCTTGACATCAACAAACTATCTTGCCCTCACTGGCTCCATCGAACTTACATGCGAACTATTTGGTTCAGACAGGCATCCGGCAATCTCGAAGGTATTCTTTGAAGATGTTGTACCGCTTGAGAATGTAGAAACAAAATTGGTGAAGGTTAAAAGAGCATGGATGCCAAAAATAAGTGTTCAAAGAAGTGTTAAGGTATACACATCTAGGGCTCCTCCAACCGCAGACTATGGGCTAATGCAGTGCATCCCGGAGGGAACAGTGCTCTCGACAACAATACGTGGCGTTGCACTAAGAGATTTTGAATTGGGAGGATTACTGATGTCTCTAGGACTAAATATCAAAAATGATGAGGTTACCACAGGAGTAATTAAATTAGGCTACGGTAAACCCCAAGGATTCGGTCAGATTAAACTTAGCCCGGAAAAATCAAAACTTCTATTGGTGGAGTTAAAAGGACTCACAGGAGCCCCAAAGTTACAAGGAAGTCTAGAAAAAGCAGAAACTGTGGCCAATTATATTAAAAAATTCTTGGAAGAGATAAAAAAGAGGGAGCCTCAAAGGAATGCAGACCAAATATACCAAAAAATCTTCAAGGGGATCTAGAAAATGAAGGGAGAAGAGTTAAACGCCAAAAACGTAGATGAGACAATTAATAAGGCAAAAACTTTCCTAAATAAAGTCCCCAAATACTCATCCAACCCCGAAATACAAAAAAGAATAGTTCCCGTCACAGCAAACATGGCAAGAACCATCTGCTATAAAATTGCACACGACCAAGCATTTAGGAATCTGAAGAATTCTCCGATTAAACAGGAAATGAAAAAGCAAATAATCTCAGAGATGATAAATCAAAGAGTCTTCGAAAGGGTTAGGGATAAGAAGGAGCCTTTAAAAGTTGTGGAAAACCTATTACAGGGATTAATAAGTGAGCTCGACTCTCTAAATTGGTCCACTGAAAAATCCAAACTGTTTATAGAAGCACTGTGTATGATCTACGAAACTGAAGACAAAGGGATCAAGGTATTTTGAAGATAGTAAGCATTATAACAGTTGCCCAACAGTATACTTCCGATAAACTTAAGCAAGTTATGTCCCAAATTTTAGGGGGGTCCTCACAGAATTTTTCGTACTTGTTTCAATTAATCTCTGGAAAATTCATTAATCTAATGTCTAATCAGGATGCGTCTTCTATAACCTTCGATGAAGTTGTCAGATTAGTTAGTAAACTTGGAGCTGTTGAACTATTTATTTTAACCGATGAAGATGGATTATGGGCTAAAATTCCTAAAGAATCAAAAGGCGAAAGAAGAGAGGAATCAGATAAAAGTGTAGAGTTCTTAACCTTAGCTATTACAGAGATAAAACCTGAGAATCTTGTAATTATGGATACCAAAAAGATTATCCTTAGATGTAAATTGGATAATAAAGAAATGTTAGATTATTACACTCATATTGTTAAGGAGTTGAAAGAGGCAAACATTCATTATTACTGTAATAAATGGTGTAATTATCTAGAATATAAAAACAAGGTAAGTGGAATTAATAAAGAAATCAAAATTGAAGCGCCGACCTTAAAGAAGTTAGTTCAATTCGCTGAAATATGGCTGACTACAGAGGCCTATACAGAATCATCCACTCAAAATGAAAATATACCCTTAATAAGCGATAAAACATACAACATTATCAAAGAGTTAAGTGAGGAATTAGTGGGGCTCAAAGAAAAGTCTATTCCAACACATATAATTGATATGCAGCAATTGACACAAACTCTACAAAACCTAAAGGAGAGATACGAACATATCGCCCAACTTAAGGAGCTTATAATCCAAGACAAAGACATTTTTGAAGGAGAAATTGATGTTAGTAAAACTGGTTTCGAGAATCAGGACTATCTAAGAAAAAATTTCTTAGCTTGGTCTTGTTACTGTGCGGCTCAGGGCCTAAATTTATTGATGCATGGTCTTACTCGGATAGAATTAGGTAAGTGTGCAGAAGGATTACAGCTTATTTATAATGGAGCAGACCACATAAAATATGGATTATTCTTTTCTCTTGCCTGTAATATGAGTGATTTAAGAGAAGCATTCGGAGAGGTTGAATGTAAGGTGCGCCTTGAACACATTTATTTTAGAGGAACCATTAATCATTTATTAACTTGCTTGAAATCTTCCCAAGATAATAAGTTTAGTGAAGGAATTTCCAAAATTAAAAAACTTTTACCTAGTATCGATA
>Ga0136652_1001173_pt1 | contig 11465 bp, 11 predicted proteins | sample ConPoolayeEmetaG_FD_94864 | JGI IMG/M metagenome (GOLD analysis project Ga0136652, IMG submission 94864) | Hot spring microbial mat communities from California, USA to study Microbial Dark Matter (Phase II) - Cone Pool mat layer E metaG... ...
ATCTTCCTTTGCATCAGTAAATGCTCCTTTTCTATGACCAAAAAGTTCAGATTCAAAGAGAGAGTGGGTATCTGAAGGGCTTTCAACTACTATGAATGGATTCTCTTTTCTTTCTGATTCATTGTGAATTGCTGATGCAAAGAGTCTTTTCCCAACACCTGATTCTCCAACTATCAAAATATTTTCTTCAGTCCTTGCGAGCTTCTTCGCCTCCTTCTTTACCTCCTCATAACCGATAATATCATCAAAGGTAAAAGGAGCCTTCATAACCCCTCCTTTTTAAACTTATTCTTTATTTTATTAAATTTTTTAAAATAATGTCAAGTTATAGTTGATTCTATTTCAAAAATGAGTAGGAAATAAAATTTGAGAGAAAGCCTTTTAATTTTCTCTAATCAAAAATTCTCCTTCTCATTTTGAAGGCTTTTAGAGTGTTTTTCAGCAAGAATGCTACGGTGAGGGGTCCCACCCCACCTGGAACAGGGGTTAAATAACTTGCTTTATTTATTACCTCAGGATGAACATCTCCCACAAGGGTTGAACCCTTTTCTTCAATGTCCTTTATTTTTTTATAGTCTTCTCCGTAAAGGGACAATAAATCCTCCTTGCTCGTTATTGAATTCACTCCTACATCAACAACCACTGCTCCTTCTTTAACAAATTTTTCTTTTATGAAGCATGGTTTCCCCATAGCAACTATGAGAATATCTGCAGAGGAAGTTACTTCCGAAAGATTTTCAGTCTTTGAATGGCAATAGGTTACAGTTGCATCCTCATTTAGAAGCATTATCCCCATTGGTTTACCGACAATAAAACTCCTCCCTACAACAACAGCTCTTTTCCCCTTAATAGGAATCGAATTCCTTTTTAGAAGTTCCATTATCCCTGAAGGTGTGCAAGCTCTGAGCCCTTCCCTTCCGAGAATTAAATTGCCAAGATTAACAGGGTGGAATCCATCCACATCCTTTTCTGGAGAAATCAGCTCAATAATTCTCAATGGGTCAAGATGAGGAGGGATTGGAAGCTGGACTAAGATACCATCAACATTGTCATTCTCATTCAACCTTTTTATCTCTTCCATTACTTCATTCTCTTTAACATCTGCAGGAAATTTTTTTATTTCTGACATTATTTTTAGCTTATCGCATTCCCTTGATTTTATGTTTAAATAGATTTTTGAAGATGGATTTTCTCCAATCAGAATTCCAACAAGACCTGGTACTCTTCCTGTTTTTTCCCAAAGTTTTTCAACTTCCCTTCCAACCTCTTCTTTAATTTCTCCTGCAAGAATATCTCCCCTTAGCCATTCTCCCATCTTTAACCTCCAAAACTCTCGTTTTTAAAAACAGTATCATCTCTTTCAGCTCCTGTTGAGACAAAATCAATCCCAATCTCAAGGTAATCCTCAATAAAATTAAGATAATCAATTGCCTCCTGAGGAAATTCTTTGAAGCTCCTCAATCCCTTTAATGATCTGCTCCATCCCTTGAAGGTCCTGTAAACAGGCTCAACTTTCTCAAGAATCCACCATTCCGTTGGGAAGGATTTCATTAGGGAGCCTCTGTATTTGTATCCTATGCAAGCAGAAATTTCCTCAAGCCCATCTAAAACATCTATCTTCATCAGAGCGAGGGAATTTATACCATTTATTCTAACAGAATATTTCAAGGCAAAAAGATCGAGCCATCCACATCTTCTCGGTCTTCCTGTTGTTGCTCCATACTCATCTCCAGCCTCCCTAATCTTTTCTCCCATTTCCTCTTTCAACTCTGTCGGGAATGGTCCTGCTCCTACCCTTGTTGTATAAGCCTTTGAAACACCTAAGACTTTGGAAATCGAGCAAGGAGGTATTCCAAGACCTGTTATAACACCTCCAGCTGTTGGATTTGATGCAGAAACATAGGGATAGGTTCCATGGTCAACATCAAGGAGGGTTCCCTGAGCTCCCTCAAAAAGGATTGATTTCCTCTCCCTTATTTTTTCATTCAAATAGTAAGTTGTATCAATTATCATATCCCTCAGAAATTCGCTGTATCCCATGTATTCATCAAAAATCTTTTCAGGCTCAAGGGGAGAATGTCCAAAACTTTTTAAAATCAAATTTTTCTGCTCAACTCTATCAAAAATCAGTTCCTTTAATATTTCAGGATAGAGGAGAGCTCCAACTTTGATCCCCCTTCTCCCTGTCTTATCCTCATAGCAAGGACCAATACCCCTCCATGTTGTTCCAATTTTTTTTGAACCTCTTCTCTCCTCTTCTAATTTATCAATAATTTCATGATAGGGAAGAATCATGTGGGCATCTTTACTTATGAAAATTCTATTTTTCAATCTTAGTCCATGGGATTCAAGCTCCTTCAACTCTTTAATAAAGGCTGAAGGGCTGAAAACAACTCCATTCCCGATAACCCCTATCTTATCTTTGTGCATAACTCCAGAGGGAATGAGATGAAGGACAATCTTTTTTCTATTGTAAACAACTGTATGCCCTGCGTTATGTCCTCCCTGATATCTTGTAACGATATCGAATTTTGGAGAAAGCAGGTCTACAACTTTCCCCTTCCCTTCATCACCCCATTGTGCTCCAACAATCAAAAGATTCATTTTGCCAAAAAATGAATATACCAGATTTTTCGAAAAAATCAAAGTATATTTTGATGGGAACCCTTACACAAAAATTGGCATAATCAAAAATCCCATATTATTATATAATCCATAGAAAGAAACTATAAGATAATTTGTTCGTTTTAATAATATGGAGGTTTTTATGAGAATTTCTATCAAAACCAAAATTGCTATTATTCTATCCCTTCTCTTCATCTCATTTTCCCTTAACGGACAGGTGAAAAAGATTGAGAAGAATCTTCTTATGGAGGATATTAGGCAGTTAGCTCAGATCATTGAGTCCAGCCATCCTGATCCTTACATCAAAGGTGGGGGCAAAATAGAGTTTAATCGAAGACTTCAAAAACTTATTCTTTCCATACCAGAAGAGGGTCTTACTCATAAGGAATTTTACAGGGCTCTTCTTCCCTTTGTAGCTTCTGTAGGAGATGGACATACAGATATTATGACCCCTTCTTCAGAGCCATCAAAACCAGGAATACCCATTATTTTTGGAATTGTGGAAGGATCCCTCTATGTAGCCAAAGTGTTCAGCGAAGAGCAAAAACTTTTGATTGGCTCAAAACTTTTATCCATTGAGGGAGTTTCTTTCAATGAAATCGTCAAAAGACAGGGAGAAATTTCTGGTTGGGACAATGAATATCAGATTTTGACTAAACTATGCTCTAATTTGGGAAACATAGCTGGATTAGAACTTCTTTTTCCTAAGTGGAAAGAAAAAGATTCCATTAAAGCAACCTTCTTACTTCCTTCAGGGAAATATAAAGAGATTAGATTCCCCATATTGGAAAAGCTTCCAGCACCTCTCGAGATAACTTCACGAATATCTTTACCATCTGTTGAAAAAATTGATTTTAATTATTCCTTTCTTGACAAAGACAAGAAGATATGCCTCCTTAGAATTGATGGAATGTTCAGTTATCGAGAAAATTTTGAGTTTTTCAAAAATATGGGTGTGGAGTGGGTTAATTTATATGCGAGAAGAATTTATGAAAAGTATAACAATAAAAAAGCTCCTGACAAAATAGAAGAGGTCATGGAAGGAATACCATCTGCCACAGAATTTTTCAGGGATATGGTAATGGAGATGAAAAAGGCAAAGAGTAAAGCCCTCATAGTTGATGTAAGAAAAAATAGTGGTGGAAACTCCCTTATGAGTTATATTCTTGGATATTTTCTTTACGGAAAGGAGAAAATAAAAGATATAAGTATAACTTCCATCTCAATTAAAAAATATTCTGATCTTTATTTCACATTGTATAAGGATGATACCCTCGAAAAAATAAATCAAGGAAAGCCATTCCCTCTTTTAAAGGATGACTATGATTTCAGCGAAGACCCTAATTTCATGGGAAAAGAAAACTTTATAAGAGAAAGAGAAAAAGAAATGGAAAAATGGATAAAAATGATCCCTACCTTCATGAAGGTATTTGTGGCGGGAGATTTTGATGGACTTTACCTTCCTGATAAAGTTTTTGTAATTTGTTCGCCATGGACATACAGCTCAGGTTACCAGCTAACTTCTATGTTCTACAAGCTCGGGGCAACCCTTGTAGGAATTCCTTCAGGGCAGGCGGGTAATTGTTTTGGTGATGTTCTTATTTTCACTCTTAAAAATTCAGGAATAAGGGGAATGGTTTCCCATAAGCAATTCCTTGATTTCCCGGAAGATTCTTTGAAGGGAAGGATTCTAAAGCCTCACATAGAGCTTACTTACAAAGAATTAAAGAAGAGAGGGTTTGACCCCAACGCAGAAATTATTCTATTACTGGAAAAAATCAAAGGAATTTAGCTTTATCTAATTTTAAACTCTTTAATCAACCTATTAAAGTCCATTTGAATAGAAGAATATAAATCTATATAATTTACTATGATAAAGAAAATTCTTGTGGCGAATAGAGGGGAGATAGCAGTAAGAGTTATAAGGGCTTGCAGGGAGCTCGGAATACCATCTGTTGCAGTTTACTCAGAAGCTGATAGAAGATCCCTCCATATCCAGATGGCTGATGAGGCTTACGAGATTGGTCCTCCACCTCCATCGGAGAGCTATCTCAATATCCCGAAAATAATTGAGATTGCAAAAAAAGCAGGCGCAAATGCGATTCATCCTGGCTATGGATTCCTTGCCGAAAACTGGGAGTTTGCAAAGGCTTGTGAAGATGAAGGAATAACATTTATTGGACCAAATCCCAATGCGATGAGACTTCTTGGGAACAAGGTGGAGTCAAGAAAGGAAATGGAAAAAGCAGGGATCCCTGTAATTCCTGGAATGAAAAGTTCTTCAAGGGATTTTAATGTCTTTAAAGAAGAAGCAAAGAAAATCGGCTATCCTGTTCTTATAAAGGCTGCTGGAGGAGGTGGAGGAAAGGGGATGAGGATTATAAGGAATTCAGAGGAGTTAATACCATCCCTTGAGTCATCCATGAGGGAATCAAAATCAGCTTTCGGCGATGATTCAGTTTATCTTGAAAAATTTATAGAGGAACCAAGGCATGTTGAAATACAGGTTCTTGCAGACAATTATGGGAATGCTATCCATCTATGTGAAAGGGAATGCTCTGTTCAGAGGAGGTATCAGAAAATTATTGAAGAAAGTCCCTCCCCTGCCCTTGATGAAGATTTAAGAGAGAGAATGGGGGAGACAGCCAAAAAAGTAATAAAGCATGCAGGATATAACAATGCTGGTACAGTTGAATTTCTTCTCGACAAAGAAAGGAATTTTTACTTTTTGGAAGTAAATGCAAGGGTGCAAGTGGAACATCCAGTAACAGAGATGGTTACAGGAATTGATATTGTTAAGAATCAAATTTTTATTGCAGATGGGGAGAAGCTGAAATACAAACAGGGAGACATAAAGCAGAGGGGGCATGCAATTGAGGGAAGGATATATGCGGAAGATCCTGAAAATAATTTTCTTCCTTCCCCTGGAAAAATTCTTTATTTAAGGGAACCATCTGGTCCTGGCATAAGATGTGACTCTGGAATTTTCTCAGGTTATGAGGTCTCCCCTCTATATGATCCAATTCTCTCAAAGCTTATTGTCTGGGCTGAAGATAGAAATTCTGCGATAAGGAGAATGTTATCAGCCCTTAGGGAATATGTTATTTTAGGGATTAAAACGACCATTCCTTTCCTAATTTCTGTAATGGAGCATCCAGAATTTATTAAGGGAAATACTTTCACAAGCTTTGTCGAGAAATATTTTAAGGATTGGAAGGAAGAGAGAGAAAATTTTGAAAGGGAGGCAATTATTTCATCGGGAATAATTTTTTTCAACAATTTAACAGTTAAAAAGCCAGCAGAAGGTAGAAAATATATTTACAATCCATGGCTTGAAATAGGAACCTGGAGGATCTGTTAATATGGAAATTAGAATTAAAGAGGGTGAAAAAACTCACAGGTTAAAGATTGAATATAAAAATAACTCCTTCTTTGTATCTTCATCAGACTTTGAAACTTCAGCATCGGTTGAGAATTTAACTCCCAACTCATTCCTTTTAAGAATTGGAGATAAAATTCTGACAGTCTATTATGCCATTGACGGCTCCAAGCTTCACATTTTCATAAATGGGAAAAATTACGCAATTGAGAAGGAAGAAGGAAAGAGGGCAGAAATTTATCATGAGGAAAAGGGAGAGAGGGTCGTTACCTCCCCCCTTCCTGGAACAGTATCAAAGATCAATGTTAAAGAAGGTGATGAGATAGAAAAGAACCAACCTCTCCTTGTAATAGAATCTATGAAAATGGAAAATGTAATAGTCTCACCAATAAAAGGAGTTGTTTCAAAAATATTTGTCTCAGAGGGGAAACTCGTCAATGGTAATGAAGTCCTCGCAGAGATAAGAAGTATTTAAACTAAATGAGAAAGATTCTCCTTTTCCTCCTTATATTTTTGCTTTTTATAATTTCTTTTTTTCTTATCCTCTGGTTTGTCACTCCTGATCCCTCTCCTTTAAAAAATCAAAATCCAAAGATTACAGCTCTCATGAAATTCAGAATGGAAACCGCTAAGAAAAAGGGAAGAAAATATTTTATAAATCAAAGATGGAAATCTTTAATAGAGATTTCACCCTATTTAATAAATGCTGTTCTTATAAGTGAGGATGACAGATTCTTCTCCCATTATGGAATTGACTGGATAGAGTTGAAAGAATCAATAAAAAAAGATATAAAAAAGAAAAGATTTGTAAGGGGAGCATCAACAATATCCCAGCAAGTTGCAAAGAATCTTTACCTGAGCCCTCGAAAAACAATTTTCAGGAAATTCCTCGAGATAATCATAGCTTTGAAATTGGAAATGTTTCTTTCCAAGAATAGAATCCTTGAGATATATTTAAATATTGCTGAATGGGGAAATGGAATCTATGGAGCAGAATCAGCTTCCCAATTCTATTTTGGGAAGAGCGCAAAAGAACTCTCTCCTTACGAATCAGCTTCCCTTGCCTCAATCCTTCCAAATCCTCTAAAATACTCTCCTGATTCCAAAAGTAGATTTATCAAAAGAAGAAGGGAAAGAATTTTGAGGATAATGGAAAAAAGGGGGATTTTGAAGGATTAAAAAAATGAATAAATTTAATTAAGAGAAAAAATTTTACTTGAGTGTTATCGCAAATCTCTCTATTCATCTCTTTTGTTGTAATATTTGATATAAAACACTATTATTAATTTAAAGGAGAAGGTAATGGAGAAATTTTTGTATTTTATCAATCCAGAGGATGCCCCTAAAATAATCCATATGGAGGGATTGGAGACCAAAATTCTTGCTGGACTTCATGGTGAAAAGATGATGATTGTTCTCAATGCAACACTTCCAGGTCATACTGTTCCACTACATTCTCACCCCCATGAACAAATTGGGATGGTATACGCTGGAAAAGCTATACTGCGTATTGGGAATGAGGAACGCATAGTCCAAAAAGGAGATTTCTACTGCATTCCTTCAAATATTCCCCATAGCGACACCTGCATAGGTGATGAGCTTTTTGTAATGTTAGACATTTTTTACCCTGTGCGAGAAGATTTTATTGATAAGCTCAAATTGCAGATTCGCAGAATCTTCCCTCCAAGCTTGTTGAAGTGATTAGATCAGGCACACCGAAAGAGCCCGGAGTATCAATCTCAGCAGACGGGGCAAAAATACGAATTTTTTATAATCGCAATGGAATACCTATAGAAGAGGAAATATATGCGGTAGTTGAGGCATTCTCATACTCATTTTCGACCCTTAGTGGAATGGTCACAAATACCAATTGGATAGTTGATTATATTTTCTCATTCAAAGCAGAAAGAGGAAAACTGGATGCCCAGAGTAAAATCTTCCAGACAATAGCATTCTCATTTAAATTAAATCCCCAATGGTTTAATAAATACACTCAAGTTGTTGAATATTTAATTTAGAGGGAGATTCAAAGCATTGGGCAATTAAGTAGAATTATCAGTCAGACAAGTAATGAAATTAGTGATATGGTTATGCAAGCTTATAACCAAAGACAGGTTGTCAATGACAGAATTGCTGAAAACTTCAGCCAATACATAAGAGGTATAGAAGAGTATTACAATCCTATCGAAAATAAAACTGTTAAACTCCCCACTGGTTATCAAAATATATGGACAAATAATCTTGGAGAATATATCCTTTCTGATAATCCAAATTTCAACCCTAACATCGGCTCAAATATTAATTGGCAGAAGATAGAGAAAAAATAGGAAATAAGATTAATAAAAGGAATCTTAAGTCCCTCTCTTTCTTTGCATCCTTTTTAATTTTTCAATATTTAAAATATCCATATCAACTCCATCTGGAGTTTTCTCCTTTGGAGTTTCTATTATGAAAGGAACTTCTTTGAAGGGTTCAAAATTCAAAAGCAATCTAAATCCCTTCTCTCCAATCCTTCCCTTTCCTATGTGTTCGTGTCTATCAATCCTTGAACCGCATTCCCTCTTTGAATCATTAACATGAATAACTTTTATTTTTTCAAATCCAATCCTTCTTTCAATTTCTTCCATTGTCTTATAAAATCCATCTTCCTCTCCAATTGGATAACCAGCTGAGAAGAGATGACAGGTGTCAATACAGATTCCAGTTTTCCCTTCTGAAAACTCTATTATCTCAGCCAGTTGCTCTATATTCCAGGCTATCTGGGTTCCTCCTCCTGATGAGTTCTCCACTAAAATTTCAACTTCTTCAGATCCCTCAATTACTTCTTTCAAAGAATTAGAAAATCTTTTAATCCCCGTCCTCTCTCCTGCGCCAAGATGGAAACCAGGATGGATTATTAAATATTTTATACCTAAAATCCCACAACTTTTCAGGTCTTCAACAACTGTCTTAATTGATTTTATAAGATGCTCCCTATCAGGAGAGCATAGATTTACCAAATAGATTGCATGAGCTATGAGAGGAGAAATTCCTGAGCTTTTAGCTAAATATTTGAATCTTTCAATCTCATCCTCTCTCAATTCCCTACCCATCCATCTGTTGTTATTCCTTAAGAAAAGCTGGATGGTAGAACATCCAAGCTCAATACCCCTTTCTATTGCCCTGTAGACTCCTCCCTCAATGGAAAGATGGGCACCTATTTTTAAGTCCAATTTTAAAGGAACAAACCAAAAGAAAGTCTCAACTGGGAATAGTCTGAAATTTGAGCCCTTATCTCCCAGAATATATCTGTTCTCCTTACAGGGTATCTGAAATTAAAGAAAAGGGAAAGGGATGGGTCGGTCTTTGAACCTCCTCCAGAGAAACTGTTATGGAGAATTCCTATCCCCCCGCCTGCCGAAAAATTTCTTCTTAACCTGTAGAGAAAATCCATGGAAAGGAATAGGGAAGTTGCATGGTCTCCGAATCCGAGCTCAAGGGTTGGCTGAAAGAGGAGTAGCCTTTCGAGGGGGATTGGAGTCAAAATGCCGAAGAAAAATTGGTCAAGGTCTCCAATAGCAACACCCGCTTTTATTCCCAAATCCTCAGATTTTGCATAAAATGGAATCAGTAGAATAAAAGATAGGAAAAAAATTTTTGCTCTCATGGGTTTACTCTTAACATAATCTAACAAAAAAGGCAACTGTAAAAGTTATAGCATTTATCAATATAAATCCATTTAAACAATTTATTAATAAAAAACAATTAGCTCAATTTTATGACTTTAGAGGTGTTCTTTATCTTTTTACAAATCTGAGAGCTTCCTCCACTGATTTGAGAAGGGGTTCTGTAGATATTTCTGATCTTATTGCTTTCTCCATCCAGAGTTTTGGTGTTAGGGAACCAAGCCTGCACATCCTCTCCATTTCTTCTCCAAGATTCTTACCCTCCATATATTTTTCGAGCTGGAAGGAAATTATATGACCGAGCGGATAGTCGGGGAGATACATTGCAGAGTCAATCATGTGGGAGTAAATGGCAAGAATTGGAGAATCTTTGACTCTAAAAACAGGAGCGTAATATTTGTTCCAGATATCCTTTGCTATAGAGATAACAGCCTCTTGAAGCTGGGAAGGTGTGGCATCAGGATGTTCATACATCCATCTCCATACTTTCATATCTACAAGAGCAACCCCACCAATCTCATAGGTCATCCAGAATGTATCAAGGGCATGAAGGTGTTTCTCCATAGGATCCTCTTTTTTCAATCCTAAAAGTTCAAGATCTCGATTCTGGAAAAGAAAAGCAAAGCACTCTGTGAAAGCAGTGTTTGGAACACCAGAAAGGAAATAATAATCTATTCCGTGGAGGGAGAAAACTTGCTCAACATTGTGTCCGAGTTCATGGATTGCAATATTGAATCCTTTATAGTTCATCCCATCTTTCGTAACCCTTGTTCTTAGATGGGCTTTGTCAGCTCTCATCTGAGCTCCCATAGCATGTCCAGAGCCCCTTGCAGGATCAACAACAATTCTTTCAGAAAGGAATTTAGCCTTTTCCTCTGAGAAACCGAGTTTTCTCAATATATTTGGAAGATCCCTCTGAAAAGCCTCAAGATTCGGATATTTTCCTTTTACAATTTTGTCAAGCTCCTCCTCTTTAAATAATCCCCTTGGTTTGAATCCATTATACCAGATGTCAAAGGGTCTCAATTTCCTACCAAGCCTTTTTTCTATTAGTTTTCCAACCTTTGCTTTTAATGGTGATGAAAGAACTGATGTCAGAAGTCTTTCAACCTCCTTTTCAGGAATTTTTCTATCCTTTGTGAATCTTCTATCGATCAAAGTTGGGGCATCGGGAACATAGGGATCAAGGAGTTTCTGAGCATGGAAAGTGCTCAGGAAATGTTTGTAGCGAACTCCATTTTCAGGTTCAGAATTAACTGGTACTAAATTCCCATTCTTTCTTTCAAAAACGCTATTTGTAAAGGGATTCCAGAAATAAGAGTCTCTGTTTATTACAATTTTTGGGATGCTCTGATCAATTATTCTCTCCATAACCTTAAAAATCATCTCCTGTTTTGGAAGACCATCAGGATTTGCATACTGAGCTTTCAACTCATCCCTTAATCCCCAGTGGGAAATCAATTTCAAATCCTTCGGGAAAAGACTTTTATTCTGATTATCAAGAAGGTTACCCATGAAAATATTGTATTCGCTTACGTAATTATTTGCAGAAACAAAAATCTCATTCATCTTCTGATTAACTTCAGCTGGAACTCTTGAAGTGAATGCATCCCCAAGGTTAACTTCTGCCCATTTCCTCCTGTCCCAGTTTGAGCCATGAGCAATCTTATCCTCGAGGGAATAATTGGGAAAATTCAGGACAACCAAAAAAGCAATTTTTGTCTTGAACATATCCTCTTCAAGATGGGCATAAGGAGTGTAGTTGGCAAAAAGATAATCAACAGGGAGAGGTTTTC
>Ga0136652_1001178_pt1 | contig 11446 bp, 9 predicted proteins | sample ConPoolayeEmetaG_FD_94864 | JGI IMG/M metagenome (GOLD analysis project Ga0136652, IMG submission 94864) | Hot spring microbial mat communities from California, USA to study Microbial Dark Matter (Phase II) - Cone Pool mat layer E metaG... ...
AGGTCGGCCTCGGTGTTGAAGCGTCCGAAGGAGAAGCGGACCTCGCCTTGGGCGATATTCGGCTCGATATGCATGGCCTGTAAGACGTGGGAAGGCTCGATCGATCCGCTGGCGCAGGCCGCGCCGCTGGAAGCGCAAATCCCGGCTTCGCTCAGCAGGATCAGCAGGGCTTGGGAGGGAATATCGAGGAAGCAGACCAGGCTGGTATTGGGCAGCCGGGGGGCACCGCGTCCGATAATGCAGACCTCCGCAAAACGCCGCGAAAGTTCCGCCTCCAGACGGTCACGCAGCCCGGCTACACGCCTCTCGGTCTCGGGGTCTGGCTGGGCGAGGATCCGACAGGCGGCTCCCAGGCCGACGATTCCGGGAGTGTTGAGGGTCCCGCCACGGCGCTGGCGCTCCTGCGACCCACCGGTCTGGCAGGCCCGGAACGGCGTGCCGCGCCGGATGTAGAGGGCGCCGACGCCTTTGGGCCCATAAATCTTGTGCCCGCTAAGGGAAAGCAACGATACCCCGAGGTCCTCAACGTTGACCGCGATCTTGCCAAGCGCATTGACGGCGTCGGTGTGGACCGGCACGCCACGTTGCGCGGCGACCTGGCAGATCTGCTTGAGCGGGAAGATTATGCCGGTCTCGTTATTGGCCAGCATGATCGAGATGAGCCCGGTATCGTCGCGAATGCTCTCGCCCAGTTCGTCCAGATCGAGTTGGCCGCTCCGGTCGACACCCAGGCGAGTCACTTCCAGACCGGCCTCCTCCAATTGCTGGGCAGTCTCCAGGACGGCGTGATGCTCGACGGCCGAGATGATCAGATGCCGCTTGGCGGGCTGGGCGGCCAGGACTCCGCGCAGGGCGGCGTTGTCCGCCTCCGTGCCCCCGCTGGTGAAAACGATTTCGCTTTCCCGAGCCCCGATCAGCCGGGCCACATCGGCCCGGGCCTCTTCAACCATTGCGGCCGCTTGGGTCCCGAAAAAGTGGGTGCTGGACGGGTTGCCGTACCACTCGGTGAGCAGCGGTAGCATGGCGGCCACCACCCGATCATCCGGGCGGGTGGTGGCATTGTTATCCAGGTAAGTGACCGCGGGGCTCATTCCTCGTTGGTGGCTGGATCCAGATCCCAGTCCTCGGCCAGCTTCTCCTTAAGGGTCGTGCTGCGCTCGGCGTGTCCATCATTGTAGGCGTAGTTAGCTCCGCCGTAGTGCCGCTCGTCTATGTAGGCTTCGCCCTCCAGGCCCGCGATATGCTCCTGGGGCACGTAGCTCAACCGCAGGTCATTGGGGTCGGTGACCTGCGGATTGGCGTCCACGATCAGCGGCAGGCGGGCCTTGATCCGGTCCAGCGAGCCCTTCTCCCAGCTTACCTGATAGGCGCGGTAATGGCCGCTGCTGTTGGCCATGGGGACTGCTTCCTTGCACACCCATAGCTCGTAGCGTCCGTTGTGGTTCTGCTGGACGGGGAAGTCTCGGTCGGTGGCGAAGTCGTGGTCCTGGTAAATGTAGATGTAAAGCGTTTCGGCCCAGCCGTGCCGTTTGGAGTCGTCGGAGTCCGTGAGGTTGTACATCATGGGGGGGAGGAGGAAGCTGTGGTCGCCGCCGTAAGCGGTCACGGCCTTCATGAACTCGCTGAGCCGGGTCAAACACACGACCGACTTGGCCTGCTGTCGGGCGCGGGCCAGGGAAGGCGTCAATATCGACACCAGCAGTGAAATGATGGCCACTACGACCAGCAGCTCGATTAGCGTGAACCCCGGTCCGGCCCGTACCCGGGCCCACGCCATCCGACCGGCGTTTCCGCCTGACCCAGGGCCTACTCGCCCCATATGGCACCCAGAGTATTATAAACCCATGACCAACCTGGGCGACCCCAACCTTGCCGGGGACCGGCCGTCGGGCTCCAAGCCCCCCCAGGATGCTGACTCGCGTCCGGCCCAGCCATCGACTGGCAGGGGCCCCACGCCCCAGGAGCTGCGAGCCCGACTGACTTTCGACGACCAGCGCTTGTTGGCCGAGTGCGAAGTGCATTTACACCGCACCGGCGGACCGGGCGGTCAGCATCGTGACAAGGTGGCCTCCGCGGTCCGACTCCGTCATCGACCTAGCGGATTCGTCGTGACCGCCACCGAGCGCCGGTCGCAGCGAGAGAACCGCCTAAGCGCTCTGCGTCGGCTGCGCGAGGCGATTGCGATCGGTGTCCGCTGCGATCCGCCCGACCAGATCACTTGGCCCGGGGGCGTGGACGTTCGCGAGCGGCGACTCCAGGTCAACGTCAAGAATCCGGCCTTTTGGCAGGTCCTGGCCCTGACACTCGATGTGCTGGCGGCTGAGGGGGGCAACTTCGCCAGGGCTGCCGCCCGACTGGGTTTGACGACTTCGAGCCTCACCCGGTTCCTGGCCGACCATTCCAAGGCCTGGGAAGAAGTCCTGCGAATCCGCAAACGCCCGGTGCGAACACCCGGCGCAGATTAGAGGTTGTTGCCCGGCAGGTGCGGTGCCAGCCACCCCCCAATCCGGCGTCAGTCGCTGCTGGCCTGCGACTCGCTGGTGGTCTGCTCGGCTTGCCTGGCCAGGTCGTCGGCTTTCTGCTTGCGAGCTTCAGCCAGCATCTGCGAGTACGTATTCAGCATCAACTCGCTGTAATGCTTGGTCCGGGTCACGGCATTCCACACCACCAGGGCTCCACCGACGGCGGTCGCGGCCACAATGAAGATCCAGGTTGACATGGTCAATCCATGCTATCGGCAGATTCGGGCCGGGGTCTCAAATCCCCGCCGGCCGGCGTTGCCAGCCGGCATGGCACAGAATAGCATGGACACCCAGGATACGGGCGGCCCAAACGCCCGGAGGCGCGGTCCAAGCTATGAACCGGTCCAAGGAGTACGTCTGGCGATCAGTCTCCGACGCCACCGAGCTGCGGACGCTCATTCGAGCGGTGCCGGATTTCCCCAAGCCCGGCGTGCTTTTCCGCGACATAACCCCCCTGCTGGCCGATCCGTCCGGCTTGGCCATGGCGGTCGAGCTGATGGCCCAGCCTTTCCGCGGCAAGCACATTGACCTGGTGGTGGGGGCGGAATCGAGGGGGTTCATTTTCGGGACCGCGGTGGCCAAGGTGTTGTCAGTCGGCTTCGTACCGGTGCGCAAGCCGGGCAAGTTGCCCTGCCAAACCTGGCGGCATGAATATGAACTGGAGTATGGCCGCGACGCACTGGAGATGCACCGGGATGCCATCCAGCCCGGTCAGAAGGTTCTGATAGTGGATGATCTGCTGGCCACCGGCGGCACGCTTGCGGCCTGCTGTGCCCTGGTCCGCAAGACCGGGGCTGAAATCGAGGCGGTCGCCGTCCTCATCGAGTTGCTCTCGTTGGGCGGACGGGCCCGCCTGGGTGACTGCCCGGTCTTCAGCGTTATCGCCTACTGAGCGACGGGCTGAGGTGTGGTTTGGCCAGGCTGTGGCGGGCTGCATCCGGGCCCCCGGCCGGCGGCAGGGGTCAATCCCGGAACGGTCGGCAGACGCCCGGCAGCTCCATCCGGGAGGATTGCTCCCGGGCGTTGCCGCCTCGGTTGCGGCGGGAATCGGATAGGTCGCGGGTGCGACACCTATGTGCCGGCGTGGTAAAGCGTTAGCGGCTGAGCTGGATTGGGGGCCCCGACTGGCCGCCAAGACACCCTGCAACTTGGCTTCGGGCTCAGAATGGGGTAGTTATGAGCCTGAACGGGCCGGCCCCAAGAACCGGGCTTGCCCGGGATCCGGTTTCAGGGTACACCCCCAGCGACCAAGCGACGATCGCAAGCTCCGGTGCCAGGAAGAAACGGGTAGGCGGAGAGGCGCGATGAAGTGTCCCAACAGCAAACTCCGGCTTGGCCTGCTGGTCGGGCTGATCATCTGGCCGACCGGGGGCTGCACGATCTTGTCAGACCTGCTGAACCCTTCCTTGGCGACGGTGTTCGGACTGGACCCGGCGATTCTCCGGCCTTTGCAGGGAACCGTGATCGTCGCCTTCAGGAACCTGACCCGCTACCCGGCGACCTTCTCCGCGTATGAATCGACCAATGCCGTCGACCCGACTTTGAACCAGCGGTTCTTCTCCGCCGAAATCGCCGCCGGCCAGGTCGGAAACGAGGTGTTGGACTGCCCGGTGGAGGTGATAGCTCCGGTGGATGTCGTGCTTCAGACCGACACCACTGCCGTCCAGGTGACCTATGGCAACGTGCCCCTGATCGCCGGCCAGAGCTTCGCCTGCGGCGACGTGGTGGAGATCGGCGTGTCTACCAGCGGCACCGGCGAAGCCTTGCAGTACGTCATCACGGTCAGGGTGATTCCCGGCCAGCATTAGGCAGCCGCCGGGAGGAGTTTGCGAATGGCTATTCGCTACCGACTCGGAATCCCCGCCGCAGGAGCGGCGCTGCTGGGTGTTCTGACTGGGTGCGGCGTGCTCAGCTACGAGCTGACCAGCCTGTTCAACTCGGATTTCCTGACCGCTCTGGGGCTGGGCTCGGCGGTCGCCAGTCTGCCCGGCGACGCTCCCACCCTGCTGGTGGCGGTGGAAAACCGGACCAGTCGCTGGGTGGCCATGACGGTGGCCTACCGGGCGGGGGATGACACCCCCAACAGCTACACGACCACCCTGGCCCCCGGCGGCAAGAGCGCCCAGTTGCTGGACTGTCCGGTCGCGGAAATGACCCTGGGCGGCGACGTTTCCAACCTGAGCCAGTCCGGGGCGCGGGTTTATCTGACCGAGCCGTCCGGCGGCGACGTGGACTCGCTGGAGGGTGCGCCTTATATCGAGGTGGACGCGTTCGGCAAGCTCTTGATCGACGAGGTGAATTACAATTGCGGCGACAGCGTGACTTTCACGGTGCAGCCGTCGAGTGATTCTCGCTCCGGATACCAGACTTTCGCTTATATCCGCCGGGCCAGATCCTAGACGGGGCCGGGGGGTGTCCGGGGCCGGTGATCGGACGTTGGAGCAGGTGATGAACAGGATTCTACGGGCCGGGTCGATCGCGTTAGCGGTGGTGGCGGCATTCCAGTTGGCCGGTTGTCCCACCTACAGCACGCTGGAATACGTGGCCGGAGGCAAGGGGGAGACCACGGTCCTGCGTGGTGAGCCCCTGGTGGAGGTGCTGACTCCGGTCAGCGACCTGTCGATCGCCGGCGGCACCCAGGTGGAGGTGAACTGGCGAGCGTTCGCCAAGCGACGTACCTCGGTCATCAGCGTGATCGTCGACGAAGATCAGGACCCCAACAACGGCAACGAGACCATCGCCTACTCCAACGTGCCGCTGACCGAGACCACCCGACTGATCGACACCACCCAGCTCAAGCGCGGGACCTACTACATCGGGGTGGTGCTGACGGAGGTCGGCGAGATCGTGACCTACGACTACGCCCCGGGCAAGGTCACCATCGACCAGCGACCCAAGCTGTACTTCCTGGAGCCGGCCGACCCCAACGATAGCGGGTCCTACAGCGGCCGCGGAGCACTGGCCTTCGATCGTTCGGCCGCGATCAACCCCCGTTTCACCATTACCTGGGAACTGAACGACCCAGATTCAGTAAACACTACGGATATCTACCTGGACCCGGACGATCTGCCCAACGGCAACGAGGTGCTCCTGTATCACAGCACTTCCCAGACCGGCGACAGCTTCTCATTCAACCTGCCCACCGCGGCCTTCGAGCCCGGCCTGTACCGGATCCTGGCCGTGGTCAGCGACCAGCAGCGGGTCAACGTGGTTTCTTTCTACGCTCCCGGAACGATTCGGCTCCGCTCGCGGCTGGCCGGCTACGTTGACCTGCGCAACCTGGACCTGGGCGATAGCCCGGTGGCCGGAGCGATATTCGAGGGCTTCAATCCGCGCGACAATGCCGGCAGCTTCGTCTCCGCAGCCGGCGACATCGACTCCGACGGCTTCGGCGAATTCCTGATCATGTCCCAGTTCGGCAAGCCCCGTTACATGCTCAACACCCGTCGCACCGGCGTGGGCGAAGCCTACCTGATCTACGGACGCGGCCAGCGCTTCCGCGGGGTCGTGAACCTCAACTCGACCGGCGTGCTCATGCGCGGCGAGATCTTCGAGGGACCGGCCGAGCAGGCCGATCCGATCCGCCCCAGCCGCGGAATCACCAGCTTCGCCCTGCTTTCCGACTGGGATGACGACGGCGTACGCGAGGTGGCCTTCGGATTGCCCTTCACCGACTCGGCGGCCGAATTGGCTGGCGATCTGGATAACGATGGCGCCTTCCGTACCGGTGGGGTGGTGATCGCGGCCGGACTGAACTTCCGGCCCAGCCTCGGGTTCCCGGGCGGTAACGTCTTCCGGCTGGACCGCTTCGGCGTATATGACCACACGGGCGCCGTTGATCCGCGTTGTCCGCATACTTTCTACGGGCCAAACGCCCCCGGCGCGTTGCTCTCGTTGTTCTCATCGACCACATACACCTATCGCTACATAATCGATCGTTCGGTGCCCCCCGAAGAGGCCATGTTGGGGTGCCGGATTCACACCAACGAATTCGGCGACCAGTGCGGGGAAACCGTTTCGGCGTACGCATTCAACGGCCTGTTGATATCCGTGCCCAATCGCGATCCGGTCATAAACACCCGGGTCGGAATCAGCGTCCCCGGGGCCGGCGTCGTAAGTGTGTACTTCGGCGCCTACGTGTGGAATGACGCCGACGTTTTCCTGCCCCACGAAGGACCTTACAGGTATATCCTCGACGATCGGCGATTCTTCCCGGCCAACCTCGGGCCCAACTTCCCCCTTCCGGCCAGCCCGGGATATTGGGTCGATATTGATAATGCGGAACCCTGCTTAGTGCAGACCTCTCACCCCGGAAACATCCTCCCTACCGCCACCCGCACCGGACGCATATACGGCGGCTTCCCGGGAGCGTCGGTCGGCCAGGCCGAATCCGTGGGCGATTTCAGCAGTGACGGGCTGGAAGATTTCCTGATCGGCAGTCCGCTCACCAATCAGGGTGCCGGGGCCTGCTTCATAGTACTCGGCCGCCACCGCGAACTGATGGAGTTCTCCGAGTTGCCGATCGAGGAACTGGGGATACCCATGTATTCCTCTGACCCGCTCGGCCAGCGCGTCCTGGATGGCATTCGGGTGGTCGGGGCACGCGGCGAAAGACTCGGACAAGCCCAGAGCCGGGCCGGCGACTTCAACGGCGACGGCATCGATGACGTTATTATCGGCTCCCCGCTGGTCAACAACCGCCAGGGCGGGGCCGCAGTCTTCTTCGGCAGCCGCACCGTCGTCAATCTGACCGAAACAGAGATCCCCTTCGACGAACTGGCCTCGCGAAAGCTCGGCGTGATCTTCGTCGGAGAACGGGAAGGCGACCTGGCCGGGGCACGGGTGTCACCCGCGGGCGATGTGGACGGCGACGGAAACGACGACATCCTGATCTCCGCCCCGAATCGGTCCGTCCAACTGGACCTCGACCAGGATGGGTACGCCGAGATCGACCGGGAGAACTGCGGCGTGGTGTATCTGATTTACGGTTCACCCGACCTGGCCAACCGTCGCAGCCGCTTGGACGATGGAACTTATACTGAACGCGGTCGGCTCTTGCTGCGGGACGTCGGTACCGAAACTCTCCCGGGAATTGTCTTTATCGGACGTCACAGCCGCGACCACCTGGGCGGGGGGCTTGGCGAGCAGGGCGATCGAAGCCGCGGAATCGCTTCGGCCGGGGACGTCGATGGTGACGGCCGCGGCGACATCCTGCTCAGCTCGGTCTCAGCTTCGCCCCGGGACCGGGCGGCGGCCGGCGAAGCCTACTTGATATACGGCACTGGAGACGGTGACTAGCCCCCGTTGACACGGATCATGACCATGCAATCCTCGTGGCTTCGGCTTCTGACGCTGGCGACCACCGGATCGCTCCTGATTGGATCCGCCTGCGTACCCGGAACGGTTATTCGAGACCCGTTCCTGACTTACAGCGAAGAGTACGGCGTGGCCGGCCGGCAGGCCACCACCGAAGGCGGTCAGCCGGCTGGTACGGAAGTCGAGGAGTTCTTCCGCCTCCCCACCACCCTGACCTTCATCAACAACCACACCGAGGCCGTCCTGGAAACTTCGTTCGTGGCCTGGGTCGAGCTTGGCAGCATTCGTTCGGCGGGTCAGCAGGACGCGCTTCTGCGCGGCGGGTTCAAGCAGTTGACCAGCGAAGTCAGGCTGGGGACCGCCTACACGCTGCCGGTGGGCACGTTCGTCTATGGCGGACCGGGAATGGCCGGGGCCACGCCCGTGCGGCTGGCGCCGGCTCAGACCGGCGAGCAGGCCGCACCCACCTCCGTCGCTTTCGACCTGATCACCCCGGACTGCATCCTGGTATTCGTGCAACCGCCGGTCTCCTGCGAAAGTGCCGCGTTCACTTTTTCCGATCCGGCTACCGGGCAGGTGCTGTCCGGAAGCTCGGCGGCGGGAGGCGGTTATAAGACGTTGGCACAAGTCGACGTATACGAGTGCTCCCCGCTGCGACCCGGATTGTTTTTCAGCGCGGCGGGAGGCGTACTGCGCCCGAACGAGTTCCGCGAAGGCGACCCGATCACGTTTACGTTCAACGCGGGTTCAACTGCGGACGGAGCCTTCGCGGTGGTCACCATCGGGGCGAGCTGACCCGGGCCGGCAGCGGCCCGCAACGGCTTGCGACCGCGCCGGAACCCTGGTGAACAGCTATAATGAGTATGGACGACTTATGGAGCTGAAAGCGATGGTCCGCTCTGCATTTCTCAGGGTGCCGGTTCGGGCGGCAGGTATGGTCGCGTGTCTGGCCGGTGGCGTGATGTTGTGCCCGGCGCAGGAAGGCGAGTTTCCGCCCGTCATCGTGGGTCTGAAGCTGTGTCTGACGCCCTGTCAATTTGACGCCGCTCAGCCCGGCGGGTTCGATGCCAGCCAGCCGGAGTGGGACCCCGATGTCGATGGGCCGCTGCGCGAGGGCGATACCCTTTACGTCTGTTTGCGGGTGCTGGATCTGGACTTCACCAGCGAGGAAGTCCAGGACGATCCAAACAGCACCGAGCAGACCATTCAGTTGACGATGCAGTCCACTTGGTGGCCTTACAGGCGAGGGACGGTTACCTATGGTCCCCAGCCGCCGGGGGTGCCCAGCGACAAGATCGGCGAATTCGGGGATGTCGAATTCGAAACGCCCGGCTTCAATTTCGGCTTCTACACCGGCTACCCCCCGACCGATGGCAGCGACACGACCAGCGTTCAGCTCGAGTTTATCGTCCCGGAATTCACGGGCGCCAACCAGGCCCGGTTAAAGGGTTATATCAACTACGATGTCCGGTGGAGCGTCAGGGTAACGGTCCGAAATCCGGGTCAGAACGTTGAAGACCTCGAGCCGGACTCCGTAGTTTTCTGGGTTTATGCCATCGAGAACCCGACTTTAGCGCCCGGCAACCCGCCGCCTTCCGCGGATGCCGGCCCAGATCAGACCGTGGGCCTGGGGCCGGACGGTACGGTTACCGTCTGCCTGGATGGCAGCCTCTCGCTCGACCGGTCTAACGTCGGCTTCTCGCCGTTCGATCCGGAGGTTTTCGACAAGGACATGTTGCGTTACACCTGGGAATGGGTCAGCGGACCAGAACGAGTGGACCCCGAACCCGACCCCCAGGCTCCTTCGAACCTGGCCTTCGGGCAGTGGCCGATCGCCTATGTCACCTTGAGCCTGACGACCACGCCGGATAATCCCTACGTTTACCGTCTGCTGGTCGAGGACGGCGTGAACAGTCCGCCTTCGGTGGACAGCATGCGGATCTGGGTCGAATCGACTCCCCCGGTCAATGAACCTCCCCGGGCGGTGATTACCTGCGACGGCCAGGATGTGTCCGGGAAGACGGTTACCAAGCGGGTCGGCGAACGGATCACCCTCAGTGCGGCGACCTCCAGCGACCCGGATGACGATTCCCTGATCTACCGCTGGCGGCAGACCGACGAACTGGGCGCCGATCTGCCCAGCGACCTGCTGCTCAAGTCCTTCCAGCCGCTGGAAGGGACAGACTCGGAGCAAGTCTCCTGGGTGGCGACCGCGGCGGGGACCTACTACTTCTCGCTGCTGGTAACGGATGTACCCCGTCCGGGCTTGAATGCCAAGAGCAGTCGCGCGCGGGTGACGGTAGTGGTTGAAGAAGCGGCGGGGGGCAGTAGCGCCGCTGCACGCCAGAACGCCGATGCCAACGACTCCACCGTCAAGGGCGAGCAGTCCACCGAGGGTGACGCCGGGCCAACTGGACCGAGTGCTTGTGGCGGCAGCTCACTGCTTCCGTTGGCGGCGGTGCCGCTCCTGGTGCGGTTCACCCGCTGCCGGCGCCGCTGACCCGCTCGCAGTGGGACAGAGGGAACACCCTTGCTTTCGGCGCCAGGCCGCGCTCGTCTGGCCTGGCCGACGGTCGGGGACCAGGAATGTGCTTTCCTGGCCGGGGGTCGTCAGGAGTGACGCGTTTCAGTGGAGCAGGCCGCAAGTTCGTCCTTGGGCCGGTGCTTCCAACGCCGGTGGACCCATAAGTACTGCTCCGGCCAGCGGCGGATGGCGTCCTCCAACGCGCTGGAGAAGGCCTGGGTAATCCACAGCAGGGGATCGTCCCGCTGCTCCCACTCTGAGGGGTAAATGATGCGCTGGACCGCTATCCGGTAGTGAAAGCCGGGCCGGGTGCGGACCGCGTGGCCCACGATGATCGGAACCCGCTTCTGGATGGCCAGCAGGCCGATCGACTTGTAGGTGGACGCCTTTCGGCCGAAGAACTCGACGAACAGGCCCTTTTGGCCGGCGTCCTGGTCGGCGATGAAGCATAGTGGTTGTCCGCGGTCGAGGACCTCGCCCGCTACCTTGCTGACGCCCCGCTTGTACAGCAGCGACAGCCCACCGGCCCGGCGAGACCGCTCCAGGTACCGGTTGATCAGCGGGTTATCCACCGGTCGCATCACCGCCGTCAGGGGGATGCCCAGGCGACAGATGGTGTAGCCCAGCAGCTCATAGTTGCCGAAATGGCCGGTGAGCAGGATCGCGCCGCGGCCGAGCAATAGCTCACGCAGGGCCGGCCCCAGCCGGTCCAGCTCGACCGCCTTGGCCCAGGACCATTCGGAGACCAGTCTGGGCGTCATCACCAGTTCGACCAGGTATATCTGGGCGAAGTGCTCGAAAGAGCGCTGAGCTATCTGGACGAGCCGCCGTTGGTCGCAGGATTGGCCCAGGGCCGGCCTCAGGTTGTCCAGTGCCCGATCGCGATGTCGTTTCATCGCGGCCCACCAGACGCGGCCCATCAGCCGGGCGGTACGGAGGTTCATCTCGATCGGGAAGCAGCCGATAATCAGTGCCCACAGGCGCAAAGCCAGGTATTCGCCGACTCGGCGCAGCGCGATTGCCAGGCTGGGAGCCTCGGTCCAGGCCAGCAGGTGATCGGTCCACCTGGTTTTCATTGCTGGGC
>Ga0136652_1001179_pt1 | contig 11431 bp, 8 predicted proteins | sample ConPoolayeEmetaG_FD_94864 | JGI IMG/M metagenome (GOLD analysis project Ga0136652, IMG submission 94864) | Hot spring microbial mat communities from California, USA to study Microbial Dark Matter (Phase II) - Cone Pool mat layer E metaG... ...
AGCATAAATTGAAGGGGGTTGATTTTCTTTCGAGTAATCGTATAAAGGTGTCAATTCATAGGCAATTGTCTGAATTTTTAAGTCCTTTGCATTGGTTTTCTGAATTGCTTCAATTATTTGTTTTGAAATTTGACTATTTGTGCTTACTGCTTCTTGTGTAGTTGGTTTTTCTATTATTACTGATATATTAATAAATGTTTCATCAGGGAGTGTTGTTACTTTGCCTTGGCCAGTAACTGCTATTGTATTTTGAATAATTTTTTCTTGTGCTTGATAAGTATTTTTAGTACTTATTCCAGGAAATTTGGGTCTTATACAACTTGTCAAAAAAAACATTGTTAGAAAAAAAACAATTGTAGTAATTACCGATAATGCTTTAATAGTAGTTTTAGTATTTTTCATAATTTCTCCTTATCTATATTAATAACTTTGATATTACTATTTATGATTTTTAATTATATAATTTATATAAAATAAGTTCGATTGATAATTTAATAAATATAAGGTGTTTATAAATATTAGATATTCATTAAAATGTTTATTTAAATATGTTGAATAAAATTATTAAATGAAAAAATATCCATGTTATTGTAATTTTAAATAAGATATTTTATTTATTAGAATGATTTAAAATTGTTTTAAAAAAGTATACAATCTAGAAAATAGATAAATTTTTTTTATTATAATTTAATAAAATTTAATTTAACAAAATATAATAAACGTATAATAAACGGCTACTAGTCAAATATTTTGCCACAAGGCACAAATATTTAAAGTTGTATTAAAAAAGGAAGAATAATGATATTAAAATTTTTAGAAAAAATTCAAAGAACTAGTGATTGTTATTCTTTTATTTTTCAGCCTGAAAAACCAATTACATGGTTGGCTGGACAATATATGCAATTTACTATAGAGCATGAAAATCCTGATGATAGAGGTACAAGCAGGTATTTTACAATTTCATCTGCTCCTTTTGAAAATAATATTATGATTACAACTAGAATTGATTTTGAAAATTCAAGCACATTTAAAAAAGCGCTATTTTCTTTAGAAAAAAATCAGAGTATTTCTGCGCTTTTGCCACAGGGAGATTTTATTATTAATAATTTTGAAAAAAGTTATGTATTAATAGCAGGTGGAATTGGAATAACACCTTATAGGTCAATTTTACTTGACTTAGAATTTAATAATAAAATTAAGGATTTAGAAATATTCTTACTTTATAGCAATAAAAATAATGAAATAGTTTTTAAGGATGATTTTGATGAACTTGCAAATAAATACAGCACTTTTAAGGTTAGATATATAATAAGCCCTGAAAGATGTAATTTAGATTTAATAAAAATTGCAATACCTTTCTATAATCAAAGAATATTTTACATATCAGGTCCACCTGGCATGGTTAAAGCTATTGAAGAAGAGCTAATTTCCGATGGTTTTTCTGAAGAGAGTATTAAGCTTGATTATTTTCCTGGTTATTAAATGATAGTATAATTAATAATAATATAATTTATATAATTAATGATAGTGTAATTAATTAAATTAACAGCCAAAATGTCATAACGTCATTTTTATCTTTTTCGTGACATAGTTTTTGGAGCATAGTTCATTTAACAGTTACTTTTTTTTTCTGCATTTCATGTTTTGTTCTAGTATAATTAATATTAAAAATTAATAATAGATTAATAGTGGCAATTATCAATATTAACTATATATTAATTAAGGTAATTGTGAGCGCAGCTAATATTCAATAACAAAAAAGTTAATTTTAATATAACTTATACTACTTTCACTATCTTTAATATAAAGAATAATAAAAGATAAAAGGAAAATGATTTAAAAATGTCAGATATAAATCTTCTTAAATTTATCAAAGATAATTTAACTTTAGAAAAATATTCAAGATTTAGATTTTTTGCTTTAAAGGACAAATATAGGGTTTGGAAATATACATTTGAGGAAATCTATTTTGCTGCTTTGCATTTTAGTTTATATCTGAAAGATAAAGGTATTTCTGAGAATGATAAGGTAATAATAAAAGGTCGAAATAGCCCAGAGTGGGTAATTTCATTTATTAGTATTCTTCTTTGTGACGCAGTAGTAGTACCTCTAGATATTAAGACTACTTCAGATTTTGATCAAAAAGTTTTTAATAAAGTAAAGGCAAAAGCTGTAATTCTCGATGATATTGACAAACAAGAGACAGAAGGCTTTTTTAGCAAAGCAGACGTTTTAAAATTTTATTTTGACCAAATAAATTACTTATCAGGCAAATCTATTTTTAGTAATTTTTCTGTTTCTTCAAACGCTGATAATAATTACAAAATTTTAGATAATTACAAAATCTATAATTTTAAGAATTCTCTTTCTAAAAGTTCTCAGCATCCTATTAAAAGTTTTATTAATAAAGATATAAATAATGATATCAATGGAAATGCACAAAGTGAATATGAACAATTTGAGCAATTAGAAGAATCTAAAGAAAGATTGGCTGAAATAATATTTACCTCTGGTACAACTTCAGAACCAAAGGGAGTAATGATTACTTATAAAAATATTGAAGCAAACCTAAAAGCAATTATACCAGTCATGCAAAAATACAATAAAATATTTAGGTTTATGATAAATCCAAAAATTCTTTCTGTGGTGCCTTTAAGCCACATGTATGGTCAGTTAATTGGCATTTTTACACCGTTAATGTTGAAATCATCAGTAATTTTTACCCAAAAAATATCACCGTCTCACATTTTAAATATAATAAAGGAACAAAAAATTTGGATTTTAGGCACATTACCTAAAATTCTAGAGATGATAAAAGATTATTTAATTAATAATTATAAACTTGATGATTATAAATTTATTAATAAATATAATAAACTGAAAAATAAAAAGTGGCAGTTAAGATTTTTATCGTTTTTAAACTTACATTTTAAAATAGGTTTTAGACTTGTTGCGATAATGGTGGGGGGAGCTGCGCTAGACCCTTCTGTTGAAGAATTTTTTAGAACAATTTCTTATTCAATATTTCAAGGCTATGGGTTAACAGAGACTGCTCCACTGATTACTCTCTCAGACCCAATAGGGGGAGCTGCTGGGTCTATTGGAAAAGTTTTACCGGGCCAGGAAATTAAAATAATCAATAACGAAGTTTATGTTCGTGGTGATAACGTAAGTGCAGGTTATTTTGAAGATTATGAGCAAACAAAAAAATCTTTTATTGATGGTTGGTTTAAAACTGGTGACTTAGTAGAAATTGATAAAAATGGCAATGTTTATTTTAAAGGCAGAAAAGATGACGTAATAGTAAGACCTGATGGATTAAATATTTACCCAAAAGATATAGAAGTAGTTTTAAAGTCATACCCAGATGTAAAAGATTGTGCTGTTGTTGCAATAAAACAGAACGGTAAAATTTCTTTAATAGCAGTATTAATATTAAAAAGCAATGCTAAATCTAATGCTGAAGAGATAATTCAAAATGTTAATAAGAAATTAAATGTATATCAAAAACTTTCAGGCTATTTTCTTTGGCAGTATGAAGACTTTCCAAGAACTCCCACAATGAAAGTTAAAAAAAATATTTTAGTAGATAATATAATAAAAAGCGGATATCTTAAACAAAAGATATCTAATTATGAACAAAGGGGATATGATTACACAACAGCAATTATTGGTGATAAAATAAAAAGCACTCATAAAGATACCAGTATAATTGTATCTTTAATTAGTAAAGTAAAAAAAATCCCTATAAATAATATAAATAAAATTAAATCAAATGCTAAGCTTGAGGAGGATATTGGACTTGATTCATTGGATTTAATAGAGCTTACATCGCGAATTGAGGAAAAATACAATATAAAAATAGATGATACTTTACTAACTAGAGAAACAACTTTAGAACAACTTGAAAATATTATCAGTAAACCTCAAAAAGAGGCAGCAAAAATACCTTTTTATAACTTTCCGTATTGGTTTGTAGTAAGAATATTAAGAACAGCTTTTCAATATTTTTTGTATCCTTTTATTTCTATGCTTTATATAAAAAAAGTAATAGGAAAAGAAATTTTTAAAAAAATAAAGGAGTATAAAGGTCCTGTTGTTTTTGCTGCAAATCATACAAGTAACCTTGATGCATTTGTAATTTTATACTCTTTGCCTTTATGGATACGAATGAAAGTTACAGCTCTAATGTCGATAGAGCATCATTTTTATCATTTTTTTTATAAAAAAGGACCAAAAATATTAAGGCTTATTGAGGCGCTAGGTTTTTATTTGCTTGTTAATTTAGCTGTAAATGCAACTCCATTATCAAGAACACATGGGTTTGTTCAGACATTAGAAAATGTGGGAAAACTTTTAGACAGAGGTTTTAATATTTTAATTTTTCCCGAAGGTGGAGTTACAACCGATGGGCAGATTAAAAAATTTGAAAGCGGCATAGGTATTATTGCTGTTGATATGAAAGTTCCAATAGTTCCTGTTAAGATAGAAGGGCTGTATAATATTTTAAGAAATGGGATTTTGCCGTGGGGTCATTTACCTAAGTTGCCAAAGGTTAAAGTGATATTCGGAGAACCATTACTATTTAATAAAAAAAATTATTTACAAGTTGCAAAAGAACTTGAAGAAATTATAAAATATAAGCTATAATTTTATAAAATTAATAATAAAAATAATAAGGTAAAAAAAATTTAATAGAAAGGAATGAAATGACAAAAAAATTACAAATTTATAAATGCGAAGTATGCGGTAATATTGTTGAAATGCTGCATGAAGGAAAAGGACAAATGTTTTGCTGTAATGAACCTATGAAGCTTTATGAAGAAAATACAGTTGATGCTGCTGTAGAAAAACATGTGCCTGTTATAAGTGAAGCTGATGGGGGGATAAAAGTTAAGGTTGGCAGCATAGCCCATCCAATGGAAGATTCGCATTATATTGAGTGGGTCGAGATAATTGATGGTGAAAAAACTTGTAGAGTGTTTTTAAAACCTGGCCAGCAACCTGAAGCTGAATTTAAGTGTATAAATAAAAATGTAATTGCAAGAGAATATTGCAACCTTCATGGATTATGGAAAAGCTAAAATTTAGTTTTTTTATTTTATGAAGGTTTTTTGCAGAAAGGTGGTTTTATAAGTGAATAATTTAATGGTTGCAAATGATGTTTATTATGTTGGAGCAAATGACTCTGAAAGAAGAATTTTCGATCAATTAATTCCTTTGCCAGATGGAACAACCTATAATTCATATATCATAAAAGGAAGCCAAAAAACAGCACTTATAGATACAGTGGACCCAACCAAGAAGCAGGTTCTTATTGATAATCTAAAAAAGTTAAATATTACTAAAATAGACTTTATTGTTGCTCATCATGGAGAACAGGACCATTCTGGTTGCATTTCTGATGTACTTAACTATTACCCTATGGCAAAGGTAGTTACAAACCAAAAGTGTAAAACTGAATTAATGGATTTGCTTTTAATTAAAGATGAAAAATTTTTTGTAATAGAAGATGGTCAAGAGATATCTCTTGGAAACAAGACTCTAAAATTTCTTTTTACTCCATGGGTTCACTGGCCTGAGACATTTGTTACTTTAGATATCGAAGATAAAGTTTTATTTACATGCGACTTTCTTGGTTCTCATTTTTCATTTAATTCCCAAGAAGGCTTGTTTACTAATGATAAAGATGTAATTTATGAGCCAGCAAAAAGATACTATGCCGAGATAATGAGCCCATTTAGGAATAATATTAGAAAGAATATTGACATAGTTGAAAGTTTAAATTTTGATATAATTGCACCTAGCCATGGTCCATTATATAATGGCAAAGATTTTATTAAATTTATAATAAATTGTTACAAAGAATGGTCTTCTGAGGAAGTAAAAAATAAGGTTTTAATTACATATGTATCAATGCATGGTAGTACTGAGAAAATTATTGAGTATTTTACCCAATCGCTTCTTAAGAAAGGTGTAATTGTTAAATCATTTGATTTATCTGTTGCAGATGTTGGTGAGATAGCAATGGAACTCTTAGATTCTGCAACTGCTGTTATTGGTACTCCTACTGTATTAACAGGTCCTCATCCAAGTGCAGTATTTGCTGCATACCTTATAAGAGCTTTAAGGCCAAAAACAAAATTCCTTACTGTTATTGGTTCTTATGGCTGGGGCGGAAAAATTATAGATTTTTTAACAAATATGTTCTCAAATTTAAAAGCAGAAATTTTAGATCCTGTTTTAGTTAAAGGTTACCCAAAAGATAAAGATTTTGATTTATTAGATGAACTTGCAGACAAGATAGCCAGAAAGCATAAAGCATTAAATTAAGGTTTAAAAAATTTAGAATATCAAAGTTTTAAAAATTTAACAGAAGGTTGTTAAAAAGATTTACAGTAAAATAACAAAACAAGAACTTGACAAATTATATAATTATTACAATGATAGAAAATTTGTCCACCCAGACCCGTTAGAGTTTTTATATAACTATAAAGAAGAGGAAGATATAGAAGTTATTGGGCTAATAGCTTCATCTCTTGCATACGGACAAGTAAAACAAATATTAAAAAGCGTTGGTTTTATATTGGAAAAACTTGGTAAAAAACCATCTAATTTTTTAAGAAATTCAGATAAAAATGATTTAAGTAAATTATTTTCTGATTTTAAACATAGGTTTACAAATGAAATTGAAATTGTAAGTTTTTTAAAAAATATTGGAGCTGTACTGGTAAAATATGGGAGTTTGTATAATTGTTTTTTAAAGAATTATGATAATCGGCAAGGAATTTTACCAGCTTTATTATTTTTTATTAATGAGTTAAGACTCGGTGACTGTAAATGCTATAATAGCTTAATTCCCTTTCCAACTGGAAAATGTGCATATAAAAGACTTAATCTTTATTTAAGATGGATGGTTCGACATGATAATATTGATATTGGAATATGGAAAGAAATATCACCATCAAATTTAATTATTCCTCTTGATGTCCACATGCATAGAATTGCAAAAGATTTGCAATTAACAACAAGGAATCAAGCTGATTTAAAAACCGCTATTGAAATTACTGAAGAATTCAAAAAATTTGATCCAGATGATCCTGTAAAATATGATTTTGCTTTAACTAGACTGCCAATTCTTAAAAGAAATATGTTTTAAAAAATTTTTAAAAATAATAAAATGTTTTAAAATAAATCAAGAAGAATAAGCAAGGTAAAAAAATCAGGTAAATGTATAAATGTTATTATTAATAGCTAAAAGAATCTAAAATTTTAATAAAATTTATTTAATGTATATATTTTTTGATAAACTAAATTATAAAAAGCTAAATTATAATAAACTAAAAATTAAACAATAAATTAAGAAATTAAGTTAAAAAGTTAAACTAAAATAAAATAATAAATTACCAATAATTAGGAGAATAGGAGAGAATTATGCAAAAAGATATCAAATCTAAAGTTAAAAAACTGGGTGTTGTTAGTTTAAAATTTAAATGGAAATATGCTGCGTTGTTTATAACCATTGTATTGCTCTTAGCAGTTATTTCTCCTTCATTTATTATTGCAGGCAATAATTCTCAAGTTGAGGCATTTGTTTCAAGATTTTATCAGCTTTGTTTAAACAGGCAGCCTGATACTGCAGGACTAAATTCATGGGTACAGGACTTGCTTGCAGGCAGAAAAACTGGAGCTGATGTTGCTAAAGGATTTATTTTTAGCAAAGAATTTACTGATAAAAATTATGATAATGCTACATTTGTAACAATATTATATAGAGCTTTTTTTGATAGAGAACCAGATAGCAGAGGATTTAATGCTTGGGTAGATAGATTGAATAAGGGAACAACTAGACAAGTGGTTGTTGATGGATTTGCTAAATCACAGGAATTTATTGAGCTTTGTGCAATGTATGCAATAATACCTTATTCTGGATATCAAGGTGCCTCCGCAGCAGTGTCAACTGGTTATACAGCAGGTGGTGGTATTTCAGGGAGCGCTTCAGGTTTTGCATCAGGAAATAAGGTTAATTTTATTATTTGGGGTGATGACAGCGGAATGGGAAGGCCTGGTGGAAGAGTAAATGGAAGGACCGATATGAATATTTTTGTTCACCTAAACCTTGATACAAAAAAAGCAATTCTGGTTCCAATTCCAAGAGATACATGGACAAATATTCCTGGAAGAAGCAGTAAAACGAAAATAAATGGTGCACATGCAATTGGTGGTAATTCTTTAGCAAAAGCAACTTTCGAACAATTTACAGGTATTCCTATAGATTTTTATGTAATTACAGATTTTGATGGTTTTATACCTTTAATTAACTATCTTGGGGGTGTGACAGTTAGAGTAGAGGAAAACATTGCAGATGGTTTTTCAAATTGTTATTTAAATGCAGGAACACATACTTTAAATGGTGAACAGGCACTGGCTTTATGCAGAGCAAGAAAAGGAAGGACTCTGTATGGTGGCGGGGCTTATGCTAGGGAAACACAGGCTGCAATGTTACTAATTGATTTGCTTATGCAAAAAAAAGGCATGGTAAATTCTGGGAATTTAGCAAGCTTTTTAAATGGAATTAGCCAGTTTGTTTGGTCAAATATTTCGCTTGAACAGGCTGCAAAAATTTTACCTGTTTTATTATCGATGAGTTATTCAGATGTTTCAATACAAAAATTTAATAGCTGGCCACAAACATTTGGCAAGGCATCTGCTGTTGGTTATAACGAAGCTGAAAAGAATGCATTTTTTGCAAATATAGCAGCGCAGTAATTTATTAATATGTTAACAATTTAAATAACCTGTTAAGTATATTATGAGGGATGTAAAACTTGCTTGGATTAAACGAAAGGTTAAAGGATCTTTATTTGCATGGTAAAAGTATAAATGTTGGAATAGTGGGCCTTGGTCAGATGGGACTTTCGCTTGTTTCACACTTAAAAGATTTAAAAGGTTTTAATGTGTGTGCTGTTGCTGATAAAAATTTAAAAAAAATAAATCTTCTTTATGAAATATTTCCTTTAAAAGAAAAAGAAATTTATACTTTTAATGACAATGATAATAACAATGACAATGTTTATGATGATATTAGCAGAAATACTAATTTAAATACAATTCAATTTAAAAGTATTGATAATTTAAATTTAGCATTACTTGATGATAGCTCAAAAGATATTAGTTATTTTTTAGACTTTAATGAAGAAAAAATAAAGAAAATAAATTTAGCAGCAGAAAATGGAAAGATCATATTTACGAATAATTTTTATGTTTTTCCGTTTATTAATAAGCTGGATATTGTAGTTGATGCAACTGGATATCCTGAAGTAGGAGCTGAAATAGCATTTATATCATTATTAGGTGGCAAAGATCTTGTTACGTTAAATGTTGAAACAGATGTAACTATAGGTCCTTTATTAAAAAAAATAGCCTTGTCAAGAGACCTAGTTTACACTTTATCAGCAGGTGATGAACCTGCTGTTTTAAAGGAACTTTATGATTTTACGGATGCACTGGGATTTAAAATAGTCTGTGCAGGTAAAGGTAAGAATAATCCCTTAAATTTTCACGCAAATCCTGACACAATTTTAGAATATGCCCTTTCTAAAGGTACTAGTACAAAAATGATGACTTCTTTTGTTGATGGGACAAAATCTATGGTTGAAATGGCATGTTTATCAAATGCAACTGGGCTAATTCCAGATTGCCGGGGTATGCATGGTCCAAAAGTTAATATTGCTGATTTACTTTCAACATTTTGTCTCAAAGCAAATGGCGGGATTTTAGATAAGGAAGGTGTGGTTGATTTTGTAATTGGTGATTTGGCACCTGGGGTATTTTTAATTTATAAATCAGAAAATAAACATGTGCAAGATGTAATTAAATATCTTAATCTTGGTAATGGACCTAACTATTTAATTTACAAGCCCTACCATTTAACAAGCATTGAAACTCCACTATCAATTGCTCTTGCTTATTTTGAAAGACAACCTTGGATTGTGCCAAAAGATGGCGGATTAGTTTCTGAGATTATAACATTAGCTAAAAAAGATTTAAAAGCAGGTGATATTATTGATGGCATTGGAGGTTATACTGTATACGGATTAATAGAAGTTTATAAAGAAGCAAAAAATTTGGGTTGTCTTCCAATTGGTTTATCAAGCGGGTGTGTTTTGAAAAAAAATAAAAGTAGAGACAGCATAATTTTATTTGATGATGTTGAGTTTCCTAATAAGGAAAAATCATTGATTTTAAAATTAAGAGAAATTCAGGATAAAGAAATTCAAGGTTTAAATAAATGATTAGAAATGATTATTTTGTTGATAGTATGTTTATAGTATGTTTATAGTATGGTAATATTATTAGGCTAATTTATGAAGAGATTTAAATATGGATAAAAATAATGAAGATAAGGATCTTCTTAATTTAATAAAAGAAAACATTGAAAATGAACCTTATGCAAAACTTTTTGGTATAAAAGTGCTTGAGCTTTTACCTGGCTATTCATTAGTTAAGGTAGATGTTAAAAAAGAATACAACAATATTTTTGGCATTGCTCACGGTGGTTTAGTTTTTTCAATTTTAGATGTTGCTTTTGGTTCAGCTGCTAATTCATATGGCACAGTAGCTGTTGCTTTAAATGTTAATATAAGTTATATTAAACCAGCAAAGGAAGGCGATTCTCTTAGAGCTCAAGCAGACGAAATTGCCCGCAGTAAAAAAACGGCGGTATTTTTTATTGTTGTAAAAAATCAGGAGGATGAAATTATAGCCACAGCTCAGGCTGTAGCATATCTTAAAAAAGATAAACTGCCATTTTTAATTGATAAGTAAGATTAAAATATAAATTTTTTATCAATAAGTATAAATAATATAAATATCTGAATTTATTTTAACTTATTTTAATTTATTTGATTTTAGTTTTTTATTTTATATAAAATATTTAATATTTAATTGAACTATTTACTATTTAATATTTAACTTATTTCAATAATTAACTTATCTAACTCATTGAACCTTAGATAAAGCTTTTTAATTTTTTATGAATAAGGACTTAAAAGAAAAAAAATTAAATTTTATTTATAGCCCAGAGCTTTACGATTTTCAGGTAAACTGGAATGCAAGATTAGCTAAAGAAGAAGCTTTTTTTAAAAAAATTATCGCTGAAAGAAATATAAAAAAAATTTTAGATGTAGGCTGTGGAACTGGCCATCATTTACAATTTTTTTATGATAAAATACTCGAATTACAATCTCAAAAACAAATTCAAAATCAGATAAATGTTCAACAACAAATACAATCTCAACCACAAATGCAATCTCAGCCACAAATACAATCTCAACCACAAATGCAATCTCAAAAACAAATACAAATTCAACAGCAGATAAAGCCACAACAAGAATTAAAGCCCCGACAAAATGAACCAAATTTTAAAGAG
>Ga0136652_1001180_pt1 | contig 11431 bp, 10 predicted proteins | sample ConPoolayeEmetaG_FD_94864 | JGI IMG/M metagenome (GOLD analysis project Ga0136652, IMG submission 94864) | Hot spring microbial mat communities from California, USA to study Microbial Dark Matter (Phase II) - Cone Pool mat layer E metaG... ...
GTCTTACCTCTATTCCCCTTTTTTTTGCAATCTTGGCCGCCCCCGAAGGTTCGGCGCCGTAAACTTCCCAGCCTTTCTTTTTAAGAAGGTCCAAAAGGATTCCGGTCGAGCATCCTACTTCCAGCGCCCTACCCGGTCTGGGGAAGAATTTTTCTATTATCGAGACCCTCTTTAAAAAAATGTTTTCGAAGTGTTTCTCAAGTTTTTCGTAATCTTTATCTCGATGGTAATTTTGATAGGAGGTTGCTTGTTCTTTTTCGGTTTTAACCAGACCGCAATCCTTGCACTTTTTCAGCGTCTGGCCAGCCACGCAAAAAAGCTTTTGAAAATTCTCTCGTTGACATAAAACGCAGGGTGCCATGTGCTAATACCCAGCTTTCCCTTGCCAAATTCTCCTTTTTATTTTTCTTAAGGGAGTTTCCAAAAGCGCCCGTAGGTAAAAGGCAAGCGGCATTCTTTTCCAGGGTGAAGGTACAAAATCTGGTCTTTTCCTAAAAAACACTTCAGGGTAATAAAAATCCCTCGGAAAAGGATCGCCTAACTCGTGTTTAATTTTTTGCGACCGCTTGATAACTTTTTTTTCGTCTTCAATCGTCCCAGCGCGAGGTAGGTGCGAAAAATGCATATAGGGAGCGTCGACAAAAATAATCTTATCTGGTGCTCTGTCTTGAATCATTTTCCCTTCCTTATCGGTCCAGCCCCAAGTTCCATGGGGATTCGAAGAAGACAGACCGGGAATTTTTCTATTGATAGCCCTAAGTGCATAGTGACCCATTCTCCCTGCCAGTTTATACTTTCCGGCCGCTTTTTCCTGCCGATGGTATATATCTCCAATCGAATAAATCATCGGGACAACAATTGATTCAATCTCGTTTCCTCGTTCGTTGATAACCTTGATTACCTTTCTTATTGATTCCTCCCACCAAACTTCGTCCCCATCGACCATTAAAAACCAGTCGGCTGCCGTTTTCTCCAGCATTTCATTTCTAACGCGGGCAAACTCATCGGCAGAAGATATTTTCAGGTGGCGGAAATGAATTTTTTGAGGATATCTATTCCGTATTTCATTGCATATCTTCACGGTGTTATCGGTGCTGCCTGTGTCCCAAAGAAGAACTTTATCGACATGGCCAACCACGCTTGAAACAGCGTACCAAAGATACCGTTCTTCGTTTTTGACCAAGGTGTGAACCCAAATTTGCATATTAAATTCAATCCCCAAACTCAAAATCCTAAACTCAAAACAATCCTAAAATTCAAATTTGAAATTATTTTGAAATTAGAGTTTTGTTATTTGGATTTGACCAATAATATTTATAGACAATAGCCCAGGTATAAACAGCCAAAATGCTATTCACCACTGCAAAAGTTATGATCGGTCCGAAAACACCAAATTTAGGAATCAAAAAAAGATTCAGAGAAAAAATGGCGGCTAATTGGTAAATAGAAAAAGCTCCTATAAAAACAGGCTTTTTAATCGAGTAAATTATCGCGGTGGATGGAACGGCCGCCAAGACAAAAGGAATCATCGAGGCAGTCAACGCCTGGAATATCGGGACTGCCTCTAAATACTTTTGTCCAAAAAGGAGAAGAATAAAGGGTTTTGCCACCACTATCCAACAAATAATAGCCAAGATTATTCCCCCTGTGGCAAGACTGGCTTTGGCGATGTATTTCTTTTCTTCCTTTTTGTCTCCAAAAGAAGCCAGTCTCGGAGCCAGGGCGGCCGAGAAACTGGAAGACAAGACCGTCACAAAACTTGTTAGCCGAGAGGGAATGGAATAAAGTCCGGTGGCCGTTGCCCCGACCATGGCCGCCAGCATCTGGATATCAAGGCGTCCGGCAACCCCCGAAATAATTCTATTAACTCCTAGCCAGCCTGAAAATTTTACCAAGCGAAAGTATATTTCCTTGGTGGCCTTAGCGAAAAGAAATCCAATCCCTACGAAAGCAAACCCGACAAATATCGAGGCTGCCGCCCCTAAAGCGTAGGAAAGCAGAGCGGAACTTAAAGTCAATCCTCCCAAAAGAATCAAAACTCCAGCCACTAGCGGTCTGACAATGCCGATAGAGCCGGTAACTAAAATCGAGGGAAAAAATTTTTTCTCCGCCTGCAATGCCGGGGTGAACAAACCCTCAAACATGAACCCGAAAGAGATCGCCACTACCCAGTAGGCAACCCTAACATCGTCTGTCGCCAGGAATTTTGACGAAACTTGGCGGGCAAAAATAAAGACAGCGGCCGAGAGGATAATGTAGGCCATAAATCGTAAGAGAAAAGCAGCTTTTATATATGCTCTTTCCTCCTCGATCTTACCTCTGGCGAAAGTTTCGGCTACAAAATTGACCAACCCTCCCGAAAGACCCAGGTCATAAAGAGAATAAAAAATTACGACCAGATTTGAAGCCGCCGAAAAAATACCAAAATCGGAGACGCTAAGGACCCTGGCAACGATTATCGTGAATATAAACCCTAAAAATGCGGAGGCTAAATTTCCAACAAAGAGGATATAAGTATCTTTGGCCGTTTGGGTTCTGATCAATCCAAATGCCTGATTTAAATACTTTCCCACTAGTTGAATTGTAGTCTCTGCGAGGTTTTACCTCAACTTTTTTGTCGGTGGATAAAACCGTAACCTTTCTTTAATAAGAGTTTAGACAGCTCTTTAAGATAATGATATGGACTGTCGAGGAAAATAAGAACAAGCCCCCTTTTAATTTTTCCTCTATTCATCTTCATAAATAGATCGTATTCTTCTATCAGCCGGTGGGGGGAAATGTCGTTTACTATCTCGTAATCGATTTTGTCTTCCCAGTAATATTCAAATTCCTGTTCTCCGCTCCAGCCTGCTATTTGATACCGCGGTGTATAAAGAATCGGATAGTTTTTGGCAATAATCCGCATTTTCTTGCCCTTTTTGTAAAAAAGCCATTTATGATGGGCCGCTCCCGGAACTCTTCTGGCTCCTGTCAGCCAATCGGTAAAATCGACATGGGAGAAAACCAAATCCGAGCCGAAGGAAGGGGTAACAATGTATCCCCTTTTGGCAACCCTTGCCATCTCGTTAATCGCGAGTTCGGGGTTACTCAAATCTTCCAAAGTATGGGTGCAGAGACAAAAATCGAACTCCTTGTTGCCGAACGGCAGTCTTTCCCTCGCAACATCCAGGCGAACGAAGTTTTTGGCAATAAGTTTAGAGGGAGTATATGGAACTTCCTCTGGTCTAAAAATATCAACCAGAGTATCAATTTTAAGTCCCTCGTGCTGTTTCATACTGCCGCCCACATCCAAAATCTTTTCAGAGGATTTGATTTTATATTTCTCAATTATTTGCCTATCTGTCAGCATCTAAATAATAAAACTCTAATTTCAAAACTCTAAATAATCTCAAATAATAAATGCTAAATAAAAATCACTTGCTCTTTTCTACCATAGAACCGAAGATTTTAGTAAGCTCGTACGACTCTTTAATAAGAGTTGCTTGCTTTTTAGCCAGTGCCTCGTCGCTTCCGACTTCACTCAATCTTAACCACAAATGACTTTCTTTCGCTTCTTTCCTACAAATCCTATTCCTGTGCCCAAAATCTTTCTTACTTAAAGACTCGTTTGCTTCTATCCAATTGGCCGCAACGGACCCGGAAGATCTAGAAAGTTGTTTGGTATACTCAATATTCGTAATAGTTTTCGGAAGTTTCTTAACAAAATCTCTGCAATTTTTCGCGAACTTAAAAGTTCTTTCTCCCAAATCATATTTGTTATTTGATTTTCTCATTTGAAATTATTTTGAGTTTAGGATTTTGAGTTTTTCTAACCAATAAGATGGCTTTTCCTTCTTGCCTCTCGTACGTTTCATCCGGAGGAACTCTAAACTCACCGGCAAATTCATAATTCTCGGCAACAAACCTGTCCCATTTGTTTGGGTCTTGCGGGTTCTCAAATATCAGCCGCCATTCCGGACCCATATAATAATTCTCGTCATCCATTAGATAATTAGTAAGAAATATTGCATCAAACGGATTTTGGTCTTCTTTCAAGTTTAACTGTTCGGGTTTTAGGGGATACCAAACCGTCCTTCTTTCGCCATACCAGCTACCCCAAGTATCAAGATTGGTAACAATTACATCATCTTGTTCGGTGTTTTCTTTGAGAATGTAAGAAAGCTGAACATAAACCGGCGGTTTTCCCTTGTTGACTGTTTTGGCTTTGTATCTTGAATCTAGAAAGATAACCCCGAGTGTCTGGCCGACCGCAAAAAAGAAAACTAAGAGTACGGAGACAAGAGTTACGAAAAGTTTTTTTGTCAATTTGAATTTGAAGATTTGGAATTGTTTAGAGTTTAGAATTTTGAAATTGAAAATCTGCCTTACTATCCACACTAAAGTCGCCACTGCAAAAAGGTAGACCAACGGGACAATGGGGTGAAGATATCTGAAAAGAGGAATTGTCAGAGCGGTTGCAAGAAAAGTCAGCACTACCATAAAAATAGTCGCGATTTTAAGAGAATTTTCCAGTTTGTCTTTTCCCCATTTAAAAAGCCCGATTACAAACAGCGCCCAAAGATAAGGAGACATAATTTGAGGAAGAAGGCGATAGAAGTTATAGAGATTGTAGAAGACTTTTTTGAAAAGTTGTACTAAGGATAAAGAAAAAGGATGTGAACCACGAAGCACATCCGAAGATGAAAATCCTAAACCTACTTCGGTAACGGCGTGAGCTGCACGCCCTGTTACTCCATAAAGAAAAAAATTACCAGCCAAGTATTTAGATATCACAAGGTCTGCAACAAACCCTAGGAAGACAATAGCAATAAAGTAAAGTATTACTTTTTGCTTTTTAAAATTCAGGAAAAGCCACAATAATATATAGGTTAGGATAAAAATGAACGCTTGAGGACGGGTAAAGTACATTAAAACAAAAAATAAAAAACTCAAATTTGTAGCCCACTTTTTTCTTAGAATTAATAAAAAGGCGGCTGTTAAAGACTCGAAAGTGAATAATACTTCTGAAGCGCCGCTTACAGCATAATTTAGAAGGCTGGCATTTGACGCGACTGCAGCGGACGCGAGATATCCGACTTGACTACTGTAAAGTTTCTTTCCAAGTAAATACGTCATTAACACCAAAAGGATGTAGAAAAATCCTGAGATTGTAATTACAGCCCAATCAAAAATCCCCAACACACGAAAGGCTAGTAATATAGCATAAGGCATAGTGGGAGGGACCCACCATGCCGGAAATAAAGGTAGCTTAAAATAATTCATATTGGAAAAGCCGAAAAAGATAAATTTGGCTCCATATCCTTTTCCTTGATACAAATTTCTTGCGATATCAGCATTTTTAGCTGCATCCGAAAAAGAGAGATAGGGGAAGTTGCCGGTCATTTTTAAATAAAGAAAGAGGAAAACAAAAGAGAGGCCTATAAGAATTGATAAAACCGAAATGGACTTAAGTAAATTTTTCATTGTTAATCTATCTATTTTATCTTTTTTGGAAGCAAACAAACATATAATTTGCTATATCAGGAAATAAACTGCCGGCTCCAAAAATAAGTCTCGTCAAAAACTCCGATTTCCCAGCAAATCCTATTGGTCCAAGAATAAAGCCCTCTTTAGAGACTGGGAGAAACCCTTGTTTCTTAAGAATTCTCTCGAGCTGGCTGTAGTTATATTCATTTAATGGGGTATAATAGCCTCCCTCTATAGCAGTTTTCTTGCCGAAAAGTCTTGACAGTTTCCACGTAAGTGCATCGCGGTTGCGAGAAGTTATTATTAAAAAACCTCCAGGCTTCATAAGTTTGTAAACTTTTTTCATTACAGTATTTAAATCGTATACGTGTTCGATAAAATTCAGCATTGTTACAACATCGAATTTTTCTTTGGGTTTAAACGACTCAATTGAGTCAACTAAGAATTTCACATTCCGAACTTTGTTCTTGAGCATTGCCTTTTTGATAGCCACCTCTGAAATATCTATTCCTAATATTCTTTGACAATATTTAAATAAAGACCTTTCCAGTCTCCCATCGCCACAACCTATGTCCAACAGTAAGTAATTCTTCTTTGTGTATTTTTTTATTAGTTCCACACTTTTTTGGTAAAGCATTATGTGGGCTTTTGAATCATACGGATTACCGGTCGAAAATAAATTATTGTATGCACGCCTTTCGAATTGTTGTGCTTCAAAAAGATTTTTGAACCTCATAACACTGATTAAGAGGGAAATATTTCAGAAAATTTTACGACGATTAAGCCCTTCTTTTTGAAATTGCGGACTTCTTCAACCGATGGGAAGTGATTAATTGTTTCTTTTTTCGAATCATTAATACATTCTTTAATCACCCCAGACTTTATTCCCTCGAGAGTTTCTTTTATTGCCTCCCCGCCTAATTTTGCAAGAACTTTATTTAGCTCAAACCAACTTTCCCCTCCCTTAATTTTTATTCTTTTTTGGACAAGAATAGGACCACTATCAAATCTTTCTACCATCCAATGAACTGTCACTCCTGTGTGTTTTTCTCCTTTATACATGGCCCAAAAGACGGGTTCCCAACCTTTGTTCTTTGGCAAGAGAGAGGTATGAATATTTAAACAGCCTTTATTAGGTAGAGAAAGGAGCTCATTTTTAAATATTTGTGGACAGGTAACAGACATGACGATATCTGGCTTAATTTTTTTAAGCCAGTTCAAAAATTTCTTTCCGTTTACATCAGATGTGTAGTGTAAGATAGCATTATAATCCCTAGCCATCTTAATTACGGAATAATATCTCTTTGTAAGGCTTGCCGGTAAAAACATGGCCATCTTATATAGAACAAGTTGCAAAACTTTGATAATAAAATCCTTTGGTCCATAGAGTTTGAGTAATTTAAGCAAATATCGGTAATCTCTAGAATTCGGTGGAACACCTTCCATAATTACAATATAAAACTTGTTATCCAGATTGTTCTTTAAAGAGGGTTCGAGGTAAAGAGGGATAAAAATAGGGTCTTCGCGAGTTACAAAAACTATTTTCATAATTTAGACAATCGTTTTAAGCAAACACCTTGCAACATACTCCACTTCTTGTTTCTTAAGCTTAACTCCTGAAGGCAAATTAATTCCGGACGACGCCAATTTTTCCGCAACTCGAAGCTTGATTTTACTCTTGTAAGGTGGGGTCAGGTGCATGGGATAAAAGAATGGCCTTGTCTCAATGCCGTGTCTCTTTAATTTTTCTATCACCTCATCCCTTGTTAATCTTGAATTACTCTTTAAAAGAACCGAGTACATCCAATAAATACTTTTGGCCCATTTTTCTTCAGACTGTAAAACTAGGCTTTTTTCTCCTGCCAAAGCTTCTTTATACCAGCCGGCAATTTGCCTCTTCTTTTCAATAAATTTATCAAGTCTTTCTAATTGTGCCACACCAATCGCTGCTTGGATATTAGTCATGCAATAGTTATATCCAATTTCAGGATGATAATACTTACGTTTTTTACTCATAGCTTGATGTCTTAAATATCGCATGCGGTCGGCGAGCTTTTTACTATTTGTTACAATTATTCCTCCCTCCCCGGTTGTCATTATTTTGTTTCCGAAGAAACTGAAACAACCAAGAGTGCCTAGCCCACCTACTTTTCTACCTTTATATTCTGCTCCGTGAGCTTCAGCGGCATCCTCTATCACGTACAAATTATGTTTTTTGGCAATGGAAATAATGGGACCCATATTGCAAGGGTGTCCATACAAGTGAACCGGTATTATTGCCTTAGTCTTCCGTGTTATTTTTTCTTCAATTAGAAATGGGTCTATATTCCAAGTGAAATCCTCGGAGTCAACAAAAACTGGAATAGCTCCAGTATAGGAAATTGCGTGTACAGTTGAAGCGAATGTAAAACTGGGAACAATTACTTCGTCTCCTTTTCCTATCCCCAAAGAAACTAGAGCCAAATGAAGAGCGGTGGTCCCACTTGTAGTAGCAATGCCATATTTGGCGTCACAGTACTTCGAGAATTTTTCTTCGAACTCGCTAACAAAAGATCCAGCAGAAGATATCCACCCAGTTTTTATACATTGAGTAACGTATTTCAACTCGTTACCAGAAACATCGGGTTCCGCGATTGGTATTATTTTATTTTTCATTCAATAGTTCTAGTATACCCGCGTAAAATTTATCTGCCACCGCATCCCAAGAAAATTTCTCCTCTATTATTCGCCTACCTCTCTTCCCCATTATATTTCTTGTTTCAGGATCTTCTAATAATTCTAATATTTTACTTGCTAGTTTACTATGATTTTTAGGATTGACCAAAAATCCAGCCTCTCCATCTTTGTATTGTTCTTCGCCTTCTGGGCTAGTAATGACCGCTGTCCCGCACGCCATTGCCTCTTTAACGGTTAAATTCATACTCTGGCCAATGCTTGGTTGAACAACAATATCAGAAACGCTCATATACACTGGGAGAAGTTTATAATCAACAAATCCCAAAAATTCTATGTTTTTATAAACTCCCAACCTCTTAGCAAGTCTTATTATGTTTTCTTGGCCCTGTTTATTTGAAAGAGTATGGGTTATTAAAAGAAGAACGTTTGGAACTTTTTTAACCACGAATTTCAACGCCTTTATAAGATGGGGCGTTCCTTTTATCGGAGTAAAATCGGTGCTATGAAACAACAAGAACTTTCCCTGATATTTATTTTCGATACTTAAATTCCTCATTGGCTTAAAAAAGTCTAAAGAAACACCTTCGTATACCACTTTCGAGTTGCCACGACCGTAGCATCTTTTAATCCACTTCTTGTTGTATTCGCTTAATGTTAAAACTGTGTCCGATGACCTAGTAGCGCAAATATCCAAACTTCTATAAAAGATTCTCGTAAGTTTTATTACAAGTCTCTGAAACTTTGGAAAGCCACTAATAAAGTTATTGTCAAAGAAAAACGCATAAGGCTCGTAACACAATTGTATATGGGGAAGCCCTAACTCATTCCCTACAACGTTCATCGGAAACATGCTTGATATAACTAAATCAAAATTCTTTTTGCGCCTAGTTAGGATTTGCACATCACGATTAATAAATTGGGGCAATTTAAACCAATAACAGTAATCATTCGTTGATTTCCCAGAAAGTACCAACGTTTCCACCCCTTCCTTTAAGAAATTATCTCTGGCTTCTTTAGAAAAAATATCCGAGCCGACGACAATACTCAAGCCCTTCTTTTTGAGTCTTTTGGAAACTTCTAGTATATATTTATGCCCCCCCATCCAATTCAAAAAATGGGGGTGCAACCACAGTATTTTCAGTTTCTTACTATCCATTTTTAACCTTTAATTTTGTCTTACTTATTGGTGGTCCTAGCCTCAAAAAAAGTTTTTGCCACAAAGTAATAAAAAAGGAGCTGGATAAACATACTGAGCCTGGTTACTGATCCCCCTATTTGGTCCCACCATTTGTAGTTAATGCTGAAGAAATAGGTGCCAGCAACAAGCACTCCCAAGAATAAACTCAATAGAACAAATAACCCTAAATGTTTTTTAAGTCCCCTCCTGCTTATACCAAAAATTAGCGCAGACAAAAAGGCCGCGGAGACGGTGGGCCTACTTAAAAATAGATTTTTAAACACAAAAATAAAAGAGGGAATGATTTTAGAAAAATCAAGGTAAAAGGTTGTCGGCAATAAAGCAAATCCTCTGGCTGCCAAAGAAGAAAATATTTGTTGCCGATAGAAAAGCCATGGCTGGCGAATAGAAAAAAATAGCAAAGCAAAAATCACAATTTGTAAATATTTCTTCTTGTATAAAGAAGGTGCAATCATAAAAAGTAATACGCTTGCCCAAAGGGGCTCTTGTGTTCTCGTCCAAGTCGACAATCCCAAGAAAATCCCCGAAAGGACATATAATTTGCTTTTGTTATTTTTAAACCATTCAAGAAGGTAAAGCGAAGAAAATCCTAGATAGATCGCGTAGGGTAAATTTGTGTAAGCAATCGTCGAGTGCGATGTAAATTCCAAATCGACAGCAATAAGCCCCGCAAAAATCAGGCTTACTTTACGACTCAAGCTTCGTCTTAATAAAAAGAAGAATGCCCCTATGGAAGATATATAAAAGAGCGAGTAAATGAACATCGGATTTTCTCCGCCAACTAGATAAACGATTGCGTGAGCTAGAGATGTTAGTGGAGGATAGCTGTAATTGTAGGAAACTTCTGGATTCTTGCCAGTCGTAAAGATTTCTCTAGCAAGAGAGCGACTTTCAAAATACCTCTGGGCCCTGTAGTCATAGAGGCTTAATGCGTCCCATGTTTCTGGTGGCCATACCAAATTTATAAGAAAACTTTTGAGGACCAGAAAAATTACTATTGCAACAACAAATAATTCTATTCCTTCTAAGTTCCTGCCAGCCACTATTTTTAATAACTGTCGGGGTGAAAACTGGCTTATTAAATCTTCGGGGGTATAAACTTTCAATGCTTTAGCAAGAAGTATTAGTACTAAATCAGTAAAAGCAAAAACAATAAATAAATAGACCGTTTCAAAAGGTATGTTAAAAAGCCCAACAAAAAACATTAAGAGAGTGGCCAGTCCGATGCCAAGAGGAAAGGAAAGGAAAATTCTTTCACCTTTACCAAAAGAGTTCTTCATAAAAAATAGGATGCTATAACCCAGAAGGTAGATAATTATAAATATAAGAATTGTAAGTACCATGAACCTACCTTTTTCTAATTTTAATTAAACCCCACCCGCTTGTATCAGAAAAGGTTTTCGGGTCGTATTCTCCCGGCATCTCTTCGGTAGTAGCCTTTCCCTTTTCGTCATATGTATCAACAAGAATGATTTTCTCTCCCGAGAATTTAAATTTAGGCCAACCATAATCAAATCCGCAGCAGTCTAATTTTAACTCCCCTTTTGCGATTAAAATGTAATCGATCTTCTCATTCACAATATCAACTCCAACTTCGTAAGTTCCTCCATTTATCAACCTGCGGGGGTATAAAAAATAGCGAAAAAAAAGGACATTTCCTGTCATAGGCCAAGGGTACTCTTGGGGAGGAATTAGAATATAAGAATTTTCTGGAGTGTTTTCCCGAATAAACCTCGCAAAATCATACACCACACCGAATCTGTCACGCATTTTCTCTTCTTTGCTCTTGTTAATATACCCTATTGACTCGCTAATAGTCTTCGCAGAACTTCTTACCGTGAACAAAATATCTTTGGCTAAAAAAAGAAAGAAGAAAAGCAAGGAGATGGCCAAAACCACATTCCAAAAATTAATTTTCTCCCAGACAGTCTTAGGGTTAATCTTTATCGGCCTAACAATAAACTTGTTTATTATCAGAAGGTACGCACTTAATAGAACGAGGGGCGCTAGGTTATCCGGTAGTAGGTGAAAAGTGGAATAAACGAAATTAGGGTAATTTTCCGCTTCTACAGCCACCAATATATAGTACGA
>Ga0136652_1001182_pt1 | contig 11415 bp, 8 predicted proteins | sample ConPoolayeEmetaG_FD_94864 | JGI IMG/M metagenome (GOLD analysis project Ga0136652, IMG submission 94864) | Hot spring microbial mat communities from California, USA to study Microbial Dark Matter (Phase II) - Cone Pool mat layer E metaG... ...
CTTGATGAGGAACGTCGGAAAGAGCTTGTTAACATCTTGAACTCTTTCTTTAGAGAGGGCGGCAGGATAATTCCTCAGATGCTCATAATTACTCATCATAATGAAATTCAAGAAGTAGCAGACATCATATATACCGTAACGAAAAAGGATGGGGCCTCATCTGTAGACTCTAAGGAGTCATTAACAAAAATTGCTTAAGATTAAAATTTATAGCAGTATTGATATAGGCTAAGAACTGGTACTCATGGTTACAAAGAAATTAAAAAAGACAGAAGTCGAATTAGGATTCATACAAATACCTTCTAAGGGCAGACAGCATCTTTTTGCCGAGTCTACCCTCCCGTTAGAAACCAAACTTAATGGGTTTCCAGCCAAAGTTGATAAGAATGCTCGATTATGGTGTCGAGAATATATAAAAAATAAATTTCCTGTGAATACTGAAGTGACCTTACTCCGAAATGAGGCTGGGTTTGAAGTTATGCCAAAAATGGATACGCAAGAAACTGAAACGAATAATAATGAACAAACTGTAGTTGTTACACCTGAATCTGAGAGTGAGCCTGTTTTGATATCTTCAGATGATTCAGGCTTGAATGAATCTTGGCATAAGGTCATTCAGGGTGACTGTCTAAAGTATCTCAATAGAGAAGCAATTGGCGATGTCCATCTGACTTTTTTTGACCCGCCTTACCTGCAAGGCAAGGCTTACAGGTTCTTTGATGATAACCAATCTGATGGAAAATATTGGGACTGGGTAAAATCGATAATCGAAGGCGTCTATAATGTAACTGTAGATGGCGGAGCAATCTATTTCATGCACAGAGAAAAGAATGCTGAACGCGTATTGCGGATACTTAGAAAGACTGGTTGGAATTTTCAGAACTTGATTATTTGGAGGAAAATGACCTCTGCGGTGCCTATTGAAACGAGGTTTTCAAAGCAGTATCAGATAATAGTCTATGCTATCAAAGGGGAAAAGCCGCGGGTTTTTAACAAGCTTCGCATAGACCCTCCTCCTCTTCCGTGGCATAAATGGCAACATGAAGAAGGGGTTTTCTTAACTGATGTTTGGGATGATATTAGAGAATTGACGTCAGGGTATTTTGCTGGAGAAGAAGCCCTAAGAGACAAGGAGGGTAATCGAATGCATATTCAACAGACTCCTGTTGCACTGTTACTGCGTATAATTCTTTCCTCAACTCTTCCAGATGATGTGGTCTTAGACCCTACTGCGGGGACAGGAACTACCCTGGTGGTTGCTAAACAATTAAACAGGCGCTCTGTTGGAATAGAAATTGACCCGTTGAATATTGAACTAATTAAGAAGCGGTTGGCAAAGGTTAGAGCAGCTGATGATGTCTCAAGGCACTTTGAGTATTACAAGTTCACTTCTAATCTAAAACAAATCTGGCCACTCAAGAAGCCCGACCTCAAACAGCAAAAATTATTATAACTGTCTTTAAAGTGGTCTATCTCTTTTTCATTGATTTTACCAAAAGTGTTAAAACTTCAAGTACATGATTTACATTTCAAAGTCCGTTGGATGTGGCGAATTGTCAGAAACATCCTGTTTCCTAAGTCAAAGTGCTGAACCAATTTGTAATTTCATATCTTCATCTAAGAGATTCTTGAAAATTATCGCTTTCCGATTTGACTCCGAGATTTTTGGCGATTTACTTTTGGAGAGGGCAAGAAATAATGTTGCAGTTGAAGTAATAACAACACCTCCGGACAATGTTGCTAAAGGCAGCCTTAGATCGACTGTAGAGGCAATGTACGAGACCCTGAAGAATAATCGTGTTGCAATGCATTTATGTGCATGGGAAGCTGGCGAGCCACGGCTTACCACAACCAGCATGAGTGGGAATCAAAGCGCAGGGATAGGAGAAAAATGGTATTCTTTGCATATGCAAATTTTAATTAATGAAAATGAGGCGCTGATCACATCTCGGCCTCTAACAAATGATGCCACCCTTGACGTTTTCTATAGAAGCTCCCAAAAAGGCTTCGTTAATGAAGCATTAACTAAGTTTGAAAAAATAAAGTGGTTATTTTTTGAGCCTAAAAAGGTTGGCACGTTAACTATACCTGGGGAAGCTGTAACTTTCCTTGATGAGAAAACGCTCAAGGAAACTGTTGCCCTCTTTGAAGCAACGGGAAGGCTGAACGCCAAGCATTATGAAATACAAAAACTCCCGAACACGTTGCTGTCTAAAGGGCTTTTTATAAGTCCTTTTGATGGGAAAATGAGGGATCGGCTTTACGATTTCATAGATTCTGCGAATCAATATGTTTACTTCTTTTTGGAGACTTTTTTCGACGAAGAACTTGTTGGAAAGCTTCAGGAAAAACGGACTTCCGACCCTAATGTTTCGATTAAGATTATAACTTGTCCGCCTGAACGGATTCGTCAGAGTCCCCAAAAGGCTAGGGAATTAATTAGCCAAGTTTTGAGTTCAGGCATCCAAATTGGTAACCTCTCAGATATTCAAGCAAAGTTTTGGCTTAGCGATAAGTGGTTAGCGATCTCTTCAGGAGATTTTAACAGGATGAATCTGGGTCATACCACGAGTAGTCGATACTGGAAGGCGGATACCCAGCTTCTACTTCTTGACGACAATCCACGCTTGATAAGTGAAATGAAGAGGATATTTGAAGAAAAGTTCAATCCAATTGATCCGGGAAAAATTTGCGTTAAAGATGTAACCCTTATGCTCAAGAGGTTGGCAAGAAACAATAATTTGTCAGGGAGTGCGGGTGCTTGCAGGTATCTGTCTCGCTTCAAATCTGCATTGATGATTCGTACTGAACAAGACGTTAGATACGTCATAGATGTTGCTATCAAAATGGCTAAATTTGATAGCAAACCCAGACTTGATGGTGCCTATATGTTGATGGCAATCATTCTCTACTATCTTCAGCGCAGAGAACACAGGCTTGATGAAATTGTGGAAAAATTGGCACACATAGAAAGTGAAACTGAAATTAAAACGTTGTTAGCAAGAATGGAGCAAAGGGGTCAACTGTTAAGGAGTGGCGACTTCTATAGGATTGCACCAAAAATTGAGGTTGCGCAGTCTACACTTGATTAGGCTTGTTAAGGCTGCTGTAGCTTTCACTATAATGAAAATCGCATTTTAAGGATTATGAAGGAAGCGCCCCTTATTGCTTCTCAGCACTCTGTTTAATACTGTTAATCTCGCAAGTTGCTACTTGTTTTGCTCAGGTTAATATCCATAAGCCGTCTTGAGTGATTTTTAATCCTATGGGTTGGGTGAGTGTGATCTGGGTTCCTGGGACATAGCATATCTGTGCATGAGTTATGTATCGCCCAGCCCCTTTTTCTCTACACCATTCCCTACCGACTAGCGGTTCAAGGTCTCCGCTTACGTTTTTAACAAGGTCGGTAGTTTTCTCAGTTAAAACGTGAGCATAGGCATAGAACGTACTTTCTTTAGATTTCAGGGTTGGTTCATAGCTTAAGTCTGTGTCAAAATATTCAAACAAGACTTTTGCTTCAATCATTTCCTTTATTTTGACTTTTCCAAATCCGTAGGTTCTTTCTCCGCCAACTTGGATCTCTAACTCTGTTAATTGTTGTGCATCAAACCTTTTGGAGCCTATTTGGATTTGTTGGCTGTCGAAAAAAAGATACCCCTCAAACAGCATAGGCTTATTCAGGGCAGTAGGTTTTATGAATTCTATTTCGTGAAGTGAACCGTCTTCTGCGCTTTTCTGTTTCTTCTCCATCGATGTGGAACCAAAAGACGATATGAATTTTTGCTCAAATTCTTCCACGCTCAAATTGCCAAATTTTAGTCCTTCAGAACTGACATATTTTGGGGCATACAGGTTATTGTTGTGTTTTATGTAGAAGTACGAAAAGCGGGTGTGCGTTTTCAAAGCGTCTCCTACGGTCTTGTAATCCTCGCTGTGTTTTTGAGCTAATACGTTTGTCAAGGCAGCCCACAGATGTTTGGCGAGAATGTAATACCTTGTTTTGGCTACAGTGCCTAGTTTTGCACCGTACCCTATATGAATCGGCGATTTTGCCTCAAGCGTTACTTTGTAACAGTTCCAGCCCATTTAATCTACCCTTTCATTCGAGTGATTTGGCTCGATACAACGCGTACGTCAGCATCCTTTCCAGAACCTGCTTCACCAGAAACATCTTGTGGATGTCCTCTAGAATTCCGTTGGCTTCGGTTAGTTTGTCTTTAAGCTTAGTGTAGTTCGTGTTATCTGAAAGCAAGTTTACTTGTTTCAACAGTAGGTAACTTTCTTCATGAATCCTTTTGGCGGTTGTTTCATCAATATTATTTTGGGATGGTTTTAGCGAGCCTCTTGATTCTAGCCAAATGATGTAGGCGAAGATGCCGTCTTGCATAAGGATGCCCAGCGCTTTCTGGATGGTGTTTTTGTTGTCCTTACTTTGTGGTATATTAAAGCCGATTTTGGCGCATGCTTTATCGATGTTTTGCCAACTCATACTCGTCACCTTACTACTGTTCTGGGTTCATTGAATGTAGCGTTTTCTGTAGTTGGTTTGCTTGGTTCCATGTTCCTTTGCTTCTTGTCGATACCGAAGATTTTTAGTTTGCCGAAGCCTCTGGTTCCCATTCCGCCTACACCTAAGAATTCGAATAGTTCAAAGCTGGATTCGACCGTAGACATGACCTTGTTTAGGTCTGTGCTTTCTATGCCGAAGCGTTTTGGGTTTTGGTAGTTCATGGTGAAGTAGAGTATGGTTCCTCGTGGGATGGCTTCATAGGTGAATAATGCACCTTCTTCTGCTGCGCCTGTTTCGGGGTTTATGGAAACTGATGTTCTGACCTCCAGGTTTGAGTTGACTATTTGATGGAGGACTGCATCGCTGACTACGACCAGCCTATCAAAGATTTCCTGTTTGTCGAAGCCTTGTTGTTTGAAAGATTTTCCTTCCTCAAAAGTTTTGTCAGCGGCCAGCTCGTGCGGGTTTTTCTCTATTTCGAGTAGGAGCCATCCGAAGTTTATGTAGCCTGTTTTTTCCAGTTTCCCTTTTAGGTAAGTGGAGAGTATTGCTGTTTCGCTTTTGTCAAAATTTTGCCATGCTGTTTCTTCGGGTATGTTTAGTTCTTTTAGTTTGCTTGGGCTTGTTACCCACACTGGACCTGCTATGGAAGCTACGGGGAAGAACAGTATCTTTGCGTCTGAGAAGATTGCCATGCCTTGTCTGCTTTGGTCATCGGTGGCGTAGCCAAAGGAAACGCATAGTGAGCAGTTGCCGCAGGGTTGGGTTTCGTTTGTTTTTTTGCCTTTGGCACACGCTTGGTTTTTACCTGCTTCTTGGAAGTAGGCATATGTTCGTGCTGTGCCTTCGATGCTGGTGCCGGGGATTTTTGGGATGCCGTCGAAGTCTCGGAGTATGGGGTTGTCTACGCGTCCCAGCGTGTAGCCGCCTGTTCCGACATGGATGGGGTCGACTGCCATGCCGAAGTACGTTTTTCTTTCAAATATTCCGTTCATTTATTCCACCTCTTTATTGTATGACTTTAAAGTTAGAAATAACTCTACAACATCAAAAAACATCCCTGAGAGAACAGCATCCGTTAACATGTTTCTTTCGTCAGGGGATAATTTGCTTTTACAGATGTTGGTAATTGAAGCCTCAACAAGGTTCTTGTATGTTTCATCAGAGGCAGGGTTTGTTGTTAGTTCATGATCCGTTCGGAACCAATCTTCAATTTTTGTTATACAAGCATATTCGAGTTTCTTGATTTGCGATCTTGTGAGTTTTCCTTTTTCTGGGCTTATTATGTTCCAGAGTTCATTCATTTTTTCGATGTCTTTTAACAAGTAAGGTCTCATGCCGAAGGCTCCCAGTAGCTGGTGCTGTCTCTTTTTGTTATCTGAGAAAAGATGGAACCTTTCGCTTGTGGCTCCTAAGAAATGGAAGTCAAACAAGCTGGGATATATCTGCAAAGACATGCCTGCTTCGGTATCTTTGATGTTTAATATTGATCCGAGGTTGCCCAATTCAAAGTAAGTCTCTTTTTTCTTAACATCAGGATTATCTGTTGTAACAATGAAATTGGGGTAATACAGGTCTTCACTGTTGTCGCCTAATTTATCATCGATTTTCCATTTGTATTTCACTAACCACTTGTCTTTGGTGCATAGCAGTTGCTGTTTGTCTTTGTTGTCTTCTTCCAAAACCAATTCTGAAGCATTGCGCTCTTTAACTTTGAAGACTCGACATTTAGATGATGAAAACGAAAGGTTGTCAACAAGTCTTCCCATAACGTCTATTGCTATGTACAATGGGAATTTTCTTTTGAAAAACAATATGCCCATGTTAAGCGGTAATCTGTCAGCTACCTTCCCAAAGCATTCCTGATACTTTGGCAAGTATTCTTTCTGTATAATGCTGAGGGCTAGTTCTGCTGGTACAAGTGTGACAAACAAGTTAGGAGACACCAAGATTGTTCTAACTGGAATGTATTTTTCAAAACTGTAAGACTCTATAGCTAAAGAAATTTTTTCTTGCTTCTTCTTGTCCTTTAAAGTCACAAATATTTCGTTTGAAACTGTAACTTTCTTGATAATTTGTTTGATGTATTCTTGTTTTTCTTTTAACAGTGCATCTTTTGGTTTTTTCTTTGCAGTGTCGCCTGGTACATAATGCTCAAGCCTTATTGTTGTGTAAGCGCATTCCCCATCCCAGAAGAGATCGCTTTTTGGAAGTTTTATTTCTGAATTAAACTTATCAACCACGAGAATTGGGGATTTTATGGATTTCAGAAGCTGTTCATCTTCTTTATTCAAAAATTTTGGTTTAAATTTTAATCTGTAACAGTAATCTCCTGTTTCGGAACAAACAGAAGTTTGTGTTATGGTAGCAAGTCCTTGGAGGAACTTTTGGGTTTCATTCCAGATTTTTCTAATACGTGAAGGCGAAGGTGGCTTTGTCATCATCACTTCAAGAACTCCTGCTGACGTTTGAGGTTCCGCCCTAGAGTAGAGCCCCGTGTATGTGTCCTGCAAAAGCTCTTTTGTTCGCGGTCTGAATTTTGGGTCAAGGAATGGTTGCAATAATTTAGCCGCGTCTTCTAAACAATTGTTTTTTAAAAGCTCTTCAAATTTTTGAATTGTTGTAATAAGTTTATAATAGTCTTCAAAAAATTCCCGAATTTCCTTCCCACTTGTCAATTTTTCCATAAGTTCTTTCTGATTCACATTCCTGATATCCTGTAGTGTCTTAATACTTAGTGACCTGAGTAAAGTTCCATCGAGCCATTTTTCGAGAGGCAACAAACCATAAACTAAGGCCACATTTCCGTTTTTATCGGCAATCTCGTCTATCCAAACAGTCTCCTTGTAAACAGAGGGTGTAACGATTGCCTTCGTTTCGCTATCAGATGCTCCTTTTCTAATTAGTTCTATGCAAAACTCGCAGAGTTCTTCGCCTCTCGTTATAGGTCTTTTTCCACACTGTGTGCAAATTTCTGAGGAAGCAATGGTACTCCATCGATTGACCCATGTAGGATTAAGACTTTCTTGAATCGGCGTCGCATTTTTTTCTCTTAGTTTTTCTATCGTTTTTGTGACAATTTTGTTAGGGTATGGGCTAGACTCACTTAACTCAACTGCTGGAATTAATGAGCCATCCGTGAGAAAATCTACATTTTTTATTATTTGCTCCTTTAGCTCGTTAAAGATTATGTGAATATTTGCAGGAACCAGAAAGCAAATTGTGTTTTGATCCTTATAGATGACGTTTCCAATCGGGATATCATATTCCAAAAAATTTTCAAGGAATTGTCTAACTCTATCTACTAGCAGTTCTCTTCCTGCGATTCCTGAGAGCGATTGCGTTTCGGCAAACAATTTTTTTGTGTTCCATCCTATGCCAAGAATTCTCAACTTTGTCTTCCAATGTCTATGCGTTGGAAGTAAACTCTGAAAGGGCTTTGAAAAATTTTCCAGGGCATCCCCACAAAGTAACGCCTTCATAATTGCTGCAGTTGCATAAGCGTGATCTACTAGCGAAACGTCATTAGCAGCTCTTCTTGTCTCAGCTAAAGCGTTTTTTAGCTCATCAAACGCATCATGAACTTCTTTTCTTAGCCTTTGCGTATTTTTTTGTGTTTTATAGCTTTTCCATATGCTGGATAACTCCTTGTAGAAATTCTCTCTCGCTTTGTCCAATTCTTCGGCTCTTTTTTCCTTTCCAAAGATGGATGAAAGGTATGTTTCCTTATCTTGCTTTAAAAGAGGCATGTTCCTATCATCAGTCGCATCTTTTTTGTCCGCGATCTGCATAAAAGCAATTAACTTCGTTTTTGGCTCAGTTCTTTCATGCTTCTCTATGAAATCTTTAATAGAAATTTGATCCAAATCCCATCCATTAGGTAAACTGGTCGATTGGGCGGAGTCCAAAAAAGTTGGTGCCAAAGGTTCTTCGAAAAACTCTCTCAAACCATTCCCTTCTACTAAAGCCTTATCAATTTCAAGAACCTCCATGTGGTTGTACTTCTTAGTTTGTGGCGACTCGAGCATATATTGGGTGAAGCTGGAAGCGCATTTACCCAAGTCATGTAGTAAACAAGCAAGTTCCACAGAAATTATGGCATCTCTGCAGTCCTGCAGTGTTTTAACTAATTGATTGTTTGGCATCAAATTCACCAGTTTTCTTTATTATACAAGCTAGTTGGTCTTTGAATTCACTAAAGCCATGCCCTTTTATTTCGTTAGAATCAATGGAAAATTCTATCTTGTCCTCTACGATGCTGTATCCGCTTGTTTTTTTGGCTGCGAATCCGTAGGTTAGAAGCATCGATGGAATGGCTTCCTTCAAAACCGCCAAATCCTCTTGGATTTCCTCTATGGCTTTTTCCTTGGCGGGTTTATCTTGACTTCTGAGTGCTGGAAGAAGGTCAAAGGGGAAATACAAAAGCGAAAAAGTCCCCTGTGCACCCTCAGGTACAGTCTCGAAGACGATAGGCCCCATTTCAGCAACGGTTCTAGTTTTTCTGTTATGTGGCGCAATGACATCCAGCTCTATTGAATCAAAGAAAACTGGGTAGAAAATTAGTCTTCCTTCCCTCATCCCGCCTTCTGAAACGTCTTGCTTCATTCGCTCCTTAAAAACTTGAACAGCTCTTGCTCCTTCTTCAAGTTTCCACCTGAATTGATTATCCAAAAAATCTTCAACAATGTCTTTTTCACTCCCAAACAACTTGACAAGCTTTACCCTAACATTCACGTAGAAATCACGAACAGTCGAAGTAGAATCTACTATCATTGTTTTCATCGCTGCATACCTTAAGGCACCTTTCAAAGTTGTAGGGCGTATCATTGGCATCTTTAAGAGTGTGTCTTTAACGACTGGATTGTCTATGATGTAGAAAGAGTCCTCGTCCAAGCTGATGTAGGGCTTCTTAAGTGTAAAAGTTATCTGTATTAAGTGGGAAACACCGGCCAATTGTACGGGAGACGGTGTAAACATGTTTGAAAGAGTAGTAAGTTCTGTTGGAAAGTGGAACCAATCTTTGGGAGTTGGATGCATTAACTGCTCATAGGCTTGTTTTGGAATGGTGCTTAAGTCAAGTTTATTGATCTCTCTCCCATCATAATCCCTGATATCTGGTTGTAGGATTGAGTGGACATGATCTTTCAATGCCGCTATTCTTCTCTGGAGGATATGCTGCAAGAGTAATTGCTCTTTTGCGTAATGCGCTATACAAGAGGATTCTTTTTCAGCAAGAACCCTTGTTTTTATTTCTCGTTCTATATGTAGTCTAAGTTCTTTGACTTTGTTTTCCCATCTGATTTGCCGATTTTCTTTTATTCTTCTCCATTCGTTCGTTACCCAATTTTCTAAATCCTGAAAAAGGTTGTTGTAGTCTCTATTAACATTAGCATAGAAGTCGTTTATTGTTATTTTGATACCTCCTTCAATTCTTTACCTGCTGTGTCAAACACAATTTGAGCTGGCTTAAACTTGTCCAAAATATGGTCGCTGATTTCTTTGCGAAGATCTACAACGGCAGTTCTTGTCGATAATTGTGGTTGAATGAAACCCCAAACCTTTAGAAAATAAAATTTGTCTGAATTATTCTCTTTGTATAAATGACTGACAAATATGTTGCTTCCTTGCCGCTTGTTCTCGCCTCTACTGTAACCGAATATTTTTTCAGCAATATCCTTGCCGTATTTTGTTTTGAAGTTGTCCCGTAAGCCAAACCTGCATCCTTGAAATTCCCCTTTATATCGGATGTCAAAACTGCAAGGAATATACTTCCTATATTCATTAGGGCGCGTTCCAATCGTAAACGGGCTTTTCAAATAGTAATCCACGATTCCACTGTTTTCGTCTATCTTGAACTTCAAAACAAAAAAGTTAGACAAGATAGGCTGCTGGGTGCCTTCTGTTTTCTCGCTTATCTTTCTTTGAATAACTGATAATCCATTTTCCACTCTTTTTGAATCGAGATTTTCAATAAGGAATTGGCCAAATCCGTGTTGTGTTTTAGCTCCTAAACCACCATATTTAGCCATCATGGAAAGTGTTGCTAGCAAAACATCTTCGTCATTTTTGTCTTCAGCTGTCAGCTTTAGACCCGCGTTTCCAAAGAGAGCATTGTGTTGTTTCTCAAATATTCGCTTCAACCAACCTTGATTTGTCCTAGAAGATGTCACCAGAAACAGTGGGGTGGACTCAAGACCTGTGCATTCAATCCTGAACTTCCTCGCCCATCCAGTACAGCCAAAAAGTCGGCAAGCATCGCATATACTGTATTTTTCTCCTTTATACTCGCATTTATGTTCTTTTGAAGTTGGGTCACACGCAGAGCCACCGAGAGCTCGTATCCATGCTTCATACCAAAATCTCAATGACCCAAGAAGTCCTGTCTCCTTTAGGCTTGGGCTGTCGCGGTCTACGTTGCCTGTCCAGAGGGGAGTGAGAGTTCTAAGTTTGACTTCTATCAAACGCTGAACTGCCTCATACTATATTTATGATTTTAATTTAAATATTTGCACATAATTTGTTGTTTTCTCGGGTTTCTCCTACATTTAAGTAACCAAACAGAATTAAACAGTAAACAACCAAGAACACAATAGAGGAGCACTGTCACTCAGAAAAAGCGTTTTTGTGAAGTCTGCGGCAAAGAAATCACCCAACAAGAATACATCGACTACGATGATATGTGCTGGGAATGCTGGGCGACAGTTTGGCTGAGGAATCCGACTTCGTGCTAGGAAACCTCCTGTAACATTTGCTCTTGTTAGAGTTTTCACGAATGAATGGTTGGGTAGCAGCAAACTGGTTTTTTCCACTTGTTGTTCTGCGTTTTGGCTGTTGTATGTGCAGAGTTGCTGTTCCGCTCTTAAGTTCGAGTTTGAAAGAAGAAAAAACAACAATTTCCGTGAGAA
>Ga0136652_1001183_pt1 | contig 11414 bp, 10 predicted proteins | sample ConPoolayeEmetaG_FD_94864 | JGI IMG/M metagenome (GOLD analysis project Ga0136652, IMG submission 94864) | Hot spring microbial mat communities from California, USA to study Microbial Dark Matter (Phase II) - Cone Pool mat layer E metaG... ...
GCCAGAATCTGACCTCCACTGCGCAGTTTTAGCATCAAACACGTGGAAGGAAGCCGTCCAAAATTACCTGTCCTCCAAAAAAGGCTTAGGGATTAGAACATAAACGGAAGTGGAACACCTTAACAGAGGCAGAACATGGCCTAGAGCAAAGCAGTGGTCACTGTACCAGTGCGAAATAAAAAGAACTTCAAAGGCGAAGAATCCCACACCTAGCTTTGACGCATTCCCAAATAGGGCATTAGAGGAACCGCTTGTTTCCATGAGAACCTTGTACTGTTTACCTTTTTATTTGTACATCCGCGTAAAAGGAAAGTCCCCACGAATACGATAATTCCCCTCCCAAACGTCATTATCGACTAATGTTATCAAACTGAAGGACTCCAACCCTTCCATTTGTTAAGAATTCTTACTATATGGTGGCGTGACAGAAATATTTTTAGGTTAGACCTAAATTTCACTATGTTGGTGAACGGGTTGAACACTGAATCAAAGATGACCGTAAATGAGGGGAGGTACCTGACGTTTATATATCGAAAGCAACAGGAAGAGTTATGTCGAGTTAGGACAACAGTTTTAGCTAAAGCTATCGGCGTACGCCCAGCTACTGTGACTGAGATGCTCCAAAGGCTCGCCGAGAGGGGCCTGCTTAAATATACTCGTTATCATGAGATTGGGCTAACAGAAGAAGGTATCGTCGAAGCCCAAAGGCTGTTAAGGAAGCATAGGCTTTTAGAGGTTCTCTTTGTGAGGGCTCTAAATTACGACGTTCAAAAAGCCTGTGATGAGGCTTCGAAGCTGGATCATTATGCCTCAGAGAATCTCGTCAATAATATTTGCCGAACCTACGGGCATCCTGAAACCTGCCCCTGCGACAAGACTATCTTCAGCGATGGAGAATGCGGAAGAGAATCGTATCAAAATGTTGTATAAGAGGTATAAAAGATGCATATACATGTGCCTGATGGTGTCCTTCCAGTTTGGTTGTGGATTTTAGGATATATTATAGTATCAACCTTCTTGTCTGTTGCTGTCAAGAAAGTGCGTGGAGATGAAAAACGTGGGATCTATGCGGCAGCTATGTCGGCTGTAATGCTCGTAGCGATGTCTATTCCTCTGGGTGTTCCATATCACATTAACCTTACCGTCTTGGCGGGGATCATTCTTGGACCTTGGTGGGCACTCATCTCAAACTTCGTCACAAATGTGATGTTGGCGACATTCGGTCATGGGGGAATAACCATAGTTGGCCTCAACACCATGGTTACATGGTTTGAGTCGTTGGTAGGTTTATACATTTTCATGACCCTTCAGGCGGCATTTAAGCAGAGAAAGTGGAGGTTTACAGTGGCTACTGGAGTATCCACGTTTACAGCCTTGATGCTTTCCGCAGTTCTGGTTATAGGCATAGTTGCGGCTTCAGGTATCAACCCTGCAGAAGCGATACACCATGAACATGAAGGAAACGAGGAATCCCAAATATCGATGGCGGTCTTCACTGTACTGTTAGTTCCCATAGCCTTAGTTGGTGCAGTTATAGAGGCAATAATCACATCCTTTATAGTAATGTATGTGAGGAAAGTTAGACCGATCTTGATCTCTGGGTGATTTGCATGAGCGCCATATACCTTATAGATCATTATGCCAACAACTTGAGTAGCTACATGCATAAAGCCTCAACTTTAAGCAAGCTTATTAGCGCCGCATTAGCGCTCGGCATAACTATGTTCACAGGCTCAGCCCTGGCGTTGATGATTGATTTTCTCCTAATTTTAATGTTCATGAGAACGGCTAAGCTACCCATTTTTAGAATGCTTCGGTGGACAATTTATCCCGCCTTCTTTGCATCCCTATTCGCGTTAAGCCAACTGCCATACTCGTTTATCCTCCCTATAATAACCATGTTTAAAGCGGTAAACGCGGCTCTCATAATGCTATTTCTAGTCAGCACTACACCCTATCCAGAGCTGTTTTCCGTCATAAGCATATCCTCCCAGACCATAGGAAACGTAGCCTTTCTAACTTATCGTTTCTTCTTCATATTCATAGATCAGGCTAGCAAGAGATTTACAGCTATGAAGGCTAAAGGAGGTTTGGTGGGCGGTTGGAGAAAAAGAATTGAGAATCTTGCAAATTTCTTAGGCTTGATATTTGTCATATCATTTGAGATAAGTGAAAATGTATATTCTGCAATGAAAACACGGGGGTATAGCGGAAAAATATTCTGCCATAGGAAGAAGGAGCGAAAATTTAGTAAGAACGATTTAATGCCTGTTGCATTTGCATTATGTTTTTCTACACTAATGGTTGTTTCACTTTTTATCAGAGAGGGTGGAATCCTTATATGAGCGAAATTGTTAAGGTTAACTGCATCAGCCACAGATATCCCGATGCTACTGAAGTTTCTATTTGTGGTCTTTCCTTTGTGATTCATGAAGGCGAGAGGGTTGCCATATTAGGGGCAAACGGTTCAGGAAAAACGACCATGCTACTGCACATTGTAGGGATACTTCAACCAACAGAAGGTGAAGTAACAGTTTTCGGGGATTCTCCTACGAAAAGCCCGCTTCATGACAAAGTGGCGATGGTGTTCCAAAACGTAGATGAACAAATTATTGGGCCAACGGTTTGGGACGACATCGCCTTTTCTCCGTTGAATTATGGCCACAAGCCGGGAGAAGTAAAAAATATGGTTGATGAGATAATTAAAGAGATAGGTATTCAACACCTCGCGAGCCGAGTACCCCACTATCTAAGTGGCGGAGAGAAGAAGAAGGTGGCCATAGCCGGGGCGGTGGTAACCCATCCAAAACTCCTAATACTAGACGAAGCCCTAACTGGTCTTGACCCAAAATCAAAGGTGGAAATAATTAAACTTCTTAACAGGTTTAACAAGGAACACAACATAGCCATCGCTATAACAACCCATGAAGTCGATCTAGTGCCACGGATCGCCGACACCGTGTATGTTATTTCCAACGGGGCCATTATATTTAGAGGAACCCCCGTTGAGCTGTTCCAACAACCAGAAGTGCTCAGAAAGGCAAACCTCGAACCTCCACCCCTTATAGAACTTCTAAAGGCTTTAAAGGATGAAGGCTTACAAGTTGAAGTTAGCGACGACCCTGCTAAGGCAAAAAAACAAATACTAACGCTTTGCAAAGCGAAAAATCGGTAGTGCATCGTCTTGTTCAAGTTTGAAAGGAAGCAAAGGATTCTTGAAATTGGGGGCATAAAGGTTGGTGGGCAACCAGGAGAACTGCCCACCGTTCTGATCGGCAGTTTGTTTCATGAGGGCCACAGGATAGTTAAGGACCGAAGATTAGGCCTTTTCGATGAGAAGGAGGCTGAACGTCTAATCAACGTGCAGCTGGAGATATCTGATAGGACGGGGGTTCCCTGCATGCTCGACGTTGTCGGGGAAACCCCTAAAGCCCTAATAAAATACATTGACTTCATATCAGGAATCACGAATAGTCCCTTCTTAGTAAACGGTCCCGAGATGTCTGTAAGAGTAGAGGCAGCCAACTACGTAATGGAAGCTGGACTACAAGACAGGGCGGTTTACAACTCCATCAACTACACCTTGGGAGAAGAGGAAATCAACGCCATCAGGGAAACAGGTTTGAAGGCAGCCATCGTTCAGGCCTTTAACCCCAGAAATCCATGTCCAGAGGGGATTCTTCAAATCCTGAGAAGAACGCCTGAAAAGGAGGGACTATTAGCAAGTGCCTTGAGAGCGGGCATAGAAAAGCCCCTGGTTTTCACGCCAGTTTTAGATGTCCCCAGCATAGGTTTCGGGGCCCGGGGCATCTACTTAGCTAAGGAGGAGTTCGGTATGCCGACTGGAACTGCCCCGATCGGCGTTATCGCATGGTGGAGCAAAGTCAAAGAACTGGGGGAACATGCTAAAAGAACATGCAGAGCAGGCGCAGCTACCCTTGCTCAAGCCATGGGAGCAGACTTCATAATCTATGGTTCAATAGCCAAGGCTAGAGATATCTTCCCAGCTTGTGCAATGATCGACGCCATAATAGCCTATAACGCAAGAAATTATGGAGTAAGACCTCTAGTAAAGAACCATCCATTACACAAAATATTTTGAGCTCTAGACCAATCAAAAATAAGAGTATTGTTGGTCTATTAAAAAAGTGTAAGGTGCTTTGATGAACGAAAATGCAAATTGATAAGCTGCCAATGTTTTTTGAGGTGAACTTGTAATGCTTGAATATGAGGTAATCATTTTTATTAGCAAAAATTACCAATTCAAAAACAACTATTGAGAATGGAGTTTTTATTTTTATTAAACTCTTTTTATGGTAAAGGTGAACTGATGTGCTTGACAGGAAGATAAAAGAAACAATTTTGAGGTTTCAAAAGTACGAGATTACAGAGCACACTGTTTATATGGATCTTGTAAAAATAACGAAGGGAAAAAATTCTGAGGTTCTGAAACGAATTGCGGATGATGAAATTCGTCATTACAACGAATGGAAGAAGATAACCAACATCGAGGTTCAACTTGACAGTTTTTCTGTTCTAAAATATTCTTTGGTTTCGAAAATTTTTGGATTAACTTTTGCCATCAAGGCAATGGAAAGGGGTGAAAAGCAGGCTGAGGCAGTTTACTCTGAACTCCTAGATGATTTGCCTGAAGCTAAAAGAATACTTGATGATGAGGTTGAACACGAAAAACTATTGATTGGAATGATTGATGAAGAAAAAATAGGTTACATCGGCTCAATGGTTCTCGGATTGAACGACGCACTGGTTGAACTCACAGGAGCCCTTGCTGGATTTACATTCACTCTTCAAAACAGCAGACTAATTGGGGCAGCTGGGCTAATAACGGGGATAGCTGCGTCCTTGTCTATGTCTGCTTCTGAATACTTGTCACAAAAATCGGAAAAAGAAAACAAAAATCCAATAAGAGCCTCATTCTACACTGGAATCGCGTACATAGTTACAGTGTTACTGTTAATAATGCCATATTTTGTTTTTGAAAACTATTATGCAGCTCTCGCGGTCACTCTAATAGACGCTGTTTTAGTTATTGTCATTTTCACTTTCTTTGTAGCGGTTGTTAAGGAGTTATCATTTAAAAGAATGTTTTTGGAAATATTAACCATCAGTCTAGGTGTTGCAGCAGTGTCTTTTGTTATCGGATGGGTAGCAAGAGAAGTAATTAACATAGAAGTCTAGTCTCGAAATAGTAGACGATAACCACGAACAAAGAAGGGTTGTTTCATCTATACGAACAAAGAATCCAAAAGCATCATAGTGACAAAGCCAATCATTAACCCAAATGTTGCTTCCTTTTCGAACCCTTTTCGATGGCTTTCCGGGATCATTTCATCGCTTACGACATAAAGCATAGCGCCTGCGGCAAAAGCAAGCCCCCACGGTAGAATTGGATGGAACACCGAAACAAGTGCAACCCCTAATAAACCTCCAACAGGTTCAACTAGCCCAGTTAAGGTTGAGTATCCAATGCACTTTCGTTTACTGTATCCTTCTCTTAACAATGGTAAAGCAACAGCGAGACCCTCAGGCATGTTCTGAAGCCCGATGGCTATTGCGATTACAAGTCCTGCTGAGACATCGCCGCTACCGAAGCTTACTCCAACCGCTAAGCCTTCGGGAAAATTATGAATGGTTATTGCGAATACGAATAGCCAGATTCTAGACAGCCTCGAAGATGGACCCTCTATACCCAATGTTGGATGAATATGGGGAATAAAACGGTCAAACAAATGTAACACGACAGCCCCCAACATTATTCCCAATACGACAATCCAAGGGCCGCTTAGGGCGATAGCGGGAACTATCAGGCTGAATGATGATGCAGCCAGCATAACTCCAGCTGAAAATCCAAGCATGGCGTCCAGTAACCGGTCTGAAACTTTTTTGGTGAACAATACAGGTAACGCTCCTACACCAGTGGACAAACCGGCTGCTAAGCTAGCTAATGAACCGAACAGGACTATTTCATCAATCACATACAACACCTAAATCTGTAGATAATTAAGTGTTTATTGACCAAAAAAAGAGTTTAGAAACTTTTAACATGAATTTGGACAAAAATGCGAGTTCATGTTAGTATGCACGAATATTTTTATTCGGTTTTGGCACGAACACAGAATAGCATATATATGGAAGAGTTCACGTAATTATGCCAAATCATTTGAGGTGCAGTTAATGAGCGAAGGCAAAACTGCTTCAATGCCAAAGTGCACATCGTGCAACAGAATAATTAGCCCAGGAGATGAAGCCACAAAATTCCCATGCCCAAATTGTGGTGAAATCACAATCTGGCGATGCTCGAAATGTCGAGAGTTCAGACGGCTCTACAAATGTCCAAAATGCGGCTTCCAAGGACCTTAAGCATATTTCGTGGATTTTCTGCTTCCAGAAAAATATTATGTTGTCCGTTCAGCAACGTATTCGAAAAAATTTTAATGCGCCGACGACTTTTTTTGAGAAGTCCCAACCTTAGCGTTGGGAAAGAATTTAATGATTGGAAAATAATTGTATTTTGGGAGTCTTAATGGGTTTCGTTGCTGAGCGGCTTAAGAGGCAGACTTCTGATCTGGCTAAACTGTTTTCGGGTAGAATCCAAGATCTGAGGAACAGGCGGGAGTTGACTTCATGCGTAAGGTGCCTTGACATGCTGAGTGTTAGGTCTTGCTTTTTTGAGCCGGGAGATTATGTTGCTGTGGGTATCGATGGCTCCATGGACTTTGATGAGCTGCTTGAGATGCTGCTTTTTTACGTTTGCGCTTCTGGTTTCAGGTGTGACTTTTCAGTTGGGGAAAAAATCTATTTTCGTATCGATGATGTTACTAGGGACAACCGTCTTTCAGCCTCGGCTTCTGTGCCTTTGTGGACAGAGGATCTTTTCTTCGTCACAAATGAGTCGGGTTCCACTGAACAGGATATTGCCCGCTCTGCTGAGCGTATTCCTTACGCCTTGATGGCGATGTCTGAACTATATTTAGCCTTAAAGGCAGTTGAAAACCCTGATGTTCGTCTCCTGTTTCTTGATAGACCGCTGCATGGAACTTTCGGTCCTCTTTTACGCGATTTACGCCTGCTTTTGATGAGGAAAAAATCTGTTCTCTTTGGTATGGAAACTTCTTTTGGTCGCTTGACCTTTCTAGACTTTAGTTTAGCTTCAGTTCTCGGCTCAGGGTGGAACTGGGTATCTAACAGAATCCAGTATCTGCCTTTTGTCGCTGTTCAGAAGCTGTTCCAAGGTTACCAGTCTTTTGAGGATCTTAGGAAAAGCCTAGGTGTTTCTGAGGCTTCTGGAAAGCGGTTGCTGAAAAGGCTTAGGAGGATGCACGAATCTTCTGGAAAGATTTTGTTTAAGGATGATGTTAATTTGGATGTTGAAAATCCGATTCTGAGGCTAAATGAGAATGTCAAAGACTACTGGTTGAGGGTTAAGGAGGCTTCACTCTCCATTGCTGAGAAGATTTTCTACTCTTCAGAGCATCCATTAATGATAGGCGAAGGCGAATCGTGGCTTACAGTTCTCGACATGAACGCAATTAATGTCATGTTAATTCATATGTTGAGAGAAAAAGCGTTAAAACAAAAAATTCTGGTCTTAGGCATAGCGAAAGACACCTCAGCCTCAGATTACATACGTGCGGTTATCCCTTATGCAAAAGAGTGCGGCATCGTTCCTAAAGAGATGAGGCTGCCAAATTTGCGGCATGACAGGGCGTTCCTGACCATTATTAGCAGCACAAACCCAGATTTTTTCAAAACTCCTTGGCGCACAATAAGCTATGACTCTTGCTTCACAACCTTGGTTGAGGGAGACGAGAAACATGTTTTGAGGGCTGCTAGGCAGGTTGTTTCCATGGAGCGACAGTTCGTTAAGGGCTATTTCCAGCTTAGAGAATTCAAGTCAGATTCAGAAGTGAGGTCTCCAACGTTCTTGTATGACCGTTTCTATGACCTTGAATTTGATGAAAGTTTTAAAACGGAGACTACGGTTCTTGAAAGGGGCAGAGAAGCCGTGATATACCCGTATTGGGAGGGCAGTTCTGAGAATCCTTTAGACACCTTTATTCTTTGCCTTTTGTCTAAATGCGATAATCCAGAAGTTTTAGAGGCAATTGGGCATAACCAGCTGCTGTACCTAGCTGATAAAGCTGTTAAGAATGAGGTTAAATTGATGAAGGGTATGCTTCGAGGGGTGGCGGATTTAGAGTTGGGAAGCCTTTCAAGGAAGCAAAAGATTTTCACGATAGCACGTAGATTTAGGGATATAAGAAGAGAGACCGAAGGAGCACGAGAAAGAGCTAAATTGACGGAGGCGCAGTTTTGAGCGGAGTCTTTGATGATTTGAACGGCGAATTTTCAGCTCGTTTGAGAGCTCTGAGAGTGACGACGAGAACGTCAAGGACAAGAGAAGGCGATGTTACAGTAGAGGGGCAGGTTGCGTCTGCAGAGGCAGCCTTCAGCATGAGGGTTTTGGATAGTTTGCATGAACCTAATTTTATAGCCTTCAAGAGACCTACGAGTAGCGGTGAAACATTTATCGTATATGAGGTTGTCGGCGTCCGTCCCATGCATTATCAGATGCTTGGAATGGACGTTTCTGTGCCCAAGGTTATCAGAAAAGAGTTTCTTGAAACCATTGATAAGGGCTGGAAGGCAAGTGGGGAAACCTGGATTGATGTTGTTGCTGTACCCACTGATTACAGAATGGATGTTGCTGAGCGCGGGATTAGTTTTAGAAGGTCAAATCTTACCCCGTTGGTTGGAAGTGAAGCCCACATTCTTTCAGCAGAGACTGTTAAGGAATTTCTCTGTGTCGAAGATGGAGTGGACATTGGAACACTTATTGGGTTTAATCTTCCGTTAACTGTTAAGATCTCTGAGATGGTTCGTTACCACACGGGGATCTTTGGCTTCACTGGTTGCGGAAAATCTAACTTGTGTTCTGTTCTCTTAAGGAAGGCGCTGTTAAGCAATCGTGGCATGTCCGTCGTCGTCTTTGACGTTGCAGGAGAATACTTGATTCACCTTTTAGATCTTAAGCCTCGGTTTTTCTCAACTGAGGATTTTGAAGGCAGTTTGGAAAGAATAATGGATTCGCAGGCTATACCTGAAACGTTGGAGACTTTGCTTGACAGAAACATAATTGCGGAGAAGATTAAGATGCTTGTTGACGAAAAGATGATTCACAAACTTTCTTTGTCCTACTCACTTGAGCCAATTACCTTGAGTATGGGACACGTTTTAGGGCTTTTTAACGGAATTGCTCGAAAAGGAGAGAAAGAATCGATTCAGGCAACCGTGGCTCTTAACAAGTTGAACAGTTTTTGTTTGGAGAGAGGATATGATGACAAGACTCCGTTGGCTTTAGTCGCAGAGGACGCTGAGGCTAAAGCTACATTGGAAACGGTTCTTCAGGAATTTGCCTCATCAGTTCACCACATGTCTGGCACTATTAAGGATATACAAAGCATCATTGACTTCATGAACAGCGAACAGCCCAAAACGCAGCCTCATGATAAAGGCGTCGTTGAAAACGCCGAGTGGCTTGCATCTAAGGTCCTATCCGGAGAGGTTTCAGGAATAAACATTGTTTACGTTCCAGAGCCTGATGTTGCCCGCCAAGTTGTCAGCCGGTTTATTTCACGCCTTCTCTGGCTGAAAAAGACAAGGGGTGTCGGCAGAACCGTGCTAACTGTCTTAGATGAGGCTCAAGAGTTCATTCCTGACAGGACAAGAAGGGAAGATTATACTGAGCAGTCGAACGCCGCTGTTGAGGCACTATTGCGTCAGGGAAGAAAGTATCGGGCGAATTGTTGGGTGTGCAGCCAAAGGGTTGCGCACATGAACGTTAATGCTTTGCAGCAGCTTCACAGCTATTTTGTCAGTGTTCTTCCAAGGTATTACGATAGAATGGTTATTGCAGACGCTTTTAGCTTAAGCTACGACTTAGTTGACAAGACGACAAAGTTGGATGTTGGAGAATGGCTGTTCGTGTCGTACAAGGCTACGAAACAGAGAAACGTGCCAGCATTCGTAAAGGCACCAAACAACGAAGAAATCGTCGCATTAAACCTCAAGAAGGCAATTGACAATTATGAATGAGGTTAAAATTACGGCGTTAAGTAACAGTAATTACTTATTCTAGTTTTGGTGGCAGTTTTCGTTTCTTTTATAAAGACCTTGCCTTATTTTATGTTTGTTGGTTGCATGTCGGTTTCGAATCCCTTTTGTGGGAGTTGACAGGGTTGCCAGTTGAGTTCAGGTTAGAAATGTACGCTGAAAAGCCTGTTGTTTTACCTTTCTTCACAGGTCACGTTTCCAGGGGGTTACTTTTACACATAGTCAGGCAGGTTGATCCAAGTGCTGCGGGCTTGCTGCATGAGTTAAACATTTCTAAGCCGTACAGTGTTTCTCCTCTAAGGTTTAGGAGTAAAGGCCGAGAAGAGAAGGGTTACGTATTGGATCCTGCCTATCCTTGCCATGTCGGTTTCAGGTTTTTGAAGGACGAGTATGCGGCTTATGTGCTTAATTATTTTCAGAAAAAGAACAGTGTGCTTGTTTTTGACACGGTTTTTCGTATAGCCTCTTTAAGCATTAAGAGTAAAGGCTATGGGGATTTGGAGCGTGAAGCTCAGGCGAGTAGGCGGTTTAGGCTTGTTTTTGAGGCGCCTACGTATCTCCCTTGTTTAGGTAGCAGTTACCGTTGTATGTTTCCTGACGCCATAAGGATTTTTTCCGGACTGATGCGTATTTGGAACAAGTTCAGCGACACTAGACTTTTTAGCAAAGAGGAGTTCTTGGCTTACAGGGAGTGGCTTGGAAAGAACGTTGGTGTTTGCGGATACAATCTGGAAACAAGATTAGCGGTTATGCGAGATAGGAAAGCCGCAGGATTCATTGGATTTTGCGCTTATGAGATGAGCGATCTGGAAAGCTTATGGAACATGGTGACTGTGATGCTTGCAAGATTTGGAGAATTTTCCAATGTTGGAGGAAATAGAACTGGAGGGTTTGGAAATGTGAAGGCTGTTTTAGAAAATGTGGAACTTAATTGTAAAGAATAGATAGCTTGGCCATTTTACGGCGCAGTTATTAGATGAATGTCTTTGATTTTCTGCATGTGCGCCGTATTTCTTGTGACTAATGAATAGCCCTTTGTCAAGGCTATTGCGCTAATTATTGTGTCCCTTATGCCAATGGGTTGGCCTTCTTCCTCCATCTCAGCTTGGATTTGAGTTGCTTTTTCAGCCGATCTTAGATTCATTGATAGAACAACCAGATTTTCCAGCAGTTTTCTTATAGCAGTTATATTTAGAAGTTGTTTCTTTGATTTGTAAGCTCCGTAGTAGAGTTCAAAGGCGTTGACAACTGTTGTTGAAAGCTTTACTCTTCTGTTTTCC
>Ga0136652_1001184_pt1 | contig 11413 bp, 14 predicted proteins | sample ConPoolayeEmetaG_FD_94864 | JGI IMG/M metagenome (GOLD analysis project Ga0136652, IMG submission 94864) | Hot spring microbial mat communities from California, USA to study Microbial Dark Matter (Phase II) - Cone Pool mat layer E metaG... ...
CCGAAGGGAAGCACAAGGGCTTTGAGGGTGTAGAAAGCGTGTCACCGCAGCCTCGGAAAGTGTTCATGAAGGTGAAAGAGACCATTCCAAACCTCGAAGTGTACAAAAGACTTTTTATGCCCTTTATTTTTTTATATTTTATTTTGGGAATTTTGGTCTGTCCCGTTCTTTTATTTTTTTCGAGTTGCTGGTTTGTTACTTTTTGGAGAAGCCGTATGTTCCTAGGCGTTTTCCGAGGCTGTGGTATTCGCTTGATATGGGGTTCCAGGTTATGGGTTTTAGTTTTTCGAAGTTTATGCTTGTGGGTGAATCCATAACGTCCTCGTTTGCATTCACATTTACTATTTCGCCGATGAATAGGTCGTGTGCTCCAAGGTTGATTATATTTTTAACTTTGCACTCCATGTTCACGGGGCACTCCTCGATTAATGGGGGTTTCACCTTTTTTGCCTTGACTGGTGTGAGCCCGGTTTCTTTGAACTTGTCCACCTTTTTTCCAGTGACTATTCCACAGTAATCTGTTTCCTTCACAATGTCAGCGGTTGGTACATTCACAACGTATTCTTTGGTTTTACTTATCAACTCGTGGGTATAGCGTGAGGGCCTTATGGAAATGCCTATCTGGGGAGGCTCAGAACACACCACTCCCACCCAGGCCAGTGTGCAAACATTGGGCTTACCCTTCTCATCTATTGAGGTAGCTAAAATCACCGGGGTTGGATACAAAGCAATACTGGGTTTCATCTCCTTCTTACCCATTATAATTCCACCTCTGAAAAGTATTGCAGAAACTATAGTAGTTTATGCCATTTATTTTTATCTCAAAGAGTGTATGTATAGTCAGAAACTATCAGGTTTTATGGTTTGTTTAATTTTTTGGACCGTTTTTGAACCAAGCTGATTCGTACAGTATGGAAAAACATAACTGAGGCAACAAGTATCATCCCTAGAGTTATGGATAAATACGCGTTATCAATAATTTGCGGATTCCATACTCCTCCTATGCTGTAACCTGCAAAGATAAAACCGTTTTGAACACCAACGTAAAGCCAAGAAAACTCATAATATACGTGCATCCAGTAACCATTTTTATATTCGTGTATTTGCATTTCTGATAGTGGCATGAATAGATCGGCCAAGAATTTTTCATATCTATGAATTTCCTGATAATAATGTATAGTAAAGTTCACAGGATTTGTAGCATTCTTTTCAAGATAGAGTACCCACTCACTTGTACCATTGTAATATTTTTTCACTTCTACCGTGAAGTTGGCGCTGCTAACACTGTCCGCTTTGAAAACAGGATTCCTCTCAAACCAGCCCGGTTCTGTAATGTTTATGTAAAAGTTCACTGTATCGTTCACTTCAAGGTACCCTTTAAGATAGGGAGTAACTGCATGGTTGGAGTTTTTACCATAAAGGCTGTAGTAACTTATGTTAAAAGTATAATTGGGATTCTCGGACGTAAGCACACCAGCAACCATCTCCTCAGTAGAGTAGGAGGGATATGGTAATAGCACCACTCCCCAGTTGCGACCATATTTGAAAGCAAAGTAGGAACCCAGAAATATCATTGAAAAACCTACTAGAAGAATGAGGACTATTCCAATTCCCATCTTATTTGTAAACTTCTCCCACACCAATTTCTCCCTTTGCCCATATTTTTACTGTTAACAGTTTTAGTAGAAATTCAAATAAATATTACGAATATCGAAACTCATATTATTGAAAATTTTTCCAGCTTTACAGCTAGTAATATAGACATAAACTGCCGAGATAACGAATATGAAATTTAAACCTAAGCATTGCTAGTCCCCATTTCCATAATTGCAGAATAAGTCTCACTGAAACATGTAGTATTCCAGAAGCCTAGTGCAGCAACCATGTCTCCCAGCGCGAAAAATAATAGGATATCACAACTAGTTTTGCAACCAGAGGTCTGTAAGAAGACATCCATAATCCTCCCAATAATTGTTATTCATATTTTTTTATTCTAAACTATATTTCTTTCTTTGTGTGCAAAAGGGGATTGATTTGAATTTTCTATTTTGAGGCTTTTTGAAATGCAGGGGTACGATTTTTATTTTCGCTACCCTCCATGTTTGGCTCTTCATGTACGCATCTACATAAAGGAAGCTAAGGCTCAAAAATAGTAGTCAGAATATTCTTAAAATTTGGATGGGTTAGACTTTTTATTTGGGTGATACTCTGAATTAAAAAAGGAAAAATCGTATTAGAAATTAAAGAAATGGATGGAGTAAGATTTGAAGAGTGAGATTGTGAGAATTGAATTAACTCCTCTGTATGTGCCCTTCAGGCCTGAAGTAAGGAAGGCTATGGAGTCGGGTGAAGGCCAATTGGGAATGGCGATTGGTGCAGAGGAACCCTGGCTTGGCGGCGATTTTGTCATCTGTAAACTCATATGTGATGATGGTACCACTGGTTTGGGTGAGTCATTTGTGTGGTTGCCTGAAACGGGCATTTCTCCTGAACAGATTATTTCGACGATTAAGGGAACTTTAGCGAAGTACATTCTGGGTGAGAGCCCCTTCAATGTGGAGCGCATCCAGCAGAGATTTGATGCAAACATTACTAGAAACGAGGTGGCGAAGGGTCTCTTGGATAAGGCTTGTTATGATTTGATGGGAAAAATTACGGGGCGTCCCGCGTGCCACTTTATGGGGGGCCAAACGGTAAACGAAATTCCACTGGCGGCTCTCATACCTTTAACTGATACTGAAACCATGGTGGAACTTGCCAAACTGTTTCACAAGGTGGGATATCGTGCTTTTCGGCTTAAACTGGGCAAGGGGGTTAAGGAGGATAGGGAAATTGTGGAGAGCTTCCGCGATGCTTTAGGCTCTGATGTGGCTCTGCGGGTGGACTATAATCAAGCCTATGAGCCACCTGAGGCTGTGCGGGCCATTAGGGCTATTGAGCCCTTTGGTATTGATTTCGCCGAGCAACCAGTTAATGCTAATGACTATTTGGGTATGGCCTATGTTCAAAAGCGGGTGGATACACCCCTTATGGCTCATGAGGGATGCTTCTCCGTGAGGGACTTTGTTACTTTGGTTGAACTTGGTGCGGTGGGGGTTCTGGGTTTGAACTCGGAACGCCCAGGAGGGGTTACTAATGCCCTTAAGGTGTTAAATTATGCTGAGTTGCGGGGTATCGGTGCAGTTTTGCATAATCAGCCTTTGGGGATTGCGTCTGCTATGCATATTCATTTGGCTGCGGCCCGGCCCCATAATTTTTGGTATGAGACTGAGCTCTTCGGCTACGTGATGTTTGAAGATGACCTCATTAAGGACCCCATAGATTACAGTGACGGTAAGGCCAAGCTGCCACAAGGACCGGGATGGGGAGTTGAACTGGACGAGGAAGCTCTAGCAAAATATGCCACGGGGCCCACTACTGTTATAAAGAAGTAGAGAGCATTCTTGAAATATCGATTACGGAGTGTGAATACAATGGAGATTAGCCTCTTTTATAATTGCACCATTCTAACTATGGACTCTAACGACTCTGAAGCCAGTGCTATGGCTATTTTTCGGGACAAAATCTTAGCCGTGGGTTCAGAAAAGGAGGTTAGAAACAGCATAGCCCAGTTTAGAGAGAAGAATCGGTTAGAAGGTGGTGAAACGGTTTCTTTACGGGAAATCAACTTGAATGGTGCTTGTATTGTTCCCGGCTTTATTGATGCCCACATGCATCCGGGAATATACATTTTTTATAAAACACAGAAGAGTCTTTCAGGGGTTAAAGGGTATAAGGATTTGGAAAGAGTCCTTGGAGAGGAAGCGAGGAAATGCGGTGAGGGGCAGTGGGTTGTGGGTTTTGACTTGATGGAAGACATATTCGAAAAACCTGAGGAACGCCGGTTCCCCAACAGGTACGATTTAGACAAAATATGTTCCGAGCATCCGGTGTTAGTTTTGCGGCACGATGGACATATTTGTGCTGTAAATTCCCTAGCCTTAAAAATAATGGGAATTGATAAATCCAATGTTGCGGAGAAAACTGTGGAGGCTGGGGAAATTAGAGTGGATGAGAATGGGGAACCCACAGGAGTGTTTACCGAGGCAGCCACAGCCATTCCTCTGGGGTTTATGCCCCTGCCTGATTTACAGCGTTTCCTAGATGCGGGCAGAATATTTTCCCAAGAGCTGGCATCCTATGGAATCACCACCTGTGGCGGAGTGGTACAATTAGGGGAAGAGGGACCTGCAGGAAAGGCTGGAACCTTTGAGATACCGCTAATTCAAGGACTAATAAAGGAGGGGTTAATAGAGCAGGATTTCGTGTTTTACGTTATAACCACCCTGCCTAGTGAGTTAAAGAATGTTGAGAAATCCTTCCAAGAATTGGGTTTAGGGGAGGGAAGGTTCCAGGTGGGGGGAATCAAAAGATTTGCAGACGGTACATTCGGAGCCTTCACCGCTGCCATGTTTGAGCCGTTTTCAGATTCGCCGCGAAAGAGTAAGGGCTTCTTTATGACTGATGAGGAGTCTCTCTTCGAAATCATAAAGGAAACTTACAAGATGGGATACCAAATCCTTGTACATGCCATAGGGGACAGAGCCAACCGGTGGGTTGTTGACCTCTACAAGCGGGTAGTAAAAACCGTTAAATCGAAGGAAGGGGGCCGACTCCGAATTGAGCACGCATCAGTGCTTACGCCGGACGTTATCAGAGACGCCGCAGATTTGGGAATAGTTTTGGTCTGTCAGCCAATGTTCATAGATAGCGAGTATACATGGCTTGAGAAACGCTTAGGCCCCGAGAGGATAAAAAATGTTTATCCATTCCGTTCAATAATTGATGCCGGTATATTTCTAGCAGGGGCTTCAGACGCTCCGGTGGAATCCGCCAGAGTATTGAAAGCCTTGCAGGTGTGCGTTACCCGAAACGGCTTTGTACCCGAACAGGCTATAACCATAACTGAAGCAATTAAAATGTTTACGTTGAATGCGGCGTATGCCCTGGGACAGGAGAAAATTAAGGGAAGCCTCGAAGAGGGAAAACTGGCCGACTTTGTAATTCTGGAAAGAAATCCTAAAAGCGTTCCCCCAAACCGGATTGCAGACATTAGAATACTGGCAACATATCATCGGGGACGGCTAATTTATTCTCCGCATTGAGGACGCTAAAAATTGTTTTTGTGGGTGTTTTCCTCTTTATCTTCTTTTATTGTCAGTAGGTTTTCTGAGCCGTCTAGAATTGTTTTGTAGTCTTCGATGAAGCCTCTTCCAATGGTGAGTAATTTATTGTCCTTGAATGTTGTCACTACTGTTAGGAGAGTTAGAGGCCCCATTTCAACTTTCGCGTAGGAGGATAGTAGTTTTTTCTTTTCCCCCGACACGGTAACTCCCCGTTGTGAGAAGATGTCTGGAAGCTGACAGTTTTCCAATTTTAGCTCTGTATAAGTTTTCCAGGGTATTAGTATCATTCCGTCGAATCCCGTGTCAAGGAGTGCAACTATTTCGGTTTTCTCTCCGCTAACAAAGTTTGATATTTTAATCTTGACTGCTGGAGATAAATAGTTGAATCTTTCATCAATGTATGGTTGCTTGTATACTACTCTATTTGTAGGCTTGTTCCCCCCAAGTAGATTTCTTTGGGTTGTTTGAGGAATTTTTCCGTAATCCTTATAATTATTCTATGTTTGACGTCTCTCGACAGTTTGAGCTCCTCGGCAGAGTCAGCAACTATCGTATTTCCATTCTCAAAGGCCACCCATTTCCCCACGTAGTTTCGGAAAAGCTCATCTTTCATCTTTTCAAACGCTAGATTGTTTTTCTCTAACTCTCTGCGATACTCTTCCGCCCCAACCCAGTCATCCAAAGTTCTGTCAACAGCCCTAGAGATATTCCCATTACTAGTAGTGGTATTTACAGTTCCCTTAGCTCCTGTCGACTCAGCCTCACCCTTCTTGGTTCCCCAAAAAATGGAAGAGTCTTTAACCCTCGAATGTTCTATCAATTTACTCTTCCTCCTTAGGAGAACTAACAGAGATGACTGTTTGCGACCTCACTAAATAATCTGGCTCACCTGTTAGAGGATCTAAATCATCCAACTCGTATACCTTTAAAACAACGGGTTTAACCCGCAAAACTTTTCCATTTTCCAGCCGGAAATCACTCCACTCTTCACGCACAACACGGAATCCCACTTCGACGCCATTCACTTCTCTCCCGTCCGGAAGCTTTAAACTCATAAACCACATCCGTCCAAACCTACACAGTCAACTTCAGACTATCTCAACCCCGAATCGTATTTAACTCTTCTCATCTACAATTTCATTTCGCAGAACCCTAAAAAGCGTCCCATCGAATCAAATTGCAGACAATAAAAAATACTGGCAAACTATCATCAAGATCGACTGATTTATTTCCGAATTGAAAAGTTTTCTGATTAAACCGCTACCCTCTTTTTGAAACACACTTCTTGAACATTTCTTCTTCTGGTTTTAATGGGTGAGGATGGCTTTACATTCTTCGCCTAAGCCTTGGAGGAGATCCCAGGAGTCGTTTTTGGTTCCCTTCGTCTGCATTGTTCTCACGTCTTGGCAAATGGGCATGATCATTCGTTTAAGGATGTGTTGAGGTGTGGGTTCGTATGGTCTGAGGGAGTGCTCTATGAGTATTTTGAAGTGGCCTAATGTTCTTTTCACAATTCTGTTCAATATAATACCTCCACATGTCCCTCTCTCACAATAACACTGAACCTGTCCCTAGCTAGCTTGATTTTTATACCTAGCTGCTTTAGTAATTTTTCGGCTATGGAAATCTTTTGTTTCCTGTTCAGAACAGCTTCCAGAAGGAAGCAGCCCCCACCACCCGTATATAAAGAAGCGGTTTCGAGTTCCGCCATAAAAGTGGGATTCAGAAACACATCCGTCATTTCTCCACATTTTGACCTTGCTAATTCTGCGGGAAGTTTTAACTCCACCTCCTCCTCACCATGCAGATAACTGTACACAACGTTGCTCGGTTTAAGGACATCTATGAGAATTTCCATCAACTCTGGAACCAGTTTTTCTGGAACTTCGAAACTCATGCCACTTGATGTGGTGCCCACATACATTTCGGGGTCAGGGCTAAGCCAGTTGAAGAGAGCATTGGTAACTGAACGACTGAGACTCCCTTTCCTTGCCCCGTACAAGACACCTGCCTTAGACCTCACTTTCTCCTCAAGATCGTCGGGAAGAGCCACTTTAATATACTTCATAAAAATCATCCGGTAAATTTCTCAAATAGGACATATGACCATATTCCCATAAATACCTTTTGGACAAATAAACCGTTTCCAATGTAGGGTTATCTTCGAAAGATTATCCTATTGACCCCCACACCTCTACCCTGGAAAGAATCGAGAAAAGTGAAATAAACCAAAAGATGAGGGTGCAGAAAAGGCTTCTCGAATGAGCTAATAATTAGTCAATTTGAAAGCTGACTCACCCCCTTTTCAGATGCATGAAAATCTAAAGTTGTGTATTTATTATGATGATGCTAAAATAGAAAAGGCAAAAATACTATGAAAGCCTATATGGTAGAAAAAATGAAGGAAAGGAAGGAAAATTACCTTCGCAAAATTCAATTTGCTCAAGATAACATTAAATCCGTTAAAATGTGGCTGACAGGAATAACGCTTGAAAAGTTTTTGGACGATAAGAAGACACGCTATGCCGTGTTTAAGGCCTTTCAGGAAGTGGTAGAAACCTGTATGGATTTGGCGGCTATGCTGGTTAAAGATCGTGGAATTCCACCCAAAGATGATTATACCAATCTGGAGAAGTTAAGAGAAGAAAAGGTAATATCTGGCGAGATGGAGGATATTTTAGCGGAGGCTAATGGTCTACATAAATGGATAATCCACAGATACAATAAGCTGGATGAAGCAGAAGCCTACAAAGCGATGCTTAGACTCATAACTCCCCTAGAGGGATTCATAGGAGTTGTAAAAAAGTGGATTTAGTGGAGAAAATTAAGAGGGATTTCGGATTTCTGACCGATCGCCGTGATGTTCTAGCTGTGCTTCTTTACGGCTCTCAGGCTTCAGGTGAGTCCACTCCGAGGAGCGATGTTGATATCTGCATTGTAGCCCCGAAAGCAGACCGTGACGAGCTTTTTAGAACAATTTTGAGGCACGTTAGAGAACCTTATGATGTCAAGATATTTGAATCTCTACCAATGTACTTGAAAATTCAGGTGATCAAAAACCACATCGTAGTCTATGCAAGAGAGATCCTAGACCTGTACGAATACTTCTACACCTACAGGAAACTCTGGAAGGATCAAGAGAGGCGGAATACACTAACAAAAGAAGATATAGAAACCCTCCTCAAATGAAAGTAAACCATTTAACCCACTTTCCGCACCCATTGGTTTATTCTTTTCTATTTTTGCGAAATTTGTAAGTCTATACGAAGAATGCTGAACTTCAAACAATTTTTGGAAATCTCCAAATGCCCCCAAGAAAAGGACCAGAAACTGGTAAAAACAAAAAAATAACAAAAAATTCACAAAGGATGCGGAATGTGGGATAACTGAACAAGAAGTTTATTTATTGTTGAGAGGCTAAATATTTTTTTATGAGTATTTTTGTTCTGGATTCTGATGGGTTAATTAAGCTAGTCAAATCTTCTATTATAGAGCAATTGCTCAAGCGATTTTCTTGTTTCATATCCAGCGAAGTTTACGAGGAGGTTGTGATCAGAGGCAAGGAAAAGTTGTATGAGGATGCCTTCATAATTGAAAAACACGTTAGAGCCGATATTTTAAAGGTTATGAAGACTAAGGAGAATCAGCACTAATCCAACCCTCATCTTATACGAAACCGTATCCACCACCATTTGTGCCCTCTGACAAACATCATGCCAATATCTTTTTCCACTGGAATCTTAATATACTTTATTTTCGTGGCAAACCACATCCCCGCAATTCTTATAATTAATACATAGAGAATTGGGATTAAACTTGATAATAATCCCCCGATTTTTTTCATTTTAGTGATTGTAGGTAAGTTTATTATAGCCATCTTACTGAAAGAAATCTTTCAGGCTTATTATATGGCTGATCCCAGTTTAAAAATAATTTTTCCTAAAATATATTATTGGCTTGGAAGGAAAATCTATGGTTACAGAGGTAGACAACTTTACAATCCAAATACCTATGGACTGAAACCCAATGATGTCTGGTTCGTTAGTAAATTGTTTGATAACACGAATAGAGAAATTGCAGGAGAAACACATCCATTAATAGGAAGAAGTTACGGAGGTAAAAAATTTAGAGGGTGAAAAGGAACCCTGCCCTTATTCACCCTCATTTTCAATAAGTAGGGCTATTATAGATGTAGAGAGAAACACGCGGGTCTTTATTTTATCTCATACTAAAAAGTGCTCAGCAGTAATACCCCATTAATCGTTCTAGTGTGGCGCTAAGTGTATGACGCTACAGCGTAAGGTTGAAGAAAAGTAACGTGTGTAATCCACGCTTCGACCGTGTAAGAATTAAAGTATTGATGCCTGTCTACATTAGTCCACACCCTATTTGGGGTTCCAGAGACTAAATCTGCACCGCTTGGTACGGCGTCAACGAGAGTTATCTTGTAGGGTTCTAGTTGACCATCACTCTCTACCGCAGTATACACATACCAACCGTAGCGTGGAATCCAAGACCCCCATGACCAAGTGTACCAAACCCATTTCAGATACCAGTAATTAGGTGTTACGATTCCCTTACGTCACTTAGTCGCGTATGCGTGTAGGCTATAGGAGTACTCTCCAGAAACATATTTATAGGCATCTAGTGCATTTAAGTAACCGTGCCCGTGGTTGTGTTCCCATCCAGTGTCTCCGATATCGTGTAGTGCGGCTGCACGAATAATAGCCGCTCGAACTAATACACCTCTATACTGTCGCAGTTGTATAATCTGAAGTCATATCTTAGTAGCATGGATATGAAAGCTATTGGCTTAGGTTCAGGTATATTGATAATGGGTATTGCACTTGCTTCAATATACTATATTAGAAAAAGAAGTGTCTTCAAGCATTAAAAAAGTAAGCCCGAATGATTCTTTTCCAATTTTTTTCTTGCCAATTCACTTTGTAAATAAAATTGAATGGTTAATGGATTCTTTGTTTTTCATATTCTATGATTACGTCTCGGGCTTTTTCAACGGGTATTTCTTCTTTTACCCTAATCATGGTTATTGCTTCCTTTGGGCATTTGCTGGAACATAGGCCGCATCCGATGCATCTTTCTTCCTCAATTTTTATCAGGTTATCTGTTAAATCATCATTGTGGGGGTAGTGGTGGTATATTGCTCCCATTGGACATATCTTGATACAGGATTCGCATAGTGTGCATTTTTCTTTGTTGATTTGGGGTTGGAAGTTTGATTTGGTTAGGGTTCTGGGATTGTTCAGTTCCGTGAGTCCTCTTAGGAAGCCGCAGCAGCAGGGGCAGCAGTTGCATATGAAGTTTGGTTTCTGCTGTTGATTATTGGTTATGTGTACCAGTCCTGCTTCTTCTGCTTTTTTGAGTATTTCGAGGGCTTCCTCGTAGCTTACGTATCTTGCTCCTCGGTGCTTCACCAAGTAGTCTGCGGTGGAGTCGAAGTTCATGCAAACCTCTAGTGGTTTTTCGCAATGGTCAAAGGTTGATCGGCAGACACAGTTGATTACTGCTATGCTGCGGGCGTCTTTGATGTATTGGCTTACCCTCTCGAAAGTTAAAATTTCTGCTTTGGTGTCTAGTTTTTGCTCTACTGGTATGACTCTTATGAAGGGGTAATTGGAGGCCCCCAGTTCCATTCCCCAGTACTTGTAGATTTTGTTAAATATTCTCCTTACTTCTCTTCGCTCGTCAGTTGGTTCTCCTTCCATGAACCATTCGAAAACTCCAGGCACGAAGGGCATCATTGCATAGTACAATTTTTTATCGCTTTTACCTTCAAACTCAAAAATCAGGCCTTTTTTAGCCGCATCCTCAATAGCTACTTTGATTTCCTCCTTGTCTCGGCCTAGTTTCTCCGCTATTTGTTCCACGGTTTTGGGCTCTATAAATGGTCCGTCAAAAGCGGAGGAAACTAGTTCTGCTTCTTCGGGTTTAAACATTATTTTGAGTACTCTCAGAGTGTCTTTAGATTTTGGAATTTTAAGAGGCCATTTGTTTAATTTATTAAATAATTGGTCATAAACTTCATCGCTCATAGAAGGTTCGCCTCGGCAAGCTATCTTGAACAGGAGTGTAAGGGAGTTATAAGGTTGAGTGCTTTATATCTTTCTCCGCTGTGACAGTATTAATTATTTTTGAATTGTATTTTTTAAAAAAATTTTATATAGATGGTTAAAATAATTAACAAGTCATATATCTTCTGAAAGTGAAGGAAGGTTGTGGTATGAGTA
>Ga0136652_1001185_pt1 | contig 11411 bp, 6 predicted proteins | sample ConPoolayeEmetaG_FD_94864 | JGI IMG/M metagenome (GOLD analysis project Ga0136652, IMG submission 94864) | Hot spring microbial mat communities from California, USA to study Microbial Dark Matter (Phase II) - Cone Pool mat layer E metaG... ...
CCCCTATATGGGACAGAGTGTGCTCATCATCATTCTCACTCCGGTGTTGTTGGCCATCGGTCTGTTCATCGGTTGATCCACGGCCGAACCGGCTTTATCTCTCGCTCTCCGAATTGTCCGGGCCGAGCTAAAGAGCGCGGTAGGTCTTGGCGGCCTCGACCATGGCCACGATATTCTGCGGCGGGACGTGAGGCAGAATGTTGTGGACCTGGGTGAAGACGAACCCGCCGCCCGGCGCAAGGACCTCGATCCTCCGCCGCACGTGATCGGCGATCTCCTCGACCGTGCCCATGGGCAAGATGCGCTGGGTGTCGCACCCGCCCCCCCAGAAAGTCAGGTCTCGGCCGAATTCGCGCTTCAGCCTCTCCGGCTCCATCCCCCGGGCGCTCGTCTGGACCGGGTTGATGATCTCGACGCCGATTTCGATGAGGTCGGGGAGCAGGTCGGCGATCGCGCCGCAGGAATGGAGAAAGAGATGAATGCCCGGACGCCGCCGCACCCGCTCGTAGATCATTTTATGGCGCGGCTTGAAGAAGCGCCGGTACATGGCCGGCGAAATCTGGGGGCCGAGCTGCGTCCCCAGGTCGTCTCCCATCTGGATGATCTGGACATAGCCCTCGACGGCAGCGAGGAATTTCTCCAGATTCTCAAGATGGATCTCGGTGAGCCGGTCGAGGAGGGCGTCGATTTTCCGCGGATTCTCGATCAGATCGGCGAGGAAGCGGTCGTTCCGGCAGAGGTATTGTCCCCACTCAAGGAGGTTGCCGCCGAAAGCGGCCATGACGGCAAAATCCGTCGTCTCGTAAAGCTCCTTTGCCCGGCGCCGGATTTCCGCTGCGTTCTCCTCAGTCAGCGGCAAATGCCAGGGAGCCGTGGGAAAAGCCGCCCAGATCACATCCCGCATGAGCTCGGGAAGCCGGTCGAGGACCGCGGGGTCGCGGCCGTCCCACTCGTGGAGCGGGTAGCGGGTCTGGCTGAGGTAGTACGCGCCCGCGGGCATGACGCCGATCGTCGCCCCGCTCCTATTTCTCGCCAGCCATCCGCCGGCGCCATCAGGGACGAGGTCGGCATAGGCGGGGATCTTCGCCGGCGAGCCGTCGGGGAGCGGAAAATCATTCCATTCCGCCTCGGCGGTGAGAAAGGCGCGGCCCAGATCGACGACATCCGTCTCGACATAATCCAGGATGAGAAGCTCGGGCTGGGCGAGCTGCTGGACGACATCATAGACATAGGTCCCGCCGGCCGCGACGCCGAGATAATTCTTCAGGCGGTGATAAGCGACGGCGCTGATTCCCGTCGAACGCATCGCGCCGAGGTCGATGGGAACTTTATCCGGCTCCCGGTGGCCGATCGCTGCCAATACTCTTTCCCGCCTGGTCATCATCACCTAACCTTCCCGTTCCAAGAACAAGCCAGGCTCACTTTGTCCATATTAGCTGATATCCAGGTTCACGATCAAAGGGGCATGGTCGGAGGGCGTCGGCTTCTGGCGCCGCCGCGGCCACATATCGACCTCGACGCCCTTGATTTCCTTCATCAGCGCCTCAGTCGCCAGAGCGTAATCGATCCTCATGCCCTGATCCTTCCAGACCGCGCCGCCGATGTAGTCCCACCAGGTGAACTGTTTTTTCCCGGGGTTGAGCCGGCGGAAGACGTCCACAAGACCCCAGTCGAGGAGCCTCGCCATGCCCTCCCGTTCCTCCGCCATCGTCCCGATCGTGTCGGCAAGCTCCTCGGGCGAATAGACATCGATGTCCTCGCGGGCGACGTTGAAATCGCCGGCGATGAGCAGCCGGCCGGAGGGCTTGAAATTCTTCTTGAGATGGGCCAGGAAAGTCTTGTACCAATCCTGCTTGTAGTCGAATTTTTCCGTTCCCCGGAGGTCGCCGTGCGGGGCATAGACATTGAGGATGTGGACGCCGCCGACGAGGGCCGCGATCAGCCGTTTCTGCGCGTCCCAGCGCTCGTCACCGAAGCCTTTGACGACCCGGTCCGGCCTGATTTTCGTCAGGACGGCCACGCCGTTATAGGCTTTCTGCCCGAAAACGTGGCACTCGAACCCGAGCTTCTCGAAATCCGCGGCCGGGAAGCCGTCGTCCTCGGTCTTGAGCTCCTGAAGGCAGAGGACGTCGAGATCGTTCTTCCGGTGGTCGAGCCACTGGAGGACGAGGTCTTTCCTCGCCTTGATCGAATTGACGTTAAAGCTGCAGATTTTCATCCTTGTCCTCTCCGAGTCTTAACCGACCCTCTCCTTTCGACAAACATATGACGAGACTGTCTCGTCACTTCGTTCCTCTCGAGACCCTTAAATTCCTTAGCCAAGTGAAATACAGGACAATAGAAAGGCCGGCGGCAGTGCAAAAACAGGCCGTGGCGCTTTGATATTTTCGTCCAACCAAGTACATCGCCCCGGCCCAAAGGGAAAAAAGCCAGGGAATGCCCAGAACAACATTGAGCAGGTCGACGCGGAACGGGATGTCTTTTTCGAACCCGGGCCGCAGTTCCCTGATCCGCTTCACGACCGGCCCCCAGTGACCCGCCGGCTGAACGGTCAAGTAAAACTCGGTCAGGATTTTCTCCTCCGTCGGAGGCGTGAGATAGGAGACGGCGACCGCCGCCGCCAGGCCGATCGCCGCGATAACGGGGAAGTAGACGTAGAGCGGCGCCCCGGAAAAAAAGACCGCCTGGACGAGCGAAGCCAGGATGCCCGTCCCGACGCCCGCGGTGAACCCCCAGCCGTTGAGCCTCCACCAGTACCAGCGGAGGAAATTAGGGAGGAGGACTCCCGCTCCGAGCGCCGCCATAATCCATTGGAAAACCCGGTGGATGGAGGTGGCCGTCGAGCCGATGGCGATCCCGAGCAAAATGAGGGCCAGCGAGGCAAGCCGGCCGGCGCCGACGAGCTGCTTTTCCGTCGCCCGCGGGTTGAGATGTCTCTTATAGATATCGACGACGAGATATGAGGCGCCGGCGTTGACCGTCGAGTTGAAGGTGGACATGAAAGCGGCGAGAAGAGCGGCTAGGATGAGGCCCCGAAGGCCGACGGGAAGGAACCCCTTGATCACGGCCGGCATCACCTGCTCGGTGTCGCCGACGCCCATGAACCCGCTGAGAAAAAGAAGCGCGATCCCCATGGCCATCGGCCAGCGCAGCGTGTGGAGAAGGCCCCAGAGAGCGCCGAGCTTCGAGGCGTCGCGTTCGTCCCGGGCCGAAAGGAAGCGCTGGAAATCATAGAGCTGCTCAGGCCCTCCGAAGCAGAGGAGCAGCCCCTTGCTCACCCAGGCGATGGTCAGGCCGCCGAAGAGGAAAAACTCCGTCTCCAGAAGCGCCGGGTCTTTCCAGGGGACGGAAAGGCTGAAAAACGAGCCGGAGAATTTCTGTGCGATCGCCGCCGGGTCCGCATGGCGGAAGCCGAGGAAGGCGATGACCAGAGCGCCGAAACTCATGATCACCGTCTGGACGAGCTCGGTGATGACGAGCGAGCGGAACCCGCCGAAGACGACGTAGATCCCGGTCAGGCCGAGGATGAGGGCGGCGCAGAGCTGGCGCGAAAGCGGCAGGTACTCGGCGCCGAATTTCCCCATGCCCACCGCGTCGTAGGCCAGGAAGCTCACGACCGTGACCACGGCGAGAACGGCGTAGGCCGAGCGGGCGGACTCGCCGGCCGCGTCCTCGCCGAAGCGCGTCTTCATCCATTCGGCCGCCGTCCGGACCCGGGAGCGGTTGATCCAGCGCCCCATGAAGGCGGCGAAGAAAACGGGAAGCGGAAAGCCCCAGATCCACTGGTGCCACATCGCCTTCATGCCCAGGACGCAGAGGAGAGAGACGATCCACATCGTGCCGGTGATGTCCCAGTAGGAAGACGACCCGGAAGCGGCGAGCATCCACCAGCGCATCCGGCGCTCGCCGAGAAAATAGGCGTCCACGCCGCGCGAGGCGAGCCGGCGGCTGACGAATCCGATAGTGATCATGGCCGCCAGGTAGGCGGCGATGATGGACAGGTCGACGGCGCCGATCCCGCTCATGGTCCTCCGCGATCCGACGGACGTCTTTTATTTATCCGGTTTCGAAGAAAAGATCAAACCCGACAGGCGCGGCCGTCTGTCGGGCCCGCGGCGCGGACCTGATGAGCCGGAGATCGCTCTTCTTCAGGTTTTGATTCTCGAGACCGGCAGGAGATGGGGAATCTGGCTCTCGTTCATCAGCCGGTTCAAGCGCGGCACGTCTTCATCGATGATCCTGTTGATCCGCTCGACGAGGGCCATGAGCTTCTTTTCGTTCACCTCGATCTCCTTGATCTGCCGTTCGGACGGAGCTCCCGTGTAGCCGCCGATCGAACGCCCGACCGCAAGCAATCGTCCCCGGACCGAGAACATCATCCCTTGAAAGCCCGCCCCCGGATCACCAGAGAAATCGCGGCGAATTTCGTCGATCTCCTTGAGCGGCGCTTTGAAGGCCTCGGCCAGAGAGGCCGGAGCCGACGGGACTTTCTTGACGGTCCCTTCGGCCTCGCGGAGTTGTTTGGCGAGCGCATCGAGCGTGCTCTGGACCTGGCTGAGAAGCGGGGCGAGCCTGTACAGGCGCATCAAAGCATCATGCTGGGCTTTCCGTTCGGCGAGCGAAACGTCGATCCTGGGGTCTCCTTCGAGCTTGAGCGTCGTCGCCGCTTCGATCCCCTCGGCCACGAGCTTGACCTGGTATTCGCCGGGCAGGACATAGGGAGCCATCGACCCGCCGAACCGGGCCATCGCTCCGGTCTCGGCTGCAGCCGGAGGCGGATACCTCAGGTCCCAGGCAAGGCGATGAATCCCCGGTTCTTTTTCAGCCTTCAATTCCCTGATGACGTTCCCTGCGGAATCGGCGATGACGATTTTAACGTCGCCTTTGGTTTTTTCCTTGAGATAATAGCTGATCAGCGCTCCGTAAGGCGGGTTGGGGGCGACAAAGAATTTGTGCCCGAGATTTCCCTTGTGATAATTGGGATTAAAGATGACCGCCGGCCGAATGTCGAAAAGATAACCCGCCGCCGCCAGCACCTCCGGCTTTAACTGCTCGAGCGGCGTGATGTCGTCGAGGATCCAGATGCTCCGGCCGTGCGTGCCGAAGATGAGGTCGTTCTCGCGCGGATGGATGGCGATGTCATCGACGGGCACGAGGGGAAGATTGCTCTTGATCCGTGTCCAGTGCAACCCGCGGTCGATCGACCAATACGCCCCACGCTCCGTTCCCACGAACAGCAGGTCCGGGTTGCGCGGGTGCTCACGGATCACGCTCAGGGTGCTGCCTTCCGGAATGTTGCCGGAGATATTCTTCCAGGTCGCTCCGAAGTCGTCCGTCATAAAGGCGTAGGCCTTGAAATCGTCGCTCCGGTGGCCGTCGAAGGCCGCGTAAGCGCGGCCCTCGGCATGATGGGAGGCGACGACCCGGCTGACGTACGTGTTCTTGGGAAGAGCCGGAGGCTGAGGCGTTACGTTCTTCCATGTTTTCCCGTCGTCCCGGGAGACCTGGACCAGGCCGTCGTCGGTTCCGACATACAAGACGCCCTCTTTGAGCGGCGACTCCGAAATCGTCGTGATCGTGCCGTAGAAACTCACCCCGTCGTGGCGCGAAAGCGTGTTCTCGTCGGGGACGGCGCCCATGATCGGGAGTTTATCCCGGTCGATCCGGGCCGTCAGGTCGTCTGTCGCCTCCCAATTGTCGCCCCTGTCCCGGGAGATGAAAAGCCGGTTGCCTCCGTAGAAGATCTTCTTCGGGTTGTGCGGTGAGACGAGGATCGGACTGTTCCAGTTGAAGCGGTAGCGCTCGCCCTCGTCCTCCGGCTGTGGCCGGATCGATTTGCTCTCCCCGGAGCGGAGGTCAAAGCGGAAGACATTGCCGTCCTGCGATTCGGCGTAGATGGTGTTGTGGTCGGTCGGGTCGACCTGAACGTAGAAGCCGTCGCCGCCGCCGATCCGAATCCACTCATCGTTCGTGATCCCGATCCTCGTCCAGGTGGCGCTCGGGCCGCCCCAGCTTCCGTTGTCCTGGAGGCCGCCGTAAATATAGTACGGCTTGCGCATATCGAACCCGACTTCGTAAAACTGGCCGAGCGGGATCGTGTTGATGAAGTCCCAGGTCCGGCCGCGGTCAAAGGAGAGATGGATGCCGCCGTCCGAACCGAGGACGATGTGGTCGGAATCGGCCGGATTGATCCACATCGCATGGTGGTCGCCGTGGATTTCCTGGACGAGGTCGGTGGTGAACGTTTTTCCACCGTCCTCGGAGAAATACATCGACGCTCCGAGAACCCAGATCCTCTGGTCGTTGTTGGGGTCGACGCGGATTTTGCTGTAGTACATCGGCCGCGGATTCGTCGAAGACATCTTTTTCCAGGTCAGGCCTTTATCCTCCGACCGGAACACACCGCCGTTTTTATTTTCGATGATCGCGTAGACGATGCTCGGGTCGCGGCGGTAGATATCGACCCCGATCCGGCCCGTCGGGCCGTCGGGAAGCCCGTTCGTCAGCTTGGTCCAGGTCTCCCCGCCGTCGGTGGTCTTATAGAGGCCGCTTCCGGGGCCGCCGCCGCTGAACCCGAAAGCCGTCCGGCGGCGCTGGTAGGCCGCGGCGTAAAGGGTCGAGGGGTTTTCGAGGTCGATGGCGAGATCGACAAACCCGGTGTTCTCATCGACGAACTTCGTGTTGACCCAGGTTTTCCCGCCGTCAGTCGTGCGGTAGAGCCCTCTTTCCTTGTTCGGCCCCCAGAGGCGGCCGAGGGCGGCGACGTAAACGATATCCGGGTTTGTGGGGTGGATGGCGATCCGTCCGATGTGATGGGTCTCGCGGAGCCCCATGCACTTCCAGGTCCGGCCTCCGTCCTCGGACTTAAAAACGCCATCCCCCCAGGAGGAACTCTGGCGGTTGTTCGGCTCCCCTGTTCCCACCCAGACGATGTCCGGATGAGAGGGAGAGACGGTCACGTCGCCGATCGAGCTCGTGGTCTGGTCGTCAAACAGAGGTTCCCAGGTGACGCCGTTGTTCACCGTCTTCCACAGACCGCCCGAGGCGGTGGCGACATAAATGGTCCGGGGGTTGCTCTCGACAACGGCGAAATCGTCGATCCTCCCGCCCATATTGGCCGGGCCGATCGAGCGCCACTTCAGGCCGTCAAGAAGAGTTTCCGGGATGATTGTTCCCGGAGGCTGCTTTTGGGCCTGGCCGGCTCCGGCAAAAACAATGAGCGAGAGAATCGCGGCCAAGAGGCAAAGGCTCGGAGAAAGGGCGTTTTTTTTCATTGTTGACCTCCTCGAATGACCATCCCTCTCGATCCTCACGATGAGCGGCGATTCGTCGAGCGGCGATCTCTTTTTACCAAAAGCAGATTGGATTTTCCAGAAAAACTTGAAGGCAGAAATCTCTTCCCCTTCCTCGCAAAACTGCAGGATTATCTTAAAGCGAACACCTCCTCTCCGACCATAAGTCTTGGCTCCTGGCATCGGCCCGATCAGGCGCCGCGATATTAAACCCGGCTTGACATTTCTTGGGCCGGAAATTACGCTTCCCCGCGATGGACCAGTCGGCCAGCGAAGACCCATAATCATCCGATAGATATCCCCGGAGAGACCATGAAAAAAAAGGCCTTACGGCAAAACGTTGGGAAGAATCTTCCGAACCCGGCCGACAAGGCTCGGCTGGCCGCCATCTGCCTGGCGACATGGTTGGCCTCAGTGTTCGTTGCCATGGCCTCGCCGCCCGGGACAAAGCCCGCCAGTACGTATCCTCAAGCGTATTCTGTCGAGCGGGATGAAGCCGCCGGCATTCTCTCGCTGCGCACCCCGTATTACACGGTAGAGCACGATTTAAGAAAAGGAGGCGCGATCTCGCGAATCACACTCCGGAACGGCCGGACCGCGAATTTGCTCGTCCGTCCCGTCGAAACGCGCGTCCGGGATGAAGAGGGCACCGAGCTGACCGACCTAAAGGATCGAGCGCCCCGAGTCATGCACCGGCGTTCGGGGCCGAACGAGATCGTGGCGGTCGAGAGTGTCCTCGTCGATCCCGCGGGCCGCGCTTCTGATCTTCGAGTCAAGACGACGTACGAATACCGCTGGGGCTATATAAAGATCCATAAAGAATTCGTTGTCCCCGAAGCCGGCTTTCGCCTGACCGAAGTCTGCCCTTTCTCGACCGTCCTCGCACCGAGCCTGACCGATTACGGCTATCGGGAAGGGATTACGGAAGAGGAAGGCGCGCCGGAGTTCTCGTTCGGCAGCAACATCTGGGGCAGGCTGCGGTTGGATCAGCCCTCGGACCCCTCTCTTGAAACGCCCTATGTCCCACGGTCGATGATCTTCGTCGACCCGGGAATCGAGGGTCTCGAATGGTTTGTCGGCTCCGACCTCGCCCAATGGGAACTCCGGCTCGCCGGACGCCGGGGCCGGGGCCGCTGCCTGTTCGAGCGGAGCCGGAATCCGGCCGGCCTGGCGCTCGCCATTTCTCCGCTCTGGACGAAGTCCGAACCCCTGCTCCTCAAGGACGGCTGCGCCTTCGATTATTATCTGGCCTTTCCCATCCTCGAAGGGCATGCCCACCGGCCGTGGATTCACACTTCCTTCAACCGGAACCGGGGAAAATGGGTATCGACCGAGGAAATCCGACGCTGGGCCGAGCAGGCTACCAGACCGTCCACTGCCACAACGACGGCGATTATTATGACGACGGCCTGTTCTGGCGGGACGGCTCTTATCCTCCCTACCCCGATATGGAGAAATACGATCGGGTCCTCGAGGATTGCCGGCGCTTCGGCATCCGGACAGCGACATACTTTTCAAACAAGGAGCTCCACCCGAGCACCGACGAGTTCAAGAAACACGGCAAAGAATGGGGCCGGATGGATCGCCGGGGAAACCTCCGACATAATTTTTATCGCCCGGAGAGCGAGTTCGGCGCCCAGATGTGCCTGCGCTCCGGCTGGCTCGATTTCTTGAAGTTTTCCATCGATCGTGTCCTCAAAAACCATCCCCTCGACGGCGTTTATTTCGATTGGAACGTCGCTCTCTTCTGCTCGAATCCTCTCCACGAGGGAAAAGACGCCGAGGAGCAAGCCCTCGGCCACTGGGACATGGATGAGCTCCTCGAACTCATGGAGTGGACCCGTAAGAGGATCGGTCCAAACGGCCTGTTGATCGTCCACAACACGACCGTTCCTATGTTCGCCACGGAAAATTTCGCCGATTATGTCGTGGCCACCGAATGGGGCTACGGGAAATGGACCGATCGCCCCGCCGCTCTTGCCGACCTTCCTTTGGAATGGTCGCTCGCCGGCGCTCGGCCGCGCGGGGTGATCAGCTACGGCACGATCGACGAAAAGGCGCCGCGGCGGCTGCACAAGGTCTTTGCCCTGGAAGCTTTTCTTGGGGGGGTCGCCCCCTGGCCGGCGAGCCCAGAGACGTTCGAACTCCTTCCCCTTTTGAAACCGCTCGGCGACATCGAATCGTATCGATTTGCCGACTGGCGAAACCAGGCGGTTACCTTGTCCGATCCGCTCTGCGCCTCGGCCGTCTACAGCCGGCCTGAAGAGTCTTATCTCCTTCTGGCCAACCTGGACCAGGCCCCGCGCGAGGTCACCTGCGTGCTGCATCCGGAATTGCTGCCCTATCCCATCAAGCGTCCGTCTGCCGCAAGCCTTTTCACGGCAGGCGTATCCTCGGCCATCCCTTCGGGTCAGCCGGCAACTTTGACCCTGGACATCGGCCGGCTGCTCGGGCAGGGTCTCAAGATCATCATCCCGGGCGATGAGGCCATAATAATCCGCGTCCGATAGACCGAGGAAGTCCTTTTTCCAAGCGCGAAAAAGCTCCGGATGTCTCTTTTTTCGCCACCGAGCCTCCCTGGGATTGACAGAGCTTTGCCGGGGTGATATGAAGTGGGCAGGACGTCAGCCGACGGCAGCGGCTTCTATGAATGTGAGGAATGTTATTCCGGCCTCCGGACAAGGCGGAAGAAGCGATCGCCGCCTATGACAAAGCCCTGGCCCTCGACCCCGATTTTGGGTTTGTTTTGAACCAGGAAGGTTATGCCTGCGCCGAGATCGGCGAATTCGACAAAGCCATCCGCAATTTCGAGCGCTACGCAGCGGCGAATCCGGGCGAAGCCAATCCCATCGACTCTATCGCTGAGCTCTATTTTCGCCAGGGGAAATTCCACGCGGCTAAGGCCAAGTATCAGGAGGCCCTGGAGATCAGGCCCGATTTTACCCCGTCCTGTTGGGGCCTGGCCTACATTTACACTTATGAGGAAAATTACGCCGAGGCCGGACATTGGTTGAAGGAGTTTATCGCCCGATCACCGACACTTTTCGAAAAGGCGGAGGGGCTCTGGGTGACGGCCTGCTCTGACTATTTTCTCGGCCGGTGGGAACAGAGTTGGGCCGAGTTTTCTAGCTTGCGCGAACAATTTGAAAAAGTCGGCGCTGCCGTTGCCCTGGCCGGAACCAATGCGATCATGGGATTCCTGTGCGCCGACCGGGGCGAATGTGATCCCGCCCGGCGGGCTTTTCAGGCATACAGCAAGGACATCACGCGGCCAATCTTTTTATTTGAAAACCGGGCCAACCATTCTCTCATGCCAATGCGGCCTCAGCCAGGGCGGCGATATTTTGGGGCGGGACGTCCGGCAGGACAGCCTCGTGGCTCGGGCTGACGATGAGGTGGGGCCCCAGCACGTCCTTGATCCGCCTCACCTCCTCCCTAACCTCCCCGGGCGTCCCGCGGTTGAGCACCCGTTGCGTGTCGACCCCGCCCATGAAAGCGATCTTCCCTCCGAAGTCGCGGGCCAACGTTTCGGCGTCCATGTTTTTCGCTCTGGCCTGGAGCGGATGCAGGCCATCGACTCCGGCATCGATGAGCCTTCCGATGACCCGGTGGATCGAGCCGCAGGAGTGGAGGAGGACCTGACAGCCGCGCCGGTGACCCTGATCGGTGAACTTCTTAAACCAGGGGAGGATGAATTCGTCGAAGAGCTTCGGGCTGAGAATGAGATCGAGCTGGGTGCCGAAGTCGTTGCCGAAGAAAAAACCGTCAACGAGGTCCCCGGCCAGGGCAAAAAAGCGCTCGTTGGCTTCGAGGTAAAAGCGGCAGACGCGCTCGGTGACTGCGTGGACGACCTCCGGATGGGTGGACATTTTGACGAGGTAATGTTCCATCCCGAAAAGATCCATGACGTCGTGAAAAAACGGGCACCAGAAACCGCTCGCCCGGTAAACATCTCCGGCTTCGGCCAACCGCACGAGCGTCTCGCTGAAATCGAGATCCTCAACCCGCGGCCAATCAAAGCGGTCGACATCTTCGCCCCTCTCGCAGCCGGCCAGGGGTCCGGCCTGGCCGTGGGACATCTTCTCGCTGTGCCAGTCGAAGAGTTTCCGGCCCTCCGGA
>Ga0136652_1001189_pt1 | contig 11388 bp, 6 predicted proteins | sample ConPoolayeEmetaG_FD_94864 | JGI IMG/M metagenome (GOLD analysis project Ga0136652, IMG submission 94864) | Hot spring microbial mat communities from California, USA to study Microbial Dark Matter (Phase II) - Cone Pool mat layer E metaG... ...
ACCAAGGCGTCGAAGGGATAGCGCAAGTATTGACTGAGCAGATGGAGTTTGAGGGAGGCTACTGCCGTGTCGGTTTGAGCTAAGGGTATCAGGTTGAATTGGGACACTCGGTTGAGCATGGTCCGATAATTGGTTGTCTCTCCATTATGGGTCAGGGCTGTATGAAGTTCTGAAAAAGGATGAGCATTCATCTGATCCACTACAGAACCTGTGGCCAATCGGCGATGAATAATATTGACAGGAGCCTCAGGGAGTTCCCATGGAATTTGTCGGCCATCACTCTTCCAGCAACCTGAATTCTTCCCACAGGAAAGCACTGCAGCTCTCTTCTTTTGGTCCTTGACATAATTCTCTTGGGTGATCTTTCGAGCCAGGCGATAGATATATTCATCCTCTGCCTCTTGGAGAAATTCCTTATTCTCTCTGTAATTTTGAAGAGTCAGCTTCGGATAGCGTATCTGCCTGGGGGGCCAGATTGAATCGTTCAAAAGCTCGGTTTCAATAAAGTCATTCAGCTCTTTCTGCCGAACCCGGACGAAGAATCGAAATACATCTCCTGGATCCTTATCACCAAAACATCGAAAATCTCGTTCCACTCCTTCTTGATCTCGGCGATAGGGGATTCGATTCTTTTCAAGATCTCCATCAAAGTCTATTAGATCCAGACCTTTGAAATATTGCCTTAGAATTTCCTGCATAATCTGCCGGCGCGTAGATAAAATAGTGGACCTTGCTCGCCGCCGAATTTCTTCCGGATCGATATCCGGTTCTTTACTTCGGTATTCTTCTTCGATTTGGGATTGAAGCGGACCTTTAATCAATACATGGATGGCATAATCGTCCAGATGTTTGGGATAACATCCCCCCTTCCAAATTCCAACCCCATCCATTCCCCGATTAGCCATTCGATCCAGCATGAGGTCCATCACATGACTTGGAATGAAATGGTTAGATACAATGGCAGCCACTCCACAGTCCGAGGGAGGAGGAAGAGATTCAATGGATAGGGGTTGGATGGGTTCAACCCAGGAGGGTCCTTTCCTCTGGCGACGGCGGTTTTCAACCCTTTCTTCAAGAAGAGACCATTGGATGGTATCGTAACGTCCGCGCAGTTCTCGAATATCTTTCATCCCAAGGGCGGCAAGGGCCCGGATGGTCTGAGCCTGGAGAATAGAACGAAAGTTAATGATCTGCTGTGCATTCAGTTCGACATTTCTTAGTAACTGCATTTTGGGTTCAATGGTAGAAATACCGCTTCGACACCCTGACTCACAGTTTCGGTCCCTGACGCAACCAATGGCAACCAGATCAGCCGTTCCCAAAATCACTCCGTCCAGTCCCAGGGCAATCCCTTTGATCACGTCCCCCCAGGTTCGAAATCCACCACTTCCCATAAAAACGACATCATCCCTCAATCCATCATCCAATAATTTTTCGTGGCAGATGGGGATGGCATATTCCATATGCATTCCCATCTGGCCCTTGATGATGTCCGGGGCTGCTCCTGTTCCTCCCCGAGGACCATCCAACCAGACTTCAATGACCATTTGATTGTCTTTGGCAATACGGGCAAGACCTGAGACAATGAACTCGATGTCAGGGGAGGGGGAAACCTTAATGCAGATGGTGGTTTGACGGTTGATCATCCGCACCGCATCGATGAATGCCTTGACATCCTCAATGGAATAACAATTGTGAAAAGGGAAGGGGGAGATGAGGCTTACGCCTTCGGCCACGCCTCTTAACCTGGAAACCAGACCAAAGACCTTTCTCCCTAACAGATGGCCTCCTACACCTTGCTTGGCTCCTTGGCTGTATGCAATGACCACCCGACGGGCTCTACGGATCGTCTCTTTGGTCACTCCAAAGAGTCCTGTCTTCATCTGGGTTGAGACATAAGGTTCATCCTCTGAGGTGACGATAGGAACGTATTGAACTGCCATTGAGGCTGGATATTTTCCAAGGGCCTCGATGAGGCTATGATATTCTGGAATGGTCCGAGCCTCTTGAGACAGCCGCTTCATCAACTCTCCAATGGGGATAAGGTTTCTCTCTTCCATCAATCGGCTTAGAGAGGTGACTTGTGAATCCGTTAGGTCTAAGGGATTCCATTTCGAGTCGAGGATAAAGAGGGTTGGATATCCTCCTTCACCCGTATCCATTTGGGTTCCGAGAGTTCGGGTGGCCAATACCCGAGCCCGCCAGGTTCCTGGGCCAATGGAGCCCACAGACATTCCTGCTCCAATAAAGGGAGTTTTTAACCTTAATTGGGGTGAGATCTGAAGACCGGTCGATACCTCATCCAAAATTTCATCTGATAGGGTATCCGGGTTCTGTTGAAATTGAATATGAATGAAATCGAAACCATCCCCTAAATTGCCTCGTTCTTCAGTATGGCCAAGAAGCAGAGTCTCTTGATCCCCACTGGCCATACGGCCAACCGAAGCGATGAGAGAGGCAGGCCAAACATAATCCCGATCGAAAATCCGATAGCATGAAGGGTTGAGATGACAGTGATAAAATTGGTGAGGATGTTTGGCAGGTTGAATTAATTTTTTCAATTGGCTGAATTTCCATCCCTCTGATTTCCCCTCCCTTTGAATCCGTGCAAGGTTACATTGACGGTTTCTCTGAAGGCGGAAGGAATTTTTGAAAATGTCATAGACCCGTTCTTCCAGGTCATCAAAGATGAGAAGTCGGTTTTCTTCTCCTACGGTCTTTTTAATATCCTTAAACCCGGAGGCTCCAAGGACCTCGATGATCTGGACATTCCAGACGCGAATCAAATTGACCATTCGTTTTACCGTGGTAGAGTGATCATGCAAGGGAACGAGGGTTTCTCCCTTTAAATATTTTTTTTGTGCCATGGGATCAGCGGTCAATACGATTGGCCAATCAATCTTTATTCCGTTTGCCCCTCTCTGGATCGTCTTCTGAGAATCTGCAGCAGATCGGATTCCCCCTGAGGCGATGATGGAAAACCGATGACGGAGTTTCTGCATAACGAGAAACCGATGGATAGCAGGAACAGCATCGGTTGTAGGATAATATCCCTTTTCGGGATCATACTCAGAAGTGAGACAGAGGAGATCAACTGGCGATGGGTATAAGGATTCCAGTTTTTTTTGAAATTTGGGAGAGAGCCCAAGTTCAGAGTTGATATCCTCTTTTCTCATTTTTAAAACTGCACTGAACACGGTTGATTCTGAAAAAAGATCCCTCAAGGGAGTTTCTTTTTCCCAAAGGGAATCCTCCATTTCGATCTCTACCCAATCAAAAGAAAGATCCTTGAAAAGTCTGGCCCCTTGTTTCTCACGAAAGAGGTTCTTGATATCTCCAACCCTCAGCCTCAGGATGATGGCTTGAGTTCGATCTTTAATTTTCGATTCAAATCGTTTCACTTCATCCAGACGAAGGGTGATGCGAGTCCCCAGGGTTAAGGCTGTCTCCAGCATGGCCTCCAACCATTCTTTGCTTGGGTCGAAAGGAAGAAGATCAAGGATTAATGGCGTTTTAAGATGGATGAGGCGAGGTGGCGGAGTTTCGATCCTCTCCCCATGGAACTGGAGGTATTTGGGTCGCTGGCCAAGCTGAATGGCAATGGCATCGGAAGTGCTTTCATAGAGAAGGTTCTGAGCAGGTCCGACAATATGGAAGTGACCGAATCGAATGCCATCATTTCCTGAGCCCCGATGGGGATCTCCCTGCCCTGTGCCGGAGACAGGAATCTTCCCTGTGGTAGCCTCCAGATCGATGCGGGCGATAACCTCGCTGTTCCAGTAGGGATCATCCATGCTGAGATAGTCTGGGTGAAGCTCTACTGATGTGGCTGGGAGGCCGGCCGCGATCTGGGGACACCGTTCTAAACATGCACCACAGCCCCGGCAGAGGGTTTCATCGGTAACGATGACCCGACGAGGATCAGCCTCGTCTCGTTTGCGAACGCTATACATACAGGCATCTACACAGGTGCCACAGTGAAGACAATATTCTTCATCAATCCGAACATGGTATTTTGGAAAGGTCTGCCGCTGTTCACGAATCTTTTGATCAAAGCCTGTTCGGATGACATCTAAAAAACGATAAAACTCAGGACTCTTTTCCACCTCCTCAATAAATTGAGTAATTTCTCGAATTGGGAAATCGAAATGGTTAGATAAGTATTTTTCAAGATTTTCATAAAGTTTGCGATGTTTCAAATTGACCTGGCACTCCTGGTCACAACGGCCACAGTGGAGGCAAAAATAAAGGGGTAAGAGCTTTGAAAGTTCGATCTTTTTCGTCTCGATCGCTCGCTTCATGAGGAGTAGCTTTCCCCGAGCTGTAAATGTTTCATCCCTCGTTGCCCGATAAACTGGGCATTGACTCACACAGTTTCCACATTGGGCACAGGAGAAGATCTCTTGAGAGATTTCTTTTAGGTCTTGAGGAATGATTGGGATGCGCTGTCGAAGGGTCTTTTCCGGAAGGAGGGAGAAAATCTTAAACAAGAACCATTGGGCAGAAGCGAGTTCGAGGTTGAATAGGTCAGATTGGAAGAGGATTTTCTGAAAAGGCCCTAACTTTCCTGAGACGCTAAAGAACTTTCCTGGATTAAGGATCCTGAGAGGATCTACCTTTTTCTTATAACGAATGAGTTCTTTTATCTTTTCTTTTGAATAGAGGTCACGGAGAAAGGGGGTATTCCATATTCCCAGACCATAGGGTTTGCCATGATAAAATTGCACTGCCAGTCGAACCATCATCGGAATGAGCATCAGATCAATATAAAAGGTGGCTTTTCGATGGTCAGAGGTGGTCATGGCCAGAAAAAGCACCTGGTCTTTACTGACGAGATGGGAGGAAGGATAAAAGGACACACCTAAGCGTTTCCCCCATTCGCTAATCTTCTCAGCATAGGAAGTCACCTGATCGAGAGGAAGGAGCACCTCCGTAGCCAGAAGAGAGGGGCCCAAAGGTTTGATCGACATTGGAAGAAACCTTTCTTCCCAGAGGTGTTGAGCTGATGTTTCATCTGCAAATGGGATTGATTTCTCGTTGAGATAGGTCTTAAATTGTTTGGCTTCTTCTTTATCGGAAAAGACGACTAAAACAAGATTCTTATCAGTGATCGAGATCTTTTGGTTGGATTGTGAATGAAGGACTCGTACCAATTCTCTGTGATAAACGATGATGTCGTTGGGCTTGATGAAGGGATGTTGGGAGAGCCTCTGGACAAAAGTATAAGCAGAACCATGGGTTTCAAAAGCGAAGAGATATGGAAACCACTGGGAAGGTCGCCTTCCAAGTCTGAGCTTTGCTTGGGTAATAATCCCCATCTGGCCCTCTGTGGAAAGGAAATATTTGATCTCTGGGTCTTCTGATTTTATTTCTTGAATCTCACCCTTAGGAGTGATGACTCGAATAGAGACTAATTGTTTTTCTACAGGTCCATGGTGAAAAGTCCCAAACCCCATTCTTCCGGTAACGATCCACCCGATCAGGGTTCCACCCTTTCCTGAGGTCATGCTGAGAAGAGAAAGTCCGCGACTTTCGAGTTGCCGATGGATGTCGAGAAAACGTGCCCCTGGACCCACTGTCATCTCAAGGGTTTCAGGATTGATCTCAATCCTATCCATCAAGCCAAGGTCAATCAGGATTCCTCCATGGGTCGGGACAGCTCCTCCGTAACCCCAGGTGCCTGCCCCTCGAACCGTTAATGGGACCTTGTGTTTACTGGCAAATTCAAAGATCTTTAAAATCTGCTCTTCACTGGTAGGCTGAAACACCAGATCAGGAAGGCTTTCGAGCATTAGATCCCGAATCAGGGGGGGAAGATCAACATTAAGATCATTACGATAATATTCAAGTTTTTCAGGATCAGAGATGACCCTCAGATCAGGATGATGCTGTAAAAAATCTTCAAGATATTTTCTCCAGGACCATTTTTCTTTCTTCCCGTTCACTTTCATCAACCTCATCCTAATTTCTTAACAACCCCCTACAGAATCGGAAGATATTTTTCCAACTCAAATTGAGAGACATGGGTTCGGTATTGATCCCATTCGATCTTTTTGTTTTCAATAAATTTTTGGAAGATATGGTCTCCCAATGTTTCTCGCACCAATTCACTCTGTTCAGTCAGTTGAATAGCCTCAAAAAGATTGCCCGGGAGGGATTCAATCCCATGTTTCTTTCGCTCTTCTTCGGACATCTCAAAGATATCTTCTTCTACTGGAGGAGGAAGCTCATAGCCTTCTTGGATCCCCTTCAATCCAGCAGCTAACATGACCGCAAAGGCTAAATAAGGATTACAGGCTGGATCTGGTGACCGAAACTCAATTCGAGTGGCTTTTTCCTTCCCTGGTTTATACATGGGGACCCGGACGAGGGCAGAACGGTTTCTCCGTGCCCAGGAGATATAGACCGGGGCTTCGTAACCAGGAACGAGCCTTTTATAGGAATTTACCCATTGAGAAGTTATGGAAGTGATTTCTCTTGAATGTCTGAGAAGACCTGCGATATATGATTTGGCAATCTTGGATAGATGAAATTCATCCTTGGGGTCAAAAAAGGCATTTTTATCCCCCTGAAAGAGGGATTGGTGGGTGTGCATTCCACTTCCATTTTGGCCAAAGATGGGTTTGGGCATAAACGTAGCATAAACGCCGTGCTTAAGAGCAATCTCTTTTACGACCAACCGATAGGTCATTGCGTTGTCTGACATCGTGAGGGCATCTGTGTAACGAAGGTCAATTTCATGTTGACTTGGTGCTACCTCATGGTGGCTGTATTCCACTTTTATCCCCATCGCCTCAAGGGTTAAGATCGTTTCTCGTCGAAGCTCCGTGGCCACATCAAGAGGGGTGAGGTCAAAATAACCCCCACGGTCAAGGATTTGAGGAACCCCATCATTAGTTTTGAAATAGAAAAACTCCAATTCAGGACCGACATAGAAGGTGTAGCCAAGTTCTCGAGCCTTGTTGAGCGCCCTTTTTAAAACCCAGCGAGGGTCCCCTTTATAAGGCGTTCCATCAGGCTCATAGATGTCTGCAAACATCCTGGCTACAGCGTTCTCTTTTGGTCTCCATGGGATGATCTGAAAAGTTTTCGGGTCGGGCTTGGCAATCATATCGCTCTCGTCGATTCGGGCATAACCCTGGATGGAGGAACCATCGAATCCCATTCCTTCCACAAGGGCTCCTTCCAATTCGTCAATGGTGATCGCAAACCCTTTTAGAAACCCTAAGATGTCTGTAAACCAGAGCCGAATAAATTTAACGTTATTTTCCTTCGCCATCTTCAACACATATTCTTTGTCTTTATCCATCTTCTCCTCCTTTATGGTTTTCCCCAAATAAAAGGCGTCCCTCAATAGAAGAAGAGACGCCTTCGTCAGGTCCCATACCTCTTTGTATTTTTTAATATAGTTAAGCAAATTTTATGCCATCTTAGGTTATTGGTTTGAGACTTTTACTTTTTATAAATAATTGGAATTAAATGTGATTATTTTGTGATGGATAAGTTGACCCATGATGGAAATAGAGTGGGATTAATAAAGATGACAGATTTTAGGCTCTGTGCTTAAAAAAGAGCAGGCCTTAAGGGGAGGTTGATATTTACTCTTTAAACCTTATTAAGGCTGTTAATTAGAGACCTCTGGGGATAATTTTTTTATATTGGAGAGTAAGATGCGGAAATTGATCATTTTATTTTGCTAATGATTGAGTTATTGAATATTTTTTCGTAGGGTAAGCCCTTGTGGCTTACCGCTTCTTGGTAAGGGATAAACCCTTACCCTACGAATTATTGAGGTAAGGGATAAACCCTTACCCTACGAATTATTGAGGTAAGGGATAAACCTTTACCCTACGGATTAATATCAGTAAGGGATAAAGCCTTACCCTACAATCATTCATTGATAACCGCCCGCCCGATACGGGCAGGAAGGCTTTTTCACCCCACCTCACCAGTCTCCAAAATTCAGTTTAAACACTTTTTCAGACATCTCAATTAAAAGAATTGACAAAAGGAAGGTATTTTCATAGAGTAAAATAGTCATCCAATCAAAAGACTTGAGGGAGTCTTATGGAGATTGATAAGTTCTTAGAATGGGCAAGTAAATTGGGTTCGAAGAAGGGGAAGAAGGCCGAGGTTGAAAGATTTAAAAGATACTTTGATAGGTTTTATCTTTTGAATCGTAACTATTTAAATAAGGAAACCTTTGAGAACGCCCAGGGCTCACTTTCCTCTATGGCACAGGCCATGGCAGAAACTCTCCAATATCTGAATGGAGAAATTGTTAGATTGAGAAACAAGAGAATGAAACTCCCCTTTGAAAATGTGAGCCTTGGGGAGATGCAGAAGATCCAGAACAAAAATCAGATGTTGATCAAGGAATTATTAGAAGGGTTAAAATAAATGCCCGAGCAAGGTTTGTTTCAAATTGGGCCTTCTGGAAGGGTTTCCTGACGATGCCATCCTTCCTTTTATGATGAAGGAATTCTCCCCATTCAAATGGCATCTTTTCCACGTTCCCCTGTTCGAATCCGAATGACTTCATCAACAGTGGAAATAAATATCTTTCCATCTCCAATCTGACCTGTTTTGGCTTCTCGCTCTATCGTTTCAACCACCTGGGTGATCATTTCTTCAGTGGTAATTAGTTCAATTTTGACCTTGGGGAGGAAGTTGATCTTGTATTCATCGCTTCGATAGACTTCGGTATGGCCTTTCTGCCTTCCAAATCCTTTCACCTCGGTTACGGTCATCCCTTGTATACCGATTCTGGTTAGGGCGTTCTTGACATCATCGAGCTTAAATGGCTTGATAATGGCTTCGATCTTTTTCATTTCGCCTCCGGTATCTTAACCCCACCCTGCCTCCCCTTAAATTAAGGGGAGGTGAGGAGGGGTTAAAGACTGGATTTTTTAAAAACTATAACCTGATTCTCCATGTTGGCTAATATCGAGACCACTGATTTCGTGCTCCTCGCTGACCCTCAATCCCATGGTCCAATCAAGAACCTTTAAAAGGATCAGGGTGACCCCAAAAGAATAGATCCATGCAGAAACCACGCTCAGGGCCTGAATTCCAATCAGGGAAGGGTTGCCGAAGAACAGGCCATCATTTCCCATAGGATTAATCATCTTTGAGGCAAAGAGACCTGTGGCCAATGCTCCCCACGTACCCCCAACTCCATGGACCCCAACGACATCGAGAGAGTCGTCATATCTCAATCTATTCTTTAGGTTAATGGCGAAATAACAAGCTACACCTGCAACAAGTCCGATGAGAATAGCAGAGACTGGTCCTACAAAACCTGAGGCAGGAGTGATTGCAACCAATCCAGCCACTGCCCCTGATGCTGCCCCGAGAACTGTAGGATTTCCACGATAGGCCCATTCAACCATCATCCACGATAGGGCTGCTGAAGCAGTAGAGATATGTGTTACTACAAAGGCATTAGTTGCGAGACCACCCGAGGCCACTGCACTTCCACCATTGAATCCAAACCAACCGAACCAGAGGAGGGCCGCACCTAAAAGGGTCATGGTTAAGTTGTGGGGAGGCATGGGTTCGTCTCCATAACCTTTCCTCTTTCCCACTGTTAAGGCGGCTGCCAATGCAGCCACCCCTGAGCTGACATGGACAACCAGTCCTCCTGCAAAATCCAGGGCTCCAAGATTTCTGATCCAACCCCCATTCCCCCAAACCCAGTGGGCCAAGGGGTCATAAACAAAGGTAGACCAGAGGATAAGGAAGACAAGGTAGGTTTTAAATTTAAATCTTTCAGCAAATGCACCTGTAATAAGGGCTGGAGTGATTACCGCAAACATCATTTGAAAGATCATGAAGGCCTGATGAGGAACGGTGGCTGAGTAGTCAGGATATGGGTCCAGGCCCACCCCTCTTAGTCCCATCCAGTCAAGACTTCCGATAATTCCTCCCATGGTAGGACCGAAGGCAAGGCTGTAACCATAAAGAACCCATTGAATAGTGATCACGCCTAAGGCAATGAAGCTCTGCATTATTGTCCCAAGGACATTTTTTGACCTCACCATACCACCATAGAAAAGAGCCAATCCAGGTGTCATCAGCATGACCAAAGCCGAAGAGATCAAAATCCATGCGGTATCTCCAGTATCGACTTTCATTCCAATCCTCCTTATTCACAGGGTTCAAGGATTCAAGTGGCCCTGGGGTTCCAGTGGTTTAATTTTTTACTATACTATACTCTTTGAACCCTAAACCCATTCGACACTAAAAAAGTTTTTTAAAAATTCTAATCCTCTTTTCGTATAGGTTTTCATCTTTGTTTTTGTCTCATTCAAAATCTCGGCCTTAGAGAAACAGGAGGGCGGGCTCTGAATCTCCTCGTTGTAGGTTTCCATCCACTCATGGACCATCTCTTCTGTCACCTCGAGATGAAATTGAAGGCCATACACATTTCCTCCATATCGAAAGGCCTGATGGGGAACCGAGTGTGAGGTTGCAATCAGTTTTGCACCTCGGGGAATATCAAAGGTGTCCCCATGCCATTGAAATACGGAAAAGGTTTTAGGAAAACGTGAGAAGAGGGGGTCACGGGACCCTATCCTGGTCAATGAAACATCATACCAACCGATCTCTTTCACAGGGGCCGTAAAGACCCTTGCCCCAAGTGCCTTTGCAATCAATTGGGCTCCAAGGCATATTCCCAACACCGATTTTCCTTTCTTAATGGCCTCTTTGATAAAATGGTCTTCTTCTCTGAGGAAGGGGTATTGGTCTTCCTCATAAACATTCATCGGCCCTCCAAGAATGACAATATGAGTCAGATCATCGAGTTTTGGAAGATGGGTTCCTGTTTCGAGGTTTAGGACCTGAAACGGAATTTTTTCCTGTTTAAGGAGAGGTTCCATCAACCCTGGTCCCTCAATTTCAATATGCTTTATAATGAGAGCATTCATATCAACCATATTTCGTTTTAGTGGATCACCCTTTTCCATCTTTCTTACTAACGACAAAAATGAAGTGTCATTGGGAGAATCCTTCACTTGAGGTGGAAACGTAGCAATCTCTATACCATTTATGCTCGGGGGTATTCCCTATTGAGTTTCCTCTTAATTATCAAAATGTTGGCCTTGGATTGATCAAAGGGAAGATAGGGGGAAGAAAAGATCCAAGAGATAGCCTCTGACAGATTTTCGGCAGAATGATAAAAAACAAACAGACCCTTTTAAAATCGAGAGCACTGAAAAAGTCATTTTTATATGGGAGGGTAAGATGCGGGAATTGATCATTTTAATTTGCTCACTCTTATTTTTTAAGAAAATTTGTAGGGTAAGCCCTTGTGGCTTACCGCTTCTTGGTAAGGGATAAACCCTTACCCTACAAATTATTGAGGTAAGGGACAAGCCCTTACCC
>Ga0136652_1001193_pt1 | contig 11379 bp, 9 predicted proteins | sample ConPoolayeEmetaG_FD_94864 | JGI IMG/M metagenome (GOLD analysis project Ga0136652, IMG submission 94864) | Hot spring microbial mat communities from California, USA to study Microbial Dark Matter (Phase II) - Cone Pool mat layer E metaG... ...
ATCCCCTTTCGTTCCCAGTGCCGGGCCAGCATGAAGGCGGCCGCTGAAAGCAACAAACCCAGCCCCAGGGTCAATAAGAACGGCCCGGGCGGCCTCAGGCCACCCCGACGATGCACCGGGCCCGGTCGTGCGCATGCCATGGCGAAGGCATCATCGTCAAATTGGGCCGTAAGCATCGGAATAGTGGTCTGTCGCTGGTCCACTGGCCGATAACAAGCCCCGGAAGCGAGAAACGCTCTGGGCGTCTCAACCGGTCGCCAGGACCGAGCGATATGCAGCCAACACGGCTTGGACGGCCGCCTGCGGGCCTTGAGCCCGCGCCCAGCTTGCGGCCCGCTCCCCCAACTCGCGAGCGGTCCGCGGATTCTCATAGAGGTAGCGCAGGGCATCCGCCAGGCCGGCGGCCGGATCAGCCCGCCCCCCAGACTGCCATACCTCCGTCACCAGCCAGAGTCGCCGATCTGGACCGCTGAGTTCCCGCAGTACCGGAATGTCACTGGCAACGACCGGCAGGCCAAAGGCCATTGCCTCCAGCACCGCGTTCGGCATGCCCTCCGTCAACGATGGAAAAGCGAACGCGTCCGCCGCCGAAAGAATCACCCCGACGTCCTCGCGCCAGCCCAGCAGGCAGACCCGGTGGCCGGCACTGCTGGCAGAGAGTAGCCGCTCAACCCGGGCCCGGTCCGGCCCGTCGCCAGCCAGCAGAAACCGGATCGGAATGTGGCTCAGAATCTCGGCACACCGCACCAGTCGATCCAACCGTTTGACCGGATCCAACCGTCCAACCCAGGCGACCACAAAATCCCGGTCGGAGATTCCCAATGCCGCCCGAGCGGTCGTCCGGTCCACCCGTGGCCAGGCGGCAGGCATCGGGGGCACGACCCACACCCGACGGCGTGGCAATCCGAAAACCCGGATCACATACTCGGCCACCGCCTGACTGTTGACGATATGAGCCCGGTCGATCCAGGCGGTGGCCCGCTCGAGGGCCCGATGCCAGGGTCGCTCCAGCTCGATCGTCGCGGTCGAGCCGATCACCGGAACACCCAAACTTGTTCCCACCAGGCGAGCGGCCAGATTGGCGTGCATCAGGGTGGAATGAATCAGATGCGGCCGAATACGCCGAACGTGCCGCCACAAACCGACCAGGGCCGACAAATCGCGCGGGCTGGAGGCGTAGCAGGCGAAGGTCGGAATCCCAGCCGCCTGAAGCCGGTCGCTTACCGGACCGGGCCCTGCCAGGCACCCCACGTGCACTTGCACGCCGGTCCCGTCCAGAGCTTCGGCCAGTCGCGCCATCCGCAGCGGCGTACCGCCCAGCCCCAGATCGGTGACCAGCAGGATTACGCGCACTGCGGCGGCTCCGTCCCGGCCAGAGCCCGTCGCAGATGGCCCTCACAGGCTTCCAGACGGGCCTCGGCCTGCTCCCGATCCAGGTTCAGACGGTGCATGACGATCGCGGTCTTGGCGTGCCACCCGGCCCGCTCCAGCAGACTGCGAGCCCGCGGACGCGCAAGCTGGGTGGCCGCCATTACCGTCCGGATCGCCCGATCAACCAGCTTCTGGCAGCCCCGCGCGTTCACATCCACCATGAGGTTCCCGTACACCTTGCCAAGCTGGACCATGGAGAGCGTGCTGACCATGTTCAAGACCATCTTGGTCGCCAGGCCAGCCTTCAGACGGGTCGAGCCGCTGATGACTTCCGGCCCGGTCAGCACCCGGATGGAGACCTGGGCCTGGTCGGGCACCTGCTCGGCGGGCACGCAAGCCAAAAACACGGTCCGGGCGCCCCGCTGGGACGCCCGGCGCAATGCTCCATGGACAAACGGCGTCGTACCGCCCGTAGCGATCCCGAAAACGGTGTCGGCGGGCCCGGCCGCCACCCGGTCGATTTCCGCCGCTCCGGCCTCCGGGTCGTCTTCGCAGTGCTCGGCGCTTCTCTTGAGCGCCGCGTCGCCGCCGGCAATGATCCCCTGCACCGTCTGCGGATCCACCAGGAAGGTCGGGGGACACTCGGCCGCGTCCAGCACACCCAGTCGCCCGCTGGTGCCGGCCCCCACGTAAATCAAACGCCCGCCTTTCTTCAGGCCGTCCGCAATCAGTCGGACGGCCGCCAAAATCGAGTCCTTGGCCTGAAAAACCGCCTCGGCGATTTGCCGGTCCTCGGCGTTCATCACGTCGAAAGCCTGCTCCAATGGCAAGGCGTCCAGCTCGGTCGAGTGGGGATTGGGCCGCTCGGTCAACAGATGTCCGCGATCAATCATGCGCGACAGGGTACTGCGCGGCTGGCGGGCTGGGAACCGCTGGGGCGACCGGCCGGGCCGCCGGCTAGCGTCGGCGTGGCGGCGTAAGGCCCTAACCGTCAGCAAGTACTGGTTTGCACAATTTCCTACACAACCGGCTCAGGCGGGTGGTTCTCGGACGCGGGCAGGGTGCGGGTCAGTGCCGCCCCCCCCGGTCGCCGCCGGTATGGTTCCAGGGGTTGCGCAGCGCCAGCCAGGGGGTAAAATGCCAAGTGTGGCCTTGACGAACCGCGGGGGGTTAATAGATCGTGTCCCGTGGTGCAGGATGCGACATGAGAGTTGTGGTTCTATCCGCGTTTGTGGCATGCCTGGGCCTGGGAATGCTGGTCGGGCCGGTGCGGTCAGTGCGACACGGGGCCGATCAACATGAAGCTGAATTGCGGGCCGTGTTGCGAGACTGAAGGCGGCACCAAGACCCAATATTGCAGCCAGAAGGACTCTGCGGGTTCGGTACCCGGATGACCGGGTCGCTCACCGGCATCAGGGCGGGCGCGACCCGCTGAGCCAGCACGATTGCCGCGGATGGCTAGGCCCGAAAGAGCCGTTCGGATGAGCGGGGGCGGCTCGCCGGCGCGCGGGACCGTGTGGGCTTGAGGTCCGCCGCTTAGGAGTTCTGATACAGGCTCTTGGAAGCTGTCCCCAACGCAGAGGGCGCTGGTGCATCCTCAACCGGTTTCCATCGTGGGGCGTGTCGCTCTGGCTGCGGCGGTCTTGGGGCTGGCGGCAGCCGTGTACTTCGTGTGGGCGCCCGAGCGAGGCTCGGTCAGGCGCGGGCGAACCACCGGCGCACCGGCAGTCCTGCGCGGGCTAACCGGGTCGAGGGGCGAAGACTGGTACCGCGAGAATGTGGCGCGGTGGCAGGCGCTGGAGTTTGTTCCGCTAAGCGACCTCGAGGAACTGGCCCGTACAATACGCAACGTAGTCCAGGGTCGGCATCCTGGCCCGGAGGTGGATCCAGAGGTGCTGGCACGTGACTTGACGGCGTTCTTCTACGCCCTGGGGGCGCCCGATCCCGACGAATACCTGGCCCGGCTGAGACCTTATCGACGTTTGAAGACCGCCGCCGAACTGGCCGAGACCACGCAGTTGTACGGTCCGTACAGGGCCCTCAGCGGCCGCGAACTGTCGGCGGACGTGTCCCCGCCTGCCGTTTTGGGTCTTTTCTGGAACGCCAAGGGTGCGGCGGGACGGGCGGCCAAAGTATCCACCCGGGGCTTCATCCAGGTGGCCTACAGCCGGCCGATCCCAGACGCAGTCGCACCGGGCAGCGTGCTGGCATCGATCGTCTGCCCGTTATATTCCATGTATGAGCAGGCCGAGCCCCGCTCCTGGCTCGGCCCATTCTCGGTGGGTTTTCCACGCCTGACGGTTCCGTTGGCCGACTTTGATGCTACTCTGACCCGGCATGGGCGGCTGATGATGTGCGACGCTCTCTTCGCAATCCGCACCGACAACGACCAGACGTTCCCGCTGGACGTGACTTTTTTCTACTCGCCAGAGCAGAACCACTGGTACTACGTGCTGGCCGGCGCGGGCTTCCCGTATGAACTTTTCTGGCCCTTGTAGTTCACCCGCTGCCAGCAGCGCCAGGGGCATGCTCCGGCCTTTGGTGCTGGTTACCGCGATCCTCCCTGCCTTCGTGTTCGCCCTGGCGGGGATCGCCAAACTTGACGACCCATTGCCGGCCGCAGTCTTCGTGTCGCGCGCCCTGCCAATTCGTTTCTCACTGGCCCTCGAAGTGACTCGCCTGATGGCCGCAATTGAGCTGTTCGTCGCGGTGGGCCTGTGTCTGATTGTCACCCGGTCGGTTCTGCCGGCGCTGGCTGGCTTGTGCCTGGCCGGTTTCTCCCTCGGACTGCTCCTGCGGCTCACGGCCTTCTACCCGGAAATCGCCGCGTGCGGCTGCTTTGGAAGCCTGACGGGCTCGGCCCTGCGGCGCTCACCTTGGATGCAGGTCTTTATCGAGGTCGGCTTAGCGACCTTGCTGGCCGCCCACCTGTTGGTGGCTCGATCTTACCGGCGTCGGCTCAGCGTCTGCGCGGACTTGGCCGGCGATGCTGACCCTTGGGCCGCCAGGCTTCCGCGTCCCGCCGAGCGACCGGCAAAGCGGGTCGGGCCTGGGCGGCGGGGACCTTCAGGACCGGAGTCTCCTTCAGCTCCTTAATGTGATCGCGGAGGGCCGCGGCCCGCTCGAAGTCCAGTTCCTGCGCCGCCTGGAGCATCTCCTGCTCAAGCTGCCGGATCAGCTCCTCCCGGTCGTACTCGCCCTCCTCAGCCCGCACTGCTTCCCGCACCCGACGCATCGCCGCCACCTCGCTCATCAGGCCGGCGTGGATGGCCTTGCGGACCGTGTCCGGGGTGATGCCGTGCTGGCGGTTGTACTCGAGCTGCATCTGGCGGCGGCGATTGGTTTCGTCGATCGCCCGCCGCATGGCGGGCGTGACTTTGTCGGCATACAGAATCACGTGAGCATCGACATTCCGAGCACAGCGACCGATCATCTGGATCAGCGAGGTCTGGCTGCGGAGGAAGCCCTCCTTGTCCGCGTCCAGGATGGCCACCAGGGACACTTCCGGCAGATCCAGGCCCTCGCGCAGCAGGTTCACCCCGACCAGAACGTCGAAGTTTCCCAGCCGCAGGTCGCGGAGAATCTCGACCCGCTCCAGGGTGTCGATTTCGCTGTGCAGATAGCGGCAGCGGAGGCCAGCCTGCTGGACGTAGGCTGACAGGTCCTCAGCCAGCCGCTTGGTCAGGGTGGTGATCAGGACCCGCTGGCCGGCCTGCACCCGCTCCTGGCAGCGCTGGAGCAGGTCGGGCACCTGCCCGCGGGCCGGCTTGACCTCGATGGTCGGATCGACCAGCCCGGTCGGCCGGATGATCTGCTCGACCACCTCGCCCTGGCACTTCTCCAGCTCCCATTCGCCGGGCGTGGCGCTGACGAACAGCACCCGTGACCACATGCCCTCGAACTCGTCGAAGCGCATGGGCCGGTTGTCCAGGCAGCTCGGCAGCCGGAACCCGTGCTCGACCAGGGTGAGCTTGCGGTTGCGGTCGCCGTTGTACATGGCCCCAATCTGCGGGATGGTCACGTGCGACTCGTCCACGATAAGCAGGAAGTCCTTGGGGAAGTAATCGACCAGGGTGTAGGGTTTGGCCCCGGGCGGCGTGCCGTTGAGGTGCCGCGAGTAGTTCTCTATGCCGGAGCAGTAGCCGACCTGGAGCAGCATCTCCATATCGTACTTGGTGCGGGCCAGCAGCCGCTGGGCCTCCAGCAGCTTGCCTTCGTGGCGCAGTTGCATCACCCGCTCGTCCAGCTCCTGTTGGATCGAGGCCACCGCCCGCTCGATGCTGTCCTCCGGCAGCACGTAGTGCACGGCCGGATAGATGAAAACCTGTTCCCGCTGGGCAAGCACGTTGCCGGTCAGCGGGTGGATCAGCGCGACCCGGTCGATGGTGTCGCCAAACAGCTCGATACGGACCGCGAATTCCTCGTACGCCGGAGCCAGCTCAATCACATCGCCGCGGACGCGGAAGGTCCCGCGTTTAAGCTCGGTGTCGTTGCGGTCGTACTGGAGGCGGACCAGCTTTCGCAGCAGGTCGTCCCGCTCCCAGGTCTGGCCGACCCGCAAGTCGATGACGCTGGCCTTGTACTCGTCCGGGCTGCCCAGGCCGAAGATGCACGAGACGCTGGCCACCACTACCACATCTCGCCGGGAGATCACCGAGCTGGTGGCCGCCAGTCGGAGCCGGTCCAGGTCATCGTTGCGCGAAGCGTCTTTTTCGATGTATATGTCGCGCTGCGGGATGTACGCCTCGGGCTGGTAGTAGTCGTAGTAGCTGACGAAGTATTCGACCGCATTATGCGGCAGCAGCTCGCGGAACTCCTCGTAAAGCTGGGCGGCCAGCGTCTTGTTGTGTGAAATGACCAGCGTCGGCAGGCCCAGCCGGGCGATCACGTGGGCCATGGTGAAGGTCTTTCCCGACCCGGTGACGCCCATCAGCATTTGGAACCGCCGCCCGGACTGGAAGCCGGCCACCAGCTTCTCGATGGCTTGCGGCTGATCTCCGGCCGGGACCAGCGGACTGACGATCTGGAAGTCGCCCATGCCAATTGATTATAAGCCGAGAAGCCACGCCCCGTGCCCGGAGGCTCCCGGGAATGACCGGCCGGGCGGGCTTGCCGGGCCGGGCCTCCTGGGGCCCGCTCCGGTCACTCGGGCTTGTGCAGTTGCTTGAGGAATCCCAGCAGGAGTGCCCGGGGGATGTGGGCCAGCCGGGCCGGCAGGATTTCGTCCATCGTCAAACGCTGGATGTATTCGTCCGCCCGGACCAGGTCCTTGCGGATTTCGCTGGCCAGCTCCTCCGCTTGGCTCAGGTTGCCCTCGGCCATGCAGATCAGGTACTCGGTCAGCAGGGTTTCCATGTCGCTGGGCAGGCGCACATCGGAAACCGGCTCCGGTCGCGAGGCCGAGGGCGGCTCGGGCGGCGGTTCAGCCCGCTCGGCATGCAGACTGCGAGCCAGCCGACGAAGCTCCTCGGCCTGTCGCTCCGCCTCCCGCCTGGCCTGCTCGTCGACCGGAGCCAATCGCAGCGGCTCGATCTCCTCGCTGGGGGTGGGAATGTAGACCGCCTGATGACAATGCGGACACTTGCCGAACTTGCCGGCATGTTCGCGGGCCGACCGGACCAGGTTGCCGCAATGGCTACAGTGGAACTCGATGGCCATCAACCTGCCTCACTGGACCGCCACCGGAATTATCCTCGCCCGAGATCCGGCTGCAAGTTCAGCCCCGACCGCCGCGCGACTGACCACTGGCCCGGAACCAGAGCCGCAGCGGAATCTCCTTGAAGGGGGTCAATTCGCGAAGCCGGTTCTGGATAAATCGCCGATAATCCTCCCGGACCAGATCAGGGTCGTTGCAGAACAGCACCAGGGTCGGGGGCGCGACGGCAATCTGGGTACCGTAGTACACCTTGACCGGCTTGGTGCCGCGTTTGGGGCTGGGGCCGCGGAGAGCCAGAATCCGCTGTAGGGCGGCGTTGAGCTGACTGGTGGTCAGCCGAATCCGGGCCTGGCGGTGCAGGCTCAAAGCCACCTCCACCGCCGCATCCACATTGTGACCGGTTCGGGCGGCGATGAATACGATCGGAGCATAGTCCAGCGCGGGCAGCACCCGGGTGAGGTATTGGCCGAACTCGGTCGGGCTGGCTCGGTCCTGAGCCAGGTCCCACTTGTTGACCGCGATCAGCACCGGCTTGTACTCATCCAGAATGGCCCGGGCCAGCTTCAAATCCACCTCCGCCACCGGAACCATGGCGTCGATCAGCAGCATCACCACGTCCGCCCGCCGGATCGAGCTGAGGGCCCGCCGGTAGGAATAGAACTCCAGGTCGCTCATGCTGGAGCGCTTCCGCACGCCGGCCGTGTCGATCGCAATGAAGGTCTGACCGTCGCGCTCGAAGCGGACATCGACCGCGTCGCGGGTGGTACCGGGAACTTCGCTGACGATCATCCGCCGCTCGCCGGCCAGGGCGTTGACCAGGGTGCTCTTGCCGGCGTTACGCTTGCCCACGATGGCCAGTTTCATGACCGGCTCGGCAAGCTCAGCCGCTTCGGCCGCACCCAGCACCGCCACCACCCGCCCGAGCAGCTCTTCCCGACCCCGGGTATGCAGGGCGGAAACGCAGGTTGGCTCGCCGTGCCCCAGACGTAGGAACTGGCCGGCCTCGGCCTCGTGGCCGGCGTGGTCCGCCTTATTGACCGCCAGGATCACCGGCTTGCTTGCCCGCCGGAGCAGGTCGGCCACGGCTTGATCCAAGGGAGTCAGTCCGGCCAGGGCGTCCACCACCAGGATGATCGCGGCCGCCTGATCGATGGCAAACCGAATCTGCTCCTCAACATGGCTTTCGAGATGATCGGCATCCACCACCCCCACCCCGCCGGTGTCCACCAGCTCCAGGTAGCGACCCTGGTGCTCAATGATCGTGCTGACCCGATCGCGCGTGATGCCCCAGCGCGGGTCGACAATGCTGACCTGACGCCGGGCCAGCATGTTCAGCAGGGAACTCTTGCCGACGTTGGGCCGGCCCACGATTGCCACCACCGGCACAGACATGGCCCAGATGATAGAACCAGCCGATGGCCTAGCAAACCGGACGGCGGCTGCCCGTCCGCTAGGCGACGGAACGCCGGTGGAAGCGGCGGCGTCCGTTGCGGCGGAGGTAGGCGACGGCCGGCTCCAGTAGCTGCTGCGTCGCCAGCAGGTCGCAGCCCTTGGCAGCAACCTGTCGGAGAGCCATCTCGCCATCCTCGGCATCCCACCATCCGCAGGCATCGTAGACCACCGCGACTCGCCGACCGCGGAGCAGCAGCCCGAGAGCCAGCAGCCGGACGGACACCTCCAGGGACACCCCGAAAACCACGAACCGCCGGATGGGCAGCTCGGTCAGCAACCGGTCCAGCTTGGGATTGGTGAACGGATCGCGGTGCTCCTTGGTCAGGATGGCCTGCTGGTGATGCTGGAAGATCTCCAGCGAGATGCACAGGCAGTTGTCCGAGTCGATCTGGATCCGGTCGGGAAGCAGAGTGAAGGGCAGTTTCTGCTGGCCGAAGGTGCCCAGCACGCAGCAAGCCCGCGGCAGCCCCAGCACGTCCCCCGGACGGCGCACGTCCACACACGAGAGGGTAGGCACCCGGGCCCAGCGGGCAAAAGCCATCAATCGCTTGAGATTGGGCGTGACCTGGGCGGCGTTCCGGCTTGGTCTGGCACCGCTGGGCAACAGGTAGTCGCGCTGGGTGCACATGTCAACAAACACATCCAGTCGACGCAGGTTGTTCACGGCGCGGCTCCTCCTAAAGGCGACCCACGACCCGGCGGCCGGCCCCTCCGGGGCCCGCCCCGCCTTCAGCCTCCTACGCGTCCGTTGCGCAAATCTTCAGTTGTAAAGCGAAGTGATCGGCAGTCCGGCGCGTTCACCGTGCCGAAATGGGCGAATGATGCAGAACCCCGGCGACCAACACCGATGGCCAGCCGGCGCCGATTGGCTCTCTCCGTCGCCTGCCGGGGCCCACTACACTCAGATCAGAGACGCAGCGCGGAACTGCCAACCGCTTTCTCCTCCGTCGCGGCTGATTCTACGCGTCCGACCCAAAGTTGGCAACGAAAATCTCCACCCCGGCCCGCTTTCCAAGCTCCGATAACTGCGCCCGGCCCCAGCCGCCGCAGTTTCTATCGGATCGCCCCCCGGGCAAGCTGACCTGACCGACCCGGATCACCCGCCCCGGCCCACGTTCGCACTAGAGGCAAACTGGGTCCGGACCAGGGCGGCATAAAAGGGGCAAGACCGGAGCAGCTCGTCGTGCCGCCCATAGCCGACCACCCGTCCGCGGTCAAGCACTACGATCAGGTCCGCCCGGGCAATCGTGCTGAACCGGTGGGCTATGATGAAGGTCGTGCGGTCGCGGGTCACGTCTTCCAACGCCTCCTGGATTCTCAGCTCCGACTCGCTATCCACCTGGCTGGTGGCCTCGTCCAGGATCAGAATCGGGGGATCGCGCAGGATGGCCCGAGCCAGGGCCAGCCGCTGCCGCTGGCCGCCCGAAAGCGTGCGGGCGCTGATCCGCGCATCGTAGCCCTCCGTGACCTGTCCGTCCTGCTCCACCCGCAGCGTTCGGATGAACTCATCCACATGGGCCAGTCGGGCGGCCCGGCGGATGTCCTCCTCGCTTACCCCGTTGGCTCCATAGGCGATATTGCCGCGGACCGTATCGGAGAAGACCACCGCCTCCTGGGTCACCAGCCCGATCTGCCCCCGGAGGGAGGCCAGCGTCACCCGCGAGATGTCCCGCCCGTCGATGAGCACCTGCCCGCTGGTCGGCTCGAAGAAGCGGAGCAACAGCGACATGAGCGTGGTCTTCCCCGAGCCGTTCGCGCCCACCAGCGCCACCACCTGCCCCTTCCTGACTCGGAAGCTGACCCGGTCCAGCACCAGCCGGTCAGGGTCGGACGGATAGCTGAAGCACACCTCCCGGAACTCGATCTCGCTCTGCAACGGCGGAAGGACCACCTGACCCGGCTCCGGCGGACCAGACTCCTCCGCCGGCAGGCTCAGCAGTTCGAACAGCCGGCGGGCGGAAACCTCCGCCGCCTGCAACCGGTTGTAGACGTTGCCCAGCTTGCGAAGCGGATCGAATATCCCGCCCAGGCAGATCACCGCCCCGAACAGCAGATGCGGCTCGAGCTGGTGCTGAAAGACCCGGCTTCCGCCATAGACGATGAAAACCGATATCGCCAGCGAGGCCAGCAGTTCCAGCACCGGGTTGGAGGCGGCGTCAGCCAGTTCGATGTTGGTGGCCGCCCGGGTCAGCTCCCGCCCCTCGGCCTCGAAGCGGCGGCTCTCAGCTTCCTCCATATTGCAGGCCTTCACCACCCGGATCCCAATCAGTCGCTCTCCGAGCTGGTCCAGCAACCGGCCCCAGGACTCGGAGGCCCGTCGCTGGCCGCGTTTGACCAGTCCCCCGAAGATGCGGATCGCGACCACCCCGATCGGCAGCCCGATCGCCCCCACCACCAGCATCCGCCAGTCCAGCAGAACCGTCAGCGAGAGCACGCCCAGGGCCTTCAGCGGCTCCCGAACCGCCTTCCCCAGCAGGGTGGAGAACCCGACCTCCACCTTGCCGATATCGGTCGCGAACCGGCTGAGCAGGTCGCCGGCCGGCTGGAGGCTGTGCCAGGCCAGGGGCAGGCGCAGCGTGCGGTCGGCCAGCGCGGTACGCAGATCATGCATGCTCCGCTGGACCGCGGTCGCCACCAATCCCTCGTTGACGAAACGGCAGATTCCGCCCAGCAACGAGATCAACACCACCCCGGCCATCAGCAGCAGCAGAGTATTGAACCGGTCTGCGGAACTGGCCCCGCTGGGCAGCAGCCCGGCCACCCGACGGACCAGTGACCACCACCAGGCGTGCGGCCGAAGCCCGACCGAATGTACCCGCCGCTTCCCGTCCGCCCCGATCACCTCCACCTCTTCGAGCCGGTCGCCGACCTGCTCGGCGATCCGCCGGGTCAGCTCATAC
>Ga0136652_1001196_pt1 | contig 11368 bp, 15 predicted proteins | sample ConPoolayeEmetaG_FD_94864 | JGI IMG/M metagenome (GOLD analysis project Ga0136652, IMG submission 94864) | Hot spring microbial mat communities from California, USA to study Microbial Dark Matter (Phase II) - Cone Pool mat layer E metaG... ...
AAACCCTTGGAGCTTAGTGTAGTAGGAGAGGTCGTAGGCAGCATCACACTGGGAAGAGAGCTCTAAAAGAAGCCTCATGTAAAATTTTGGGGAATGAGTGTTTAAAATGTTTTGTTTGTATTGTAGGAGGAAATTTTAAATGTCAAACCTCAACCACCATCCCGTCCCTCGCAACAAGCACATTCCCATTAAAATGCTCCCGGGCTTCTTTGAGGAATTTCTGCTCCTCGGAAAGATGGTAGCGGGGGCTTATGTGGGTTAGAATGAGGGTTTTTACGCGGGCTTTAGAGGCGATCTTCGCGGCAGAAGAAGCCGTGGAGTGCATCCTCTCATCTGCCTCTTTCCTATGCTCCTCCAAGAAAGTAGCTTCATGTATTAAAATATCTGCATCTTGGGCATGCCTCACAACATTCTCATCCTCAGAAGTATCCCCAGTATAAACAATCTTCCTTCCGGGCTTCACCCAACTAACCTCACTGAGAAGAATTCTTCTTCCATTCACAACAACCTCTCCTTTTTTCTCTATCTCAGAAAAAAGCCTTCCTTTTATTCCAAGCCCCTTTGCCTTTTTCTCATCAAATTTTATCCTGTCCTTCTCTTTGAAAACAAAACCGAAAGCCCTTCCACCATGCCTTACCTTAAAAGCAGAGATAGAGTAGTCCTTCCCGAGAAGCGCTTCCCCTTCTTTAAGTTCGTTTATCTCAAGGAAAGGCCATGTGTTTATGAGAAGCTTTTCGAAGCCGCGGGGCGCATGCAAACAAAGTTTTTTTGCTCCAGAAAGCCTGAGGGTTTCTATAAAACCATAAAGGCCTATGAAATGGTCTAAGTGGAGGTGGCTTATGAAAACATGCCTGACGCTTCCGTATCCGACCCGGCATCTCATCATCTGCCTCTGAAAACCCTCTCCGGCGTCAAAAAGAAAAACCTCACCCTGCCAGTTCAGCGCAAAAGAAGGCATTCCCCTATCAACCGAGGGGACGCTTCCAGAAGTGCCCAAGAAAGTAAGTATTGCGGACATGCAAAAATAAAGAAAAATAAAGAATTAAATAACTATGCCAGCGCGGATGAAGCCGCTCCCTCGCCGCCCTCTTCCGCCTTCTTTTTGCTTTTCACTATCTTTACCCGAGAGGGCGCAAGGAGGACATAGTCGTTTGTCAAAAGCGCGATGTCTCCGTCTATTTTGGTTATGTTGACCTTCAGCTTCGCTATTATGCTCTTGAGCCTGTTCGGCTGGTTGGAAAGCGGCTTGACATTAAGGATGATTACATTGTTCGAGTTTATCTCCTTAAGGGCCAAATCCGCGTCCCCTTCGTTCCTCAGGTCCACTCTCCGTATGTAGTATCTCGGAGGCGGGGAAACAACATCTCCCTCTTCTAGGCTTATGTCCAAGTACTCTTCTATGCCAGTATCGTCGCGCTTCTTTCCAAAAATGCCATCAAGTATTCCCATTACTGCCACCTCAATGGAGGAATTCCACCAAACAATTAATAAAACTTTCTAATAATTAAAATGAGCATGGCTAATTTTGAGGAGATATTAAGCAGGAGCACACTGTTCGTCAACAGGGATGTCCTCTCCCCCCACTACATACCCAAAACCCTTCCTTTCAGGGAGGAGTACGTGGAGCAGATAATGCAAATCCTTTCGCCGGCTTTTAGAGGGCAGAAGCCAAAAAACCTGTTTATATACGGAACGACCGGCACCGGAAAAACATGCAGCATAAAATTCGTCCTGGACCGGTTCAACAGATTCGGCGAGGATAAAAAAGCAAACGCAAAGATGATATACATAAACTGCCGGGTGTACAACTCGCGGTACCGGATAATGAACAAAACGATGAAATTCTTCGCGCCCGAGCTTGAGAAAACCGGCTTCGGGCTTACTTTTATATACGAAAAAATGATAGAACTACTGAACACCGGAATGCAGCTTGTTGTCGTCCTGGATGAGATAGACATGATAAAAGACCTAGACGACCTTGTATACACCATTACGAGAGTCAACGATGAGGTGGGCGATGCCGGCGGAAAAAAAGGAGGGGTGACAATAGTAGGCATTTCAAACAAACTCTCATTCAAGAACGAGCTTGACCCGCGAAGCAGGAGCAGTTTGTATGAAAGCGAGACCATTTTCCCGCCTTACACCGCGCCACAGCTGAAGTCAATACTGGAGCAGAGGGTGGAGATGGGGTTCAGAAAAAATTCTGTAAGCCAGGGTGCGATAAACTTGATCGCTGCAATCACCGCGCATGAAACCGGAGACGCGAGGTATGCGCTCAAGCTTCTTGAGAGGGCCGGCGAGGTTGCAGAGAACGGGCAGAAGGAATTCGTCGAAGAGAAGGACGTTGAGGAGGCAAGAAAGCGCGTGGAGTACGATATTGCCTCCGAAGCCATCACAACCCTCCCCATAAACCAGCAGCTTGTGCTTTATGCAATAGCAAAACTCTCAGCATCAACAAAGTTCCTTGAGCCAGAACTTGACGGCTATCTGTTTTCAGGGGATGTTTACAACAACTATATGAAGATAGCGAGAAAGCTCGGAAGGAAGCCGAAGAGCGCCCGGTGGTACAGGGAGTACCTAAGCGAGCTTGAGGTTCTGGGGCTGATTTCAACGATGCTCAGCGGGAAGGGGATAAAGGGGAGAACGAGACTGATAAAAATAGGCCATAATGCTGAGGATGTGATAAGAATAGTTGAGAAAAACATGGAATTTGGATGATTTTTATTCTGTCTGCTCTTTATCAAGAATTTCCAGCGCTTTTTTAACGCTCATTCCCGGCCTCAGGCCAAGGTCCTCGGCCCAGCTGGTGACATCTTTTATTTTTGCATTCACCATATCATCCACGCTTTTCACTCCCGCGACGAATGCGGCGACATCCCCGACTTTCTCCGCCGTTTCCCTGCTTATGTAGGAGCAAGCCACATACCCCCTCTTTGCTTTTATTATGATGAGGGGCATGTTGCCAAGGTTCTCGGTAAAAGAAGGCATATCCCTGCCGTTTACCCGTGCTTTCATACTCCCTCCTCCCTCCTTCTTCTTATCTGCTCGGCCCGCTCTTTCTTTTTTTGGAATATCCTTCTGTGCTTGCCGCAGCTTACGCAGTAGTAGACCTTTCTCGCGGTCAGGTCGATAACAATGTCTTTCTGGTCGCCGGTGTCGAAGCTGATCCCTTTTACGTATTCAACAGACTTGTCCCTAGGTATCCTTCTTCCGCAGGCATCGCATCTTACCAAAGGCTCCCTTCCCCTTCCCATTTCATCCCCTCAGATTTTTTCTGTAAGTTTTTCAACCTTTCCAATCAGAACGCCATTTAGAGTATAGAGTTTTGAGGGCAACCATTTAAATATCTTAGTCCTAAAGAGGGGCCCGACCGGAGAGTTTATATTCTTTCCCACGAGCGGATTGAGAGAGGGCACAACGATGAGTTTTTTATTTCCCTTTTGCGAAAAAAGCCACACCTTTTCTCCGTTATACTCGAGATGGCCGTGGGACATGACGAGAAGGTTTTTTCGCAGCAAATTTTTAGGTGGCATTGCATAGCCGTGGAAAAACGCCGCGCCCTTGTAGACAAAACCCTTGGGAAAAATTTTTACATTTTTCATCCTCAGTTTTTGGAGGCCTCCGTCGTGGTTTCCCTTTGCAATCCACACCTCAAAATTCTTAGAAAGAAAAGCGAGAATTTCGCGCACAGGCCGTGGAGTGGAGAGGATGTTGTCCTTAACATCTCCCAGAATGAATATTTTTTTCTTCCTGTGTTTTTTCGCAAGGCTGCAGAGTTTTTCCGCAAGCCACCCGGAGAAAGAGTAATTTTTGTAATTAAGGTATTTTTCCTCTATGCCGAAATGCGTGTCCGCAACAACGAGCGCATCATAGAAAACAAGGGCCGGTTCGCCGCCAATAAGCTTAATGGATTTCATAATGAATGTTTATTTTACATTGACCGCGTATTTCCCCGGAGATTTTATTTCAAGCATCTTCGCAATCTCGCTCTTTTCTGTATCAAGTATGTATATGAACCCGGAAAAGTTGTCGGTCAGGTCCTCGCTCTGGCATACCGGGCATTTCTTTCCTTCTTCAACAATATAGTTGCAGTTTCTGCACGCCTTCATTTTTTACCCTCCTTTTCCTCTTTCTTCTTTGCCTTCTCCTTTTTCTTCTCAGCCTCCATCCATGCCTCGCTTCCCAGCCCTTCAGCCCTCATGGTCAGGCCGATTTTAGTATCCTGCGGGGACTGCCTTAAGCTGACCGTAGAAACCTTTACTATTATTTCATCGCCCTTCTTCAGAGTTTTTTTCTTATCGGATGAGGAAAGCACTTTGCTCTTCTTATCATAGGAAAACCTTTCCTTTCCTATCTGGGAGATGTGGAGAAGGCCTTCAAACGGGCCTATGGAAACAAAAGCGCCGAAATCCATAACCTCCCTCACCACCCCTCTGAAAACTTCGTTCACTTCCAAGTTGAAGGCGATTGCCTCAAACTCAACCTCGTGATAGATGTATGGGTCGCCCGGAAAAACCACCCCAGTCGCCTTCGGCTTTGCCTGCACCACTCCTAGTATCAGGCCGAGCTCCTTGTTCATCTTTCCTTCGTACTTTTCCTTGAGGACCTTTTTAACCGCATCTTCCCTTTCCATCACAAGAAGCTGGGGGGAAACCCTCACCCGGTCTTCTGCGGTAATCAATCTATACATAGCTGCTCCCTCTTTTCTTCTCTTTTTAAACAAATTGTATTTAAATGTTTTCGCTTCTCTTTTCAAAACATGTTCGGCACTTCCGGAGCAAGGGGGGTATACGGAAAGGAGATAACCCCTGAGTTTGTTTTTAAAGTTGCGAACACTTTTTCAGAAGGAAGGGTTTATGTTGGAATGGATAGGAGGAGCTCCAGCCCGGCTTTATACCATGCGGCGGTATCCGGGGCGCTCTCTGCCGGCGCAGATGTTTATTCCCTTGGGTTTGCACCAACCCCGGTTGTTTCTTTTTACTCTCAAAAAAACAGGGCGAAGGGAATTGTGATTACCGCAAGCCACAATCCGCCCGAGTACAATGGAATAAAAATTTTTGAGAACGGAATGGAGCTCACAAAAGAAAAGGCGAACAAAATTTTGGAAAAAGAACCTGTGTATGGAGGCGGGAGGCTTTTCAAAAAGGATGAAAGCGAATATGTGGATTTTGTTTTGAGCAAAGCAAAAAAATACAGCGATGTTGTCGGGGTTGATGGGAACGGCGTTGCATCCCTCCTCACCCCAAAAGTGCTCTCAAAAATGGGCGCAAAAGTTTTTGCGATAAATTGCTTTGGGAGGTTCAACAGAAAACTAGAACCGAACGAGGAGAATTTGGCCCATTTAAAGGCGTTCAACAAAAAAATAGTTTTTGCGCATGATGGGGACGGGGATAGGGTGATGGTTTTTTACAACGGAAGAATGGTTCCAGGGGATGTTCTTTTGGGGATGCTGGTTGAGGAAATTTTGAAGGAAAAGAAAGGAACAGTGGTCACAACGGTTGAGGCTAGCTTGGCGGTGAGGGAGGCGGTTGAGAGAATGAACGGAAGGCTGGAAATAACCCCGGTGGGAAGCACATATGTCGGAGAAAAGGTCAAAGAAAAGAATGCGCTGTTTGGAGGGGAGCCGGCAGGAGAATTCATATTTCCGGAATCTTCCCTATGCCCGGATGGAATCCTCGCAGCCGTATTTTTATTGAACATGGAAAAGAAAGAGAAGCTGGGCGAGAGGATGAAGAGGTTCAGGCAGTATCCTATTATAAGGAAAAAATACAGGGTGGAGAATAGAGAAGGAGCAATGGAAAGGGTGAAAAAAGAAATTGATGTTGAAGGAAGAAGAAATGAAAGTGATGGAATAAGAATTGATGGGGAGGACTATTGGGTTTTGGTAAGGCCGAGCGGAACAGAGCCTATTTTGAGGGTGACTGTTGAGGGAAAGGAAAAAAACAAAGTTGAAGAGATTGTTAAAAAAGTTGAGAAAATTATTCTTTGAGAAGGAGCTCTAGATGGGCCGAAACAACACCTCGGGCCTCATCGGCTATAAGCGAGGAGACCTGCTCATCGCCGTACGCCTTCAACTCGGCTATTCTTGAAAGCATATTTGAAACTTTTTCCGCATACTCGCCCCCTATTATCAGAAGCGCCTCCCTCGCTTTCCCGAGTGTTTCAGTTTCTTTCAACTCGAGCGCCTTCAAAGCCAAGTAATCCGCTTCCATGGATTTTGAAAGGTAGTGGAGAATGGCTCTTCTTTCCATCTCAAATTTCGGAAGAATTTTTCCTTCAATTATTTCTTTCCTTCTCTCCAGCCGTTCCACCGCAGCCCAAAGCTTGAAAAGCGCGGCTGGCCAGTTTCTCTTTTTCTCTATAAGCTCCAGGCTTCCTTCTACAAATTCCCTCGCCTCAACCTTGTTTTCATCGATTTTTCTTTTCAACCTTTCGCCCGCCTCTTTAAGTTTTTCAAAATAAAATGAGCATGAGCTTGTGGTTATATTCTGGATGATGTCTTCAAGCATAAAAATTATGAGGCCATTTTCCGCAAGGTCTTTTTCCTCCCAAACGATAACATGCGTTTTCTGCCTTGCCGCTCTTTGAATGCTTCCTGCGGTTTTGTTGTTTATGCTGACCGTTCCATCATCGTTGAGCGCAATGGAAATTCCCAGGAGGTCTCCTTTTTCGTACGCCTCCACCAGAAAAAGATAGATATCTTCTATATATGTGGAGCGGTATCTTCTCCAGATATACTCGAGAAGATGATGCGCAACCCCCTCTTTACAAAGCTCTTCGCAATGAACATCGTAAGTTCCCAACACTCTTTTTATCTCCTTTCCTTTCCAGCCCATGAATTTGACATTGAGAGAAAACGGGCCGAGCTCCCTTCTAGCCCTTTCAACAGCCGTCTTCACCCGGGCAAGCGGCTCAATATTATAGTCATCAACATGATTTGCCATGTTTTATTATTTGCCAACAATTGTTTTTAAATTTAAGCGTGGAATGGCATTCATGAAGATAGGCATAGAGATACACCAGCGGCTGGCAACGAAAAAACTTTTCTGCAACTGCCCTTCGCTTTTTGAAGAGGGAAAGAAAAAGCCGGATGCGAAAATAGAAAGAAACCTCCATGTGGTTTATTCTGAAGTTGGCGAGATAGACCGGGCTGCGCTTCTGGAAGCCATGAACGAGAGGATGTTTGAGTACCATTGCTTCAACGATTCTTCATGCCTGGTTGAGATGGATGAGGAGCCGCCCCATTCCATCAATGAAGACGCGCTGGATGTCGCGATAGAGATGGCAACCCGGATGAAGATGGAGATTTTTGACGAAGTTCAGGTGATGAGGAAGATAGTAATAGATGGGAGCAACACGGCGGGTTTTCAGAGAACCGCGCTCATTGCTGTTGATGGAGAGCTCGCAACATCTAAAGGAAAGGTTGGGATAGAAACCCTTTGTTTGGAGGAGGAAAGCGCCGGGATAGTCGGTGAGAACACTTTTAGGCTGGACAGGCTGGGGATTCCGCTCATAGAGGTTGCAACCGCGCCGGAAATAAAAGACCTGGAGCATGCGAGGGAGGTTGCTGAAAAGATCGGGCTGATGCTCAGGGCGACCGGAAGGGTTATGCGGGGGATAGGAACGATAAGGCAGGACCTTAATGTAAGCATAGAAAGAGGGGCAAGGGTGGAGATAAAGGGGGCGCAGGAGCTGAGTATGCTTCCAGAATGGATAAAAAACGAGGGGAGGAGGCAGAAAGAGCTTATTGAGATAATAAAAAAACTTAAGGAAAAAAATGCTTTTTCAAAATTGAAATTCGAGCCGAAGGATGTTACCGGCATTATGAAGGTGAGGGGCGGGTTTATAAAAAATGCAATTGAAAAAGGCGGGAAGGTATTCGGTTTGAAACTCGCGATGCACAAGGGGATGCTTGGAATCGAGCTGGGGGAGAACAGGAGGTATGGAAGCGAACTCAGCGATTATGCAAAGAAAGCCGGGGTAAATGGAATAATACACTCGGATGAAGAGTTGGGAAAATACGGAATTGAAAATGCGGGCGAAATCGCAAAATCATTGGAATGCGAAGAGGAGGATGCGTTTGTTATTGTTGTTGCGGATGAGGAGAAGGCGAGGAATGCGCTGAACTTTGTTTTTGAAAGGGCGGGGATGGATTTTATTCCGGGGGAAACAAGGAAAGCCCTTCCAAACGGAACAACCGCGTACATGCGTCCACTTCCCGGAAAGGCAAGGATGTATCCGGAAACAGATGTTGTTTCTATCAGAATAACAAAAGAAAGAATGGAAAGCGTGATGAAAAGGGTGGGAAAGGGGCTGGAGGAAAAAAAGGTGTGGCTGGAGAAGATGCTGAGCCGGGACCTTGCCGAGAAAATGATCAGGAGCAGGCACTACGAAATGTTTGAGAGGATTGTCGCGAAAGGCGTGGACGGGAAGGTTGCGGCGAGCATAATAGAGGATAAATGGAGGGCGCTTGGCAGGGAAGGGCTGAAGATAAGCGGCGAGATGGTTGAGAAAGCTTTGCTGATGTACGGCGAAAAAAAATTAGCGAAAAATGGGGTTGAGGAGGCGCTGAGGATGATGGCGGCGGGGAAGGGCGAAGAGGAGATTTGCAGGAAGCTGGGAAGGATAAGCGGAAAGGAGCTTGAAATAATAGCGAGAGCGGAGAAGTGGGATTTGAAAAAAATAATGCAGAAGTACGGCGCGCGGGTGGAGGCAGAAGAAGTTGTTAGAATGGTGGGGAAAAAGAGCAAGAGTTAAAAAACAGTTGTTAGAAATATGAGAAGATGAGGTGATTTTTATGGCGGAAAAAATAATAAATGCGATAGTTGAAGGGGGGAAGGCGACGGCTGGGCCGCCCATAGGCCCGGCGCTCGGTCCGCTGGGGATAAATGCGGGCGCGGTGGTTGCCGAGATAAACAAGCAAACGGCCGCGTTCGCCGGGACAAAGGTTCCCGTGAAAATAATCGCCGACCCGAAGACAAAATCCTTCAGAATAGAGGTCGGGTCTCCTCCGGTTTCAGAACTGCTTAAAAAGGAGGCGGGCATAGAGAAGGGAAGCGGAACGGCCGGGAAAGAAGCGAAGGGGAATATTAAGCTTGAAAGCGCGGTGAAGGTCGCAAAAAGCGTCAGGGGAAAAAACCTCTCAAAGGACTTGAAGGCGACTGTAAAGGAAATTTTGGGAAGCTGCGCAAGCATGGGCATAACAGTTGAGGGAAAGAATGCAAAGGAAATTGCAAAGGAGATAGATGAAGGGAAGCACGACTCCCTCTTAAAGTGAGCGTATGAAAGTGAAAAAAATTTTCATTTTGTTTCTTTTTCTTTCGGTTTTTTCAGCAACCACCTACTGGACCGCAAGCGAGGGAGGGAAGATTTTCGACTTGGGAACCAGGGTGGGGGTTGCGGGCGAAAAAACAGTTGTTCTGGAAAACAGCAACGGCAAGGTCGTTTTTGAAAAAAACATCCCCAGCATAGCGATTGCCGGAGCGCAGAATTTTGTGGTGCTTTCAAAAGACAGGATATACTATCTGGATGGAATTGGGAATGTAAAATGGGAGAAGAATATGACAAATCTTACCGGCGTTGCCGCGGCAGGAAACAGGTTTTTTGTCACCGCGGAGACGGGCGTTTATGCGTTTGATTACGATGGGAGAAGCGTATGGAATGTGAGCGAAAATTCCACAAAATCCCTTCCGGTGTACGATGGAGGAACGGTTGCGTATTATTCCGGCGATGAGCTTGTTGTCTATGGGGATGCCGGAAATCTAAAATTCAGGAGGAAGATAGGAAAATGGTGGAACTCTGCGCCTGAAATAAAAGGAGGGATGATATACGCAAACAGCGCAGGAAACCTTTATGCCTTCACAAGCGACGGCAGGATGCTGTGGAAAAAGGAATTCAACGACTGGGTTTACTCCCCGAAAGCATACGGAAATATAGTATGCGTCGGAACGGGGAGCGGAGGGTACATATTGGACATGGCAAATGGAAACATTATATGGAAGGTCGAAATGGACGACAGTTATTTCTACAAACCGGATATTCTTGTTGACGGCAACAACGTGTACGCCCTGTTTTTCGGAGCCAAGGCGCTACATGTTGTCAATGCGCAGACCGGAAAAATTATTGCGGAGTTTACACCAAAAGAAAGCATAACCGGAAAGGCGGGAAGCAATCCAGCGATACTCTCAACCCGGAGCAGGGTATATGCCTCAAATCCATTAAAGGGATGCTCGATAAGAACTTCCGAAAGCGAAGTGTTCGGGTACAAGGATGTGAGGATAGAGGGAAACGCACACGGAAAAGGAGAGCCAACCGTGTATGTAAGGGTGAATAATGGCGCATGGGAAATAGCCGAGGGAAGTGAAGAGTGGAGCTTTTGGCTAGACCCAAACAGGTACAGTTTTGGAGAGATGGTGGTTGAGTGCAAAATAAGCGACAGTTCCGGAGAGGAAAATGCTCCGTTCACCTACAAAAAATTCCTGAGAAGCCCTGATATGCCCAAAGGGAAATTTGTGGTTTCCTATCCTGAAAAAATAAAAGAAGGCCAGAAGGCAACCTTTGCTGTAACGGATGAGGATGGAAATTCTGTTAGGGATTATATAGTTGAAATGGGCGGGGTGCAGTACAAAAAAACCGGAAACGCCGTCCTCACTATGAGGAGCGCGGGGAGGGTTGAAATCATTTTCAAAAAGGAGGGCTTTGACGAAAAGAAAATTTATGTTGATGTAGAGGGCTCGCCCATCATGCTTATTTTTTTGGTTGCAGGTTTAGTCGTACTCATTCTTGCTGTGCGGGTTTTCGGGCTGGAGGGAATAAAAAAATTTATATCCTCCTCACGTCCTCAACCTGGACCTGAGAAACCCCAGGAATAGAAGAAAGCTTCTGCTCTATCTCATCCACTCCGCCTGAATCGTCCATCACAAAAACAATTTTAAGCGCCTTGAGACCGAACCCTATGTCCTCTGCGTCGCTTTTTGCTATTTTTACAATCTTGCTGACCTCTGCTTTTATCTCTTCCAGCTTCTCGACATCTTCCGGGAATATTTTCACGGTGACGGCTACCTCTCCCATCAATTTCAACTCCTACGGCCCTTCAAAACCGCATTTCTTGCACACATATATGTTGCTTATTTCCCTGCAGTGGTTGCACCGCACGATTTTTTGTCCGCAGCTCGGGCACGGGAATTCAACATAATCCTTCACCAAACTTCCGCATGTAATGCAGGTTTTCATGGCTTTTACATTTTTGTACAACATTTTTTAAACCTGCGGGGTGCAAAAAAATTAGACTGCCCCTGTAGTTTAACCTGGATAGAACGCGGCCCTGCGGAGGCTGTGACCCGAGTTCAAATCTCGGCAGGGGCGTAAT
>Ga0136652_1001199_pt1 | contig 11355 bp, 10 predicted proteins | sample ConPoolayeEmetaG_FD_94864 | JGI IMG/M metagenome (GOLD analysis project Ga0136652, IMG submission 94864) | Hot spring microbial mat communities from California, USA to study Microbial Dark Matter (Phase II) - Cone Pool mat layer E metaG... ...
AGTATACGCTGATGATGTTTCTTGACGCTGGATGGGAAGACGCATTTCTTCAGTTTATCTGCGATACAAAAGAAAGAAAAGAGGAGGGATGGAAACCCATTAGTCGTGCCTTGCAGAATATACTATCATCCGAAAATTACAGAAATAGCATAAGAAAGTATTTTCAGAAAGCAATAAGAAACCAGAACACATATCAACATGTACTTTTCTATCTCCCGAGAATAAAGGATACTGCGTTAATAGCAGAATTCAAAAGAGAATTAATTATATATGCGAAAGGGAACGCTGATGAAAGCCAAGAAAATGCGATGAAATCCTTGGCGTTGTTAGAAGACGATGAGGATGCAAAGGAGGTCATCCTTAGCCTTCTTAAGCACTGGGATGCTGATGTAAGACGAAAGGCGGCAACTTTAATAAAAGATATGAAAATTGATGAAAGAGGAATGAAACTTATTGAGGAAAGAGCAGAAACGGAAACAAACGATGAGATTAAAAGAATGCTCATGAGAAAAGTGAGTTTATGGAAGAGGAAGAAGAAATAGTGAGAATACCAGCAGAGAGAATCGGTGTCTTAGTAGGAGAAAGAGGAAGAAATAAGACTATGTTAGAGAAAGGGTGCAATATAAAACTCACTGTGACATCTGATGGAGAAGTAACAATTAAGGGCGAGAGTACAGATGTTTTTTTCGCAAAGGATATAGTGTTGGCTATAGGGCGTGGTTTCGAACCTTCGATTGCAATGATGCTTACCAAGCACGACCATGCTCTCTACATCTTTCATCTCAAGGAATATCTTTCTACGGATAGGGCTATAACTAGGATAAAAGGAAGAGTGATCGGAGAGAATGGTAGGATGAAGGAGGAGATAGAAAATGCAACGGGTTCATTTATAAGCGTTTATGGCAATACCATCGGAATCATATCTAGAATAGATTCCATGGAATATGCAAAAAAGGCGATAGAAATGCTTATCGGTGGTGCAAAGCACTCCACTGTTTACGCTTATCTCGCAAAGGTTAAAAGAAGAATATTTGAAGAGAGAATAAGAGGATTATAGCAAGAGGATTAACTGATGGTAGGTGACTTCCCATGGCAGTAGATATCTTCAGGGGTTTTAAGGAGCACTCTGTAGCGGAATTCTTCAAGAAGAATAGGCAGATGTTAGGTTTCACTGGAAAGATTCGCTCTCTTACAATGGTAATTCATGAACTTGTTACAAACTCGCTCGACGCCTGCGAAGAAGCCAACATTCTTCCAGAAATTTATGTAGAGGTAAAAGAGCTTGGTGAAGAACATTACCAAGTCACTGTGAAAGACAATGGTCCTGGAATTCCAGAAAATTACATAGGAAAGGCTCTCGGGATGATGCTTGCTGGCACAAAGTTCAATAGATACATGCAACAGAGGGGCCAACAAGGAATAGGAGGTTCCGGTTGTACTATGCTTTCTTACATAACTACGGGCCAGCCAGTAAGGGCGATATCATGCAACAGCGGCCTCAGAAAAGAATACGAAATTTCTATAGATTTAAAAAAGAACAAACCTATTGTAAACAAACTTCTGGAGGAACAAACAGAAGAGCATGGTCTTACTTTTATAGGACAATATAAAGACATGAAGTACGAAAAAAGTAATAAAAGCCCATTCGAATATATAAGAAGGACAGCACTCGCTAATCCGCATGCCGCTCTTACCTTCAAAGAACCAACAGGAGAAGTTGTCGTTTTCCCTAGGTCTGTCGAAGCTAATCCACCAAAACCTTATGAGATAAAACCACATCCTCTTGGTATAACTACACACGACCTTCTTGAATTTGCACAGCATTATGGCGGTGAATACAGAAAGACCTCCACGTTTCTTCAGGAAGTTTTCTCAAGAATTACACCTAATAAGATAGCGGAGCTTAAGGAGGTTGCGCCAGATATAGATTTCGAAAAACCACCAACCGAGCTTATTTGGGAGGATGCAGAGAAAATTACAAAGGCGTTCCAAAAAATAAAATGGATCGCTCCCCCTATGGATTCCTTAGTGCCGATAGGAAAGAATCAGATAGAGGCATCGTTCAAAAACATATTCAATCCAGAAATTCTTGTTGTTACAGAGAGAAGCCCAAAGGTCTACAGAGGAGGAATCCCTTTCATGGTTGAAGTTGGAATAGCATATGGTGGTGGGGTGAAGGATGCAGGAAAAACTGGAGAGATAATGCGATTTGCCAACAAGGTTCCTCTACTTTTTGATTCTTCTGGTTGTGCAATAACAGAAACTGTAAAGAGCATAGAGTGGGGTAGGTATAATCTTAAGAATTTTGAGGAGGAACCAATTGTCGTGCTCGTTAATTTTGTCAGCGTATACGTACCTTACACGAGTGCAGGAAAGCTCGCGATATCTATGGAAGACGACATAGAAGACGAGATAAGATATGCTGTCATGGAAGCAGCGCGCGGAATTCAGAAGTATATCTCTGGTAAGAGAAGAGCAACTGAAATAGCAACGAAGAAAAAGGTAATAAGCAGATACGTGCCACAACTAGCAAACGATTTATCAGTATTAACTAAGAAACCTAAGGAAGAGATAGAGAAAAAGCTTATTGAAATAATAGAGAAAAAATATTCTGGTGCAAACGAAAGCGAGGAGGAAGAAGACGAGCTTCTTCAACTAGAGGATAATAAGAATAACGAAAGGGAGATTGAGGGTGAGAATGAATGAGTAAGGAAACACAAAAAAAACTAGAAGAACTTGGAAGAAAAATGGCAACGGATATAGAAAATGAAAAGGGGCCTGAATTCGAAACAGCACTAAGAACAAAGAGCAATACTATTTATGATGAGAGCATAGGGTGTTTAAGAGTCGGAGAAAAAAAGGAAGTTAGAAAGTTTATGAGCGTTGCTCAGGCAAGAACCTTTATGCAGACTGTTGCAATAGCTGCAAAAACGAAACAATTTCTTGAGCAAAATCTCCATACAAGTATAAGAGGTCTTTTTTATCAATTAAAATTCTCTCTTGGCGACGATATGGATGAAGATCTGTTCTCTGAGCAGAGCGAAAGTAACGCACTTCTCGAAGATTTAGAGGCAGCCCTTAAACTCAAGAGAGAGGATCTCAACCTTACTACTGATAGAAAAGGATTTGTTGCGGGGCCTATGGTGATAAGAGATAAATTTGGCGGAGAGGAGATAACTATAGATTGCAGAAAACAAGGAAGAAGCGGATGGAGCATACCAAGCGATGTTGATAATGGAATGGAGATAATGGAGATAGAGGCTGACTATATCCTCGTAGTAGAGAAGGACGCGCTTTGGCAACGATTGAATGAGGATCAGTTCTGGAAAAAAGATAACTGTGTCGTGATTACACCAAAAGGTCAGTCCACAAGGGGAACAAGAAGGCTGCTCAGAAAACTAGCAGACATGAAACTTCCAATTTACTGTTTCATGGACTGTGACGCTTGGGGATGGTACATATACTGGACAATAAAGACAGGCAGTATGAACCTTGCATATCTCGGAAGAGACTTTGCTGTACCAGAAGCAAGGTTTATTGGGGTTACGATGAGCGATATCGAAGAATATGATTTTCTCCAGAAGCTAACAATAAAGGCAAAGGATGTGGACTTGAAGCGCGCTGAAGAGATGCTCAGCTATCCCTGGATAAATAGACACAAAGAATGGGTGAAGGAACTTAAACTCGTCCTTAAAACAAAAAAGAAATTGGAACAGGATGCATTGCAAGGGCAGAGGCTTACCTTTGTTGGAGATTACATAAGGGATAAGATTGAAAAAAAGAAATGGCTGCCTTAGCGTCTTCGTGCATCATTCTCCTTTTTCTGAGAAGAAGGGTTTTTATATCCAAAGAAAATAAATACGTCGTATATTAGTCTTAGCGCGATCTCAAATCCAATTATCAGTTTGAGGTAGAAGACTACGATAGGAACAAATGTCCCGCGGATTATCTGTTCGCTTGGGAATGGTTGACGCTCAAGCATTGCAGGATCAAGAAGAACTGCAGCTACGAAAGTAAGAGGAAGAAGCTTCGCCATCTCTATAGCTGCTGTTTCGTCTAGGTATGCAAGACAACGAATAACAGCTAGAACAAGAGCAGCAACCAAAAGTATCTGTTCAAAATTTACAGAACTAAGAAATATCAAGGTATAGGACACAAATAAAAACCAGAAGATGATGTATATAGGAAATAGTATGAGGTTCTTCAGGATGTAAGAGCCGATTTCGAATACCTTCCCTAGAGCATGTTTATCTTCGAGATAAACAGTGAACATATCTCTTTTAGAAAGTCGTGAGTAAAAGAGAACTAAGACATAGACGTAAAATGTTAAGATAAAAACAGAAAGTAAGAATGTGATTGTTTTATCCTCAGAAACAGTAATTGCGTTATATATCTCTCCTATTCTTACTGTTATTTCGCTTCCTATATTCTCAATTGTTTGAGTTATCCCCATGGTGTGTTATCTAATCATACCTTTTAAAAATTAATGGATATGTCGCTTAGTTTTTTCTTATGCCCGCTTCGTCAGTATCTTGGTATGAAAACAGTTCGCCTTCCATGCACTTCGTATCTCCATTTTGCAAATGAATCGATGACCCTCGCATATGCTCTATGTTCGTGTTTTAGGATCTTCTCTGCAACTTCATCTCCGCTCTTACAGTCGCTTATATCAACTGCTTCTTGATAAATAATTGGACCGCCATCGACATCGTCTGTTACAAAATGAATCGTTAGCCCGCTTACCTTACAACCATAATCGAATGCATCCTGCTGAGCGTTCGTGCTTCCCTTGAAGGCAGGAAGGAGAGATGGATGGATATTTATTATTCTATACTTATATGCATCGAGAAGTTCTTTTGAGACGATTATGCGCATGTATCCTGCAAGAACTACTAGTTGAATGCGATATCTGTCCAGTACACTTTTTATCTCGAGATCGAATTTTTCGCGGTCCTGAAACTTCTTTCTGTCTACTATCTCTACAGGAATATTGTTTGCCCTCGCAATATCTATCGCCCTCGCTGTAGGATTGTCTGTAATTAGAACTTTTATCTCAGCTGCGCACTCCCCTCGTTTTATTGCTTCTATTATTGCAAGGAAATTGCTACCGCGACCGGATGCGAGGACGGCAATTGGAATTTTTTCCATGATCTATATGAAGTAGAAAAGGATTAAAATCAGCATTTTTCCAGCGCACTAACGGGCCCGGAGGGATTTGAACCCTCGACCTTCGCCTTTCTCCCCAACTTAAACTGAAGAAATCGCTGGTTTCCGTGGTTCGGTAGGAGAGCGCCGCTCTATCCAAGCTGAGCTACGAGCCCACTGTTTCCAATTTCTTATGCAGAAGAACTTTAAATTTTTTACAACCAATGGTTTTTTATTCACTTTCGGATTTATTACATATAGGTGTTTTCATGGCTATAAAAGTAAAAGAAGAGGAGTTGGCTGGGATAGCCAAAAGCTATGGAATGAAGCATGCGTACAAGGTGAATCTAGGAGATTATTCAATAATTATAGTTTCAGACAACGAGAAACCTCAGAGTCGTGCGGCCATCCTAGATCAGATAAAAAATCCTGAAAATGTTATCCTTAGAGGAAAAGATTTGAAAAGACTTGATGAGAACCAAGTAAAATACGCTGCTAGAAGATATCTGTCAACATTTTCTGAAAATGAGAAAAAAGAATATTACACCCATAAAATTCCCACGAAAATTAAAGAGATGCCTTTTACTCTTGTTGTGTCTGCTGAGAAACCAAAGTCTAAAAAAGAGAAGGAAGAAGAGGAAATAAAAGAGAAAATAGATGTTTATCTCAATTATTGCAAAAAATACGGATTCAAAGAATATTTAACTCCTTTGAAAGGTTATGCTCAATTCCTCGAGGCAGGAGCATTTAAAGAAAAAGACAAAAAAGACCTGGAAAAGTTATGTGCGGAGATAGAAAAAAGAATAGGAGAAATAGAAGCGAAGAAGAGAGCTGCGTAAAAGGTGAAAATATAAATATGGAATTTCTTAAGATATCGTGGGATGAGGTTGCAAGGCTTTGTGAAGAACTTGGGCAGAAAATAGAGGGTTATCATCCAGATGTTCTGATTGGAATTTCTAGGGGAGGACTTGTCCCAGTGCGGATACTTTCAGACATACTTGGAATAGATGCAATAGGGATATTGGGCATAAAGTTCTACGAGAAGATAGGAGAAACAAAAAATTTTCCTGAGATAGTTCATGAAATGCCTGTAGATGTGGCTGGGAAGAGGGTTCTTATAGTCGATGATGTAGCTGACACAGGAAAGAGCCTTATCGCTGCTAGGGAGTACGTGCTCAGAAAGGGCGCAAAGGATGTAAAGATAGCGGCTATCCATTTTAAGCCGCAATCCATCCTAAAGCCTGATTATTTCGCTGCAGTTACCACGGCATGGCTTATTTATCCGTGGGAGAGACACGAAGCTGAAAGAGAACTTCACACATTATAATAATTTTTGTGGTCTTGCATGCTTATTGCCTTTCTGTCTTCCTTGTACTGTCTCAGTTTAAGGTCTAGATAATCCTCAAGCAACTCTGCTGGTATTACTCCCTTTATAAATTTGATATCACTTTCAAGAGCTTCTATGGCCTCGTAGAGATTTGTTGGAAGTTCCTTTGTTACTCTCTTCTTCTTTCCTTCTCTTTCCTCTTCGACAGGATCGCCTGGATCTATCTTATTTTTCATTCCATCTAGACCAGCTGCAGCAACGGCAGCATAAGCAAGATATGGATTAACTGATGGATCAGCCCCTGTATACACCACTCTTTTTGTTTCTTTTATATTTTTCTTTGCATATGGTATGTACACAAGCGCATCCTTCTCTTTCGCGCTCCAACCTACAATATTCGGATTAGCAGCCATCTTCTTATAAGAGTTTGGCAACGGCGCTGTGAATAATGAAAGGGCTGGTGCATGCTCGAGCAATCCCCCTATGTAGTATCTGGCAGCCTGGCTTATCTGCGCATACGAATCCTTTGCGTCATAGAATAAATTATTATCTGCAGTCTTCCAAAGGCTCGTTGCTATTTTTAGCGAGTTTCCTCTCTCTCCCTCGACTGGATATGGCATGAATGTGCAGGTTGCATTCACAGCAGCAGCAAGATTTCGCAATACGAATTTGAATGTAATGAATCCATCTGCTGCAGATTTCAGCCCTCTTTCAGCAAGCTCAAATGTCTGCTGAGCTGTTGGGGATTTTCCATGCCTATGCCCATCTATCATTACTCCAAAACTGTCTTCGAGTGTTTCGGCTGCCTGACATCTTGCAGAATAAAGAGAATCGAATGGTTGGGCAACATACGCGCCGTTCTTTATATTCGAAAGTGGAGACGGCCCCCAAAATGACTCCCTTGAATCGATAAGTGCGCCGACCCCTCTTCCTGGTGAGGTTCGGTCGACTGTTACGGTATCAAAGATATAGCAATCTGCCTCCACACCAATTTTCGAATATGATACTCCTGCTGCATTTAGGTTCGTTTCCATTCTCTCAGCTACATATCTAGAATCTTTAAGGAATCTCTCATTCGATGGCATAGCGACAATATCGCAGATAAACCTCACGCTTGCCGGTTCCCATGGCAACCTAGCAAGTGTGTCTGGGTCTGGAAGAAGGACTGGTTCTCCTTGCTGGCTTTTTCCGAAAATTTCTTCCAGTTCTCCTATGTGAACCCCTCTTCCGAATGTGTCCTCTTCTATCTTTCTATTTGAAATGCTCATCCTGTGTAATGTTCCGTCTATACTAAGAAATTGAAGATCGATCCATCTAATCTCATTCGTTGCAATATACTTTAGAACATCATCTATTGCTGCCAAAATATCACCTCAGATTGAACTCTATACCGATAAATAATAATAAATAGGTTTCGCTCGATTTTTTCCCTTATGTTTGGAACTTCTGGTATTAGGGGTCTTTATGGCAGTGAAGTCAATGAAAAGCTTGCGCTCATTGTTTCTAACATCTTTGCCGATGATGTAGTTGCTGTAGGAAAGGACATAAGAAAAACTAGTAGGCCGATTGCACATGCTATTTTTGCTGGAATTATCTCTGCAGGTATGGATGGGATAGACATTGGTATAGCCCCAACACCAACAGTTGCATTTGCTACAAAAATAAAAAGAATAAAGGGAATAATGATAACTGCTTCGCATAACCCGCCACAGTATAATGGTCTGAAGTTTTTTAAGAACGGCATCGAAATCGGAAGAAATGATGAGAGGAATATTGAAGAAAGATATCTGCACCGTGAAACAAAGCTCGCTGATTGGAATAAAATAGGTCGTCTCATAAGCGATGATTCATTTATAGCAAAACATAAGGAATCCATCAAATCTCTTGTGAATATTCAAAAAAACAAGAAAGTGCGAGTTGTCATAGATTCGAATGGGGCTGGTGTTGTAATTACGCCGCAACTCTTTCGCGAATTTGGTTGCGATGTAATAAGCATAAATAACTCTATCGAAGAGTTTTCTAGACCGTCCGAACCAAACGCAAAAAATCTCGAAGGACTTTCTAAAAAGGTAATCGAAAGCAGGGCTGATTTTGGAATCGCGCATGACGGTGATGCTGATAGATGTGTTATAATAGACGAACACGGGGAGATTTTACCGTTTGATGTTCAGCTTTCTATAATGATTGAACACGAGCTGGAAAGAACCAGAAATAAAAGAATCGTCTCGACAATAGAATCTTCCCTTATCGTTAGAGAGGCCGTTGAAAGGAGTGGTGGAGAGTTAATTGTAACTCCTGTTGGTAGCGCTTATGTAGGGGAGGCGTTAGAGAGATATAATGCCATCTTCGGCGGCGAGCCTTGTGGTGAATACATCTATCAAAATGGAGTTCATGTACCGGACGGAGTTTTGTCAGCAGCAAAATTTCTTGAAATATACTTAGAAAAAGGAAAATTCTCGGAACTTAAGAAAAAATATAAAACATATCCGATATATCGTGATAAGTTTCATGCTGTAGACAGGGAGAGAGCTATAAAAAGAATAAAAACACAGCTTAGGACAGAGGGCAGAATTAATGAAGACGACGGAGTACGCGTTGACGAGGATGACGGCTGGTTTCTTATCAGGCCATCTGGAACAGAACCTCTTATACGTTTAACAATGGAGTACAAAGATAAAGATAAACTGAAAAGAAAAAAATCAGAGTTAATCGAATTAATTAAGAAGAATTTGTAAGCCCTGACCTGAAAAGGAATATTGCGAAAAAGAAAAAAATAACAAAAAGGTGGAACAGATTAGTCCATTCCCATTTCTCCTGCTCCACCAGGTCCTTCCCTTCCCGAAGGCATTCCACCAGACTTTCCTTTCGAACTTATTATGTCATCTATTCTTAATATGAGCCTTGCGGTTTCTGTTGCAGAGCTTATTGCCTGTTTCTTTACCTTTGCTGGTTCTAGCACTCCGAGTTTCTCCATATCATCTATCTTGCTGTGAGTAACATCTACTCCATACGTGCTTCCTCCCTTCACTCCCTTGTGCTTATTCCTGAGTGTTACTATGGAATCTATCGCGTCCATACCTGCATTTTCAGCCAATGCCTTTGGAATAGATTCTAGGGCCTCTGCAAATCCCTGTATAGCGAGCTGCTCCCTCCCTCCTATCTTTACTGCATAGTCCTGCAGAGCCACGCTCATCGCCATCTCTGCGCATCCACCACCTATTACGTATTTTCCGTACTCTATGGTTGCACCGACTGCTCCTATGGCATCCTTAACAGCTCTTTCTACTTCGCTCACGACATGCTCTGTTCCGCCGCGAACGAATATGGAAACGCTCTTTGGATCCTTGCATTCCCTAACAAATACCATCGCCTCTCCTGCTATCTTTCTCTCTTCTACAAGACCAGCGTAACCTAGGTCATTTTCGCTTAGGTCGTCGAGGCTTGAGGCTATCTTCGCACCGGTCGCTCTTGCCAACTTTTCCATATCGCTCTTCTTAACGCGCCTCACGGCCATTATCTTTGCCTTTGCAAGATAGTGCTGAGCAACATCATCTATTCCCTTCTGGCAGAAAACAACAGTCGCACCAGACTTCTGTATCTTATCGACCATCTCTTTTAGCATTTTCTCTTCCTGTCTTAAGAAACTTTCCATCTGCTCTGGTGATGTTATCTCTATCTTCGCATCCGTCTCTGTCTTTTCGATTTCGAGCGCTGCATCTAGAAGCGCAATCTTTGCTCCCTTCACCATCTTTGGCATTCCTGCATGGACGACTTCCTTATCGACAACTATCCCGTTTATAAGCTCTGTGCCCATGACCTCTCCGCCCGCCTTTTTCTCTATCTGAATGAAGTCTGAATCTACGATGTACTTACCATCCCTTTTCTGCGCTACCTGTCTCAATGCAGCCACAACAATTTCAGCTATCTTCTTTTTCTCTTCCTCACTTCCTATACCCTTTGAGCCCATAGAAATCAAAGCTATCTTAGTCAAGGTTTTTGTATCCTCTGGGGTTACGTCTTTGCTTATTGCATCAAGAATCTTTCCCGCTTCCTGCTCTGCCATTTCATATCCTTTGATAATCGTGGTGGGGTGAATTCCCTGCTCGAGAAGGGTTCCTGCGTTCTTAAGGAGGTTTCCTCCAATTACAACAGAGGTTGTCGTTCCATCGCCTACTTCTTTATCCTGCGTTTTCGCAACCTCTACCATGAGCTTTGCTGCAGGATGGTCAACGTTCATTTCTTCCAGAATGGTAGCACCATCGTTTGTTATCACTATGTCACCAAGGTCGCTTACAAGCATCTTGTCCATCCCTTTCGGGCCAAGGGTAGTTTTAACAATATTCGCCACTGCGTACCCTATTGCGATGTTTATCCTCATCGCATCCCTACCCAAAATCCTCTGCGCTCCTTCAGGGAGCACATACACTTGTTCTCCTCCTACCTGTTTTGCCATATCATCACCTTTTACATTTTTCTTATTATATCTTTTCGAGTATTTTCAACTGAGATTCTATTCAGCGTGATTCATGCGATTAACCTTTCGATTTAAACGCATAAAATTTGCTAAAGTAAATATGACACTTATAATATACAAAACAAAATTTTTAAATGTTGATTTCAATGTTGATTAGGCTGTTGCGAATTATCTATGAAAGTTTAACTTTGACTGTTACTTTGCAATGATACTACAGCACACGATTAGCAGAAATCGTGTGAACGACGACTCGTTCACATCTCTTCGCTTACTTCGCAAGCTCAGATCGTCTTATGAGATGATGGTAATGGTTTTAAATTTGCAGCGGCCTAGAGTACTATTCAAACAGATTTCAATTCCTTGAGAAAGTTCTTCTTCCATTTTGCAAATTCATTAAAGTCCAATCCTA
>Ga0136652_1001207_pt1 | contig 11317 bp, 9 predicted proteins | sample ConPoolayeEmetaG_FD_94864 | JGI IMG/M metagenome (GOLD analysis project Ga0136652, IMG submission 94864) | Hot spring microbial mat communities from California, USA to study Microbial Dark Matter (Phase II) - Cone Pool mat layer E metaG... ...
CTGTCCCTCTCAGCAATGATTTTCTTTACATTCTGCATCAGGTAGTCTCTATCCTTGAGCGTCTCAATTGCGGCAACCATGGCGGCAATAGTTACATTGTAGGGCGATTTAGTCCGCATGAGATAGCCCGCAATTTTCCGCGGCAGTATGCCGTAGCCTATCCTCAGCCCCGCCAGCCCCGCCCATTTGCTAAACGTCCGGGAAACCATCAGGTTGCCGTATTTTTTCATCAGCGGCACGACTGTCTCGCCGCAGAACTCATAATACGCTTCATCTACCAGCAATGGCAGTCCGGTCTCCGCCAACTCAACAATAGCTTTCTGAAGCGTGATGGTGCCGGTGGGCGCGTTGGGGTTTGCCACAACGATGAGCTTCGTCCTCGGCGTGATGGCTGATTTCACAGCGGTCACATTGACGGTGAAATCGTTGTGCCGCGCCACCTCAATGACTTTGCCATGGTTGAGAATGGTGTACAGGCGGTACATTTCAAAAGTGGGCACACAGTCAATCACCTCATCACCCGGCGCCAGAAACAGGCGCAATAGCTCGTCAATAAGCTCATCGCTACCGCTCGTGGCAACGATACAGTCAGCGTCCATGCCGGTATAGTCCGCCAGTTGCTTCCGCAGGCTGACCTGGCCCGCGTCCGGGTAGATATGCCAGTCTTTATAACCGGCAAGCGCCTTCAGCGTCCGGGGCGAGGCGCCGTAAGGGTTCTCATTGGCATCAAGTTTGATAATCTTTTTGGAGGCTAACGCCAGGTTTTCCGGCGCTTTGTTCGCCACGTAGCCGCCGAAGCCAGCCAGGTCCGGCCTGATAAACTTCTCAATTCCTTCAGTCATAGCGTTACACTTTTCACTCACAAAACACTCAGTGACTTTCCCGCCTATTGTAAGGAAGCAAGAGCGTTATGTCAAAAAGCCGGACAAAGCTAACCAGCTTTAAGGCGTTTCTCAATCGCCATGGCGTGGGCATCAAGACCCTCAGCACGCGCCAGCAAAGACGCCGCCGGACCAACCTGCCTCAGCATGGCATCGCTCACCTTGATGACGTTGATGAACTTGACGAAATCAATCACGCTGAGCGGCGAACTGAAGCGCGCCGTACCTCCGGTAGGCAAAACATGGCTGGGACCAGCAATGTAATCACCGAGGACAACGGTCGCTTTATCGCCGATGATGATGCATCCGGCATTGGCTATTCTGTTTATATATTTCTCCGTATCTCTTACCATCAGGCAGAGATGCTCCGGCGCATAGAAATTGGCGAGCGCTACCGCTTCATCCATGCTTTCCACCACGGCGATAACACCCCTTTTCAGTGACTCACCAGCAGTCGCCTTGCGAGACAGCCGGGCAAGCTGGCGTGCTATTTCTTTGTTCACTTTTTCCGCCAGCGTGAGAGATGTCGTCACCAGGATTGCCTGCGCCAGCGGGTCATGCTCCGCCTGAGCCAGGAGGTCGGCGGCACAATACTCCGCGCTTGCCGTTTCATCTGCAATGAGGAGCACCTCGCTCGGTCCCTGGAGACCGTCAATGCCCACGTCCCCGTACACCGCTTTCTTGGCAAGGACGACAAACACATTCCCCGGACCGCAAATCTTGTCCACCCTTGGGACGGACTCCGTGCCGTAAGCCAGCGCGGCAATCGCCTGCGCCCCACCGATGGTGAAGATGCGGTCAACCCCCGCCACATCCGCCGCCACGAGAACCGCCGGGGAAATCTCCCCATCCGCCTTTGGCGGCGTCACCATGACCACTTCTTTCACGCCGGCTGATTTTGCCGGGACAGCCGTCATCAAAACAGTGGATGGGTAGGCGGCGGTGCCGCCGGGGACATAGATGCCCACCTTTTCCAGTGGACGTATAAGCTGTCCCCACTCCTTCCCAGCCAGCTCATGGCACACAGCCTTTTTCTGGGCGGTATGAAACTCTCTGATGCGCTCTGCGGCTTGCTTTATTACGGCGATAAGCTCTTCATCCGCTTTCTGGTAAGCGCTCTGAACCTGCTTTTGGCTCAGTTCAAGAGAAGAAAGTTTTACGCCGTCAATCTTCTCTGCCAGAGAAAAGAGTGCCGCATCACCCTCCTGACATACCCTGTCAATAATCCATCTGACCGCCTGCTCCGGGTCTTCTGTGCCAAACAGCTTGTTCAGTCTTCTCCTGAGTGCTGGCGATAGCGGTAACGTCTGAGCGGATACCTGCCGCGAAAGGAGTTCCCTCGCCCTGCTGAAACCTTTAACTACCTTCACGTCAAGCCCTCACGGCACGGCGCAGGGTCTCAATGATTGATTTCATCTTCCTGCCCTTACGCGAGCTCATATCAACGCCAGTCTGACTTATTAAACAGGCGGTTGATTCAAAGAGGGTGTCAATAATCTTCAAGTTATGCCGCGCGATGGTCTGCCCCGTCTGCGTGTTCTCAATGAGCAAATCTGCATCCTCCGGCAGAAATGCCTCAGTAGCGCCCCATGTGGGAATCACCCGGTAATAGCCCAGGTGGTTATCACGGGCATACTTATCGGCTATGTTGACATACTCTGAGGCTACCCTCAGCGGGGTACGCTTTTCAGCGATGAACTGTCGCAAATCGCTGGTGCTATCAACTGAAAGCGCCTGGCTCACCACCGCCACAATCCTCACCCAGCCGAACTTAAGGTCAATGCGCTCCTGCACCGGGCTTGATGGAAACTGGTAGAGATGCTCCCGGAGCCAGTCCCTGCCGGTGATTGCCAGGTCAAAGTTGCCGTTCGCCACCTGCAGAGGCATGTCCTGGGGCCGGATGACTTTCACCATCACACCGTCAAGGTGAATGGTGGGACGCCGATTACCCTTCGGAGAGGGATAATCGTCAATCTGAATGCCCGCCCGGCTTAACATCTCAAGAGTGGGTGTCTGCTGATGCCCGTCCGGCAAAGCCAGCCTGACGACCTCTTCACCCACAGCAGGTATTTGCGCCGCCTTCTGCGCCACCGCCTCAGCAACAGGGGAATCACTGCGGACAACTGACTCTGCACAGCTATCACAGATAGACGTGACCAGATGCCCCAAATCTTTGGACTCCCAGCTCCGGCGGTTTGCCACCAGGACAGCACTATAGCTCAATACTTTGGTGATTGGCGCCAGGTCATCTGCCGGCGCAGTGCCTTCTTTTCCTGCCACCAGCGCCAGGTCCGCGTTCTCCGGCGGGTAGGCTTCTGCCCCACCCCACACCGGGAAGATGCTGAAACGCCCCAGCCTGTTCCTCAGCGCAAAGGCTTCCGCCAGGTTGGGGTACTCCGTGGCAATGCGCACAGCACCGGCTTTTGTTTTGACCTGGTCAACCGTGGCAGGTCCGGCAAAGCGGCTTGCCGCAATGTATAAAGCACCTTCCCCGTAACCCAGACTCCTGACTTTGAGCAAAGCGCTGCTGGGGTATTTCGCTTTAAGCTCCTCCACCCAGTCCAGCCCGCATATTCCCAGGTCATAGTTGCCGATGGAGACCTGTATGGGGATGTCCTTCTCCTGAAAAATCTTGATGGCAAGCTCAGGAAATCTCGCAGAGGCGAGGCGGTATGAGCGAGTTTTTGAATCATAGCCGTCAATTTGCCAGCCGGCTGTCTGGAGAAGGTCTGCCGTCTTTGTTAACAGCCGCCCTTTGGGCAGGGCAATCTTTACCGCCACCTTCTCCCCCTGATACTGCGCAGGACTTCTTCCAGAGTGCGTGCTACGCGCTTCTTGCCGCTGGAAAGGTTGGTGAGGGTAAATGCGCCATCTTCAACATAAAGCGCCCACTGGGGTTCTGCCCGCTTTTTGACCGCCAAGTCTAGCTCAGCGATATAGCCTGCGTCACGCAAGCGACAGGCGGCGTCAAATACTGCTCGGGGACTCATCCCGTTCACCAGAATACGTTCCTGCGTTTTTCCTGTCAGCAATTCCGGCTTCGTGAGGTTCATGAGGCGGTCAAGGTAAAGAGCGAAGCCTGAGGCAGGCACATTGCCGCCACCCATTGACGGGATAAGCCCATCATATCTCCCACCGCCGCCCACCTTCTCTCCAGCAATAAAAAACTGGAAGATAACGCCGGTATAATACTCAAAGCCCGCACCAGAAGCTACGTCAATCTGGAACCGGCATTCCAGCGCCTCCAGCAGTTCTACGATGTTAATAAAATCATTGAAATACGCCTCCGCCTCCGGCACACTCTTTTTAGCCACCGCTTTAAGGTTCTTCAAAAAGCCTGACGACTGCCCCTTCAGGCTGAGCAAGGGCAGGAGCACTGTCTCCAGACCGGGCCGTTTTGATTTCACCTTCGTCAGGGCTTCCTCATTCCCCTCAAGCACCTGGTCAAAGACTGCCATCTGCTCCTCCGCGCTCAATTCAAGGCTGGCAAGCAGTGACTTTGTTAAGCCGGCATGGGACAGACGCAATTCTACATCATCAAATTTCAATTTCCGGAGCACCTCTGAAGCCAGAGAAATCAGTTCCGTGTCCGCCTGCGGTGTGCCCGCGCCGATAAGCTCCGCCCCGCACTGCCACCGTTCCCGGTCCTTTTTGCCCGTCTCCTCAAAAATGAAACTATTGGTCACATAGCAGAGCCTGGCAAACTCCTTCTCCGCCATGCTCTCAATATACATGCGGGCGATGGGAATGGTGCCATCCGGTCGCAAAACCACCCTCTCCCCACTCCACCCGTCCCAGTCAAGAAAGGAATATACCCTGCTCAGCATGCCCGGCGTGAGCGTGCCGGCAGAGGTAAACAAATGCAGATATTCAACGGTGGGGGTTTTCACCTCCTGGTAGCCCCACCGGCGACAGCTCTCCCGGAAGGTCTCCTCAATGAACCGGAAGCGCATCATATCTTCCGGCGTTAAATCCCTCATGCCCTTACATCTCTGGACTTTCATACTGCACCCTTCAGATTTTGTGGTTGAATTCTACCATCAAATCAGCACGTCATTCAACTGCGAGGACAATCTTATGGTAACTAATTTTTGTTCGTCCTGGCTCCTTTGTTTTGATGTCATTGCGCGCAGCGTCAGCGAAGAAGCAATCTCCACGGCATTACTGCGGCTAGTCTTGCATTACTAGAGTAGTAAAGATATACTCATAGAAGGGGAAAACCTCTGGAAAGGGGGAGATGTTGAGGCTCTTTCGCATTCTGCTGTTAGCGCTAACCCTTGTGCTGGTGATATCAGCAGTGGTGGTAGCCCAGACGCCGCACCCTTCTATTTACGTCATTGAGGTCAAGGGCACCATTAACCCCGTGCTCCATGACTACATCAGCCGCGGCATTGACCAGGCAGAAAAAGACAATGTGACTGCAGTCATCATCCAGATGGACACCCCCGGCGGACTGGACACCGCAATGCGTAACATTATTCAGAAAATCGTCAATTCCCGTGTCCCGGTGGTGGTTTATGTGTCCCCGTCCGGCGCCCGCGCCGCCTCAGCCGGACTATACATCACTCTTTCTGCTCATGTTGCCGCCATGGCGCCGAACACTGCCATCGGCGCGGCAACGCCAGTGTCTCTGAGCAGTGAAGGACAGGCTCAGGAAGTCCCGGATGAGCTGAAACAAAAAATCATCAATGACGCCGCGGCGTATATCAGAAGCCTGGCAGAATCACGGGGGCGCAACCCGGAGTGGGCAGAAAGGGCAGTGAGAGAGGGTGTCTCTATCACTGAGCAGGAAGCCCTGACATTAAACGTCATTGACCTGGTGTCCCCGGATTTGAATACCCTCATCACCCAGCTTAACGGGCGCACGGTGACCATGTTGGACGGTCGCAACGTTACCCTGCAGACAACAAATGTCACCATCATCCCAGTGAAGATGAGAGCCATTGAGAGCTTCCTCTATACCATCGCTGACCCGAACATCGCCTTCCTCCTGCTGAGCATTGCCACACTGGGCATCATGGTGGAAATTTTTAATCCCGGACTTATTTTTCCGGGCATTGTCGGCGCCATCAGCGGCATACTGGCGTTCTATGCCCTGGGCCAACTGCCAGTGAACATCGCCGGCATTCTGCTTATCGTGCTTGCCATCGGGCTTTTTGTGGGAGAAGCGCTCACCGCCAGCTTCGGGCTCTTTACCACGGGAGGCATTATCTCTCTGGTGGTAGGGGCGCTGATACTATTTCAAGGGCAAGGAGGTAATCCGGAGTTGTTCAGAGTTGACCCATGGCTCATCGCCTTTGTCGCCATCCTCCTCGCCGGTATCTTCGCCTTCGTCATAAGCCGGGTCATCCGCGCTCACCGGCGCCAGGCAACCACCGGCAGAGAGGAACTTATCGGCAAAACGGCGGTTGCCAGAACAGCACTCAAACCGGAAGGGTCAGTGTTTTTCAAAGGAGAGCGCTGGCTGGCAGTCATGGAAAAGGGTCAGGCGGAGCCGGGAGAAGAAGTGGTCATCACCAGAGTTGATGGTCTGAAACTACATGTAACCAAAAAAGAAAAATAAGGAGGTGCATAGATGGAACTGATTATCCTGGGTGTCATTATCGTCCTGTTGCTTCTCATCCTGCCGATGGCAATCAAAGTCGTGTCCGAGTATGAGCGCGGCGTCATTTTCCGGCTGGGCAGACTCATCGGTGCCAAGGGACCGGGCTTGTTCTTCATCATTCCCTTCGTTGACCGCATGGTGAAGGTGGACTTGAGGACCATCCCCATGGATGTCATGCCTCAGGAAGTGATAACCAAAGACAACGTTACCGTGAAAGTGGACGCCGTGGTCTATTTTAGAGTCGTTGACCCTGAAGCTTCTGTGGTCAAGGTAACTGATTTCATCCGCGCCACTTCCATGATTTCCCAGACCACCCTCCGCACCGTCCTGGGGCAGTCACAGCTTGACGAGCTCCTGACTGAACGCGAAAAACTGAACCAGATGCTCCAGAAAATCATTGATGAGCAGACGGACCCGTGGGGCGTCAAGGTCAGCGCCGTGGAAATCAAAAGCGTTGAGCTTCCTGAGACCATGCGGCGCTCCATGGCGGCACAGGCAGAGGCAGAAAGGGAACGCCGCGCTAAAATCATCCACGCCGATGGTGAGTTCCAGGCGTCAGAGAGGCTGGCAGAGGCAGGCTCCATCATCGCCCGCGAGCCGACCACGCTCCAGCTCCGCTATCTCCAGACGCTGACTGAAATCGCCTCGGAACGGAACAGCACCATCATCTTCCCACTGCCAATTGACCTTATAAAGATGTTCATGGATAGAAAGCAGAGTTCAGGTCCTGGAGAAAAACCCGCCAAATAAACAGCCCTGAATAGCCGGGGTTTGCTCATCCGGGCAAGCCCCGGACAATCCGCGCTAAGGCTCACGCAGAGTCACGTCCCCGGCAATGATTTCCTGCATGCTTCCATCAGCTTGCCTGAGCAATAGCCTGCCTTCGGCGGTAACATCTTCGGCTATTCCTTTCAGGAAAGCGCCTCCGGATTTCACCAGCACGCTCTTTCCCAGCGTGATGAGACGGGCTTTCCATTCTTTGTGAATGGCATCTCCAGCAGGAAGAGTCAAATACATTTTTTCCAGCTCCACGAGAAGCTCCCTGGCCAGCGCCAGGCGCGAGAATTCTTTACCTGTCTCCTGAGATAAGCTGGTGGCGATGGCGGCTATCTCCGTGAAATCAGCGAGATTCATATTGACATTGATGCCGATGCCGATAATGGCATAAGCCACCTTCTCTTCTCGCACATCGCTCTCAAGCAAGATGCCACAGACTTTTTTGCCTTTTATCAGTACGTCATTGGGCCATTTAATATCCGCCTTGACGCCCGCCACCTTCTCTATGCAATGGACGACGGCAAGTGATGCCAGCATCACCAGATATGGCAAAAAAGACTTCTGCGGGTAAAGCAGGACAGAAAGAGAGATGCTCCCCTGCGGGGAAAACCAAGACCGCCTCATCCTGCCCCTCCCCGCCGTCTGCTCATCAGCCAGCACCACCGTGCCTTCTGGCGCACCCTGCCCGGCTGCCTCCCGGGCGATGTCCATCGTTGAGGTGACCCGCGGGAAGAAAAGCACCTTCTTACCGATAAGCTGATTAGGCAAACCAGTACTAACTGTCTGCGCTGAGAGGCTATCTTTCATCTTCATCAGGATACTACACCAAAATAGACCAGCCATCAAGAATTAGCGCTTCCGGGATTTAATCAGGTATAATCTAAAGAAGTATGGGTTGCCTCGGGCTTATCTTTCTGGTCATCATCGCTGTTCCGGCTCTCTTCATGCTTCTCTTCTTTAATGTTGTGACAATATCCTTCGGCAAGCTGGGACTCTCCCCGGAAACAGCAATTGCACTGCTTTTAGCCACCATCATCGGCAGTGTCATCAATATCCCTATCTCGCGCCGCCGGATAGCTTATGAACAGCCATTACCCCTCTATGCCCGCTTCTTCTTTTATCTTCCGCCCAGGGTAACCCATCAGGTCATCGCCATTAACGTGGGCGGAGCGGTGATTCCATCCCTGTTTGCACTCTACCTGTTCCCAAAAGTCCCGCTTGTGCCCACTCTGATAGCAATTGCCGTGGTGGCAACCGCCGCCCGGCTCCTGGCACGCCTGGTGCCCGGGATGGGTATCACCCTGCCGGCATGGATACCGCCGCTAGTCTCAGCAGGGCTGGCGGTTCTGATGGTGAGGGATAACCCAGCGCCCGTGGCATACATCTCAGGCACGCTGGGGACGCTCATCGGCGCGGACCTGCTGAACTGGCACCGGTTCCGCCACCTTGGCGCACACCTTATCAGCATCGGCGGGGCGGGAGTTTTTGACGGCATTTTCCTCGCCGGGATAGTGGCGGCATTAATCACCTAGCACAGGGTAAAGTCTGGAAGTTCTGCTGGATTTGAAGTCACTTCCAAAATGTGATAAAATTTTTCCGCTTGCGGTGAAAAGCTATCACCCGGTATTGACAAAAAAATAGCCTCGTGCTATGATATGTATTGCCTCTTGAAAAAGAGGCGTTTTGCACCTTAACATCTGAATAGCGGAAGGAAAGCCCCGTTTTTTTCAACAAACTCAACAAGCAAATTAATTTGTTTGGAGAGTTTGATCCCGGCTCAGGATTAACGCTGGCGGCGTGCCTTATGCATGCAAGTCGAACGGTTTTGAGCAATCAGGACAGTGGCAGACGGGTGAGTAACGCGTAAGTAACCTGTCCCTAAGTGGGGAATAGCTCGGAGAAATCTGAGGTAATACCGCATGTGGTCATTCGCCGCAGGGTGAATGACTAAAGCCGCAAGGCGCTTGGGGAGGGGCTTGCGTCCGATTAGCTAGTTGGTGAGGTAATGGCCCACCAAGGCGACGATCGGTAGCTGGTCTGAGAGGACGGCCAGCCACACTGGGACTGAGACACGGCCCAGACTCCTACGGGAGGCAGCAGCAAGGAATATTGCGCAATGGGCGAAAGCCTGACGCAGCGACGCCGCGTGAGGGATGAAGACCTTCGGGTTGTAAACCTCTTTTATCAGGGAAGAATAATGACGGTACCTGATGAATAAGCCTCGGCGAACTACGTGCCAGCAGCCGCGGTAATACGTAGGAGGCGAGCGTTATCCGGATTTACTGGGCGTAAGGTGGGTGTAGGCGGCTCTTCAAGTCAAATGTAAAATCTCTCGGCTTAACTGAGAGGGAACATTTGATACTGTTGGGCTTGAGTGCAGTAGAGGGAAGCGGAATTCCCGGTGTAGTGGTGAAATGCGTAGATATCGGGAGGAACACCAGTGGCGAAAGCGGCTTCCTGGGCTGCCACTGACGCTGAGGCCCGAAAGCGTGGGGAGCGAACAGGATTAGATACCCTGGTAGTCCACGCCCTAAACGATGGACACTAGGTATGGGGAGTATCGACCCTCTCCGTGCCGAAGCTAACGCATTAAGTGTCCCGCCTGGGGAGTACGGCCGCAAGGCTAAAACTCAAAGGAATTGACGGGGGCCCGCACAAGCAGCGGAGCGTGTGGTTTAATTCGATGCAACACGAAGAACCTCACCAGGGCTTGACATGACGGAAGTAGTGAACCGAAAGGGGAACGACCTGTTAAGTCAGGAGCCGCCACAGGTGCTGCATGGCTGTCGTCAGTTCGTGCCGTGAGGTGTTAGGTCAAGTCCTGCAACGAACGCAACCCCTGTTGCCAGTTACTCTCTCTGGCGAGACTGCCCCGCAAAACGGGGAGGAAGGCAGGGATGACGTCAAGTCAGCACGGCCCTTATGCCCTGGGCCACACACACGCTACAATGGGTGGTACAATGGGTCGCAATGGAGTGATCCGGAGCTAATCCTAAAAACCACCCCCAGTACGGATTGCAGGCTGAAACCCGCCTGCATGAAGTCGGAGTTGCTAGTAACCGCAGGTCAGCATACTGCGGTGAATACGTTCTCGGGCCTTGTACACACCGCCCGTCACGTCATGAAAGTCGGTGACACCTGAAGCCGATGAGCTAACCCGCAAGGGAGGCAGTCGTCTAGGGTGGAATCGATGATTGGGACGAAGTCGTAACAAGGTAGCCGTAGCAGAAGCTGCGGCTGGATCACCTCCTTTCTAGGGAGAACATCATTCCATTCAGTGGGATGATATCTTCCAGGTCGATCTCCAAAGCTTTTTGGAGGCTTTCCGGAGCTTCCTTCCGCTATTCAGCTGTTAAGGTTTTTTATTTGGTTCTCCCGCAGTCACTGCGCGTCCGGATGAAACCAGAAACGCTCTCACCTCAGCGAATTCTTAATAGAGCTTGTTCTTTACTATGCTAATCGCAATGACAGAGAAAATATCAAACACAGGCAGAACCTTGCGCAGAAATTACTTGATTTATTCCCGTAACTTGCCGTAGAATGTGATACGTCCGGGCCATTAGCTCAGCTGGTTAGAGCGCGGTCCTGATAAGACCGAGGTCTGTGGTTCGAGACCACAATGGCCCACTTGAAGCTAAAAAACGGCAGGCGCCCTAAAATGAATGGTTGTAGAACACGGTCTTTTTGCTCTTCCCCAGTCTCGTTTACGCTCACCTCTAGAACTTGGTCTTAACGGCGGCGCAAGGCTAACGGAGCTGGAAACCTACTACCACCTGTACCTCTTTGACTGCGGCTCATCCGGCAAGTCCCCGGTCACCCTGGACAACTATACGCGCCGCGTGGGCGATTTCGTCCGCTTCATCAAGGAAAACAACCTTCCCACCACCTTGAAGCGCATCACCGCCCATGAAGTCCGCCTTTATCTTTATTCCCTCCAGGAGCGGAAGTTCGCCCGGACCACTGCCCACACCCACTACCGCGCCCTAAAGACCTTCTTTAACTGGCTCGCCGCGCAGGAGTGTAAATCTTCAGCGAAAATGAGACAGTTTTAAGA
>Ga0136652_1001210_pt1 | contig 11315 bp, 10 predicted proteins | sample ConPoolayeEmetaG_FD_94864 | JGI IMG/M metagenome (GOLD analysis project Ga0136652, IMG submission 94864) | Hot spring microbial mat communities from California, USA to study Microbial Dark Matter (Phase II) - Cone Pool mat layer E metaG... ...
ATTTATATACATTTCAAAATATTTTATTGCTTCTTTAAAATAACCATTATCAAGACAGAAATCTCCTATGATTCTGTATATAAATGCTGTGGGAGTAGCATATTTTAAATATTTCAAACTTTCTTTATCCCTTGGCCAGCCAGAAGGCCAGTTAGTGGGAGTAAAAGGTTCACAGTTTTCTGTTTTCTCTTTTGCCTTTTTTAAATACAAATCAGCATTTTTGCTATCTTCTTTATTTGAGAAATAATTTGCTCTTTCAATATATTTCCATACATCTTTTGAGAAAACTACTGAAAGTTCTTTATTTTTATCAAACCATTCTGCTGCAAATCCTTTAAAAACTAAAATTGATAGAAAAATAAAAATTATTTTTTTCATGGCTTCTCCTTAAAAATAATAACTCCAAACTGTGCTGGAATATCTATTCTTCCAGTCCATGTAGAAGTGATGTAATTGTCAATTTCTCTTTGAAAATTTATACTCCAAATAATTCCTTTTTCAATTTTTTCTATTTTTATATCTTTAAGAGGGATAGAAACTTCAGCAATCCATCTTCTTACGGGTCCTGGACTACTTACATCTGTAGAAACCTTCCAGTTTGAAACCCAGAATTTTTCAGGTTCTTCCGCACTTTTATAAAATTTCCAAACATAGTTATATTTAGTATCTAAAAGTGGATGAAATACAAATTGATACCATTCGTTAAATGAATTTTTGGGATTGATAGAAATAGTTATGAAATCTCTTGAGTCATAGTTTATTGAACCTCTTTGTGGGTTTTCACATATAAATAAAAAGTAAATATTTTCTTTATCATAAACACTCGCAACTTTAGTTTGGATATCTAATGGAACTCTTTCATCTTCAATCATTATAAAACCACCTGAACTTTCTATCATTTTCCATATACCTTCCTTATCTTTACCATCCAGTTCTACAGGTAGGTCAGTTTTATATGAATAAATTATTTTGGGTTTAACTTCTTGAATTCCGATTTTACTTTTATATATTTCTTCTCTTATAGAAGGAATTTTTGCTCTCAAACTTAAAGGAATTTTGGTATCTTTTAAGTATTGATTTGCTATTGTTCTTAAAGGTTCTATATTAACTTCTGATAATCTTACCAGTAGTTCTAATCCAGTTAAATTACCTATTCTTGCCAGACCCCACGCGGAAATAAGTTTAATATCAAGTTCAGCCTCAGAAAGTTTTCGTAGAAGTATTGAGGAATATTTTATTTTATCTAAATAAACAAGCCCTTCAATAGCCAATCTTTGATAATTTAAATTTTCACTATCTACATTTTTCAAAATTATATTTATTCCATCTTCTCTCCCCATTTTACTAAGTGCATGAGCGCATATAATCTGATATTCAGAGTCAAAATGAGCCAAACCTTCTTTAAGAATATTTATAGAACTTATATCTTTCATTTCACCAAGAACAATGGCACATAATTTTTTTATTTCTATATCAGGTCCTTTTATCAAGTCCTTAACATTTTTAACAAATAATTTATCAGGTTTTTCTTTTAAAACCTTTATTACCTTTTCTCTTATTTCTGGATATTTACTTGAAAACATTTTTAACAACAACCTATTTATTTCTTTACTCCCAATAAGATTATCTATTTTTTCAATTATGAAATTTCTTTCTTCCTCCTTAAAACTGTCAATTTTACCAATAAATTCATTTACTATCTCATTTAAATATCTTGAACTTGCCTTTCTTATTCTCAAATCAGGGTCATTATTTTCCATATAAACAAGAGTTTTTATATAATAATCGTCAAATTTATCAAGATAAGAAAATCCTTCAATAGCAGAATATCTTATTTCATTATTAGGATGCTTTAAATATCTTTTTAGAATATTTTTTGCTTCTCCTAAATTTAAATTTCCTATTTTACCAATTTCAACTATTCCAAGTTTTTTAGATTCAATATCTGTATCTTTGTCTTCTATAAATTTTTCTAAAATTGGAATAAACAGTGGATCTTTCAACCTTTCAATTAAACTTATTGCCTCTTCTTTAACCTTTATAGATTTGTCAGAAAGACATTTGACTATTGAAGGATATGAGAGAGGATTTTTAAATTTTTCTAATGCCCATAAAGAATATATTCTAACAGTTTCACTTTCATCATTTAATCCATTTATTAAACCCTCTATTCCTTCTTCACCTTTTAATCTTACAATAGTTTTTATACTTTCAACTTTTACTTTTACAGATGGTTCATTTAATAAACTTTCTATTTCTTCTATATTTGAACTTTTAAAGGTTTCAAGTGCCCACAGTGCTTTAATTTTTATTTCATCATTTTGGTCTTTTAATAATTCAACCAGGTATGGAATGCATCTTTTATCGTTTGCACTCTCAAATAAAGAAATTGTTAATAGTTTAATATGATCTTCACTATTAAAGCAATCAAAAACAGGTTTGAGTTCACTCTCACTTAATGATTTAAAATTAACCCTTGCAATATTCTTCCACATTAACTTTTTCAATGAGATTAATATTGCTTCTTTTACTTTGATATTGGTATCTTTAAGATAGGGTATAAGAACCTTGACTGAACTTTCATCTCCATATTTTCCTATTCCTACTGCACTATAATATCTTACTTGCCAGTAAGGATCATTAAGAGATTTGATTAAATCTTTAAGAATATCTCCTTCTCCAAATTTGACAAGTCCTTTAATTCCATATAATCTCACCTGCCAGTAAGAGTCTATAAGTGCTTTTTTGTAGTAATCAATACAGGTAGAATCTCCAATTTCATAAAGTGTATAGGATGCCAAATTTCTAATTTCCTTATCCTCATCTTCAAGAAGAGAGGCGATTTCTTTAATATAAACTTTATCTTTAGATGTAAGGATTTTTTTGATAAATTCAATTTTTTTTGATTTTGTTCCAAATAGAATTGTTGATGGATTTTCACCTGATAAAAATAAACTCATTATTAACCATATACCAAAAATTTTGAAAAGATTATTTCTTTTCATAATAACACCTTGGGAAACCAATATCTACAACTTTTATTTCACCTGTATATTCAGGTCCTTTATTAATAAAAAATCCCTTCTTTAAAAAACCCATACTTATTGTAAAATCGCTTTTTACGCATATCCCATGAATATCACCTGTATCTGCATCAAGTCCTGAAGGGATATCAATTGAAATTGTAAAGGAGGAGTTTTTATTTATATAATCTATAATTTCTTTCATTTTTCCCTCTATTTCTCCTTTTATACCTATCCCTAAAATTGCATCCACCACTATATCTTTCCTTTCTAACTTTATATCTTTTAATTTTAAATCATTTATAGAAAAAATGTCAATTTTTAACCTTTTTAATATTTCAAAATTTAAAAAAGAAATCCCTGTAAATTCTTCTGGCTGTCCGAAATAATAAACTTTTACCACTGCTCCATCATTAAATAAATATCTTGCAAGAACAAAACCATCTCCTCCATTATTTCCCTTGCCACAGAAAATAAGAAAATTTTTGTTTTTCCAATTTTTTATTTTTTTTTTGATTTCATAGAAACTTTCTCTTCCCGCATTTTCCATAAGAATAAGGGGTTTAATTCCATATTTTTCTTCTGTTTCTCTTTCTATTTTAAATATTTCTTCTTTTGTTAAAATTATCTTTTTCATTTTTATGAAATCCTTTTTAAAATCTGTTTTGCAACTTTATCAATTGGGCCTGCTCCAATTGTAAGAATTATATCTCCTTTCTTCTTTATTTCGTCAAGATATTCAACTATTTCTTTAAAAGTTGGTAAATAAATTGCTTCTTTTCCATTTTTTCTTATTTTTTCAACCAAAACTTCAGCATTGATAAGTTTTTTTTCTATTAAAGAATCTCTTACAAAATAAATATCAGGGACTACAACTTTATCAGCATTATAAAAAGATTTTGCAAAATCTTTTAAAAGAAATCTTGTTCTACTGTATTGATGAGGCTGGAAAATAACTATTAATCTTCTATTAGGAAATACTGTTTTTATACATTCTATCGTTGATTTTATTTCAGTAGGGTGATGACCATAGTCATCAATTATGGTAATCCCATTTTTCTCTCCCAAAATTTCACACCTTCTATGAACACCTTTAAAACTTTCCAAGCCTTTCTTTATTTCTTTCCAGGATAATCCAAGATAAATTCCTACACCTACTGCTGCAAGAGAGTTTAAAATATTATGTTTTCCCCATAAATTCATTCTCAGTTTGCCCAATTTTTTTTCCTTGTAATAGCATTCAAACTCTGTTTTTCTTCCGGTCAATTTGAAATTTAAAATTTTTAAATCTCCTGAATAAAGCCCATAGGAAATTGTTTTAACATTAACCTTTTTAATAATCTCTCTCAAGTTTTTATCTTCTTTACAAAAAATCAGTATTCCATTAGGTTTTATATTCTGTGTAAACTGGTAAAATGCTTTTTTTATATCATTTATATCTTTATAGTAATCCAGATGGTCTTTTTCAATATTTGTAATAACTTCAATTTCAGGGCAATAATTTAAAAAAGACCTTTTATATTCACATGCTTCAACAATCAGAAATTCACCGTTTCCAACACCTGAATTTCCTAAATTTATAATTTCACCTCCTATTAAAAAAGTAGGAGAAAAATTTAATGTATGTAGAAGATTTACTATAAGAGATGAGGTTGTAGTTTTCCCATGGGTTCCTGCAATCGCAATCCCTCTTTTTTCTCTCATTAATTCACCAACTGCTTGGGGATAACTCAATATAGGGATATTTAATTCTTTTGCTCTTTTATATTCTGGATTATCAGGTAAAATTGCCTGAGAATGAATAATAAGGTCTATATTTTTCTCTATATTTTCCTCCTTCTGTTTTAAATAAATTTTTACACCCATATTTTTGAGTTCCTTTATAATATGAGAGTAATTATTATCTGAACCTGAAACCTTCTTCCCTTTATAAAGTAAAATTTTTGCAAGTCCACTTACACCAATTCCTCCAATTCCTATAAGATGGATTATTTTGGCTTTTTCAATATATCCCATTTCTCTCCTTTTTGTATATTTTTAATACAATTTCTTCTATTTTACCTTTATCAGAAAGTTTTATTTTTTTAAGATTTCCTTTTATAATTTCATACTCTTTTAGAAATTTTTCAAACATTTCAACAAATTTTTTATCTTTGATAATTTCTTTTTCTTCAGCAAAGAATGCACATCCATTTTTTTTTAAATATTCTGCATTTTTTTTCTGGTGCCCACCTGCATATGGATATGGTATTAAAAAAGCAGGAATTTCTTTTTCAACTATTTCCACAATTGTTCCAGCCCCTGCTCTACAGATAACATAATCCGCTATTGAATATAATTTATTCATTTCATAAAAAAAATCATAAACTTTTCCAGAGATTTTATTCTCAAAAAAAATTTTTTCTAAGGATTCCTTCCCTTTACCTGCTACATGAATAATTTGAAAATTTTTGTTTTTAAAATATTCAATATTATTTACAATTAGATTATTTAAAAATTCTGCTCCCTGGCTTCCTCCTATAACTAAGATTGTTTTTTTATTTTCCAGACCCAATGTTTTTATAATTTCCTCTCTGGAATATATTTTGTAAAAATCAGAAATTAAAGGGAAACCAGTTACAATACATTTTCTTCTTGGCAATTTATTATATTCAGGAAATGTGAGAAATACAAAATTTACAAAAGGAGACAAAATTTTTGTGGTTTTGCCTGGAAGATAATTTTGTTCATGAATTATAATTTTTTTATTTAAAATTCTCGCTCCAAGAATAAAAGGGACACAGACATAACTTCCAGTCCCGATTATAAGAGAAGGTTTTTCCTTCAAAAATAAAATGGTTGACACTCCCATTAAATACAAAAACTTAAAAATTGAAAAATAAAAATTTTTTTTAGCAATTCTCACAGAAGGAATAATTCTGTATTTAAAGTTTTTAAACTCTAAATGTTTAATTATAAATTCTCTTTCAGGAACAAAAAATTTTATATCAAAATGTTTCCTCAATTTTTCTCCAATTGCAAGTCCTGGAAAAAAATGTCCTCCTGTTGGTCCGGTGATAATAATTATTTTCATAATATAAATTTTACCATAAAAATGATAAAATTTATTCAAAATGAAAGCAATAGGATTGATTTCGGGTGGGCTTGATAGTATTCTTACTTTTCAATTGATAAAAGAACAAGGGTTTGAAATAATCGGAGTTTTTATAAAAACACCATTTATCTCAAAATTTGGAGAAGAAACAATAAGAAATTTGAGAAGACTTTCTCAAGAGATGAATTTTAAACTTATAGTTATTGAAGCAGGTATTGATTATATTGAGATTGTGAAAAATCCATTATATGGTTATGGAAAAAATTTAAATCCATGTATTGACTGTCATATATACATGCTGAAAAAAGCAAAAGAGATTATGGAAAGAGAAAATGCAGAATTTGTTTTTACTGGAGAGGTTCTTGGACAGAGAGGAAAATCACAAAATATAAATGCATTGAAAATAATTGAAGAAGAATCGTCTTTAAAAGGAAAACTCTTAAGACCTCTTACAGCATTAAATTTACCACCTACAGAAGTTGAAAAGAAGGGAATTGTAAAAAGAGATTTATTACTTGGAATAAAAGGAAGAGGAAGAAAATTGCAACTTTATCTTGCCCAGATAAAAGATTTAAAATATTTTGGAACTCCTTCTGGTGGCTGTCTTTTAACCGATGCTATTTTTTGCAGAAAACTTATGGATTTATTTAAAAATTCAAATAAAGTGAGTTTGAACGATTGTTATTTATTACAGATTGGAAGACATTTTAGAATTTCTCCATATACAAAATTAATTATTCCGAGAGATGAAAGAGAAAGAAAAAAAATATTCGATTTCTGTGATAAAGAGGATTATATAATTTTTTCAGAAAAAAGTCCCGAACAAATAGGCGTAATAAAGGGGAAAATTGAAGATTTAGTTTTTGAAATTTTTGGGGCATATTTAACGACAGATTCTGATATTTTAGTAATACAGAACATTAAAGGGGAAATTTTAGAAAAAAAGATTGTTAGAAAAACTGATAAAATTAATTATCAAAATTACTTGCTATGAAAGAAAAAATTGATTATAAGGAAAGATTTTATAGAAGTTTAATAAAAGGAAAGAATTTATTTAAATTTGAAGTTAGAGTTGAGGAAACAGACCTTTTAGTTATATCAAAAAAAAATCTCAAATCTGAAATTAAAAATGAATTGATAAAACAGAGAGAAATATTGAAAAATTATATAAGAGAAAATCCAGAATTTTTATATTCATTTTCTCCTGTTCCAACACAGAGTAAAGAAGAAATAATAAAATTAATGTCAGAAAGTTCATTTTTAACAAAAACAGGTCCAATGGCTTCTGTTGCAGGAGCAATAGCAGAAATAATTGGTGAAAAATTTTTAAATTTATCTGATGAAATAATAATTGAAAATGGTGGAGATATTTTTGCAAGGATGAAGAGAGATTTTATAGTTGGTATTTATGCTGGAGATTCACCTTTTTCTATGAAAGTTGGAATAAAATTAAAGAAAAGAGAAAGGCCTTATGGAATCGCAACTTCAAGTGGAACTATTGGACATTCTTTTAGTTTTGGAGATGCTGATGCTGTTTGTATTGTTTCTCCTTCAGCAACTTTTTCAGATGGTGCTGCAACTTATTTTGGAAATTTAATTAAAGGAAAAATAGATAAAGATGCTGTGATAAAAGAACTGAAGGAGTTTCCATTTATAGAAGGAATTCTGATTATAAGGGAAAAAGAGATTTTTTTATGGGGAGATATAGAAATTGTTTCAATTTAAAACACGTTTTTCAAATTAATAAAAGTTAATCTTAAACTTAAGAGTAATAAGCATATAACTTACTAATACTGCCACAAAATTTGGCAGAAATATTAATTTAATCCATCTTTTCCACCCAATTTTAACTCCATGACTTTCAAGAAAACCATATGCTACAACATTTGCACTTGCTCCAATTGGTGTAAAATTCCCTCCCATATCAAGACCTAAACTTGAACTCCAGATAAGAATTGTAAATCTATACGGAATAAATTTAGAAATGTGCCTTATTAAATATCCAATACTCATTGCTTCAGGAACATTATCTATAAATGCACTTGTAATTACACTAAACCAGAATAATGTAGAATTCATTTTTAACCCACTTTGAGAAAATTCTTTCATTGTAAATGCAAATTTTCTTATAATTTCAGTTTTTTCAAGAGAACCAATAATTACAAAAAGAGCAATAAAAAACAGTAATGTTTCAATGTCAATTTCTTTTATTATTCCTTTCAGTTTTTCATGAGAACCTTTTAAAAACAGAATTAATATAGCAGGTAAAACTCCACAGATTCCAATATTTAAGTAGAAGAATTTTTTAATAAAATCTCTAAAAATTAAAAGTATAACTACTCCTGAAAGCCCTAAAAGACCATATTTTGCAAGATTTTTATCTTCAATCGCTTCTTCTGGAACAATTTCTTCAAAAATTTTTTTATCTATTTTTTTTCTACTTTCAATAAGTGCTTTTTTATTCATTTTATAAAAAATAGAAATTGCACATACACCTGAAATTAAACTGATTATATAATTATGAATGAAAAAATTTGTAAAACCGAGACCAAACATTGAGCCAAGTATAACATTTGGAGGGTCTCCCATTAAAGTTCCAGCCCCTCCAATATTTGCAAGACATACTTCTGCAACTATCAATGGAATAAAATTTATTTTAAGAATTCTGCATAGAGTATATGTAAGAGGGGTTAAGAAAGTTAAAACAGTTATAGAATCAATAAATCCTGATAAAAACCACGCAACTAAAGGAAAAAAAATAAAAATTTTTAAAGGGTCATAATTAAATTTTTTGATTATTTTTAAAGAGAAATAGTTAAAAAATCCAGAGATTTCAATCACTTTCACAACTATGAATATTCCAAAAAGGAAAGAAATAGTATCCCAGTCAATATATTTGGGGATTTCGTTAAAATCATAAATTTTAAATAAAATGAGTAAAAGAACACCTGTAAGGGATACATATACCTTTGGTATTTTTTCAGTTGCTAAAAAAAAATATGTCCCCACAAAAATTATTAAACTTATTATTGCTTTAATATCCATTTTAACATCCAAATGCCTGCAAAATATTATTTCTTGTTATAAATCCAACCGGTTGTTTTTTTTCATTTATAACCACTAAACGAGTTCTTTTATATTTTCTCATTAAAACAAGTGCTTTCATTATAGATGAGTTTTCATCAATTGTTATAACTTCTTTATTCATTACATCTTCAGCAACAATTAAAGAACTTATACATTCAATAGTAGTTACAATTTCAGAAAAAGCATCTGCAAAAAATGGGAATTTTTCAAGTAATTCCACATCTTTTTTGGATAGAATTAAATTTTCAAGCATATCTTCAATACTTACAATACCAGAAAGGACACCATTTTCGTCAACAACAGGAATTATGTTATATTGAGTAGTGGAAAAAATCTTTAAAATTTCACTTATAGGTGAATGTTTATTGACAACAGGAATATTTTGTTCCATAATATCTTTAACTTTTTTCATTTTTTTCCTTTTTTAAGTTTTAGTATATAATATTATGTTTAAGTTGACAACAAAAAATTTTCCATTAAAATAAATTTAACCGATAAAAAGGAGGAAAATGGAAATAACGGTGAAGGAATTACTTGAAGCAGGTGTATATTTTGGACATCCAGCAAGACAGTTTGATCCGAGAATTAGGCCTTATCTTTATGGGAAAAGGCAGGGAATTTATATCATTGATATTGAAAAAACCATTGAAAAAATTAAAGAAAGTGGAGAATTTTTGAAAAATATTGCTTCACAGAACAAAAAAATATTGTTTGTTGGAACAAAAAAACAGGCACAATCTGTTGTAAAAGAAATTGCTGAGAAATGTAAGATGCCTTATGTAAATTATAGATGGGTTGGTGGAACTCTGACAAATTTTAAGGAAATAAGAAAAAGAATAGAGAGGTTAGAAGAAATAGAATCTTTAGAAAATTCTGGAAAAATAAATCTTTACACAAAAAAAGAAATTCTTCTTATACAAAAAGAAAAAGAGGATTTAAAAAAGAAATTTGAAGGCATTAGAGAAATGACTGAATATCCAGCGGCTATGGTAGTTGTAGATGTAAAAAGAGAGATAAATGCAATTAGAGAGGCAAGAAAAGTTAATATTCCTGTAGTTGGAATAGTGGATACTAATGGAAATCCGGAACTTGTAGATTATCCAATACCTGCAAATGATGATGGATTAAAATCAATTTATACAATTCTTTCAAAACTTGGTGACTATATTATTGAGGGATTAAAAGAATCCGGATATTTCCCGGAAATTTCTGAGAAAGGAGAAAAACCCCTTTCTGAAGGAAAGGAGTAAAAAATGGGATTGGATATGTCAAAAATAAAAGAATTGAGAGAAAAAACAGGATTAAGTGTGATGGAATGTAAAAAAGCAATTGAAGAAGCAAATGGTGATTTAGAAAAAGCGATGGGAATACTTAAAAAAAGAGGTTTTGAAATATCAGAAAAAAAGAAAGAGAAAGAAGTAAAGGAAGGTTTAATTGGTTCTTATGTTCATACAAATGGTAAAATAGGTGTTTTAATAGAAGTAAATTGTGAGACAGATTTTGTTGCAAAAAATAAAGAGTTTGAGGAACTTGTGAAAAATTTGTGTTTACAGATTGCTGCGATGAAGCCTAAATGGGTAGATGTAGAATCAATTCCTGAAGAAATTTTGAAAAATAAGATAGAAGAAATAAAAGAAGAATTTAAAGGAAAACCCCAATCTGTTCTTGAAAAAATAATAGAAGGGAAATTAAATGATTTTTATAAGGAAAATGTGCTTCTAAAGCAGCCTTTTATAAAAGATGAAGAAATAACAATAGAGGAATACATAAAGTCAAAGATTGCAAAACTTGGAGAAAATATAAAAATAAAAAAATTTGTAAGATTTGAAATAGGAGAGTAAAATAGATAAAATAAAAGATAAAAAGAGGAGGGATAAATGGAATTTGAAGTTGGATATATATTGGCGTTAATAGTTGTTGGTATTAGCTTCCTTGGGTTTTTTCTATCCATGATGATTGATGAAGTGAGTAGGAAAAAAGCAGTTATAATGTTTGTTTTATCTTTAATTCTTTTTGGTCTTGGAGTTTACTATTATTATGTAGTTGGATTATGGCAAAGACAGAGTGGAGGACCTTCAGTTAATAAACTTAACTATTATTTATATTTATAC
>Ga0136652_1001211_pt1 | contig 11304 bp, 10 predicted proteins | sample ConPoolayeEmetaG_FD_94864 | JGI IMG/M metagenome (GOLD analysis project Ga0136652, IMG submission 94864) | Hot spring microbial mat communities from California, USA to study Microbial Dark Matter (Phase II) - Cone Pool mat layer E metaG... ...
AAGGGGATGGGAAGCCCTCCAGACTTGCGGGGAACTTGAAAAACCAGAACGCTTTTGAGAAAACCTAAAAGAAGGAGAAGAAAATACACGTAAACCCCAAAAATTCATCCGAATCTATAGACCAGGGTGGAATACCACCACCGACTGGGGAGACTTCATACCCTTCGGCAACCTACCAATGCAAGAAGACCCCGAGAGCGGATGGATGCAAAACTGCAACATTCAATGCTGGAACATAACCACCCAGCCAAACAACATTACTGCAAATATGCCATTCCCAAGATATCTGGTAAACCACTACAATTACACGGGTGGATTCTACAAGGCAATGAGCAAATACACCAGAGGATATAACATGTTCTACATACTAGACGGACTTGCTGCAAGCGGACCGGGCTCAGTTTCTGCCGATGACTTTCTGGGAATTGCAGGTAACAGTTCAGTCTATTACCTTGCGACCGACTACATAAATATGCTACCTGACAATGTATTTGGTTCTGGTAACGAGACACTTAATGAAACTATACACCTTCTAAAAGATTGGAATAAATATGCCACTAACCAAACTGCTATGACCGTATTCCAACTCTGGAGCGAGAATACAGGCGGAACACCTCCAAGTAGCCAAGACAATGCTCTTACTACTCTGAATGCCACGGTGAATTGGATGGTCTCCAAGTATGGAAATGCTACCGGAGTATATTGGGCCAATGTTCACGTTGTGGTTAGAGGAACCAAGATAGTAGGTTTGAATGGGACTGGGGGTGAACCTTACGGTTGTCTGAATCCTCACTATGGAATATTAGATTCGACTACTGGTCTCTGGTACTGTTATGGTGGAGAATCATTTGAGATGGTTACAACGTGGGAGGATGGAAGAGTTAAGTCTTGGAGCTGCCTACCCTACGGCAACACCAATAATGAGAGTTCCATACACTTTGACGACATGCTACTTAACTGGTATAGCAAGGACATGCTTCACCCAGACTTCTTCTACGACGATGAAATTCTAAATCCAGCAAATCAGAGTCCAGAAAAGGGTAACATATCTGTTCCAGTATACACACTTGCGGAGACAATTTACTTGATTATGCTGCCTTACTATCAAGCGCTGGCAAACTATTTCACGTTGGTTGGTGTGGGGCAAACTATTTCCAGTCAGCAGGTTTCATCAAACTTGATGTGGGGCGGAATTGCTGCTCTGGTTCTGATAATAGCTGTAGCGGCCATAGTAGTAGTGCTTAGAAGACCATAAAAAAGACCAGTTGAATGAAGAGTCTACTTTCCCCCTCTTTTTTGTTTTGGTTATAAAAGTGTTTGTTTTGATTAGAAACCTTTTGGGGAGGTTTTGTTTAGGCTGTTTGGTTTATTCCAATTTTTTGGGTTTTTTGTGTTGGTTCTGTTTTTTTCTCTGTGGCTTTATTTATTGCTTCTTGTACTGCTCCTCTTATGGCGTATCCTGCTACGTGGAGTACTGTGTCGCCTAGTGTTTTGTCTACTTGCATGCTGGCTGTGCAGGGGTAGGCGTGGTGTGCTTCTGATATTCTCTCATTTATGCCGTTTATGCTTCGTTTCTCTATTTGTTTCATAACGTACCAGGTGCTTCCGCAGGGTGCACTTTGTAGAACTTTTGTGCGTGTAATGGTATCGTTGTCTAATGAGACTTGGACTATGGGTTTTCCCACCTTGTATTTTTTAATGAATTGATCTATGATTGTGTTGTGTCCGCTGTCTTCCAGCATGCAGAAGGGTTTTGGAAAGGCATGTGTGACGCCCATACTGTTGAGTTCGTCTTCCACCTGTTTCTGTAGGCCTGGAGGACACCAATTTGGGTCTTCCAAGGGCACTATTACCCCTTTAGCTTGGGTTTTTTCAACAAGGAGGGGTAAGCTTGCCAGTAGGTCTTGGTGTAGTCCTATGGCGATTATTATGTCGCATCGGGGTGGTTTTTTGGGCAGATACTTTTCAGGTTCTTCTATGAAATTTGGCAGGTTGGCTGGAATTCTATCCACTCCCACTATGTCGGAGGCGAAGGAGCCGTATTCTATGCGGCAATGTCCACACGCTTCCCCACATGAAGTGCAGAAATTTGAAAAGTTAACTAGGTTACCCACAACCCTTTCTCCAAAATCATCACCATAAATAACATATAAACGCATAATCGTTACCTTCCGGCGCGTAAATTTATTTTCTAATTAATTTTCTATTTTTTTGAGGTGGGCTAAGCCCTTTTGCCTATTAATATGAATAAGGAATATTTAATAAAAATTTTGATAATAGTTTATTAATTATTTAGATTTTTTACTTATGAATCATAAAGTTTTAAATAATTATACATTATAACTCACAAATAAAAGAGTAGTGGTGTTTAAAATGGCAGACTTATCCAAGTTAGACGATAAAGACCGTGAAATATTAACCCTCCTAAGCGAAGACCCGGACATTTCCCAGGAGAAAATCGCAAAAATTATTAATTTATCTCAGCCGTCTGTTGCGGTGAGGCTGAAAAAACTCAGGGATATGGGGGCGTTCAGCAAAATTTGTGGAATAAATCCTCTCAAAATGGGTCTCCACCTAGCTAAAGTTGAAGTCTCCACTAACAACACCCAAAAAATACTGAAAATGTTTAAAGGCTGCCCATACTTCTTCAACGCATTCACAGTTTCTGGAAGAAGCAACCTCTGCCTAATCTTTGTGGGTGAAGACATAACAACCCTTGAAGCAATAGTTGAAGGACACCTAAGACCACTAGACGAGGTAAAAGACATAGAATTCAACATTATAATCTCCGCAGCCAACGATTTAATCATGCCCTTCCAAATGAAAATAAAACATTCAGATAAGCAACCCTGCGGAATAAACATTCAGTGTGTCGATTGCCCAAGCTACCGCGAGGACAGATGCCTAGGCTGCCCAGCAATAGGCCAATACAAAGGCAAACTATGGTGAGAAGTACAAAAATTTTAGATAAACTAGAACGAGGTTTCTAGTTCTTCCCATACTTCGAATGCTCTTCTGAGGTGGGGAATGGTGATGGAGCCCCCAACAATGAGCGCTATTGCAAGTGACTCCTCCAGTTCTTCTCTTGTTACTCCCTGTTCATGGCACTGAATAATGTGATACTTAATACAGTCATCGCACCTCAAAACTAGTGAGGCAACAAGTCCCATTAACTCCTTAACTTTTCTGGGCAGGGCGCCATCAACATAGACTCCAGAATCCAGATTGTAGAACCTCTTAATATTAAGGCCAGCATACTTCATTACTATATCATTTAATCTTTCCCTTTCCTTTTTAAAGCTCTCAACAATATTTCCATTCATTAAAAACTTCCTCCAAAAACAAATTCACCACGCAGATGAAAAGCACGAGTTTATTTTGGGTTCTGTGTGTGGCTTCTATTTTTTGTTCAATTTTCACCATCCATTTAATTAAATTTAAGTACTTGTTACTGATTATAACCGTAATAAAAATAATCCCTTCTCCAAAGTTAATTAAACTCAGAATGTGTATCGCCATTGATGTTTTATTGGGATAAATTGTTTGTAAGGAGGTCTAAATTTGGTATTGGAAAACGATATTTTCCTTGATGAGGTGCACATTAAGCTGAGAGATGAGGTTAAGGAGTTCGTGAAGTGGGTAGACCCAAAATTACTAAAGGCCATGGACGCTGAACAAATAGATTACCCTCACGAGTTCTATCGGGAAGCAGGTAGGAGAAACCTTCTAGGATTAAGATTTCCAAAAAAGTACGGCGGCCGAGAACTAGACTGGGTGGCGGAATGCGTGGCACTCGAGGAGATTGGAATCTTCGGCTGCGGACTGGGATGTTCATGGTCAATGCCCACAATCGTGGGCGAAGCCATAAACACCTTCGGAACAGAGGAACACAAGAAAAAGTACCTAGTACCTATGTTAAAGGGAGAGCTTGTTGCAGCTGAAGGCTTAACCGAGCCGCGGGGAGGCTCCGACTTTTTCGGAACAAACACTATTGCCAAAAAGGATGGCGACGTCTATTATCTCACGGGCGAAAAAAGATTCATCGCAGGAGCCAAAGCTGCAGACCTATTCCTACTCTACGCAAGAACCAACCCAGACCCCAAAGTCCCAGGACACAAGGCACTCAGCGCCTTCCTAGTGGAGAAAAAAATGGGCGTGGAAATTGCGGAAACCTATGGGCTGCTGGGATTCCGCGGCATGGGAACCGCCAGAATCCAACTAAACGAAGTAGAGGTGCCCGCCGAAAACCTACTTTTGGGTGAGAACAGGGGAAGAGAAATCTTCAACCGCATGATGCTTCCCGAAAGACTAACCTCAGCAGCCGGAAGCCTCGGCACTAGATCCGCCCTAGAACTGGCTATGAAGTATGCAAGTATGAGAAAGGCTTTCGGAGCCCCCATAAGAATGTTCCAAGGAGTAAGCTTCAAGATAGCCGACTGCTTAACCAAACTGGACGCAGCCCGGGCACTGGTATACACTGCAGCAAAACAGGCAGACCGTGACCCAGACTCCTACGAAACAAGGAGACTGGTTTCCGAAGCAAAACTATTTGCAACACAGACCGGCTGGGAAGTTATAAATGACGCCATGCAAATCCTAGGCGGAATAGGATACACCCAAGTCTACCCCCTGGAAAGAGCTCTCAGAGATGCAAGACTCGCAATCATATGGACTGGCTCAAGTGAAATTATGCAACTGATAATTCAACACGAAGCCTACCGAAAACTCATGGGCGGAAAACTGGAAAAAGAAAGAGACATTGAACTAGACGCTATAGAAGCCCACAAAGTAGCAGAAAAAGTATACGAATAAAAAACACAGAAAAACCTGAACCCGCCCTTCACAAAACCCACTTTTCCATTTTTAAAAACACTTTTGCTACAAGAAAAGGAGATGTTCCACCGAACTTTATACCAAAATAACCAAAGCATTAGACAATTTGAAAAATATTATTGTTAAAACTCCGCCTGATTAAATTCTTATCTTCCACCCCTGTAGTAAAAATAACAGGATGATCAAGTTTTTGAATTAAAACAGGTATAAAATCTGCCTTTTTTGACAACTTTCTGCAGAGGGGATATACAATCAGAACCTAATCAGAAATTTTTTGAAATGCAATAATATCTTTCTGAGATGATAGGGTTCTCTACAACTTTTTCTGGATTTTTTAGCGAGAGTTGTCCGTGTAAGTTGAAGATATGTGGTTTGCCTTGCATTTTTAGGGCAAAAATAGGGCTGAAAAGAATTGGACGATAACTTGGCGATATATTTAAATATTTATGAATATATATTCATAATGAGCGTGTATGCCGAGGCCAAGAAAAATACGGGAAATAAGATTCAAACCCGAAATAAGCAGCTTCAAACCACAAGACACCCCTTACACACCCGAGAAACTGGTTCTAACATTTGACGAACTAGAAGCCATACGATTAAGGGACCTAGAAAAACTCACCCAAGAAGAAGCCGCCCAAAAAATGAACATCTCCCAGCCAACCTTCTACAGGCTCATAGAAAGAGCCAGACAAAAGGTGGCTGAAGCCCTAATCGAGGGAAAAGAATTACACTTCCAAGGAGGTGACTACACAATGGCCCAACTTGAAATGAAAAAATTCACGTGCTTCCAGTGCGGCTACAACTGGGAAGTACCCTACGGAACCCCAAGGCCCAACAACTGCCCCAAATGTGGCTCAACCAATGTCCACCGAGCACCCGAAGACCGAGGATACGCCAGAAGAGGCAGAGGTAGAGGTGGATGGGGCAGAGGCGCAGGATCAGGAGGAGGCAGAGGTCCCCCACAGTGGTAGACTCCAAAATTGAAAAATAGACTAGAGGGTGGTTCCAAGGAGAAATAAGTGTCCCAACCAATCGCCATCTCGAAAATGTTTCCTAAAATCTTCTCCTTGGAACCACAAGCTTTTTTGAATCCCATAATAGTGCAACAACTACATGGATTGGTGGGGTTATTCTTTTGTTGCTTTTTTTAGGAAGAATTCGTGGAATCGGGTATCCTCTGCCAGCTCTGGGTGGAATGATGTTGCTAAAATGTTGTTTTGCTGTGCAGCAACAATTTTTCCATCGAGGCGGCAGATGGGTTTAACATTTTCGCCCATACTTTGAACTATTGGGGCGCGAATGAATACTCCCCGGAACTTTTTTCCGCCCAGCAGTGGAATTTCTAGGTCTTCTTCAAAGGATTCCCCTTGCCGCCCGAAAGCGTTTCTCTCCACAGTTATATCCATGAGTTTTAGGGTCGGCTGGTTCGTTTTGCCCACTACTCGGTCATAAACTTCTTTGGCTAGGAGAACCATTCCTGAGCAGGTGCCCAGTATGGGGTTGCCCTCATTGGCGAATTTTTTGGTAGCTTCTAGAAGTCCACTGTTTTCCATTAATCTTCCCATAACGGTGCTCTCTCCCCCGGGAATTATTAAACCCTGGATTCCTTCCAAGTGTTCAGGCTTCTTAACCCAAAGCACCTCTCCTTTTATGCCCAAAGATTTGAAAGCTGCCTCGGTTGCTTGAACGTGTTCTTCTATTGCTCCTTGTAGAGCTAGTACCCCGATTTTCACTCTGGAATCACTCATGTTTCTGCTCCTCTATCCTGCATTCTTAACTCCAAGGTTTGAATGTCTAGTCCAGCCATGGATTTTCTTTCATCTATCATTTTTTGGACTTCTGCCACTATTTTGGGGTCATCCCAGTAGGTGCACGCGGTAACAATGGCCTTTGCTCTTTCAAGGGGATCTTCGGACTTGAAGATTCCTGAACCCACAAATATTCCATCGCATCCCAAAGACATCATGAGAGCTGCGTCTGCGGGGGTTGCTATTCCTCCAGCGGCGAAGTTCACAACGGGAAGTCTTCCCAGCCGTGCAGTTTCCACAAGCAAGTCAAAGGATGCTTTTAGAGTTCTGGCTAGCTTCATTAGTTCCTGGTAGTCCTCGTTTTCCAAGAGTATTTTTGCTTGTCTTATTTCACTATTCATTATTCTCATGTGTTTCACTGCTTCTGCCACGTTGCCTGTTCCAGCTTCGCCTTTGGTTCTAATCATGGAGGCGCCTTCTTCGATTCTTCTGAGAGCACCTCCCAAGTCTCTTGTGCCGTTTACGAATGGTACTGTGAAATCCCATTTCCAGATGTGTCTCTCTTCATCTGCGGGGGTTAGCACCTCGGATTCGTCTATGGCGTCTACGCCTATGGCTTCCAGTACTCTGGCCTCGTAGGTGTGACCTATTCGGCATTTAGCCATGACGGGTATTGTGACGTGGTCCATTATTTCTTCTATGACTTTTAGGCTTGCGGTGCGTGCCACTCCTCCTGCCTTTCGCACATCGTATGGAAGTTTGTCTAGGGCCATGACTGCTACTGCTCCTGCGTCTTCGGCTATTTGGGCCTGCTCCACGTTAGTTACATCCATTATGACACCATGTTTCTGCATTTGCATAAAGCCACGTTTCACTCTAACTGTCCCTCTTACCCATTCCAGTTTGGTGTTCTTCTCCACAGTTTTCACCTCTAAAGCTTTCAAATCCAAAACATTCAAAAATTACAGGGAATAAATCGTGTATCAGAATCACATTTGTAAAGATAAACATTTCTCCCTACCATAGTAAAGAAATCATTAAGGCATCCAAATAACTATCTAATTTAAGGGTAATTTGGGGATGTGATGCTTAATGATTGACATATATGGTGTCTTGGGAGAAATGTCCTCTGCCAAATACTCTGATGTGCGTTTAGTGAGGCAGGAAGTTGTTGAGGTGGCCTTTAGGGGGGACTCTGCTGATGTTTTTAAAAACAAGTCTGAGAGGGTGGTGTGTAGAGCGGCTTCAAAAGGTTACGGGGTGGCAAGCGCCAACCTTCAGGATGCGAATAGCCTCAAAGAATTGGCGAAGCTCGCTCTAAAACAGGCGGAGATATGTGATGCTAAAATTGAGCTTCTCCCACTGAAAGCGGAAAAGGGTGAGAAAAGCTTCCCGGTGAAAAAGGAGTTTGAAGTGGATAAGGCTATAGAATTTTTGAAAAACATTAGAGACGAGGTTAAATATTCTTTGGGGAACTTTTACTCCCGAACCGAAATAGTTGCCTCATACAGTTTCACTGATTACCATTTTGTAAGCTCTGAAGGTGCTGACATTGTTGAGAGGTATCCCCTGGTTGACGTTTTTCTCTACGTGGTGGCGAGGGGTTTGTCTGAGGGCTTTGCCAGTAAGGGTATCGGGGGAAGAGGAGGGTTTGAAATAGTTGAAGCTCCCAACTGGTATGAAATAGTTGAAGATTTAACTACGAGAGCAGTCGAATCCACGCAGGCAGGCGTCCTATCCAAGGGTGCAGCTACCAAATTTAACATAGTTTTGGACAATGAGGGAGCTGGTGCCCTCGCTCATGAGATAGCCCACATGTTGGAAGCAGACATCTACCAGCAAAGAAATTTCCATAAACTGGGCTTAAGTGAACCCCTGGGGCTTGTTGACAACCCCTCTCTGGAGAATGGTTACGGGTCCTTCAACTGGGACGATGAAGGAGTGAGGGGAAGACCCAAAATTCTGCTCAGCGAAAGAGGATTGCGGCTGCTTCACACACGGCTAACCGCCAGAGGAGAAGATGAACCTGGAAATGCACATGGAGTATTTCATATGCCCCGCCCTTTGATGAGCAATGTGTATATCCAGCCCAGAGACTGGAGGGTTGAAGAAATTTTTGAGGAGACCCGGTTCGGAATATACGCCAGAGGTGTAGTGAGGGCGGAGTCAAATGTTTCCAGTGGGCGAATCGAAATATCCCCCGAAATGGGATACCTCGTTGAGAGGGGGGTGGCAAAACAACCCATCAAAAATATAAGGATAACTGGAGAAATCAAAAAAATAATATCGGGTATAGATGCCGTGGGAAAGGACTTCAGATTGAGACCAAATATTGAGAAGGGCTTCCCAATCTCCGAGGGAGGCCCCCACATAAGAATCTTAAACATTCACTGCATATAGTTTTTCCAGTCCTCATTTTTTGTGGAGCAAGTCCTCTTTGAAGTTCTTGTGGAAGGCCTCGGGCAAATCCTTGTAAGTTATTCCACGCTTCATATATTTTGAGACGTCCACTGAATTATATGTGTTCCAGAAAAGTATTGGGGTATCTTTCAAATCATGTTTCTTGGTGTAATCTATTAGGCCCGCCAGAGCTTTACCAGTATATGTAGTTTCCAGTTGGATGCCCTCATACTTCTTCATAAGTTCAATCGCCGCCAATCCCTCTTGAGTCACCGCACCATACTCCGCCCCAGCATAATCATCAAGAACAGTCACGCCCTTAAAGCTCGGTTCAGGAACACCCCCAAGATGTTCCTTAATAAGCGCATAGGACTCCCTGGCATAGGTAGCCACCAAATCCGCGTTGGCAAATTCCTTAGCAGTCACCCGAACCCCCATCACCTTTGAATGCAGCCCACAAAGCCTAATTCCTAACTCTAAACCTGCCTGCGTCCCCAAACTGCCCGCAGCCACAAAAATCAACTCTGGCTCAGGTATCAAACCCTCATCCACCTGCTTCTTAAGCTCCAACGCTGCCTCCACATATCCCAATATTCCAAGTGGAGATGTTCCACCGGGTCCGATATTGTAAATTTTGTCTTGGTCGGGTAGCTTATTGTAATCAAAATCATTCATGTGGATCAGTCGGGCACCTAGCGATTGGAACAATAGAAGTTGCCTCTGAACATGCGCTGTGATGGGCTGATCCCACAAAACCAGTATTGTTTCCAAACCATATTTCTTAGCGAAAAGTAATGTAGCTAAGCAGTGGTTTGAGCCGGTTCCCCCATAAGTAATTACCTTGGTTTTTTTCTGCTGGAGTGCCTCAGCAAGCACAAATTCAAGCTTACGAGGCTTATTACCACCATAAATATCGCTAGTTTTATCATCTCTCTTAACCCACAATTCGTTCAAACCCAATTTTTTACCCAATTTCCTAAGTTTCTGAACTGGGGTCATCCGAGTTAAAGGCATCCAAGGAATATGATCCTTCAATTCGGGAAATTCTTGAAATAGAAGGGGGAGTTTTCTGGCCTTACTCAATGTTACCATCTCACCATTTAGTCATTTCTAGATATTTTATTCTTTTAAGCTTATAATAGTATCTAAAACATAAACTTCCATAATCAAGAACTATCACCTTTCCTCTAAACTCAGAAATTTTGTAGAGGAGGGTAATAGAAGCCTACGATTTCTACAAATAGAATATTGGGGAAAAATTAAACTTTTCAGGAAATTTTTTTATAGAAGTTCCAATAAATATAACATACTTCTAAAATAAAAGAAAATAATTCAAATTTTGGAGAGGGCTTTTTATGGCTGACGAATGGAGATTCATACTAGATGTGGAAGGAACAGCGGCGAAGCCGCTAACAGCTTCGATGTCTCTTCTCTCCTCAAGAGCCGCAAACAAAACACCGAACACAGCATTGGTCATGTATTGGCCAAAGCCTGCAATCACCTTCGGGTATTTCCAAGATGCAGATACTGACTTTGACTGGGAACTAGCAAAAAAGCATAATATTGAAGTTTGCAGGAGACTTGAGGGTATGGGTGGGGGAACTATTTTCCTTGATCCTCATGGTTTCATGGGTTTAGCTATGACTGTGGATAAGGCCACCTATCCCACTATGAATGATGCATTCCGCAGGACTGGGGAGGCCCTTACAGAAGTTTACAAGATGTTGGGTGTTGAGGATGCCAAGTATTATCCTCCGGATGATGTGAGGGCTGAAGGCAGCGGAAGAAAGTTAGGGGCGGTCGGTATAACTGAGCTTTTTGGGTACTACCTTGTAAACTCATCTAATATGCCCGGATACATAACTTCAGACATCATAGTTAAAGTGGGTAAAATTCCCCCAGAGAAATTTAAGGATAAGAAGTTAAAGACCTTCGAGGAGTATCAGGGTGGTGTGGAGGCTGAAACCGGATACTGCCCTAATCCCTACGAGTTTGCGGGTGCAGTGTATAAAGCGTTTGAAGACGTGCTGGACATAAAATTCAAGCCGGGAACATACATTAAGGATGAATTAGACCAGATGGCGTTACTTAATATGAAGGCTATGTCGGAGGAGCACACTTTTGCCCGCGCCCACAAGAGGAAGTTTGCGGGAGCTCCACCAGATTATAAGATCGCCATTGGAAAGTATAAGGCAAGGAAGCTTGTGGAATCCCGAATACTAGTGGACCCTAAGGGCGTTATTAGAGATATGTTTTTCTGTGGTGACTTTTACGCTAAGCCAGTGCCGGTTTTGAAGGAAATGGAGGAGTCCCTTAAGGG
>Ga0136652_1001212_pt1 | contig 11288 bp, 8 predicted proteins | sample ConPoolayeEmetaG_FD_94864 | JGI IMG/M metagenome (GOLD analysis project Ga0136652, IMG submission 94864) | Hot spring microbial mat communities from California, USA to study Microbial Dark Matter (Phase II) - Cone Pool mat layer E metaG... ...
CCTTTAATCCCCTGCACGGATCCCACCGCCTGCATCAGCGCCCCATCAAGCTTCTGCTGCCAACTGGCACACGAACCCAACCCCGCCGGCACGCCAAAAGCACGCACCTCCACAACTCCGCCCAGTGTGTCGCCATCCTGCTCCGCTTGACGAATCGCCGCCATCATCTTCTCTGCAACGACGACATCCGGGCTGTAGACCTCGTTGGCCTCGCGGGCCTTGCGCAGCTCGTCCGGCGAAAAGTCCTCCGGCACCTGCGCTCGCACGCCACCAATTTCAACCACAAAGCCCACGCAAACGATGCCGAATTCCGCCAGCAGCGTCTTGACCAGCGCGCCGGCGGCAACGCGTGCCACCGTCTCGCGGGCACTGGCCCGCTCCAAGACGTCACGGCAGTCAGTGGTGAGCCACTTAATGCTGCCGGCAAGGTCGGCATGCCCGGGCCGGGGCCGGCTAACCTCCGGCGCCGTATCGATCCGGAAGTCGCGGTTGACAACCTGGAGCACCACCGGCGAACCGATCGTCCGACCGCGGCGTACGCCGCTCAAAACTTCGACGCGGTCCTCCTCGGTGCGCATTCTTGCACTGCGTCCGCAGCCTCCCTGCCGCCGGCGCAGCTCGCTATTGATCATCTCCACATCAATCTTGAGGCCTGCGGGCAGCCCCTCGACAAAGGCGAGCATTGCCCTTCCGTGCGATTCGCCCGCGGTCCGGCAGGTTAATCGCGACATGTGCCGCCCCGGTGCCTCCAACGCCGCTTCGGCCGCCGGCAAGAAAACACGCCGTAACGACCGAACGGCCCGCAGTGCTATGGTAACCACCGTGTCCGGCTGGCCAAAGCGGGCCCCGACCGGCTTGCCGCGCAAACCGACAAGGCCAAACGAAAAAGCCGACGGCCGGTTTCATGCCGGCCGTCGACCCACCTTGGACCATTCGGCCCCCGGAAGTCTGCCTATCTGCGGCCCGACTCAAGGCCCCAGCAGCCGCTCTATATCGCGCTCAAAGCCGCAGCGCAACTGCTCGATTGCCCGGGCCTCGATCTGCCGCACGCGCTCTTTCGAAACGCCCAGCCGCCGACCGATCTGCTCCAGCGTGCTGGGCCGGCCCGCATCATCCAGGCCGAAACGCTGGCGCAGCACGCGCTGCTCGCGCACCGGCAGCGCCCCGAGCATGCGCTCGACTACGCCGCGCAACGCCAAACGCTGGTCTTCATTCTCCCCGTCGGGCCTCTGCGCCGTCAGATGCTCGAGCAGCTCGTCGCGCCCGGTCTGATAACGTTCCTGGTAGCTGCGGTACTCGGGGATCAGGCGCGCGTAATTCCGCATGATCGCCCACGAGGCGTAGGTGCTGAACTTGAACCCGCGGGTGTAATCAAACTTCTCGATCGCCCGCATCAGCGAGAGATTCCCGTCGCTGATGATCTCGAAAAAGTCCAGACCGCGACCCGCGTGGCGCTTGGCCAGGCTGACCACCAGACGCAGATTCGCCTCGGCGATCTGCTGTCGCACCGCCGCCGCCTGCGAAAGCAGATCTTCGATCTCGTCCAGCTCCACCGCCGTGGCGGCCTCGGGATCAAGCGCCTGTCGGCGGCACTCGGCCTTGTACTTGAGATAGTTCATCTTGCGGAACAGCGCCAGCTCGCCCTCCCGGCTGAGCAGCGGAGCGCGGAACAATTGCGCCAGGTACGGAGGCAGATCCGCCGGGATGTGGCGAGTATCCACGCGGTCCTCGGCATACGGGGCCCGGGCCGCAGCTTCGTCCAGAATCCGCTCGTCTGCGTTCGGAGCCGAAAACTCCGGACTGGGTATGTACTCGATGCGCCGGGACTTGATCTCCCGGGCACGCATCTGCGTCAGAGCCCGGTAAACCCACGCAACCGGTCGGCCAAAGCGCTCGGCGAGCTGCGTAACCGACGCACCGTCCAGATACGCCTCCCACAGCGCCAGCCGCTGGTCGTCCGGCGCGACCGCCAGCTTCGAGCGATTGAAAATCCCCGCACCCGGGTGCGCCTGGTCGTAAGCCTTGAGCAGCAGACGTATGGTTTCGACGGCCCGGCCTGCCTCGGCGGCGACCACGCGCGCAACCGAGTTCATCGTCTCATAACCGGCCGCCGCCAGCTCGCGCGCCCGGTCGATTATCCGCTGCCTCTCCTGCTCAGAAAGTTGGGAAAACTGACTCCCACGCAACACCACCTGCGCCTGGCGCGCAACGAACCCGCGAACGCAGCGGTCGGGGAACGCTACACGTGTCCGACCGTCCGGATAGCGGAACTTCCAGCCGACCAGCCCGCGCCGTCGCCATCGGAAAATCGTCTTCGTGCTCACATCGAAGCGCTGCGCCAGCTCGGCAATCGAATAAACCGGCCCAGGCCAACTCGTGATGTCGATGCGGGCATCTTCGCTCAAGAGCTCCGCAAGCAGCACTAGATCAGCGCAGAGTGTGTCAACGTCGATCAACTCCGAGTCGCGACTACCCCGCGCCCGGTAGCCGGTCAGGGCATGGCAAACGAAGTCCAGCGGGTACACCCGCCCCGGCTCAACTACGCTGAGCAGAAAGTCAATCCCGTAGAGCTGACGCAGGCGCAGACGCTTCGGGCCTCGCAGCAACTGCGCGGCAAGATCACAAATCGCAGATAAGCGAAACCTTCTCATGGGAGGCTCGCACCGCGGACCCAATGCGCCAGCCTCAGGCCGCCGCTGATGACGTGTATGAATCGATGAGGCGATGCCGAATGATCGACAAAGCTACGTCGGCGCCAGGCTGTTCAGGATTGTCGTGCCGTCCGCTCCTCGGGCGGGGCAACCACCCCGCTCGCCATAGGAATTATCGTCCCCCGACGCTCGCAGGTCAATCGATTCGGGTGTAAATCAGTCCCCGCCGCCAAGACGCCCCGTGCCGGCGCCCTCTCTTAAGAACAGGTAGTAGAGGCGGCCCTCGGACCCTGTCCGGCCTGCAACCGCCCCGGCACTCGGCCCGATTCCCATGTATACGTCACATCGGCCGGCAGCCCGGATCGCGCCCCCAGTGTCCTGATCCAAGGCGAACCCACCGTAGCGCACCACACTAACGGATCCATCGTAATACACTGGCAGATAAGTGTCTATGAACGCCAGGCACGCCCGGGGAAACACTTCCTTGTCAGTAGCTACGCTTCTGAAAGGCGTAACCGGCTCATTCAGACTGCCATAAGGTCCGCCAGGGCGCTCCTGAAAGAACACGTAGCGATGGTTCTGCCAACAGTACTTGTAAACCTCGTGCGGATGAGTCCGGAAATATCGGATCAGCGTCCCCAGTGAGAGTTGGTTGCGTCCTATAACTCTGCGTTCGACCATCAACCTGCCGATCGAGGTGTACTCGTGCCCGTTGTTTCCGGCGTAGCCCAGTTCGTAGAGCGAGCCGTCCTCAAGCCGGAGCTTGGCTGAGCCCTGCACTGTTACGACGTAGGCTTCGAACGGGTCCTTCAGCCAGGCGATCTCCCAGCCTTCCAGGAGCTTGCCCTCCTCGATTTCGCGACGGGTGTAATACGGGACGAGGTTGCCATCGGGCGTGCGCCGGCCCAGCGTCCGACCCTCCTCATCCTTAACCAGATCGGGCGGCAGCTTATAAAGGGGGTAGCGAAAAACCGCGTCCGCCTGCCTGCGGCCGTCGAAAATCGGACAGAAATATCCGGTAAAGTACACTGTCCCGCGATCGTCGCACCCGACCGACTGGTACACGTCAAATTCCCGACGGATCGCCTGGTCCAGCTCCTTTCCAGACTGCACCTGCTGAAGCAGCTCAAGAAAACGCTGAAGCGAAGCCACGGCCCGGGCATGCGTGATGTCACCATACGGGAAATATTTCTGGCTCGACGGTTTCGACAGGTAGTTAAGACTGTTGCGGACAGCCTCCTCCAACCCGAACCGGTTGTTGAAGCCGCGCGAAAAGTCCGGATAAGCTTCCGGACCGATTTTGCGCAGCGCCAGTGCTCCCGGCGGCAGCGGCTTGCTGTAATCCTTTTCCGCCTTTGGTTCGAAGGGTTTCATCGCGGGCGGGGGCGGACAGCCCACCACGCCGCAAAACGCCATGACAAGGACCGCCAGACCAATCTTGCGCATCATGATCGCCTCCGTGCTGCTCTCGGTGATTGGGTTTGTCCTGCTTCGAGCCGGGATTCTTACGCGAACCGGCACGACTGACAACAGCTCCGGGCCGCACGTGCGGGCCGGAAAAAGCCCCTGTAGAATCAGACGGGCGCGGCTACCTGCGACGCCGCGTCCGGCAGGGCAAAGCCCGCTCGAAAAGGCCATGGCTTCACAAGCTGGTGTCAAACGCCGCTATTTTGACAACGCCGCCACCAGCTTCCCCAAACCCCCCGCGGTGGTGCAGGCGGTGGCCGACTATCTGCACAACATCGGCGGCAGCGCCGGTCGAGGGGTTTACCGTGAGGCCCTGCAATCCCGGCAGATTCTGGACGATTGCCGCGCAGCTTTGCGACAGCTTTTCAACTGCCGACCGGACGACGAAGTGATTTTCGCGCTGAATGGCACGGACGCGCTGAATCTGGCGATCAAGGGCTTGGTGCGCGCGGGGGCGCACGTGGTAACCACGGCGTTGGACCACAACTCGGTGCTGCGGCCGCTAAGTGCCCTGCGGGAACGCGTGGGGATCGAATGGACGGCCGCGCGCGTCGACCCGGTTTCCACCCGGCTGGATCCGGACGACCTCGCACAGGAAATCCGCGCCGACACCAGGCTGGTAGTGATTAACCACGCCAGCAACGTCACCGGCGTGCTACAGGACATTGAGCCGCTGGCGAGCCTGTGCCGCAGTCGCGGAATCCCGCTTTTGCTAGACGCGGCCCAGTCAGCAGGCCACGTGCGGATCGATTTCTCGGGGCTGGGAATAGACCTACTCGCGTGTCCGGGACACAAGGGATTGTTAGGTCCGCTGGGAACCGGCGTACTTATCATTCGTACCGGTTTAGCGGAACGGCTCCAGACCTGGCGCGAAGGCGGTACGGGGACTGAAAGCGAACGCCCGGTGCAACCGACAACCGGCCCGGACAAATTCGAAGCCGGCAGCCACAACGCCCCCGGCATTGCAGGGCTGCTGGCAGGAGTTCGCTGGATTCTGTCGCGCGGAATCGAAAGCCTGCGCCAGCACGAACTGCGCCTGTGTCGGCGGATGATCGACGGGCTGCGCCAGATCCGGGGACTGCGCTTTTTTGGACCGCATCAGGCAGAGCAGCGCGTCGGCGTGTTCAGTGTCCGCGTTGAGGGCCTGACGCCCGAGGAGTTGTCCGAGGCGCTGGAAGAACGATTCGGGATTCTTACCCGTAGCGGCCTACACTGCGCCCCGCTGGCACACCGGACGATCGGGACCGCCGCCAGCGGTGGCACCACGCGCTTTTCGTTCGGGCCCTTCCTAGAGGCAAAAGACATCGACGCCGCCCTCGACGCGCTGGCTCAGCTTTCCTGCCTCAGGCCGCAGAGTGTTCGCGTAATCGGGTCCTAGGGGTGCGCGCAAGAAGCCAGCCCGAGCCGCAGAGGTGGCCGGGCCTACTGGCCATACAGTTTACGCGCGATTATCTCTTTTTGTGCCCGCCCGAAGCTCAGTGGGAATGACCCTTCTTCTCCTCTTCCTTCTCCTTAATCTCGGAAACAGCGGCGTCGGTCGTCAGCAGCAGGCCGGCAACGGAGGCCGCATTCTGCAACGCGATCCGCTCCACCTTGAGCGGGACGATCACGCCCATCTTGATCATGTCGCCGTATTCGTCGGTCAGGGCGTTGTACCCGAAGTTGGGATCCTTGGCCTCCATAACCTTCTGGCAGACGACCGAGCCGTCCAGGCCGGCGTTCTCGGCGATCTGCCTGATAGGTGCCCGCAGGGCACGACGCACAATATCGACCCCCGTCTTCTGATCACCACGGGCCTTCCTGTAAACGGCGTCCAGGGCCTCTTGGCAGCGCAGTACCGCGACGCCGCCACCAGGCAGAACGCCCTCCTCGACCGCGGCGCGGCAGGCATGGAGTGCGTCTTCAACGCGGGCTTTCTTCTCCTTCATCTCCACTTCGGTAGCCGCACCGACGTTGATCTGAGCAACGCCACCGGAAAGCTTGGCCAGACGCTCCTCAAGCTTCTCGCGGTCATAGTCGCTGGTGGTAGCTTCGATTTCCTGTTTGATCGCCTCGATCCGGGCCTTCACTTTGGCCGAATCGCCGGCGCCCTCGATGATCGTACAGTTCTCCTTGTCGACCACCACGCGCTTGGCCCGGCCCAGCTCGTTCAGCCGCAGTTTCTCGAGACTGATGCCGAGGTCCTCGAAGACCGCAGTAGCACCGGTCATGATCGCGATGTCCTCGAGCATGGCCTTGCGCCGATCGCCAAAGCCGGGCGCCTTCACCGCGCAGCACTGGATCACGCCGCGCAGCTTGTTGAGCACCAGCGTGGCCAGAGCCTCGCCCTCAACGTCCTCCGCAATGACCAGCAGCGGCTTGCCGCTCTTGGCAACCGCTTCCAGCAGCGGAAGCAGGTCTTTTACGGCGCTGAGCTTCTTCTCGTGGATCAGGATGTAGGGATTGTCGAGCACCACCTTCATCGTGTCGAGCTTGTTAACAAAGTGCGGGGAAATGTAGCCCTTGTCGAACTGCATTCCCTCGACCAGCTCGACAGTCGTCTCGATACCCTTACCCTCCTCAACTGTGATCACGCCGTCTTTGCCGACTTTTTCCATCGCCTCGGCGATCTTTTCGCCGATCTCGCGATCCTGATTCGCAGCGCACATGCCGACTTTGGGCAATCTGCTCCTTGCCCTTGACCGGGACAGCCATTTTCTTGAGGGCCTCGACGACGGCCTCAATAGCCATGTCGATGCCGCGTTTAAGCTCCATGGCGTTGGCGCCCGCGGCAAGGTTCTTGAGACCCTCCTCGTAGATCGCCTCAGCGTAGATAGTGGCGGTAGTGGTTCCGTCGCCGGCGTCCTTGGAGGTCTTGCTGGCGACCTCCTTGACCATCTGGGCGCCCATGTTCTCGTAGGGGTCCTCCAGCTCAATCTCCTTGGCGACGGTTACACCGTCCTTGGTTACCGATGGTGCTCCGAAGGATTTTTCGATGACGACGTTACGGCCGCGCGGCCCGAGCGTGGCCCTGACGGCCTTTGAGAGCTGGCGAATGCCGCGACGGATCGCCTCGCGGCATTCCATATCGTAAATAATCTGCTTAGCTGCCATCGACCTCTCCTCGTGTCGCAGGCTCTGCGCGGGCCGGCGGCCCGCTGTGGAACACAAGCCTGTCCGAATTCGCTCTCACGAATGGCGGTCTTCCAGACCGACGACCACCCGGTCAGTCCGCCGAACGGCAGATTGACCGCATGCCCCGTCCGCGTTTGTCGGGCGGCAAACATGTCGCGTGCCAGGCTCGCCGACCGCCGCCACCGAACGTAACTCTTTGATGCAACCGCACTTGAGTACTAAGCATCGGCCCTAGCCGTCGAGCCGTCCCCGCCGCTCTGTCAAACTGGCAGGCCGAAACGCGGATCGAGCCGCACTCGACCGGATCGGCAGCAATAGAAGCCCCGTCGCGGTGCGCCGATCCCGGTGGCTGCCGCCGTCTGACCGGCACTTTTCGTTACTCCAGCACGGCGAGGATGTCACTTTCGTCCATGATCAGCATTTCCTCGCCGTCGACCTTTATTTCCGTACCAGCGTAGCTGGTGAACAAAACCTGATCGCCCTTCTTGACCTGCAACGGGTGGCGTCGTCCGTCCTCCAGCAGTTTGCCTTCACCGACGCTCAGGACGGTGCCCCGCTTGGGCTTTTCCTTCGCCGTGTCCGGAAGAACAATTCCGCCCGCAGTGGTTTCATCAGCCTCTAGGCGTTTGACCAGCACCTTGTCGCCCAGTGGGCGAATTCCGATCTTGCTCATGCGACGCTCCCACAAACCGGTTCGGCTTCCAGCTATGAAATCATCAGGTTCGCAAAACCTGACGCCTGGGGTGCGTGATTAGCAAAGCACATTCCAGGCGCACTTGCCGGGAGAGCAACTCGGTCGGTCGACGTAAGCTATTTGCGCTGGCCACGTTGCGCGCGGCAAAGCTAGTGCTGCCAAGCGGCTGCTTGCGGGACCAGCACGGCCCGCGTGTCAAACTGGCAGCAGCCCGAGGCGCCAGCCGCGGCATCGCGGTTGGGAAACCAGGCCGACAGGATTTTCGCCCCGCGGCTACAGATCAAAATACAGACAGAACTCGTACGGGTGCGGGCGCGACTGGAGGGGTATCACCTCGTTCTCCATCTTGTACTTGATCCAGTAATGAATCACATCCTCGGTGAACACGCCGCCGCGGAGCAGGTATTCGTGGTCCTTCTCAAGGGCGCGCAGGGCTTCGTCAAGCGAAGCCGGCGTGCGACCGATCTGAGCGAATTTCTCCGGATCCATGTCGTAGAAGTTCTCGTCCACAGGCGGCCCGGGATCAATGCGGTTTTGAATCCCGTCCAAGGCCGCCATCAGGATCGCGCTGAACGCCAGGTAAGGATTGCAGCTTGAGTCCGGGCAGCGGAACTCCAGGCGTTTGGTCCTGGGGTTGTGCTGATACATCGGGATGCGTATGAACGCGGAGCGGTTCCGCATCGAATAGGTCAGGTTAACTGGGGCCTCGTAGCCGGGCACCAGGCGCTTGTAGCTGTTGGTGGTCGGGCAGCAGAACGCCAGCAGGCTGCCCGCATGACGGATAAGGCCGCCGATGGCCCACAGTGCAAGGTCGGAAAGCTCGGCGTAACGATTGCCGTAAAAGAGCGGGGTATCGCCGTTCCAGAGCGAAAAGTGCGTATGCATGCCGCTGCCATTGTCGCCGAACAGCGGCTTGGGCATGAAGGTGACGACTTTACCGTGACGGGCGGCGACGTTCTTGACGATGTACTTGTAGGTCATGACCTTGTCGCCCATCGCGACCAGCCGATCGTAGCGCATGTCGATCTCAGCCTGGCCCCCGGTCGCGACCTCATGGTGATGCGTCTCGACCTGGATGCCGCACTGCTCGAGCACCGAGACCATCTCAGCGCGGAGGTTGTGCATCTGATCTGCGGGCGGGACGGGGAAGTAACCTTCGCGCGGGCGGATCTGATGGCCAAGGTTGTCAGGCTCGTCGCGCCCGCGCCGCCAGACACCTTCGCGCGAGTCGACCTCGTAGCGGGCGAAGTTGATCCCCTGGTCGTAAAGCACGCGATCGAAGATGAAGAACTCCAGCTCGGGCCCGAAATACGCGGTGTCGGCAATGCCGGTAGTCCGAAGATAAGCGGCCGCCTTGCGGGCCACCGACCGCGGATCGCGCGAGTACTGGGCGCGCGTTATCGGGTCCTTCACGTCGCAGATCATGGAAATGGTCGGATGCTGGAAGAACGGATCGAGGATCATCGTATCGGGCACCGGAACGATCAGCATGTCGGACTCGTTGATCGCCTGCCAGCCGCGCAAGCTCGAACCGTCGAAACCGAACCCATTCTGAAACGATTCGAGTGTCAGTTCGCGGATGGGCGCGGTCAGATGCTGCCAGATTCCGGGAAAGTCGAGAAAACGCAGGTCGACGTACTCGATGCTGTTCTGTTTGGCAAAGTCCAGTACCTGTTCTGGTGTCATCACCTGCCTCCGCCAGATTAACTCAGCCGAACACACCTTGCCGCAGACGGAAGCCTACCCGACACGCGCGGACCGCAACAAGTCCAGCCCCCTCAGGCGCGCACAGCACTGCGGGTGCCGCTTTGCATGCCGAGTTGAGCTGCGCCTAGCCGGGAGATAAGATAACAACAGGGTGCGGGCACGTCGGTGCCGCAGGTGTCGCGGATGGTCGGGCCGCCATCTGCTCCGGTAGGCTATCGAGGCAGGTAAGCTATGAGCAGCGCGCCCGAGCCCGAAACGCGACCCTCCGGCGAGATTCACAGCTTCGGCATCCTGGCAGCACGGCTGATCTGGGCCGCTTTCGGCCCGCTGGTCCTGCTCCTCCTGACGTATTCGATCGCAACTGCGTCAAGCGGGTGGCTCACCGCGCTGGACCTGGCCTTCGGCGGGGTGGTCGGCCTGATGCTGCTGGCACGATGGATTGAACAGCGCTCCGGCACGGGCACAACCCTGACCGGCGAGCCCGCAACCGCACAGCATTGGCGACGCTACGTCGCGATGCTCCTGATCAGCGCCTGCGGCATCTGGGTGGTCGCCAACCTCATCGGCAACCACCTGATAGCCTAGCCGCACGCCCGCACGTGTGGCCCGCACTGGGCCTTGTTAAGCAGGCAAGGATCCAGCGCACGCTCGACAGTGCGCCGGCCAAAGTCCGGTAGCCCCGATACCGGAGCCGAAAAAAAGGGAAAAAATGAGCAAACCAGTTTTCTGCGTTCTGGGAGCTGGACACGGCGGCCTGGCCATGGCAGGCCACCTGGCGTTGATGGGCTTTGAAGTTCGCCTGTACAACCGCTCTGCGGAAAGGCTCGAGCCGGTCCGGGCTATGGGCGGAATCGCCGTTGAGGGCGAAGTGGTGGGCTTCGGAAAAGTCGCTCTGGCCACCACCGATCCTGCCGAAGCAATCCGCGGGGCCGACATACTGATGGTCGTCGTGCCCGCGACCGCCCACGCGGACATCGCCGCGGCCGTCGCGCCGCACCTGACCGACGGGCAGATCGTGGTGCTGAACCCGGGCCGCACGTTCGGAGCACTGGAGTTTCGCCAGGTGCTTGACCGACTCGGGAGCAAGGCCGACGTGATCATCGCCGAAACCCAAACTTTCATCTACGCGTCTCGGGCGACAAATCCCGGACAGGCCCGTGTGTTCCGGATCAAGAACTCAATTCCGGTCGCGTCAATAAAAGCCTACCGCATACCCGCCGTCCTCAAACTGCTGCGCCAGGCGTTCCCCCAATTCGTACCCGGCGACAACATCTTCAAGACCAGCTTCGACAACATCGGCGCGGTCTTCCACCCGGCACTGACGGTGCTGAACGCCGGGTGGATCGAGGACGACTCGGAGTTCCAGTTCTACATTCAGGGCTGCACGCCGTCGGTGGCGCGCGTGCTGGAGCGGCTGGATGGCGAGCGTGTCGCCGTGGCCGAGGCGGTCGGCTTCCGCGCGATGACCGCCAGGCAGTGGCTTTACTTTGCTTACGAAGCCGCCGGACGCAACCTGCACGAAGCCATGCACGCCAACTCCGGTTATCGCGGCATCATGGCCCCGGCCACACTTCACATGCGCTACCTTTTAGAAGACGTGCCGACCAGCCTGGTACCGATGGCCAGTCTGGGGCAGATGCTCGGCGTACCAACCC